>Ga0209181_10000618_pt1 | contig 65949 bp, 41 predicted proteins | sample MAT05_FD_187208 | JGI IMG/M metagenome (GOLD analysis project Ga0209181, IMG submission 187208) | Freshwater microbial communities from Lake Fryxell liftoff mats and glacier meltwater in Antarctica - MAT-05 (SPAdes) (version 2) | ecosystem: Environmental > Aquatic > Freshwater > Ice > Liftoff...
AGGTGACATCTTTCGAGGTAAGCGAAAGGCATCATCTCCTCCCTTTCTAGGAGGTGACATCTTTCGAGGTAAGCGAAAGGTATCATCTCCTCCCTTTCGAGGAGGTGACATCTTTCGAGGTAAGCGAAAGGCATCATCTCCTCCCGCGCCCGTTTTTGAGATGTCACCCGCTCGTTCCTTGCGGATGACACCTCAAAAACTAATTTGGCTGATTCCGGTTTTTACGCTGCTCTTTTTTTCCTGCCAAAAGAAAGATTTGACGGCTTTGCCTTTTTTTAACGTGGTCACTGATAGCAGGACAACGGGAAAAGCAGGTAGCATACAGATGATCGGGCAAATCACGGAACTGGGTGATACCCCGGTAGATAGTTGCGGTTTTATCTGGTACACTTCCGTGGCAGGCCAACCGGCATTGTCCGTAGGGCAGCGCATTTACCTTTCCCCGCCCGCGCCGGAAACGCCCTTTAGCACCGAATTTAAAGCGCCTGAAACGGATAGAACCTACTATTTTAGAGCATTTGCCGTGATGGGACCTCGTAAGATGTATGGAACGCTACTCTCCTACGATTTGGATGAATTGGTGACGTTTGCGGGCCTGAAAACAATCATCAGCAATGATACTGCTGTGATTTGGGGGCGCATAACGGGTTTGCAAATATTAGGCACCGTAGCGGAAGAACATGGGTTTGTGTATTCTGCTACGAATACCACGCCCACGGTTGACGGAACTGATTGTATCATAAAAAATTTGAAACAAGCCGCCTTCGACACGGTGTTTACTGCTGCGCTGACGGGCCTGAATTTCAACACTAAATACTACGTCCGTACTTACCTGAAATCTGGTGAGCGCCGGTTTTACAGCAAAAAAACGGCCACTTTTGAGGTATTGGACGGTTGGCGGAAGCCGGCCGGTTTTGGCCCTTATCAGTTTGGCGCCAGCACAACTTCCGGTGGAAAAGCTTACATGGGTTTTGGGGTAATCGGAGTTGGACCTGTTTATTTGAACAGTTCCTTAGACCCCAATGGTCTGTATGAATTTGACCCTGCAAAAGGATGGATACCGTTACCGGTGTTTCCCGGGCGGCGGCGAACGGAAGTCGGTTTATTCAGCATTGGTGATACGATTTATACCCTGACGGGTGGTTTCTTATTTCCCGGAACCACTTGCCCGCCCGCCACGCTGACCGATTTTTACAAATTTTCTATTGCTGCCCAAACCTGGCATCCCGCCACTGGTGTTGTCCCCTTACAACGGCGGCTAAACGCTGTTGCTTTTAGCCTAAGCGGGAAAGGTTACTTAGGCGGCGGGAAAATTTTCGTTTATGATACCACGCAACCACCCATTTGCCCCTATCGAGCGGTTTTTTTGGATGATTTTTGGGAGTATAACCCGATTGACGGACAATGGCGGCAGGTAGCATCTATGCCTTATCGCGTGGCGAATGATCCGCAAAATCGCGTTGGCGGGCGGGTGGAAGCCATTGCTTTTACCGATGACCGCTACGGATACGTCGGCGGAGGTGTTTTTGAATCTGAATACCTGCGCGATCTGTGGCGATTTATTCCACCCGTGAGCGATACTGACCCGGGTCGTTGGGAATTTGTCAATTACCTGCCTGATCTGCCCCGCACCGGAGCATCGGGGTTTTCTATTGGTTCGAAGGGCTATTTTGGGTTTGGGATTAACCCTTTTGCGGGGTACCTTTCCGATTTTTGGGAACTTGACTTAGCCAAACCCGGCAGCGGGTGGCAGCAGCGCAAGTCTTGCCCCGGCCCGCGTCGCAGCGACGCATTTGCATTTGGCCTTCAGGGGAAAGGCTATATTGGTACCGGGATTGATCGGGTATGGGATGGGTTTCAAAACAGTAGCACGGTGTATTCCGATTTTTGGGTATATACACCGAGGAACTAATACAGCAGACACAAGACAGCAGACACAAGACAGCAGACACAAGACAGCAGACACAAGACAGCAGATACAGGATTCCAGACACAGGACAGCAGACACAGGACAGCAGACACAAGACAGCAGACACAAGATTCCAGACACAAGACAGCAGACACAAGATTCCAGACACAAGACAGCAGACACAAGATTCCAGACACAAGACAGCAGACACAAGATTCCAGACACAGGATTCCAGACACAAGACAGCAGACACAGGACAGCAGACACAAGACAGCAGACACAAGACTCCACACACAAGACAGCAGACACAAGACAGCAGACACAAGACAGCAGACACAATACAGCAGACACAATACAGCAGACACAAGACAGCAGATACAAGACAGCAGACACAAGCACTGTACGTAAGGTCGTCCACGCCCGATGATATCGCGGAACACATCACAAGACATAAAACTACTTAATTAATACTTTTAATTACTGATGACAAATCCAAGCATAAAAAATCTGCAATTGGAGGTACTTTCCAATAACTGGTATATCTTGAGAAAGGTGACGTTTGATTTTCAGAAAAAAAACGGCACCTGGCAAACCCAAAACAGGGAAGTATATGACCGGGGTAACGGAGCCACCATTTTATTGTACAACCGCGAAAAAAGAACCGTTATTTTGACCCGACAGTTCCGTATGCCGACCTATTTGAATGGCAACGAGACAGGGATGTTGATCGAAACCTGTGCGGGTTTGCTGGATAAAGACAATGCCGAAGATTGTATTCGCCGGGAAACAGAAGAAGAAACGGGTTACAAAGTAACGCAGGTACGAAAAGTATTTGAAGCGTATATGTCGCCCGGTTCGGTCACGGAAATACTGTACTTTTTTGTTGCAGAATATACGAAAGACCAGAAAATAAATGAAGGGGGCGGATTAGAAGACGACCAGGAGGATATTGAAGTATTAGAAATCTCCTTTAATGAATCGTTGGAAATGATAAAAAAAGGCCAGATAAAAGACGGTAAAACCATCATGTTGCTTCAATACGCTAAGATCAATACATTATTGTAAAACTTAAAGCGGCAGTGCGGAATAGCGTTCTATAAATTCTTTCAGTTCATCCACCATTGCCGGAGACCCAATGGCAATGGTGCCGCGTTGGTGCAATTCAGTGGGTTCTAAATCCAAAATGCGTTTGAGTTGGGTATTGATGGCTTTCCCGCCAGCCTGCTCTACAATCATGGACAACGGGTTACATTCATACAAAACCCGCAGTTTCCCCTTTGGAAATTTTCGGGTACTGGGGTACAGGAAAATGCCGCCATGAATCAGGATGCGGTGAATATCGCTCACCATACTGCCAATGTACCGCAGACCATAGTTTTGATCGGAGCAATGATCAATATAGCGCCGCATTTCCAAATCAAATTTGGAGTAGTAACCCTGATTGACAGAATAAAACTGTCCGCTCTGCGGGATCTGCATTTTGCGGTGACTGAGGCAAAATTCACCAATAGAAGGGTCTAATGTAAAGCCATTGACACCACTGCCGGTAGTATAAACCAAAATGGTAGAAGTGCCGTACAAAACGTATCCCGCTGCCACCTGACGGGTGCCGGGTTGTAAAAAGTCTGCTAAATCGGCAGGGCCTTTGGGGTCGCTTTTGCGCCGATAAATAGCAAAAATAGTACCCACCGAAACATTAACATCAATATTGGAGGACCCATCCAATGGGTCAAACATGACCACATAATGCGATTCCTTGCCGCTGGCAGATGGAATCTGGATAATATCCTCGTCTTCTTCGCTGGCAATGGCGCAACATTCACCCGAATTGCGCAAACATTCTATAATTTTTTCATTGGCGTACACGTCTAATTTCTGTTGTGTATCGCCGGAGGAATTTTGGTTGTCGGCCACACCAATGATATTGACCAAACCCGCTTTATTCACCTCGCGATTGATTATTTTGGCGGCAACACCAATGTCGCGCAGCAAGCCCGTGAGCTCGCCGGTAGCGTAGTCAAATTCGTTTCCGGTGCGGATAATGAACTCATCTAAGGTAACAATGCGGTTGCCCGGAATAGAAGTGCTGGTGGTGTTCAATTGTTTTGCCATAAATCAAATGTGCGGAGTAAAATTAGATATACTTGAATATAAACAAATATTTTTTTCTGTAAACAAATTAAGTAGTCCACAGTCAATAATCGGCAGTCCACAGTCTCACAAACCTTTGATAATAAGGTAATTAATGAAATTTAAAACCACGATTATTTCTATTTACCTACTTAGTTGCATACTACTGATCTAATTTTTTGAAAAAGATTCAGATCAATAGCGTGCAACTAATTTATTCCCGTACCGCTTTACTTTACTTCTTCCGCTTTTTTACCAGCAGCTTTCACCACAAAGTACAGCACAATACCAACAATAACAAAGTTGATGATAGCCGTGATGAGATTGCCAACACCAATTCCGCCTGGTTTGAAAGCGGAAAAATCCGGGTTACCAACAATCATACCGAGTATCGGTTGGATAACATCATCCACTAAGGAAGTAACAATTTTGTTAAAAGCAGTACCAATAATCACGGCAACAGCAAGCATAACTACGTCTCCGCGCAGCAGAAATGCTTTCAATTCGCTAATCATAATAAGTTCATTTTGTTTTGTAAGAAAAAATGCGGCGTAAATGTAAAACTATTTTTTAGTTCGCTATTTTTTACGCAATTTATCCAAAAAGTCACCTATTAAACGTTCAAATATTTCAACAGCGATTCATACCGGTCGCGTAAAGTTTCATTATGGTCGGTCTCTGAATACGTTTCTTTCACGCTGTATTCATACCGTTCCAAACCATTGATGACCCTTCCAAGATCGTGGCGATTGAGTTTAAGCGTCAATTCCAGCATTTCAGCACCGGGCAAAGAAGTAACAAAAGCATTGAGTATTTTTGTATCCGCTTCTTCTATAATCCGGGCTATGGTGGCCAATGAATAATCGCGCGGCTGCATTTCGAGTACCAATACGGCTCCATACTCCGCAAAAGAAGCGCTGTTAGCGAAGAACCGCAGCAGGTCATTTTGTGCAATCAGGCCGAGATAATTTTCTTCCGCATCCACCACCGGAATAACCGTCAGGCGATTATCGCCCATTATACGCATCACTTCAAATAAGTGATCGGTAGCGTGTACCGCGAAACGACGCAGGAGTGAAAAATCGTATTCACTGATGGGTTCATACAATTTATGGTTGAAAATTTCCTCTTCCGACAGAATGCCCACCAAACGTTTACCGTCAATGACTGGTAAGTGCTTGACGTGGAAATCATTGAGGAAATGAAAAGCATCTCGCCCCGTTTGTTCGACGGTGAGTGCTGGAATATCGTGTGCAATGAGGTTGTTAGCAGTCATAAGTAATTGACAGTCAATAGTCGGCAGTTGATAGCCCTGTGAATTATTGATAATATAGACTCCAAATTTTGGTATAAAGATACAACTAATTCAATATAAAAGTTTAAAAACTAAAAATATATTTTTTTATAACGTTTACTATGGTCATTTTACCCACCGATTGCGCTACCAGTTTTTCATAAAAACACTTGCCGTGCGTCCTGTTTTAGGAACAAGTAAATAATAACTTAACCAATTTAAACGACCCTTTTAGTACCATACTACCACTTTTTTGCTTAAAGCGTGCTACTAAGTACCAAACTGACATTAGTTTAAATTAATATATTATTGTATTTTATTGACAATCAATTTAATATTTCAATATTCTAAGTAGGCAAATAGGAATAATCGTGGTTTTGACTTTCATTAATTACCTTATTATCAAAGGTGTTTGAGACTGTGGACTGCCGACTGTGGACGGTGGACTGCCAACTGTGGACTGCCAACTGTGGACGGTGGACTGCCGACTGCCAACTGTGGACTGCCGACTGCCGACTGTGGACTACTTAATACTCGTTCCTTACATTTTTTTCAATGCCAAAAACGCATCATCGGCATCGAGCATATCTAAATAAAACTGTTTAAATTCAGTAAAATCCACATAGTTCAAAAAACGCATTTTGAAAGAGGAACGACGATGGATAAGCAAACCGGCGGGTGTTTTTTCAAAAGACAAATGATAGGTACCAAAACGATTGTCCAACTGCCGGTCTTTGGGCAATTCTGCTAAAACAAAACCTTTGGGTAACGTTAACTCAACCTTTTCGTACACCGGGGACAACTCAAAAAATTCATCCAAATCCATATCATTGTAGCGCTTTGCCGCAAACATCCCTTTTTCTGTCGGCGTACTAAAGGGCAGCGGCAGCGGTAAAATATACAAATTGGACACCTGATCAAGTTGGTGGTAAGCTTTCAGGTTGAATCGGCCCTTCAACGGCTCGTTCAGGCTGTCGGTGTTAAAAAATTCAAAATCTTCAACGTCTAAATGGTGTAAAACACCCCCTCCAAAATAAGCGGAGAGCGCCTTGCGGCGTTCTTCGGCATTCGTGCGCAACAATTGCTCGCGCCAATGACCAGCAGCTACCCCTTTACGTTCCGTCTGTACGGTTAAAGTCAGGTTTCCTGCTGCATCCAAGTTGGCTACTGTATGAAAATCTACCCCGCTGACAGTAGCATCTAAGGCATGATCGGGCAGACGGCGCAGCTGCGTTTCACCTTCCCGAATCACTAATGCCCAGGCACCACAGTCGCCGCGTGGCAACACGCCCGTCGGGAAATAATCGGTCGTCAGGTCGGCAAAATGCAATTGCCCGTCTTTCGATTGCCACGCCACAATGGCGTGGTTGAATACATAAGGCGTAGGGCGCGGCTCCCGGTTGCTAAACGAATGGGTACTAACCAACGTGTACCATGCCGGAATGCCCTGTTCTCGCAGCAAAGCAATCATCAGGGTGGCCACATCTTTGCAGTCGCCCACCTTTGCCGACAGGGTGGCACCCGGTTTTTTAGGTACGTAATTGCTGTTGAGAAACGACACATACGAGTAGCTGATATCGCGGACAATAAACGTATGCAATGCTTCCACGATATCGGCTTCGCTCATGCCGGGCCGTATCAGTTCGCGTGCTTTGTCTAATACCTCGTAATTGGGTTCAGCACGACAGTACGTTTTGCGTTCGTACCAGCGTGCCACTTGATTCCAGTCAGGTGCGCTGCCCGCCATCAGCCAGGCATAACTGTCATAATTTTCCGGGGTAGCATCTTCCAGTTCCGGCTTTGCCAAATTACTCCAGTTCCATTGTAGCAATTGGAAATTGGCAGTATCCCTTCTCACGGGGGTACAAGCCAGGCGATTGCAGGCAAAATACAGTTGCAGTTCTTTGGGTGCCAATATTTCTATGGTAGCCCGAGCCACCGGCGACTGCCAGGACACGGGTGCAAACTCCAGAAAGTCGTTGGGGATTTCATCTGGCATGTTGTGTTCGCTCACGCCTTCCACCAAAATTATATCTCCGGGTTGCAGGTTTTTGAACACCGCCATGCCATAACCCAATTCCGGGGAAGTCACTGCGCCGTCTTTTTTCAAAACTTTGGCCGATGTTACCCGACCAATGGGGCGCAAATTGGCTTCTGTCCATGCTTTTACGCCACCATCGGTACGAATATGGATAATGGCTTTATTGGCAGATTCCATTTTATTTTCCTCCGGCAGGTAAGTCATTTGTTGGCTAAACAGGGCAATCACCGCTTCTTCATCGGCATACAGGCTATCCCAGGCGTGTGCACGGGCAATCTCCTCTAAGTTAATAATTGGAAAATAGCCGTTCAATTTCTTCTTGTTTTCTATTTTTTCCATTTTTCCGCGCAAACCGTATGATTCGCCGCGTATTTTTTCAGCGCGCCGATACCAGCCAATGGCTTCTGTCGGGTTTTTCTTTTCCACATAGATATCCCCGATCGTTTCTAATACAACGGCATCATAAGGCTGGGTATTTAACAGCGATTGCAGGAGCAGCAGCGCTTCGTCAGCGCGTTCTTTTTCAAAGAGGTACTTGGCTTTTGCTTTGGTCAGATATGAGCGCCAAGGTTGTATCAGGAGCCATTCATCATACGTTTTCAGCACGTCCGCTACGTGGTCTTTGTATTTATGATAACTGATTATCTCATTAAAATCATTGGATGAAAACGTCTTTTTGAGGGTTTTTTGTGCCCTTTTAAAGTCTTTTTCCCGCTCTTTTTCGGTTTTCGGTTTGTAAGAGGCAGGTTTATAACTTTCATCTTCCGTGTAACTTTCAAGGCGTTTTTTCCAAAGTTCACGGTCTTCATTTTTGATAAAATCACGACGCATAAAAGTCTCGGTAAATGACCTAATCTGCTCGCGGCGGCCCTTTCCTTTCAATAAGGTTAAATAACGGCTCATCAAACCAAAATTGGCCGGAGAAAGCGTCATCATTTTCTCTAAGGCCGTCAAATAATAATTTTCGTCCTGCTCTTTATTAATTTTAAATAATCGTATATAATGCGCAGCCAGTGTTGGGCACATTATGGTGTCCATTTCGCTCAACAACGCTTCGGCCCGCTCCGCTTTATCATTAGCATTATAAAATTTTGCTAACAAAAAATTAGAAAAGGCAGCACGGGTATGTTGTGCAGCATATTTTGAAAAATAGTCTTCTCCTGCCTCATTTTCTGCACAACGGGCAAAGGCTTTGGCCAACAAATATTGTTTCCAAAGCACATCCGGGTTGTTTTTTGCTTGTTTTTCCCAAAAATTAAGGAAAGGGTAAATATTAGCCGTTACATCCCAATTTTCGGTTGCCGGGGTATAATTACCTTCAAAAGCCGAAATAATGTCGGTATAAACTGCTCCTGTGGCAGGGTCAGTACACCGCAGGAGGAAACCAGTTCCATTTAAAATGGATGGCTCCTCCTCGTCCGCTGCATCGTCGTCTGAGCCGGAGCCAACCGATTCAGCCAGACGGGCAACGTCATTAAAATTCAGGCGAATACGGGCATCACTTTTGTCTTTTGGAAATTCCGACAACCTGACCAACAGCCGGTGGGTTCCGGCAGCAACGGGCACCTCCACTATTTCATTATCATACAGGTATGCGGCCGCTGTTCTGGAGCGTTCCATGATCAGGCGATCGTCCAACCAAATTTGTATGGGTTCTTCCCGGGTAATGCGGAAAGCCATACGTCGGGCGGTTGGAATGGTGATAAAAGTATTGGCCAGATAAGTACCAAGCTCTTTACTGTTGGGAAGGCCCTCAAAAGTAACCGGTTCGCCAGGGGCAAATCCCGTGCGCTGCAACCACCCAAAAGCCGTACCGACAGCATTTTTAAAAGTGGCATGAACATCAAAACCAGCCGTTTCCAAGCCCGTTTTTTCTATGAAAGCACTGCCCGACTCATTGTCGAATGGGCCCGTCAGCGACCAGTTCCAATCAGGAAAATCTTGCCGTAATAACGCAGTGCTTTCCCCAAAACGCCGGTATTTAAACAGGGAATCTGCCTGCGAATAAACGAAAGGCAGTTTTAATCCGGCAGCATCCGCAGGAGTTAATCCTCCGGACACCAAAGATTGGTTACACAAAGATTGCAGCGCTTTTTCCGGGGTGCCGCCATACAAGTGTCCAAACAACCAAACATATTGCGGTTTCCAACCCTGCTCCGTCAACTGATTGGCATAATGTTCGTACGTCTCCATATCCTGAACGGTTTCAGCCAGAAATAACATACCACACAGCGCAGGTTCAGCGTCGGGTTGGCGCGATAATTCAGCTTCAAATACGGCTCGTGCCCCCGAAAAATTGTTTTGGCGAATGTATTCCCACCCGTTCTCAGGCGTTTGAGCGATGGCGCAACAGGTGTACAACAGCAATAAAAAACTAAACAGGGGCTGGTATGGAAGCATAAGTAAAACAGTTGATGATACACGCCGGACGGTAGGTTTTTTATTGACCGCCAGCGTTTAAAAAATGATCAATGTTTAACGCGACAGGCGCTCATTATGTTGCACAGCGCCCAAAAGCTACCCTGGTTAAAAATCGTTTTTTGTGTAAAAAAATCTTATTTTCCCTTACCTTTGCGTCCATGAATAAGTCATTCAACGTGTCGGGACTTTGCTTCCCCGAGGATCACTATATGGTTGATCCTTTTCGAGGCATCTATAAAAGTATCTATCGTTTAATTGAAAACAAACATTTTTTCCTGCTGCACGCACCGCGTCAGATGGGAAAAACAACGCTGTTGCACGCCCTGACGCGGCGTTTGAACCACGAAGGCAAATACATCGCCCTCGTGGTTTCCGTAGAAACGGCCGGGGTACCGAGTTTTACGGAGGCCATGGCCAACGAACGCATGGTGAATGCGGTGCACAGCATAGCGCCCCTGTTTTTGCCGGAAAACGAACGTCCGGCCAAGCCGCAGCACCCCATCAGCCTCAAAGATTATTTGGTGGCATGGGCCGAAAGCCAAAGCAAACCCATTGTGCTGCTCCTCGACGAGGCGGACTCGTTATGGGACGACGTTATGGTGTCTTTTTTGCGGCAATTGCGCGACGGGTTCCAACAACGGCCCAAACGTTTTCCGCAGTCCGTTGCGCTGGTGGGCTTGCGCGACATTCGGGAGTACCGCCTCAAAGCGCGTGCCGACAACCCTTCGATGGGCAGCGGCTCGCCTTTTAACGTGAAAACAAAATCGTTTTTGTTGCCGTTTTTCTCCAAAAAAGAGGTGGACAGCCTGTTGCAGCAGCATACGGACGCAACGGGACAGGTATTTCCCAAAAAAGTGCGCGACTTGATTTTTTACTATTCTGGCGGCCAACCCTGGCTCACCAATGCCTTAGCCAATCAAATCGTTGCTTATATCTTAGATGACGATTATAGCAAAAAAATAACCCCCAAAATGGTGGAAACGGCCAAAGAAAACCTCATTGCCGAACGGCAAACGCATTTGGACAGTTTAGCGGATAAGGTAAATGACCCGGGCATTAAGCAGGTGGTAATGGGTATCATCAGTGGCGCAAAACCCGCTTTTGACGATTGGGATAATGCCGTTCGCTACGCCCGCGACCTCGGTATTATAAAAAAAACCAGCCCCATTGAGTTTGCCAGCCCCATCTACCGGGAGATCATCACGAGGATACTCAACAGCGGGTTTCACGACAGTTTCAACAACGACATCGTGCAAACAGCTTGGTACCTGCGCCGCGACGGCACCTTGGACGTGGATAAATTACTCCATGCCTTTTTGGATTTTTATCAGTGGAATTCCGAGAGTTGGTTGGATCGTTTTCAATACCGGGAAGCGGGCCATCAACTGCTGTTGATGGCGTTTTTGCAACGCATCATCAACGGTGGCGGGCGCATTGATCGGGAAATGGCCGTCGGCAACGGACGCACCGATTTGGCTATTTTTTGGAAAAACCAGGTCATCGCCATCGAACTCAAAATACGTCAAAATATGCGTACGGAACAAGAGGGCCTCGAACAATTGGATCGTTATTTGGATCGCCTCGGCCAAAAATCGGGTTATTTGGTGATTTTTGACCAACGACCTCCCAATGAATATACGTGGGAGGCGCGCATCAGTTGGGCGATCAGGGAGTATAATGATAAGACGATTACGATGATTACTATGTGATAAATCCCTCATTTTCCCTTACCTTTGCGTCCATGAATAAGTCATTCAACGTGTCGGGACTTTGCTTCCCGGAACGGCACTACATGGTGGAGCCGTTCCGTGGACTGTACAAAGAACTGCATAAATTGATAGAAGGCGAACATTTTTTCCTGCTGCACGCACCGCGTCAGATGGGAAAAACAACGCTGCTGCACGCCCTGACGCGGCGTTTGAACCACGAAGGCAAATACATCGCCCTCGTGGTTTCCGTAGAAACGGCCGGGGTACCGAGTTTTACGGAGGCCATGGCCAACGAACGCATGGTGAATGCGGTGCACAGCATAGCGCCCCTGTTTTTGCCGGAAAACGAACGTCCGGCCAAGCCGCAGCACCCCATCAGCCTCAAAGATTATTTGGTGGCATGGGCCGAAAGCCAAAGCAAACCCATTGTGCTGCTCCTCGACGAGGCGGACTCGTTATGGGACGACGTTATGGTGTCTTTTTTGCGGCAATTGCGCGACGGGTTCCAACAACGGCCCAAACGTTTTCCGCAGTCCGTTGCGCTGGTGGGCTTGCGCGACATTCGGGAGTACCGCCTCAAAGCGCGTGCCGACAACCCTTCGATGGGCAGCGGCTCGCCTTTTAACGTGAAAACAAAATCGTTTTTGTTGCCGTTTTTCTCCAAAAAAGAGGTGGACAGCCTGTTGCAGCAGCATACGGACGCAACGGGACAGGTATTTCCCAAAAAAGTGCGCGACTTGATTTTTTACTATTCTGGCGGCCAACCCTGGCTCACCAATGCCTTAGCCAATCAAATCGTTGCTTATATCTTAGATGACGATTATAGCAAAAAAATAACCCCCAAAATGGTGGAAACGGCCAAAGAAAACCTCATTGCCGAACGGCAAACGCATTTGGACAGTTTAGCGGATAAGGTAAATGACCCGGGCATTAAGCAGGTGGTAATGGGTATCATCAGTGGCGCAAAACCCGCTTTTGACGATTGGGATAATGCCGTTCGCTACGCCCGCGACCTCGGTATTATAAAAAAAACCAGCCCCATTGAGTTTGCCAGCCCCATCTACCGGGAGATCATCACGAGGATACTCAACAGCGGGTTTCACGACAGTTTCAACAACGACATCGTGCAAACAGCTTGGTACCTGCGCCGCGACGGCACCTTGGACGTGGATAAATTACTCCATGCCTTTTTGGATTTTTATCAGTGGAATTCCGAGAGTTGGTTGGATCGTTTTCAATACCGGGAAGCGGGCCATCAACTGCTGTTGATGGCGTTTTTGCAACGCATCATCAACGGTGGCGGGCGCATTGATCGGGAAATGGCCGTCGGCAACGGACGCACCGATTTGGCTATTTTTTGGAAAAACCAGGTCATCGCCATCGAACTCAAAATACGATACGATAATTATACTGAGCAAGAGGGCCTCGAACAATTGGATCGTTATCTGGATCGCCTCGGCCAAAAATCGGGTTATTTGGTGATTTTTGACCAACGACCTCCCAATGAATATACGTGGGAGGCGCGCATCAGCTGGGCGATCAGGGAGTATAATGATAAGACGATTACGATGATTACTATGTAGGGGGAAAATGTTCAACGCCTCTCTATCAAAGCATAATTGTGGGTGATACTCGCGGCCCTGATGGTCAATTTTAGTCACGTTAAGGCATTTGGCCCAGTGGCAGCAGCAAAAGGAAGCGTTTTTTTTGTAAATGAGTTAATTGAAGGGTAGTACCATAAATTTTTTTTGTAAAAAAATTTATGGTACTACCCTTCAATTAACTCATTCCCGTGTTCGTTTCATCCTGAAGTCCAAGGTAGAAAACCCGCCTGCATCATATTGCTCAATCTCTATCGTATGCCGCCCGCCTAATTTCACGGTGATTTCATCGGTTGCGGCTTCATGCGGTTTCCAGTGATCTATCATTCTTTTTCCGTCTAAAAACAACCTGGCCCCATCATCCGCTGTGAGCGACAGGGTGTATTCTCCGGCAGCAATGGTGAAGGTGGTGGTACTCACGGTACCAAACTGATCTTCCGGTACTGCCTCTGCGGGGCTGCCCCACCAGGCAAACCACAGGTCTTGCGTATTTTTTTTAGCGACTGGCGGTTGTTTGCGGGCGCGGGCGAAGGCTGCTTCATTGGCCAAACTATCACCTGCCTGGGCAGGATGAAAGAACCGAACTTCCCAATTCAATTTTTTTTCAAAACGGGCAAATTGGAAGGCGTATGGCTTTCCTGGCGGTATTTTTTCGCCAAAAATCGTGGTGATAGTTTGTGGCCCGGAGTATTCAAAGGCGATAAAAATTTCGTCGGAGGCAGTATTTCGTTCCACCGTGAGTACTGCCGGAAGTTTACCTTTGCGCAGGCTGACGTTTTTCACCCCGCGCATTTGCATAATTTTCCAGTCGCCCGACGGCCCAATCAGCGCCAATGAGTATTGATTGCCAGCCATTGTATCTAATGTTGCAATGGGTCGGCGAAAATCGAAAGGCCCCCACTCCCCTATCATAATAAAAGGTCGGCCTTGGGGAAATCCGTCTGACAACGCCGTTGCCAGGCCATCTGGCAAACTGTCCGGCTCTCGCAAGTTCATGACGGGAATCATCAGTGGAGCGTACAAGTCCTTGGGCTGTTGGTCGGCATGGCTAAAATTAACACCCCTTGCGGCGGAAATTTCGGTGTTTTTCCAAGCAGTTTCTATGGCAGGAGCAGGAGCGTAGAGGTCATTTCTGAGGAATTTAAGCCCTGCATTGGATTTTGGGTTTTCTAAAAGTGTATCAAACCCAACAAATGTATTTTCGCCATTGACCGAAACATTTTGTGACGCGCTGATATGCAGGGGTTTGTGGTTATTATGGAACACATTGCGGTCAATTATGTGGTCGCGGCTGCTGACATCGCGGTTATTGGCATAACCCCAGTCTGAAGGCTGGGTAGAACGCGCCCAAAATCGGATACCAGTACCAAGTTCATCTAACAGATTTTGGGTAACCGTATCGTTTTGGCCGTGTTCAATGGCAATACCCGTTTCGCATTTGCTAATTAGGTTGCCTTGCATAACCGTTTCGTAGCTATAACCGCCCCAAATGCCGTAAGTACAGTTTTCTATCCGGTTGCCTTGTATGCGATTTCGGGAAAACGTCACTTCTATACCGTTGGTAGCAGCATAACTAAAATCATTGCCGTACAGCCAGTTGTCGTTGCAACCGCCTTTACCGGTGTCCATGGTGGATTGCCCGGCCCAAAGAAAAAAACCGTCGCCGCTATGGGTAGCGGAGTTGAATGCAATGAGGTTATGGCTGCTTTGTTCGTAGGCCAAAATGCCCGCCGAGTCCTGTCCGCGTTGATAAAATCTGTGTGAGTAACCGCGTACATTCCAATCTAACTTATTGTGCATCAGTCGGTTGAAACTACTTCGGTACAACCCGATGCCTAACCCGGAGTTGAAATGGAACATATTATTATACACTAAGCCATTGTTACAGCCATTCAGTAGCAGCGCATTTTGATTGCCCGTAGCGCGGCAGCCTTTTACCGTGAATCGCTCACAATGGCGAAGATAAATACCGGCACCGAACCGCAACCACTCATCCCGTTCATTTTGGTGATAGCTCAGCCAGTCTGAAAACGCTTCGTGTTCCCTGCCAGAATAGAGTTTTGGGCGGTAATTATACGAAACATCGCAGTTCTCCAACACAAGCCCCGCTATACTATCCGCTAAAATGGCTAACTTAAACCCTCGAATTTTAGCATTTTTCAAAACAATATTTTTGCCTTTTATCAGAATGCCGAGGCCATAAAATTGATTGGGCAATTGCTTAGCAGGAGCGCCATTTAGCTCCGCACCCTGAAAATCAACGGTAATATCTGTACCGGAAATAACCAAAACCGGCGCTGTGCGCCGCAAATCGGTTGGCGGCTCAAATACATCGCTTTTTGAGCCGGGCAACACGTAGGTATTCGACCGAACGCGACAGGATTGAGTAATGGACATCCCGGATACGAGACTTATTTCCGGCGTTTGGGCGGCTAAAAAACCGACATCACTGAAAAACAGGATACTGGCGTACCAGATCGTTTTTTTGCAAGTATACCACATTTTTATAAATGGCTATTTTAGGGCAAAGGTATGGTTTTAGGCAGATAAGTAGGTAAATAGAAATAATCGTAGTTTTGAATTTCATTAATTACCTTATTATCAAGGGTTTGTGAGACGGTGGACGGTGGACTATTGACTGTGGACTACTTATTAACCGGCACATCTTGCGAATGGGCAAATGATTAGAAATAATTAAGGAACGAATAAATATTTTATGATAATGGCTACCGAGGTACACCGTTGAGGGCTTTCAACCGCCCGAAACCCGATTTTACCGGAGCGTAATTTTTAGTTTTTTATTATCCATTTAAATAAGTAACCTGATAAATAGAACAAATACTATCTTTGCCGCTCATTTCTAATAGGTTACCTGAGTAGTGAGCACCAACGAACGACTGATTTTTTCGGAATGTACGCCTTACTCCATCTAACTCATTGATTAACAAAATGATTATTGAAACAAACAAAGTAGTGTCTGTACACTACACCCTGACCGAAGGCACTGCTACCGGTCAATTGGTGGAAACCACCCAAGGTCGTGATCCCCTTGCTTTTATTTATGGAACGGGCAGCATGATTCCCGATTTTGAAAAAAACTTGGCAGGACTCAAGCCGGGCGACGGTTTTGCATTTGGCATAGCAGCGGCGAATGCTTACGGCGAATACGACGAAGCAGCTTTAGTAGAGGTTCCAAAAACGGCCTTTGAAACCGATGGACGCATCCCGGACGGGCTGTTGGATGTTGGCAACGTATTACCCTTGACGGATCAGTTTGGCAACCACTTAGAAGGTGTGGTGGCTTGGGTTGGTTTAGAAAAGGTTAAGATTGACTTTAATCACCCGATGGCAGGTGTTGACTTGTATTTCACTGGTCAGGTTGCCGAAATACGCGATGCAGACCCTACTGAATTAGAACACGGACACGTTCATGGAGCGCATGGACATCAACATTAAAACGCTATTCGTTCCATGCCAGATACGCATTCAAACGGTCATCACAATCATGATAAGCTGACTATTGGCGGCTTACTGATCACCTTAGGTATTATTTATGGTGACATCGGTACCTCTCCGTTATATGTGATGAAATCAGTCATAGGAGAAGGAAATATCATTGATCGAAAAGTGGTATTGGGTGGAGTCTCTTTAGTTTTTTGGACTCTGACTATCCAAACCTCCATTAAGTATATCATGTTTGTCCTCCGTGCTGACAACAACGGAGAAGGCGGCATTTTTTCTTTGTATTCTTTGGTGCGTCGAAGGGCAAAATGGTTGCTGTATCCAGCCATGTTGGGTGGAGCGGCCATGTTGGCAGAAGGTATTATTACCCCGCCTATTTCTGTTTCGTCCGCTATTGAAGGCTTAGAATCAAGGTATTCCGGCATTCCAACTGTTCCGATTATTATCGCTATTATTTCGGCGTTATTTTTTATCCAACGGTTCGGTACGGCGGCGGTAGGGCGCAGTTTTGGGCCAATTATGATGGTTTGGTTTTCCATGCTGGGCGTTTTAGGCATCAATCAAATTATTACCCTGCCATCCGTATTTCAGGCAATCAATCCTGTCTATGGTATTCAATTACTGCTGCACAGCCCCAGTGCTTTAATTGTCATGGGCGCTGTTTTTCTGTGTACCACCGGAGCAGAAGCTTTGTATGCCGACTTGGGGCATTGTGGACGAAGCAATATCCGAATCAGTTGGATTTTTGTAAAATCCTGCCTGTTACTTAATTATTTTGGTCAGGCAGCCTGGTTATTGCACCATGAAGGGCAGGTTTTACCCGAAAATCCATTTTATGGCGTGATACCGGAATGGTTCTTTTGGCCCGGGATCATTATTGCAACGCTGGCCACCATTATTGCCAGTCAGGCGATGATCACGGGTTCGTTTACGTTGGTTTCCGAAGCAATCCGATTGGGTTTTTTGCCTAAAATGACCGTAAAATTTCCGACGAACCTGAAAGGGCAAATTTATATTCCGGCGGTAAATATGTTTTTATGGATTGGGTGTATAGCCGTGACACTGAAATTTCAAACCAGTACCAACATGGAAGCCGCTTATGGATTATCCGTCATTTGTACGATGTTGTGCTCTACTATTTTATTGGCAAACTGGTTTGTGCTGCATCGGGCTAAGGAATTTTTAGTGTGGTTTTTCCTGATTTTTTATCTTTCCTGGGAAAGTATTTTCTTTTTGGCCAATACACTGAAATTCCATGATGGCGGTTATGTCACAGTAATGATCGCGTTGACGTTGTTTAGTATGATGTTGTTGTGGTTGCGCGCAAAAAATATCCGGCAACAATATTCCGACGAATTATACATTGGTGATTTCATTGACCAACTCATATTGCTGAGCAATGACACCGAAATCCCCAAATACGCCACCAATCTGGTGTTCCTCAGCGGCACGAAACACCCTCGTAAGGTAGAAGAAAAAATTCTGTATTCTATCTTGCAAACACAGCCCAAACGAGCAGATGTTTATTGGTTTGTACACATTGAAACGACCGACGAGCCATATACCATGGAGTATAAGGTGAATGCTATTTCTACCGATGATGTCTACAAAGTGATGTTCCGACTTGGGTTTCGGGTACAGCAACGCATGAATGTCTTCATGAAAAAGGTCGTGGAAGATTTATTGGAGCACGAAGAGATTTCCATTCAATCGCGTTATCATACGTTGGCCGGAAAGTATCCAACCGGTGATTTTCGCTTTGTTTTGATTCAGGAATTCCTTTCTAATGAAAATGAATTACCGTGGAGGGAGCAAATCATCTTAGATATTTACCTGACCTTGAAAGGCTGGGTTTCTTCTCCTCAAAACTGGTTTGGCCTTGATTCCGATTCGGTAGACATGGAAAAAGCGCCTTTGGTACTACAACCGGTTCGATCGGTGCCGCTGAAACGATTGGACGAGAAGGCATAAGTATCCCAAAAAACATAACAAGAAGCAATCAAAAACGCTTATGATTCGTGTAGATAATATTAACAAATATTTTGGGGAACAACAGGTACTTAAAGGGATTGATTTCACCTTTGAGGCGGGCAAAAACAACCTCATTATTGGTCGTTCAGGTGCCGGCAAAACGGTGTTGTTAAAAATATTAGTGGGTCTTCAAGCCCCCTCCAGCGGCAAAGTTTGGTATGACCAAACAGATTTTACCGCTTTGGATAAAGAAGGAATGCGCTCCATTCGCATGAAAATCGGGATGTTGTTTCAAGGCTCAGCACTGTTTGACTCCCTGAGCGTGGAAGAAAACGTGCGGTTTCCTTTAGATATGTTCACGACTAAAAATTACAAACAAAAATTAGAACGGGTCAATTATTGCCTCGAACGAGTCAACTTAGCCGGTAATAATACAAAATATCCCTCCGAACTTTCAGGTGGGATGCAAAAACGCGTTGGTATTGCCAGGTCCATTGTCCTCAACCCACAATACTTGTTTTGCGACGAACCCAACTCCGGCTTAGACCCGAAAACAGCCATCCTGATAGACGAACTCATCAGCAGTATCACCAAAGAAAACAATATCACGACGGTGATTAATACCCATGATATGAACTCTGTCATGGAAATTGGGGAAAATATTTGCTTTCTGCACGAAGGCCAATTAGAGTGGAGTGGCAACAAAGATGAAGTATTGGCCAGCGATAATCAAAACCTGCAATCTTTCATTTTTGCCTCGCCTTTCCTGCAAAGGCTGCGTAAATCTGCCTTGAATAATATTACTTGATTCTCTTGCCATGTCACGTTCATTTGCTGTTGATTTTTTCCGGGGGCTAACGCTTGCCCTGATGATTGTGGTGAATACGCCCGGTACCTGGGAACAGGTGTTTGCGCCCCTTCGTCATGCCAATTGGCACGGGTGTACTCCTACCGATCTGGTATTTCCATCTTTCATGTTCCTGATAGGGGTGTCTATGTGGTTCTCTTTTACCCGATATGAACACCGGTGGAGCGCAGAAGTGGGTTGGAAAATATTGCGCCGGACTGCCCTGATTTTTTTGTTGGGTCTTTTGATGAATAAATTCCCTTTTTATTGGAAAGATTGGGGCGACTGGCGCATTATGGGTGTTTTGCAGCGCCTCGGATTGGGCTATGGTTTGGCCGCAATATTAGTCTTGAACCTTTCTCGCCGCAGTTTATTGTGGGTTTCAGGCGGTATTTTGCTGCTCTATTGGGCACTGTTGTATGCCTTTGGCGTTTCAGGCGCTGATCCTTATGCTTTGGAGACCAATGCCGTACTCCGATTGGACCGCTGGCTTTTTGGTGACAGTCACCTTTGGCATGGCGAGGGCATCGCTTTCGACCCGGAAGGGGTTTTGAGTACACTCCCCGCCATCGTGACCGTAATTTTAGGCTGGCTGAGTGGGGAAATGATTGCTTACCGCTCGACCCAGAAAGATATACTGGTACGAGATTTGCTCACCTTTGGCCTGATCTGCGGATTCATGGGCCTGGCTTGGGATCTATTTTTCCCCATTAATAAAAAACTTTGGACGAGCTCGTATGTACTGTACGTCGGGGGAATTTCTATGGTCGTACTGAGTGCATGTATATGGTTAATAGATGTACGGGGCTGGCGCAATGGCACTGGTTTTTTTATTGCATTTGGCGCCAATTCTTTATTTGCTTACCTCTTGTCAGAAGTATTGGCCATTGGTTTATACGCTATCCCCTGTGCCGTCAACGGGGAGGAATCCAGCATTTTCGAGTGGTTGTACGTTACCCTTTTTAAACCCATTGACGGCGGCGCATTAGGGTCTCTTTTATTTGCGCTGGCCTTTATGCTGGTTTGCTGGGGGGCCTGCCGATGGCTATACGAGCGAAAGATATTTATTAAAATTTGAAAAAGAACACGACAACGTTCAATAAGTAGTTATAAGTTATGAATTATGATCTCCATAACTGTTTTATTGTGTGAATTTTGCACAAATTTATAACCGCGTTTATTTCAACACACCTGCTTAGTTTCCAAAAGCAAACACCATCGGAAGTCTCCAAAACTTCCGATGGTGTTTCTCCAGTCAGCAACCCTGCAATCAACCAATTAAGGGCGCTTCACTTTTCGTTGCTCCGCTTTTTGCATCATATTTGGCTGCTCCTCAAATTTATGCTTTTTAAATACCATAAACGGCTTAGGTGCTGCGGGAACGGGTTTGGTATTATTGGTTTCATCCACATCAGCCGTTTCTCGCCAGGGGTCGAGGCGAATGCTTTTTACCATTTTGTCTTTTACAAAAACCTGGGTAAAGGTGCGTTCGTTTTTGCGCCATATTTCTACCGGGATGCGCTCCACCTCTTTTGTTTCATCCGTATAAGTCCACTCTAAGATAACTGGTGTCAGCAAACCGCCCTTATTTTTGAAAGTCAGCTCGTAATAATTTTTATCGCCGAATAATTTTTCTTTTTCTTCCTTGGTAAAGGTCTCTTCAAAGCGGTGAATCGTTGCAGTCGAGACACTGTCATCGGTTTCCCAGGGTTTATAAAATGTGTAAAAATCCTGTAATGCCGTATCTTTTTCCACCGGGAAAGGCTGACCTAATTCCCGGTAACGGGTTTTAGTCAGGGTTTCAAAGGGTTTTTCTTTTTTATCCGGGTGAGTGACTGTTTTGGGCTGCGGGTTGTTTTCCATATCTACTTTCAACCACGCCACGCTGTCCAAGGACACATCCACGGGGTCAATACCAAAAAACCAGCCGCGCCAAAACCAGTCGAGGTCCATTCCGCTGGCATCTTCCATCGTGCGGAAAAAATCGGCAGGAGTAGGGTGCTTAAACGCCCAACGGCGGCAATATTCCTTAAAGGCATAATCGAATTTTTCACGGCCCATAATGGTTTCCCGCAGCACATTAAGGGCTGTGGCGGGTTTTCGGTACGCATTCGAAAAATAATCTATAATATTTTCGGAGTTCGTCATAATCGGCTCCAATTGGTCTTTCGGAAGCGCCATATACTCCGTGATAAGGTGCGGCGGGCCTTCATTCGAGTCATAATTATTGTCCCATTCCTGTTCGGCTAAGTATTGCATAAAAGTATTGATGCCTTCATCAAACCACGCCCACTGCCGTTCATCGCTATTGATGATCATCGGGAAATAATTATGCCCTACTTCGTGAAAAATGACCGTTAAAGCAGCATTTTTGGAGCCTTCCGAGTAGGTTCCGTCTTCCGCTGCACGACCGGGATTAAAACAAATCATGGGATATTCCATGCCGTTTTGAGCCTCTACCGAAATAGCGGTGGGGTATGGGTAGGGTATAGAATATTTGCTGTATGTTTTTAAGGTGTGCGCCACTGCTTTGGTAGAATACCGCCGATAAATGGGGTACGCTTCTTTGGCATAATAGCTCATACACATTATCGGTTGGCCAATTTCGTTGCGGACAGACATGGCATCCCACACGAATTTCCGGCTGGCAGTCCAGGCAAAATCCCGAACATTTTCCGCTTTATACATCCAGGTCTTCCGGGTTTTGCTTTTTTCTTTCGCTTCATTGGCTTTGGCTTCCGCTAAAGTGACGATTTCTACTGGTTCCGCCGCCGTTTGCGCCTGTTGCCAGCGCTTGCGCTGATCGGCAGACAAGACAGCGTTATAGTTTTGGCAAACCCCCGTGGCGCCCACCATAAAATCGGAAGGGAGGGTCATTTTTACGTTGAAATTGCCAAATGTGAGCGCAAACTCGCCTGTTCCGGTGAATTGATCGCTTTGCCAGCCTTCAAAATCGCTGAATACACACAATCGGGGGTACCACTGTGTAATAGTAAACAGGTAGTTTTTGTCTTTTTCAAAATATTCATAGCCGCCACGCCCAAAAGACAGGTTGTTGATGCGATCAATGAGTACATAACTCCATTCAATATTGAATTTGAATTGCTGCCCCGGTGCCAAGGCTTTGGGAAGTTCTACGCGCATCACCGTATTATCAATAAAAAATTTCAACGCATTGCCCTTAGCATCGGTCACCGACTTGATTTTATGGCCGTATTTAGAAAACTCTTTCCAAGTCTGCAACATCCGCATAGCCCGTTCCTCCATATTTTCTTTCATTTTGTGCGGATGAGCATGATGCAGGTCATTAGAGGCGGCGTGTTCGTTTTCATCCAATTGCAGCCACAGATAGGTGAGGCTTTGCGGCGATTGATTGTAGTAAGTAAGGTGTTCTTTCCCGGTCAATTGTTGTTGGTCGGGATCAAGGGTACATTCAATGTCGTAGTCGCAGCGTTGTTGCCAGTAAGAAGGTCCCGGCGAACCATCCATGTTGCGGTAATTATTGCCGTTGGGGAGTATCGCCCCCAATTGTTCAAAAGCATGGCCGTGGTTGTTGGTCTGCTGACCCGGTAGCAAGGCGGAAGACAGGCAAAAGCAGGAAGCAAAGAGCAGGTAATGTTTTAAGCGCATTATGTAGTGTTTGATCGTTATGAACCCGAAAATGCTTTGAGTTACGGGAATTTAGCCCGCAAATGTAGAAATTAGCCAGTATAATAAGGAGAAACAATAGATAAAAGGCCGCGAATTGGGCGCGAGGGGGAGGAAAATCGGGGCAAAAGCATTAAAACTCAAAATAGACTTAAATAACATTGATGATCAATGATGTAACCATCAATGTTATTCAATAGACATACCCCATTACGGGACGGTAAAAGAATAACTTATCAAAATTCGTCGGCAAATCATGCCTAATTGTTACAGGTTATTTTTTGGCTATCCCTACTCAACTTACTTCAAATAATTTTCCGAGAAAAACTCCCGGTACCCCTCTAAAGTCTTATTTTTCAGAATACGGCGGTAGTTTTCCTGCGTAATGGAAAAGTACTCTTTATTGTAATTTTTCTTTGACGTTTCGCCAAGGAAGTCCTTTTTGTCTTTTACTTCGTTGAAATAACGCATAATCTGTTCGCGATTGTCAAATTTTCTCAGCACCAAAATAGGCGCTTCGGTATCTGTACCGAGGAAAATGTTGGAAATGCGCAATTGCTCTGTTTTGTGATTTTCGCGGTTATAATCGGAGATAGACGTTTTTATATCTTCTATTTTCACATTAGCACCGGTCAGTGCAATCAGGAAATAGTGGAGTTTTTCATCTTCCAATAGAAAAGCGTCATCACGACCATCTGCGCCAGTTTTACGTTTCTCTTCCGGCACTTCAAAACCCTTACAATTGAGTAAACGGGCTATTTCTTTGGCGCGGGTGCTTTCCGCGCTGTTTGGGAAACGGCCAATGACATCTCCTAAGGCTTTACAATACGCATCATTCCCCTGTAAATTGCCCGTACACAGGGCACTCAACAAAGCAAATTTTGCCATAATGGGATTCTGTGATCCATAGCGTTTAGGTGCTTCTTCACAACGATCATGCGCCGATTTGTAGTCTCCTTTTTGAAAAGTGTTAAAAGTCTGCACGTAGAATTCATTCAGTTCTTTTTCCCGCTGACGACCCGCATTCACAAAATTGGGATCGGTCAGGGCGCGGGCATAATTGCTCGTCGGGTATTTCGCCGTGAGTTTATCGTAATAATATTTACTTTTTTCTGTATTATTCAGGTCTGTGAAACCCAAATAACAATAATACCAGACCTCCACCTCATGTTTAAGGGTATCAGGATAGCGTTGTTGCAGGGTTTCCAACGTTTGGGTACTGCGAGGGTTGTTCTGAATTTTATCCCTGAAAAGGGTTCCCAACTGGAACATAGCCTCGTAAATGGCGGCGTGCAATACGGACAATTCAGCATCACCTTTTGGCAGATCCTTGAATAAATCGCCCAACTCTACGTCACTGAGTTCTGTGGCGGTACTGTCTTTTTTAGCAGATTCATCAATGCTGGCAGTTGCCGGACGGCGACTACGACGCCAGCTGTCCTCCAATTTTCGATCTCCCCAGGTTTTATTAAATTCTTTACGGCCTTTTTTCAGGAAAGCATCGTTATAAAAATAAAAAGTACTATTGGTAGTATTGCCAGTTTTAGGTGCCGGAGCACCACGGGTGCCAGGGCCGCTGTTTTGGGCATTGCGGGCGGCGAGGTCAGCGGCAGCGGTAGCGGCCGCATCAGCGGCAGCGGCGGCTTCCCGTTGTTTTTTGATAGTTTTTGCCAATACCTTCCGGTCGCTTTCGCTCATTTGCGCCACCCGTATAATACTGTCATTCTTTGCGATGTCCGTGATCAGGCGGGCGATGTCGGTCAGGTTATTGGCGTAAGAGGTGGTGCGCTGGTAGCGTTCATCTGTGGCGGGCAACACGGTAAGCGTACTGTCATAATAATGCTTGGCATGGACAAAATCTTCCGTATCAAAGTACAGATCAGCCAATTTCAGGTACGACTCGGCGCGTTGTGCACTATTGCCATTGCTGAATTCCAGCGACTTGCGGAGGTAGGCAATAGCCTCCTTTGCCATTTTTTCCTTTATGGCAATTTCCGCCATCACATAATAAATCTGATCGCGGTATTCGCTGTTTTTTTCTTCTTTTGCCATGCGCTCCAATGAGCGGTTGGCATCATTGCTCGCCACCTTGCCATTCGCCCATCCTGCCTGAATCTGCCGAAGACGGGCATTGAACTCCATTTCATATTTGGGGCTGCCCGACAATACCTTATTGTAGGCAGCATACGCATCGTCATGGCGACCTGCCAAGTCATAAAGTTGCGCTAAAATAAAGGCATAACGCGCCCTTTTTTTCTTCTTTTTGGTGTACGCCACCGATTTTTCCATTGGTGCAATAGCCTGATTATATTTTTTTTGTTTGATAAAAAGATAACCTTCGGCGGTAGCCAATTCATCGCGTTGGGCAGCCGGGAAGTGTACATCTTCCGCGAGGTTTCGGAATAAAAACTCCGCTTCTTCGTATTTTTCCCGCTCAATCAGCGTGCGGCCATACCACACCGTTGCTTCCGGGTAAGCCGCCGTTCGCTTTCGTCCTTTTTTGTACGGATTCGCCGTAACAGCCTTCAGTTCTTCAGCAACGGCATCTTTTTTACTTTTTTTCGGTGTCGGTGTTTCATCTTTTTTTACGACACCGGCTTTTTTCGCTTTTGCGGCAGCGACTTTTTTCGCTTTTGCGGCAGCGGCTTTTTTCTTGGACGATTTCTTTTTCTTCTTTTTGGAAGCCTTATTTTTTTTCTTTTTACTATTCTTTTTTGTGTCTTTTTTTGCTTTTGTATTCTTGCTACCGCCTTTTAATTTTGATTTGGATTTTTTATTTGGGTTAAATTCTTCCTGAATATACTTAAAAGTGGCTTCTGCCGTTTCAAAATCGCGTTTCATAAATTGAGCAGCCCCCAGCAATACATAACAGTCGTCGGTCCAAGTGCCTGCCCGGTGCAAAGCAATACCTTTAGAAGTTTTTTTAATAACATTGTCAAAGTCGCCTTTAGGGCTGTCCCCGGCGAGTTCAGGATATACTTCGAGCAGTTTATTAAAATTATCTTTGTGTCCTTCTTCCAATTTTCCAATAGTCTGATAGAACAACTCATCGGCATTGAACCAGTAATTGTAATGTGCAGTCAGGCCATGATAAGCCTTCTTGAAATTGCTGACATCTCCTTTCTTTTTTTGTGCAACACAGCCAACCAACATCAAAACAGCCAGTAGTACGGCAGCAGATATACGTTTATGAAACATGATCTAAATTTTTTGAAACCTTAAAATCCTCAATCTTTTTAACCCATTTGATGCGTTTTTGCCGCAAATGGTTGCCCAATAACGCAATTTTGACAAAAAAATGCGCATGGCCCGTAAGTTTTTCTGTTAGAGTGTGCTTTTTTACTGACCTTTGCAATCTTATTTATGAAAAAATATTTTGCATTTCTGGGAAAATTTATCAATTTCTTTCGGCGACAGAGCGATGACGAAAGGAGTTTGATGGATAAGTTGCGCGATAAATACCGGTTAGTGATCATGAATGATGATACCTTTGAAGAAGTGACATCACTCAAACTGACACCGCTTTCGGTTTATGTGGGTCTGAGCTCCCTGATTGTGGGTACCGCTATATTGGTAACATTCCTGATCGTAATGACTCCGCTGAAGCGGTATATTCCCGGCTATGGCGACCTAACCCGCGACGCTGAAATTGCTGAATTGACGGCAAAAAAACAGGAATTGGAGAAGGAAATGCAAGCGCAGGGATTGATGATCAAAAACATTCAAAAAGTACTGAGTGGCGATCTGGCGGATATTTCCAAAGAACAGGCCATGAAACAAGGGAAACCTGAAATGTCCACTTTGGATTCTATACCCGATGCCGATATTGAACGCATCCCGGAAGACGGACAAATGCGGGCTGCCGTAGCAACTGGCACCTTCACGGCCCCGCCCTCCGCCGAGACACCCAATACCCCGCTCAACCGCGATGTACCCTTGGAGCAAATGTTTTTTGTGCCGCCCGTAAGCGGCGACATTACCTCCGGTTTTGACCTGAGTCGTTCCCATTTTGGCATTGACATCGGGGCACCTAAAAATACGGCGGTTAAAGCGGTCACTGCCGGTGTGGTTATTTCTGCCGGATACACCGTTGAAACCGGATACAGCATTGCCGTGCAGCACCCCAACAACATAGTAACGATCTATAAACACAATTCTGTTTTGCTCAAACGCGAGGGCAGCAATGTAAAAGCGGGCGAAGCCTTAGCTATTATTGGCAATTCAGGAGAAAATACTTCCGGGCCACACTTGCATTTTGAGTTGTGGTATAAGGGCCGGGCGGTAGATCCGAAAGATTATATCCATTTTTGATGCCGACCATCCGTCTTTTTCTTTCCTGCAACCCCGCCGATGCCGCCGCCGCCGCCGACCTTCAGCGGCAGTTGGCCCTCACATTGCAGCCACACACCACAGAAGTGTGGCAACGCGATAAAACCGCCACCGAAGATTACAGAAAAAAAGCGGCGGTGTTTTTGGAAAAAACGGATGTGTTTGTGGCATTGCTTTCTATGAATTTTGAAGACCTGCCCGATACCCGATGGGAGGTGATCCAGGCAAAAGCAGAACAACGCCGCCGCACGGGGCTTCAAATTGTCACGGTGCAGGTGAGAAGCGCCGAAGTACCAGCCCTGTTGTATTTTCCTGCCGCTTTACCACCCGGAGAAACTATTGAGCAACACGGATTGCCCCGCGACCGGCAGTTGCTGCGGGCCGCTCAACACATCAAATCCATCTGGGAGGTGGCCCCGCGCCGCGATGACCCCGATGCCATCGTAGCAACGCTGCCGCTCATTATAGAAGATGTGAAAGAGCGCCTGATGACACAAACTGACCGCCTCAATCCCGTTCCCCTGCTTCAGTTGCTCAAACGGCTACTGGCTGCCGTAACGCCCATGCGGATGCTGCTGGATATAGAGAACAGCGCAACGGCTTTGCAGGAACGGGCGCGTCTGGGGAATGTCACCATAACAGATTTTGAATCCAATATGGCCCCATTGCGCGAAGATATACAACAACTGATCGAAAGTTTGCGGGTGGAAGAATTGACTGCTGACTGGAAATACACGTTCACACGAGCGTATTTTCACTTCATCCCCATTGAACAACCAGATCCCGTCGCTACCCCATTTTTTATTCCCGGCGATGACATCCTCATCCCGGAAACCCTCAACCTGACCGTCGGCCCACGCGAACAGGAGGCTTTAGAACAGATTGGCTTGCTTTCCTACGAACAGAAAACTGATTTCCGGCGCAGTCTGCTCCTCTGCAAAGATGCACTGGCGGTGGCCCGGTACGCACAGGCGCACGCACACTGCGAACACGTACGCAACCATATTGACCCGCAATCGGCACAGTTGTATGAATACCTCCTGATGACGTACATCCTGAAAGAAGGTGCCGCCCGCATCCTGAACGATGCTACGGAACGAAACGGCAACCTCCTGAACCATGTCATACTTTACGCCGGACGCTTTAGAGAGTATCAACAAGAAGGAAAATGCCCGTCTTCTACCGGATTGTACAACTTAGAAATTGTATCAGAAGCATTATCGGATGCCGCCCTCCGGCAATATCAGCGCTTACCCAACGACTACATCCGACATACGGGGCATCACGAAGGCGATGTGGCGGACAATCGCGCCGTGTTGCAAAACATTTTGCGACAGACGCTGGTGATTAACCGGGTCGTGTATCCTTACGAGGAATTTTTAGAAGCCGCCGTTGCTGAATTTTGTGGCGGCGGCAAATATCAGTGGATGGAGCGCGTAGAAGTGGCTGGCGATACTTTTCGATTCAGCGCCCGCGATAATGCCGATATTGAAGGTGATGTCATGGAATTATTAGCCATGCTGGATGCCATTGAAGCCAGTGCAGCGGGGAAATTGGTCAAACAACGCGCTACCCTACGCGAAGATATTTATTACAGTCTTTTAGCAAAGCGGCAAGCACTTCAGCAGCAAATTGACGTAGATACCCGCCGAAACAGGCCCTTCACTGACATGCACGAATCCGTGATCCGGTTTGTATCGTCCTGCCTGTTTTGTGTCCGAATTTTTGGCGATGAAGATGAGGCTGCACGCGAGCAATCGTTCCTGAGGATGACCTTGGAATACCTGATGCCCGCTTTGGTGGCTGCGCCGGAAAACATACCGGTACTGCCGCTTCGATGGTTCACCTTAAATGAACACGGCAAGGTCATCACGCACCCTGATGCCCTGCGCTATCGCTTTGATGCCACTGGTATCGTAGAAAAAATCATCCGCGATTATGCCGGACGCAGCGGCTGGATAGCGGTGCAGCCCAACCTCCGGCAGGAAGTCTTTCTGCAATTTGCCGCTGATACGGCGGCGCAATATGAAGTGGCAAGAAAAGGTCTTTCGTGGTCCGATTTTCGCCGCATAGATATGTTGGATGCCCGTCGCATACTCATCCATTGCTTGCGTTGCTGGCAGATTTGTTACCGGGCATACCCGGAAACGGGTCAGAATTATTTGGATCAATGCCTGCTCGAATTAAGCGGAGGTAATCTTTTGCTTTGGATGCACCACGACCCGGACGACCTGGCTCCTGACCCGGACAGCCTGGCACTGGGCATGGATTCCCGCGCCATGCTGCAACATATTTTGCCGCTTTCTATCCGGTATAGCGATGCTGATGTGAAACAAATGGTGGCCGAAAATCTACATAAAGCGCGCATTTTACCCGCCTACCAGGCTGTGGAAGCCGGGAATGAAGCACACCGATTAGCGCTCATCCGGTTATTTGCCGAAGCAGCGGCGGGCTATCGCCTACACCCCGACCCACGCTATTTGCAATGGGTTTACCGCGAGTTATCGGAAGATATGAAGTTTCGTTGGATAGATATTGACGAGAATGGCCGATGGCAGCCGGCACAAATCAACCCGGGCAATTTCAACCCGGTCACGCTGTTGCAGGAAGTATCTGCCCAATTGGCCGCCGGCGACCGGGAGCGATATGGGCCGCTGGCGCTGCGAAAATCCATTGCAATACGGCGACACCACAACCAGACAGAACGTTATATACGCGAAATACACGAATTTAAAAGTGAAAACCGCCGCCCGGAACGCGAAATCGTGATTGAAATTATTCGAAAAATAAAGGGCATTTTCCGGTTTTACCCCGATGAAAATTTTCTGGAATTACCGCTGCACGAATTGACCGGAAAAGGTCGCATTCGCTGGCACGCCGCTTTTCTGGGCATCATACCTGTTCGGGAAAACCACTACGAAAATCAGTATTACCACTTCAATTACCAGTTTGAATTATTTGAAATTAAACGGTTATTGCAAAATCACTACTATGAAATGGAAAGGGTGATGCGGGAAACGGGGGATTTGTGATAGCCCCGTTCGTTGTAAGGGTGTGAATCTTCTATAAACAACTATTCGAGGGGTTTTATTTTCTTTTTTCATCAAAAAAGGGGCTGTCGTCGGGTAAGGAACGGTGTCAGCATAAAGTACTAAACTTAGGTAGATTAGTTTTTGCTCAAATAACTATCTTTTTGGGCTAATAGTGGGGCTATTTAAACCAAAAGATGGGTAATTTGGGCGGAAAGGAATCAGATAAGGTGGATACTTTATTTTGACACCGTTCCTTAGCATCAAGATGAATGGTATGAAGGCTGCCCGGCAAAAAATTAATTATTCCTAAAATGCAGATAATGCGCCTTCACTACTCCCGTAAACGCACAATGCCCCGGATTAGTTCAACCATCCGGGGCATTGTTTTATCTACTCAATTGACATGATGTCTAATAGATACCATACGCTCGTTTATTGCTTAAACGGATCAGAGAATTTTACCTCCGCTAATAAAGTTTCATCCGTCAGGGTATCGAAAAATACCTTAAGCGCCTGTTTTTGCGCGCTAGTGAAATTCATTCGTTTAGGGTTGCCACTTACCTGAAGGCGCGAGTGCAGATTCGGGTGATCCTGAATGCCGGAACTGTAATGCTCAATAACGTCTTCTACGGTAGCAAAACGGCCATCGTGCATATAAGGTGCTGACAGCGCAATATTGCGCAAGGTTGGCACTTTAAAGGTGCCTTCATCTCCGGAACGGCCGGTCGTTTTGCCTACACCGCGATCGGTCGTGACCTCATCCAATCCATTATTGGCATTGATCAACATCGGGCGACCCATATTGGCGCTGTGGCAACTGGCACAATTGACTCGATAGAGGTTATAGCCTTCATTTTGTTGATCGGTGAATCCCGACAGGGTAATCTTTTTAGGGTCAACATACTGGCCAAGGAAAGCGAGTTGACCGTTATATTGATTGGCGGCTGCATCAAAGGGGCTTTGATACGAACCCATCGCATTAATAAAATCGGCAATGGCTTCTAACACTTTTTCTTTAGAAACAGCATCATCCCCGGCAAATGCTTTTTTGAAGAGCGGGGCGTAATAGGGCTGTGCATTGACGGCGATTTCCACATCGCTCATGTGCATATCCATTTCTTTTTCATTTTCGATGGCGCCGATAGCCTGTTCTGCTACCGTATTGGCGCGATTGTCCCAGAAGAAGGGGACAGCGTTTGAGCCGTTCAGGTCGGTACCGTAGTAGGCAGAGAAATTGGAAACAGAAGCGAGTGGAATTGAGTTGCGATCGCCGGAGCGGTCATACACGCCTTTGCTTACTTTGGCATCATCACCAAAAGCGATGTTTTGCTTATGGCAGCTGGCACAGGAGATTTTACCGTCTTTAGAAAGTTTTTTATCGTAAAACAAGACACGACCCAGCATCGCTTTTTCATTGCTTACCGGGCGGGGAAACAACCCCGACTGGCGCAGGTGTTTTGGAAAACTAACGGCATAATTTTCGGGTAAATTATCCTGATTCAGTACATTTAAATACTGTTTAACGACGGCTTCGTCTTGAGGAGCAAAATAATAAATATCAATATTGGAATTATTGCAGGAGGCAATAAACATTAATACTCCAACGGTACATAACGCGGTCAATACTTTTTTCATAAAAATATAGATTGTAAGTGAACGATGTGAAATGAATTGTTTGGATTCAGCCCAAAGGTAAGGGATTTAATATTGTCATGAAAGTGTCAAATTGATTTTTATGACAATTTTAACAATAAAGACGCAAAAATTTGCTAATTCGTTTGTTGCTGCTGAAAAAAAAGTTGATATTTGTTGTAACATTATCGAATATTGCACCGTCTTCTCCATAAATTACTTCATATTCAATTATTTTATCTACCAATTCTTCACTTTTGAATCGTTCTATTTTTCACGACAGCATATTGCCCATTCGGCACAAGCTATACCGTTTTGCTTTGCGCATTACGGGTCAGCGGCAGGATGCAGAAGATGTGGTACAGGAAGTACTGGAAAAAGTGTGGAAAACGGCTCCGGAACAAAGTGCAGTAGTGCAAAACTGGGAAGCCTGGTGTATGATGTTGACGCGCAATCGGTCTTTGGATAAAAACCGTTCTGCCGCACTAAGGCGAATGGCTCCGATAGAAAGTGTTTTAGAATATAAAAACCTGGCTCAAAGCCCGGCTCAATACGTGGAAACGTTAGATATGGCAGAACAAATAAAACGACTGATGCGCAAACTTCCTGAAAAACAACGATTGGTGATACACCTCCGCGATGTGGAGGAACTCACCTACGATGAAATTGCGGAAACGCTGCAAATCCCACTCGATCAGGTAAAAGTAAACCTGCATCGTGCAAGAAAGGCCATCAGAGAGCGGATTATAGTCTGAAAGTCAAAACACTAAAACTTATAAAATGAACATTGATCAATTATTAGAAAAATATTGGGAAGGCGAAACTACCCTGGAAGAAGAACGCGCATTGAAGTCTTATTTTTCCGGCAATAATATTGAAAAGCGCTTTCAATACGCAGCCCCTTTGTTTCAGGCACTGCACGAAGAAAAATCAGTAGCCATGTCCACCCCGCCCCTGCCGCTGAAAGTCATAAAAAAACCTATGCAATGGACTCGATGGGCAGCGGCAGCGGCTTTAGTTGGCGTATTGTCCATCGCCGGATGGCGGGCCATTAAACAACACCAACAGGAAATGGAAATAGCGGCTATTGAGAAAAAACTCAATACCGACACCTTTGAAGACCCCGAACAGGCGGCTGCCGAAATCAAAGCAGCACTAGCCTTCGTATCGTCCAAACTCAACAAAGGTAAAAGACAAATGCACAAAGGCCTCAAAAAAATGGAACAAATAGATAAATATATTCCCAAACCGAGGATATAAGTAGTCAACAGTCGGCAGTCACCGCCAAGCATATCTTCTTTAATCTGATGTTTGCCGGACGGTTTCTCTAATTTTACACAACATCTCAACAATTTTTTAACAATGAAAAAAATGTTTTTCCTGCTGCCATTCCTGATATTGGCAGCCTTCACACTCCATGCCCAAAATGACGCAATTACCCGTTTTTTTGACAAATATGTCAACAATGAAGCCTTTACCGTGGTATATGTCAGCCCAAAAATGTTTCAAATGGCCGCTAAAATTGAAACTTCCGATCCGGAATGGAATAAATTCAGAGACGTGGTGAAAGACCTCGGTGGTCTGCGGGTATTACTGGCTGATGACATCACCAACGGCGTAGAACTGTACAAAGAAGCCTCCGAAAAGATTCCAATTGGTGAATACACCGAACTACTCAGCGTACGCGACGGCAAAGAAAACGTCCGTATATGGACCCGCGATTCCGGCGATATCATCAATGAATTATTGCTGCTCGTAGGCGCTCCCAATGAGTTTGTGCTGCTCAGTTTTACCGGAAAAATAGACCTCAATAAAATTTCTACTTTGGCCAAAACCCTCGACATTGACGGGGTGCAACATTTGGAAAAAATCAATAAGAAGAAGGATAAAAAGATCAATGACAAAGAAGAAGATTGACAAATAGTCTTCAGCAGTTAACCATTCTTTCCACCATTCATCATTTATTATGAAACCTATTCTCTTCTGCCTTATAACCTTTTTTTTCTGTACTAATATTGCAGCACAAGACGGGGCGCTGTTTTGGAAATACAAAGACTATGACGGCGCCATGGCTTTTCGTATCCCCGGGTTTTTACCAAAAATATCTTCTATATTTGTCAAAGGGAAGGAAGAACGCCGTTTGCTCAGACGCGTGGGCAAAGTTCGTATTCTGGTGTTTCAGGACAACCAAAACCCCATCAAAGACACTGATTTGAAGCGCTTTAGCCGAAGTGTTTCTAACGGCAAGGGTTTGGAAGACCTCATTTTCGTGCGGGAAGGGAAAACGCACGTACACGTCATGGGGAAGGAAAACCACGGAATTATTAAAAAATTAGTAGTATTCGTGAGTGAAGAAGAAACATTCGCGTTGGTTTCGGTAAAAGGTCGCCTGAAATTTAAAGATATTCAGGCTGTCATTGACAAGGAAACCAAAAGAGCGCTGAAAAAAGGAGGTAAAAAGCCTAAAATACCAATGGTTATAAAGCCACCGGTAGATCGGATGTAGAAACAAACTGACAAAATTGACGTTAAATAGCCGACAGTCAACAGTCGGCGGTCAAATCAACAGTCAGTGCAGTTTATCTGGAGATAATGACACGGCGTATCATCGAATTAATTGGATGAATCGAATCGCTCAAATCAATTTTTTTTTGTTTTTCCTGCTTCAAATGCCCTTGCAATCTGTTCTCTACGGACAGCCGGAAAGGGCATTTGGGTATTACGACCAGTGCATTGAGCGATGGTCAGCGCGCGGTCGCACCGACAGCGCCTTGTTTTATCTGCGCGCCAAAATCAGTGCAGCCCGCACCGCCGACAGCTTAGAAATATGGGCGTGGACACAGTTGGATGTGCAGGATATGCTGCAACCCAACAGCGAGCAGTCGCAAAGTGCTTTAGCAAATGCATTGAAAGAATGTTGGCGGCAACCCGTCACTACCGCAGAATGGGAGGCGTTTTTGTACTTGTATGCCAATCGGGGCCGGCACCTGTTTCTGATGGGGCGGGTTTGGGAATCTATTCAAGTGTATCGAACCGCTGACGCTATTTTTGAAAAATATCATTTCCCCGATTTTGATGCAACGGAGTACCTTTACAAACCCTTAGGCAATCATCTGACCCGCCTCGGCGACAATGAAAAAGCGTTGCTGATTTTTCAAAAAGCCCTGGCGCTGAACCTTGAACACGAAAACGACCCGGCTTCTTTAGCGGGTATTTACAATAATATCGGTGTTGCGCAGTGGAACAATGGAGATTACCGGGCGTCGGAACGCACCCTTCGGCAGGGCTTGGCATTGCCCCAAATTGGGGCCGAAAAAAAAGCGTTGCTTTTGGGCGCTTTGGCCCAAACTACCTTGGATCAGGGCCACGCTGCTGCCGCCTTGAATTTGGCTAAAGAAGGGCTTCTTTGGATGAGCAAAACGGGCCTGGCGACTGCTACAGACGGGGCCAATCGCCGCTACCCGGCCCGTATTCCCTCCGCCGAAATGGCAGAAAAGTTAGCGCACCGGTCGCGGCTATACGCTACCACCGGAACGGCGCTGATGCACCTGAATCGCCCCGATGAAGCAGCCCGCCAACTCGGTGCCGCACTCAAAGATGCCGAGGCCGCATACGGGACTGCCCACCACCGCGATGTCGGAAAAATTGAAGTAACAATCGCCGCAGTTTGGCTACAAAAAAAAGCGCCGGACATGGCATTAGCGGCCGCCAATCGCGCATTAGTAACCGTTTTACCGGGTTTTAAAGTACAGCAGGAAAACCCGGAGGCCAACCCTGCGGCATCGGATTTATACGCGGAAAACACGATAGCGGAAGCACTTCAGCAAAAAGGACGGGCCGCTCAATTGTCATTTGCCCAAACCGGAATAGTACATTGGGCAGAAAGTGCTTTGGAGAGCTACGATTTAGCCGCCAGGGTATATCAAATTTTGCGGGAGACCTTTTTTTACCCTTCCTCTAAACTCAACCTGTTGCAAACAGCGCGATCCTGCGATGAAGAGGCGTTGAATATTGCCCGAATTTTATTTGAAAAAACGGGCGATATTCGTTGGGCAAAACGCGCTGTGTATATTGCGGAACGCCACAAAGCATCGGTCTTGTTTGAAACCCTCCGAGATAATGTCGTGTTGCAAAAAAAATCGGTAATGGATGCCCGTTTTGAACAAACAGATCGGTTACGCCAAAATATCGGTTGGTTAGAACGGGAAATATTACTTCAGGCAGACCCTCAAAAAAACGATGCGTTGCGCTTAGAAGCCGATGCGTTGAGAGAACAGGTCAGACAATTGGAGCAGGAACTCCGTCGGGCATATCCCGTATTGTTTCAACATGGCAGCGATCAAATCAATTTTGCCGAAATCCTGCCCTCCGGAACCGCTTTTCTATTGTGCTTTGAGGGTGCCACCATCCTGCATTTGTTCTTTGGAGATGACAAGGGAGTGGCGGAGTGGCGCACGTTGCGATTAGATACTTTTTTGCGCAGCGATCTGTTGGCATTTCGGTTATTATTGTCCGATGAACAGGCTATCGCTGCTCAGCCAACTGTCTTTTTTGAAGCTGCTCATCGGCTGTATAACCTAATTTTTTCCGCTATTGACTTGCCCGAAACAAGTTTACTAATTATCCCGGATGGCATTTTGGCTATGATTCCGATGGAATCCCTGCTGACAAAGGGCCCGACTCCTGATATGAAACTGCGTACAGCGCCTTATCTGATCCGGCATTGTCCGGTTCGGTATGCCTGGTCGCTGGCCGTATTGCAATACCAGCAGCAACTGCCTGCCAGCCATTCCAACCGCTTGCTGGGCGTAGCGCCTGGCTTCCATAATGGCCAACGCGGCCTGGCGCCTTTGGGCACCGGTAAGGAGGAATGGGATGCCTGGCAGCGTGCCGACGCACTCACTGGTGCAGCAGCAACGCGTGCGGCATTCCTTCAGGCAGCCAATCAGTATACTATGCTGCACCTCGCCACTCACGCCAATGCCGGACAACGACCAGGCATTGAATTGTGGGATGAGACCCTGCTGCTGCCCGATATTTATGCGCTGACCCTACAGGTAGAATTGGTGGCGCTGAGTGCCTGCGAAACCAATGCAGGAACGGATATAAAAGGCGAGGGAAACATGAGCCTTGCCCGTGCGTTTGCCTGTGCCGGCACCAAAAGCCTGTTGGCAACTAATTGGAAAGCAGATGACGAAGCCACAAAAACATTGTTTAAGGCTTTTTACCACTATCTTTCCCAAGGAATGTCCAAATCGAAGGCATTACAACAAGCCAAGTTAGATTATTTGGATGGTGCCGCTAACGCTTCGCTTTGCTTACCGCGATTTTGGGCGGCACTTACATTGAATGGAGACGACGGCCCGATCAGGCCATCAGATAACCATATATGGTGGTGGCTGGGAATTGGGGTAATAGTGCTTTTTGTAGGGCGAATTGTCTGCACCCGAATAATGGCACGGAAATGAATTAATTGGGTGATAGATATAAGTAGTTCACCGTCAATAGTCCACAGTCTCACAAACCCTTGATATAATAAGGTAATCAATGAAATTAAAAACTACGATTATTTCTATTTACCTACTTAGCATTTTTTTGTAAAAAATGCTGTATCTATCACCCAATTAATTCATTTACAGATAAAAACGCGTAACAATTTTATTATGGAACTTACTATCCAAACACCTGCTTTATTATTTCCTGCGGTATCGTTGCTGCTCATCGCTTATACCAATAAGTTTTTGGCCATTGCCAGCCTGATCCGCAACCTGTATTCCGATTATCGGAAGCGCCCCGAAGATAAAGCCCTGTTGCTTCGACAAATTGCCAGCCTCCGACGACGGGTTTTTCTGATTCGGTGGATGCAGGTATGCGGTGTATCCAGCATTTTGTTTTGCGTAATTACGATGTTTTTCATCTTTGGAGGCTTGAAGATAGCGGCTACTATTACCTTTGCTATCAGCTTATTGCTAATGATTGCTTCTTTGTGTATCAGTTTAGTGGAAATATTCCTGTCGGCAGGTGCTTTGCGGGTGTTGTTGATTGATTTGGAAAAGTAGGTCGGGTCGTTTACGCCCGACCATCGCGTGGTGCGGTCGGGCGTGGACGACCTACGTTCAGCACGTGGTGTGGTCGGGCTTGGACGACCCAACCTACGTTCAGCACGTGGTGTGGTCGGGCTTGGACGACCCAACCTACGTTCAGCACGTGGTGTGGTCGGGCGTGGACGACCTACGTTCAGCACGTGGTGTTGGTCGGGCGTGGACGACCCACGTTCAGCACGTGGTGTGGTCGGGCGTGAACTACCCGACCTACTTGCGTCGTTGAAATTCTGCCAAATCCGCTTTCCCGCGTACTGTGTCACCCAGCATCATCCAGGCATTGCCGCGAGAGCGATAAGCCTGATAGAAATTGGGTGTCAATTGTAAAGTGACGTTGAAATCGGCGATGGCCTCCTTGGGTTTGTTCAGACGCAGGTAAGAAATACCCCGGTTAAATCGGTACTCCGGGTCATTGGGGTATTGCTTCAGATATTTGTTCAGGTCTGCAACAGATTGTTCATACATGCCTTTCATGCCGAAAAAAGCACCCCTATATTTGTAAGCATCGTAGAGGGTGGAATCCATTGTCAGCGCTGTATTAAAATCAGCAATGGCTAATTCATTGTCCCCCTGTTGGCGGCGATTGCCGTATTCCATACCCCGCCAGTAGTACATTTTTCCGTTGCTGTAATAGCCGTTTTCAATGGCATTGTTCATCAGGGTCATGGTGCTTTTCCAGTATCCAATCTGGCGTAGTGTCAATCCGGTTAAGCCCAAAACACTCAATCCGGCTAATCCTTTAGCTATCATAGCCGTATCGGGACGTGCTTCTATCCATTTTTCTACAGCTGCAACCAAAATGAAAAATATTCCGATCATGGCTAAATAATTGTAGTGGTCCGCGCAGAGTTCGAAGGAGCCTACCGGCGCAAAGGGCAAAGTCACCGCAAGGTTGGCCACAAAAAAAGCCAGTCCAAACCATAGATAAGGCGCAATTTGTCGAAATCGCCAGGCAATATAGGCCAGCACCGCGCATACTATAGGTGCCACAAAATAGACGGGCGGAAACTGTCCGTTTACTTTATCAAAGGAATAATATACATTTAAGTGGAGCGGAAACAGGGTTTTTCCGATGTAAAACAACGGCGTATAAAACACCATAAACAGGCGATCAAATGCCGAATAGTGTTGCGCCATGCCGAGTTGAACATCGTCGCCATATTCACGGCTATACAGCGTCAATAAGCCAAAAAATAGCGAAACGGCAAAAAAAGGTGCATAGCGAATGATTAACCGGGGCTGGATACGTTCCGGTCTTTTCCACCCATCGATAACCAATATTAACAAGGGAGCCACTACCGCCGAACTTTTGGCGAGACACCCCAATACCAGCATCAACAAGGCTGTCCAATACCACTGTTTTTGTTCCGTTTCCGCATAGCGCAAATAATACCAAAGCGTCAGGAGTGTAAATAAAGCATATAGCGGGGTGCTAAAGCCGGCTACCCAACTCACGGATTCCACTTGCAAGGGGTGTATGGCAAATAAAACGGCTATCACTGCGGCACTCCATTGTTTTACGGCTAATTTTCTGAAAATTTTGAATACTAAAGCAGCGTTGCCGGCGTGTACTAAAGCGCTTAAAAGGTGGTACCAAAATGCGCCCTCTCCACCATTACCACCCTGCAAACGATAGGCTAACGCGTAACCCGCCCAGGTGAGGGGTGCATACATACCCAGGTTGATATGCGTGAGCAGGGGGAAGTTTTTCACTGCCGGGTTGTTGATCGTAGCCGAATGGTCGTCCATGGCAACCAATGGATTGGAAAAACCAGTGGCATAGACACACAACGCCAACAAAACAGGAATCCATAGCTGCCATTCAAGCGGTTGAACAGTATTAGGTGTTATTGGCGCAGGCGTGTCTGTGGCCATTTTTTGGCGGGAACCCACCGGCTTTTGCGTAATTTTTTTTGCCATATTTTATAAAACGAGCGGCAAAGGTCGAAATTGTTTTGGTTTTTTGTAAATACAAGATAACAATATTTTCAGATAAGTAGTTTACGGTCAATTGTCGGCAGCCAACGGTCTTGCTATCGACTGACCGATAAATATTTTGCCAAAATTAAAACCGCGTTTGTTTCATCTAACTTACTTAGGAAAGTTATTTGTGTGCGCTTTTTTGCTCTTGTTGTTAAAATAAAAACAATTGCATCCGGGCAACAGGGTGTAATAAGCAACACATAGAAATGACAAAATGTCATTTTTTATTACGCTTACAGACAAAATGTCAGTAGCGCTTTTCAGATTTCTGCCACTTTTACCAACATTTGCGTTTGGAACAGCAATTGATGAGATAAGACTATCTATCCGATTGGATGTTCGATGCAATTCGGCATCTTCCGGGGAGATTCAATTTAGGAGCGCATAAATATTAAAAATAATTAAACTTTAATTTAAAATGAATCAATTAGTAAATTTTCGTTCATACCCCACCGCCAAAATCCTCACAAATAGTTTACTGGATGAACTATTTAAGCAGAACATCGGCGATGTCATTGGCAGCGACACCGTTACGCACCGCCCGGCAGTCAATATCGTAGAAACCAAAGATGACTTCAAATTGGAAGTAGCGGCCCCGGGTTTTGACAAAGGCGATTTTGACGTAAAAGTTGAAAATAGTTTATTGACTATCAGCGCCAATCGCGAGCAAAAATCCGAAAATGCCGACCAACGTTTCACCCGTCGCGAGTTCCGTTATGAATCGTTCAAGCGCTCTTTCAATTTGCCACAATCCATTAACCAGGAGCAAGTGTTGGCAGTTTATGAAAATGGCATTTTAAACGTGACGCTTCCCAAAAAAGAAGAAGCCAAGCCAACGGTAAAATCAATTACAGTAGTTTAAAAATTAGGTGTTTTCATGGGGCCGGGACAGCAATGTCCCGGTCCTTTTTTTTGTGTTTTAGTGTAATCTAAGGATACCTAAGCAGGTGTATTGAAATAAACACGATTATAAATTTATGCAAAACTCACACAATCAAACAGTTGTGGAATTTATAATTAATAACTCATAACTACTTATAACTCATATATCCTCCACGTAGTCCAAATCCCGATCGAAGGTCTCTTTCAGGCCATAAACAGCTAAAAATGCAATCAGCAGGCAAACCGCTCCCACAATATAACCAGCTGAAATGACACTACCTGTGACTGCAGCGCTTTTCAAATATTTAAATGATTCATTGATTGGCACTTGCATTCCTCTGGCAAAATTGGGTACGGAGGTAGCCACCGTTGAGCGCAGATTGGTGCCAAATTGCTCTGCCCCGATGGTAACAAAAATAACCCAAAAACCTACTGAAAAACCGAGTGTAAAATGGCTAAAGTAGAACCATTCAGCGGAGGAAAAAGGTGCCGACAAATAGACTAAGACGGCGATTAAGTCCATTATTAAAAATAGCCACATGACCTTTACCCGACTCCGCAAATATTGGCTCAACAACCCGGAAACCAAATCGCCCAAAATTAAACCAATGTAAGCTATGGCGATGGCATTACCGGCAACAATCCCTTGCAAACCTTTTGCGGCACCAAATTCAGGGGAAAAGAACACCAGTACGCCAATAACAAACCACGTAGTCGTCCCAATAAAGATACACCTTAAAAACCGAACGAAACGGTCTTTATTGGTAAATAGCGCAAAAAAATTGCCCCGACTTACGTGCGTTTGCGTTTTCAGATTTTTGAAAATGCCGGAATCGCTGACACTGATACGCACCGCCAGCAGCACCAGCCCTAAGCCGCCGCCCACGAAATAGCACGTTCGCCAATCGAACAATTTATCAATACCCCAGGCCAGGAGTGCGCCGGAAAGCCCTATACTCGCTACCAGCATTGTACCCAATCCGCGTTTTTCTTTCGGCAATATCTCTGCTACCAGCGTAATGCCGGCACCGAGTTCGCCGGCCAGCCCGACTCCGGCAATAAAACGGTAAAACGCATAATCGGTATAGCCGGTTGCCAACCCGTTGAGCAGATTGGCTAAGGTGTAGAGTGCGATCGAGAAATATAAAACCGATACCCGACCGCGCTTATCACCCAAAACGCCCCACAGGATGCCACCCACGAGCATACCGAACATTTGCCAGTTTTGGAGGGATAAACCAATATCAAAAGCCTGTTCTTTCGTGAATCCGAGGCTTAACAGGCTTTTTTGGCGCACAAAACCAAATAACAGCAGGTCATAAACATCTACAAAATAGCCCAACGCCGCCACAATGACGGCAGTGTTGAGCAGGCGAACCGGGGTAGTTTGAGTTGTTTCCGTCATTCTTTCTTTTTTATTGTTGGTGTTTTAGTGTTTTGGTGTTTTGGTGTTTTGGTGTTTTGGTGTTTTGGTGTTTTGGTGTACGCGTGAATACATCAACAATCATATATCATATAATCATCAATCGTCAATCAAATACATCACGGTACATCAACAATCATATATCATGTAATCATCAATTGTCAATCAAATACATCACGGTATACATCACGGAACATTGTCCCGTCCTAAAATAGGTTGACCTCAAACGTCATCCATATATGTCAAAAAAAGACAACATTACAGAGGTCAAAAGCCCGCTTAACGACAAGTACAAGCGTATATTTAGGGAGTCGTACAAGCGTCAAAAAGTTCAAGATTATGAGAAAAAACTCGTAAGTATAAAAGATTTTTGCCAAATTTGTGAAGTTACTCGTGTATCAGTGTACAAATGGATACACCTTTACTCCTCAAAATACGAAAAAGGCACAAAGATAGTAACACAAATGGAAAGTGAAGTAGTAAAAACGCAGAAATTATACCAACGAGTTGGCGATTTAGAAAGGAAAATCGGTCAACAACAAATGGAAATTGATTTCCAAAATACGCTTTTTGAATTGATTTCCAAGGATTTAGGTCATGATGTAAAAAAAAAGTACAATCATCAGGACTTGAATGGTAGCGGCGGCACCAGAATCAACATACCTACACGATGGACGACCTTTATATGTTGTGTAACTTGAACAAGCAGGCGCACTTCCAAAACTTGAAACGACAAATATTAGAAGCCTCAAAAGCGATTCTGTACGTCAATTTCATAGAAGAAGTCCGCCAGACGCATCCAGGGATGGGTTTGCGCACGATATACGAGCGGTTCCATCCTGAAAACATCGGAAGGGACGCTTTCATCCATCTGGGGGTGGATCACGGCTATGCACTGAATGAAGTAATCAAGTCCACCAGAACAACGTTTAGCACCAAATCTAACCGATATAAGAATCTTGCATCGGGGCGGCGGTTTACCGATGTAAACCAGATTTGGAGCAGTGATTTGACCTATTTTGGGCTGCCTAACGGCACTTTTTTGTACATCGTGTTTATCATGGACGTCTATTCCCGCCGAATTATAGGTTACAGCGCAGCCGACAATATGCGGGCGGAGAACAACATCCAAGCACTTCAAATGGCACTGGCGACCCGTGGGACAGCCAATTATCAAGAGCAATTAGTTCATCATTCTGATCGGGGTTCACAATACATAAGCGATAATTATACCGAAATTTTAGAAAAATATGGTATCTTAATTAGCATGTGTACGGAGATTTATGAGAATTCGCATATCGAACGGGTCAATGGAATCATTAAAAACGACAATTATTTCTATTTACCTACTTATTAAAGAGCGATAAATAGCAGCACATAAGATATTACCTCACTGTAATGGCACTTTGTATTCCCGCCAATTTTGAGCAAATACAACCCCATAGCCGTTACTCAGATTGGTATATGTTAAGGCTGGTTCGTTTATACCCTGAATCAATTCATCATTCTTTATGATGTTGGTTTGATAGTAATGGTATAATTCAGGGGTATTTGGCCCAAAGCGAAGTAGCATCGTATCGGCATTTGGTCTTTCCCTAAGTGAATAAATCACTTTTTGAAAACCATATTGAAGCGTTACATTTTGTTGATTGAAGCAGTCGTCATTAAAAACATCAATGCTAAAACATTGCTGCTGCCACTGTTCGTTGATAATCCAAACTAAGGCGGGGTATACAGAGGTGTCTTTTTTCAGCCCTATGTTTATATAGTAAAAGTTGCGTATAGGACTCTGATCGGTAAAAGAAAAGTCTAACTGACCCGCAACCGTTCCCGGTATCCCCAGATCGTCTATATCCTTAATCGGTTGTATCGCAAAATCTGCAATAGGCTCCGGAATTTGTAATAAAGTAGACTCCACTGTTGGAAAACCCGTGGCTGTCGCCCGGACGCGATAGGCGAAGCCGATCTTCAGTTGTATATTTTTAGTAACGAAAAATCGTCTATCGGTCAGCGTCAGACGGTGAATCAATGAATCCCTTGCATCAAGCAATTGAATCTCCATATCGGCTGGTGGAAATAATTCAGCAACATAAAAAGAACCATCCGCAGGTCTCGTTCGCCCTGCTCTGATACGGATTTCAGTTGGGCTTATATAACCGACCATTGTCAATTGATCGCCAATGTAATCCAGGTCAATATCGTTTATGAGTCGGCCGTTGCATCCAGTGAAAAAATATAAAATAACAAGCGTTATAATAATGCGTGTAAACATAAAATGACGTGAATTTTAGTATTAAATTGACGATTATCAGCAAATTAGAGATATATAAAATAGGTTTCACCATTTGATTGAGTAAGCCGCCGATGGCACAATACTAAACAAAGCCCTTGACCGGAACCTTCTATTAAAATACTGGAGTTCAGGGTTTCCCTGAAATAATGTACCTCCCGAAGCAACAATCTGAAACGGATTGCGTCTAGCATATACGTTATATATACCAAAAACCCATTGCGTATGATGTTTACGCCTTTTAGAAATATATCTTTTGGTAAAACTCATATCCAATCGGTGATAAGCGGGTAGGCGTTGGTTGTTACGCTGTGTGATGATTTTGCTACTGGGACTTGGGTTATCGTAACGCATAGAGCCGTATCCCCAGTCAATACGCCCGTCAAATACTCCTTCAGGGAGCGTTACCCAACTACCAGTTTGGTAGGTGAAGTTGGTGCCAAATCGCCAGCGAGTCCCCAGTGCTAAATCTCCAGTCAATACAATATTGTGGCGACGGTCGTATCGGTGAGGATACCATTGACCAGCATTGATATTGTCGAACTGGCGCTCGTTCCATGAAAGTGTATAACTAAGCCAGCCATTATATTTTTGACGGCGCAGCATAAGCATGGATTCCAAGCCATAAGCGCGTCCACGTCCATTGACGCTGATATTTTGCTGCCAGTCTATATTGGAATTAGCAAAAAAATCAATGCCTTGTCGGTAATCAATTTGCTGTCCAAGCCATTTATAGTATCCCTCAATGGAAACTTCCCAGCCATGTTCAGTACTTTCTTTCTTGTAAATAATACCGCCTGAAATCTGATCTGCCCGTTGCGGACGTAATTTGTCTGTAACCGGCACCCACAGATCGCTAAACAACCCTAACACATTGTTGGCCAAAAGATGGACAAACTGATGACTGCGCGAATAAGCAGCCTGTAACGACCAATCGTGCAACGCTGATGTCACTTGAAACCGAGGCTCCAAATACTGATAAGACGTGTTTTCTGTACGCCAACCCGCTAATCGCAGCCCTCCCTGAAGTGTCAGCCAGGTACGAGGCGACCAGGTATTATCTAAGTATGCTGCGTAAGAAAATGGCGAATAGGTCGTAGTCAGCCGCGCTAAAGAATCCAAATTAAATTGTACATCACTAAAAATCAGGTCAGATGGTCTAAAGCGATGAGCCGCCGCTTCGCCTCCGGCAGTTAACAATTGGTTGTCTCCCCAGGCCCATGTAAACTGGTGTTTAATGGCAGCTTCCTCCACTAAGGAACTGCGGCTAAATATCCCTTTTTCTCCTGTTTGAAGTGCTTCCTGCTCGTTATATTCCTTCAATTGATAAAAGTTATAGTTTGCTAATGTCTGCGAAAAGAAGTGTTCGCTCCATGATTTTATATACCTTACACTAGCCGTCCTATTCCCCCAGCCCAACTGTGTCTTAAATAAGGCACTGTCTTGCAGAAAGCGTGTCACGTAATTATCCGATCCACGATAAAAGCTGGCAAAAATCTTATCGCCATCCTTAAATTGGTGATTTATTTTGGCATTCACATCATAACTGATCATCGTGTTGAAGGGCTTGTCTTCCTGTTTGTTCGACCCGATATAGGTGGGTAATAACAACAAACCTATATAGGCAGCACGGCCTGAAACCATGTACGAACTGCGTTCTTTTTTTAATGGACCTTCTAACATCAAACCTGAGTTGATTAATCCCAGCGTCGCCTCTCCCTGCCGCTTTTTGTTATTCCCTTCTTTCATCGTGATATCAACAATAGACGATAAACGACCTCCAAAACGTGCAGGAAACCCACCTTTATACAATTTTATATCTTTGATGGCAGATGGATCGAATACAGATTGAAAACCAAAGAGGTGGGAAGCATTGTACACTGTGGCTCCATCTAGTAAAAGTAAATTTTGATCTGGTGTGCCACCGCGTACATACAAGCCTGTAGTGCCTTCCACGCCTGCACTGACACCCGGCAAAAAAGTTAGTGCTTTTATCAAATCTGGTTGGCCCAGCAGCATCGGGATATTTTTTAAGCGCTCTACAGGAATCTGTATTACATTGTGTTGCAGGTGCCCTGCACTTGGGGCTTCAATAGTCACTTCGGAGAGTTGATATGGTACCAGATTAAAATCCAAATAAGTATCGTTTTGAAGATGCAGCACCGTGTCCACGGGATAGTATCCCAGCGCAGCAATTCTTATGGTACAAGCCTCTTGAGCAGGCAGGTGTGACGTGTAGTAACCGTATTGATTGGGCGACACCTTCCTACGCTGATCCGATAAAAAAAGCATGGCGTGTAGCACGGCCTCGCCACTTTGGCCGTCCTTTACATACCCGCTTACTATTACTTGCTTCGATTGGGCAAGAAGGGTGCTGCCAAGGCAGACATTCAAAAAAAGTAGTGACCCTAAAATTCTTGTTACCCATGAATGATAAAAATTCTTTTCGTTTTTGAACATAAAAATTGTATCTAAGGGATAGCCAAAAAATAGCCTACAACAATTAGGCATGATTTGCCGACGAATTTTGATAAGTTATTCTTTTACCGTCCCTTACCAGCTTAAGGAGTTTTTATGATGACGATAATCTCACTCAACAGGTTGCACGGTCCATGATTTTTTGCTGGTGACACATCTGCTGAAGGTAATGAAGATGAATTGCATAATTATTTTTAGATACTAAACGATCAAGGTATGGTGTCTTTGCGGCCTCACGGGAAAAACAGAATTTTAGACATTTGGGTTGTATCAATATTGCGACAATAAGGAAGCCAAAGAACGCTTAACTCGAAGACCTGCATTAATTGACATACCCTTAATCGGTCAGTGCCAGATTTTTTATATGAATTAATAATAAAAATTTATCACACATTTTTATCGGTAAATGAATTAGTTGATAGTATTTGTATAATTTTTTTTGTAAAAAAAATTATACAAATACTATCAACTAATTCATTCCCGTGCCATTACCCATTCTTCAATAAATCATTTAGGCGATCAAAAAAATCTTAGAACTGCTTTTCCCACCCAATCGTAAAAAACGCAGGTACGGCCTCAATGCGCGCTGTATATTGTGAAAACGCATCAGAAAATACCTGCTGATAGGCATCGTTGAAAAGCAGGTTCAACGCATTGACGGAAAAGGTACTTCTGTGCTTAGGTACACGCCAGAACGCCTGTGCCTCGGCAGCATGAGATATTTGAAAAGTGCGCCCATCTGTGCGGTTGGCCACTCGGTGCAGCACTATTTTAGCATCGAAGGCAGGAGTGGGTTTGATGCGGATATAAGCGGAGGATAGCCACTCGACGGAGGATACATCTACACCTGTGAGGAGATTTTTCCCGATATTTTGCATCCGGCTGCCCTCCAGCGTGCAGTTGACCCAGGTATCAAAAGCGGTGCCGTATTGGAGGCGCAGGTTATAGCTTGTTCGTTGAAAACGGGTCGGTTGCGCACCATCAAATTGCAGGAACTCCCGCGATTGAGACAGGGAGGCATCGGCGATAAAAAGCGAACTAACGCGACTGATATACCGCTCGAAGCCAGCATTGGCACTCCAGCCCCTGCGCGTGACGGGGCGAAATACCTCCCGCTCCGACAAAAAGGGCTGAATACTGAAGCGCGAGCCAAACTGGTTGGTATTACTTTGAATCGTGCTGCCGATATACCACATAAATTGCCGTGTAACCCGATTATATACATAGCGCACGCCCGCACGATGCCCCTCCGTCAAGGAGAGATTCGGGAGGCCCCTTGTCACGTTCTGGTAATCGCTGAACAGAAAACGGGGAGCCAGCTCCAAAGCGCCTGGTGGTGCCTGTTCGTATTCATAATGGGCGTTGACAGCCCCGTATTCGCTCACTTCCCGGCGCAATTGCACGCGGGGCAGCAGCAAAAAGGCCGTTTTCTGACGGGTCTCAGCGGCTGCCTCCCGCAGATACATGGGCAGCCAGCCCGTTTTCAAGCGTAACTGCACGGTCGTGTACGCTGTCTTGCGCTGCAAATAGCCGCCCGCAAAAAGCAGGGGTGTAAAGAAAGTATAGTCATTTTGATAAGCTGGCCCCGCCTCCGTAAAACGTCCCTCGGGGGTGCGCAGTCGCACGGCGGAGCTCAGTCGGCACTGCGTGTAATCCGTGCCACTTTCAAGGTGCCATTCCCAGCCCTTGGTACGGCCCGTCCACATAGCGGCGGTATAGACAGCGGCCTGCCGCTGGCGGGTGATTTGCAGCAGGCGTTCCACGCTGTCGGTTGTCTGGAAATAGGTGCTGTAAAAGCCGTAACCCGCTTCTAACCAGCTGTCATCAGCCTGCCAGCCTGCCTTCCCTATCCATTGAAAAGCCACATTTTTGCGTATTTTTTGCGTAAACTCTAAGGCAAAATGCCCATCTCTACCCTGTCTTCGGCCTGCTCCATTGATGTTTTCGGTACCGTTTTGGGCCGGACTGCGACGAATGTCAAGGTCGTAGTCGGCGGGATTTCCGGTGATTTGGGCATAGAACCGGAGACCATAACGTGCATTTTTGGGAAATAATTCCGATTCCAACTGCCAATGAGCGGTTTGTCTGCGCACGGCGGTTGCTTTAGTTTCCGTTATCGTCAGTTCGTTGCCGGGCAGCAAATAGCGCGTATCCGACCTTGCTTCCTGTTGATTGGCAACACTGCTGATCCACGCCGATGTTTTGGTGCGCCATCCCCATTTTTGGGGCAATACAGCCCCCGTAAACAGCAGGCCCGTGCGATTGGGCTGAGTATAAAGCGCAGGCAATCCGGCGTTTTCAAGCATCGGCAGGGGCAGGGCGGCTTGTGCCGGAAAGGCTGTTTGCAAATCCTGTTGTTTTTTTCGGAGTGCCATCATTCTGCTTAGGCTCATTTCCTCTGGCGGCACAGCATTGTAGCCGATATTATTAGCATTGGCTAAGGCATAGACTTTTTCTTTCTGACTGATGGAAAACAGATTAAGGTGTGCTCTGCCCATAGCACCCCGACCGCCCCAGCCAGCATCCATCTCTGTATTGCCGGAGAGCCTTCGTTTCTTATCGGGTTTAAGTTTCAGGTTCATCACCATTTTTTCTGATGAACGCACATCGCGCAGCAGGGGATTATCCTGAAAATGGTCAATGACCTGCACCCCCTCAATACTTCCAGCGCGAAGATTGCGCGTGCCAATGGTGAATTGCTCGCCAAAAAAGTCGTCGCCTTCAATCATGACCCGTTCTACTGGCTTATTATTGTAGGTAATCTGCCCATCGTCACTCACCCGCACACCGGGCAGTTTTTTCAGCAGGTCTTCCACTGAAAACTCCGTGCTGTCGGAATATTTGGCTACCTGAAATTCGGTGGTATCGCCGCGCACCGTCACGGGATTTAATTTGCCGCGCACCTCCACCAATTGCAAAATTGCCCCACCGCCCAGCGTAAAATCTGCTTGGATGGAGATGCCCGAGCGCGCCACACGCAGGGTTTGTGGCTGATAACCAATCAGCCGCGCTACCAGCACCAGCGTATCGGCCTGCGAAGAAAAGGAGAATTGATAACGCCCGTTTACGTCGGTATAGGAGTAGGCCAATACCTTTCCCAATCTCTCGGAAGCCATCACACTGACCTGCTCCAAAAAAGCACCGGAAGAATCATGCACTACGCCGCTTAGGGTTTGCGCAGGGAGCCTGATGGCTCCTGAGACAAGAAACAGCAAGAGAAATATGATTTTGGCGGGCATGGTGTTTATTCAAATGTAATAATGTAATTATTTGGAAATCAATATTTTAATTTTGCCGCGTTTACTAAACTTCAAAAATTTACTAAAAATAATAAAACGTAATCGATTGAAAATCAATATTTTAATTCTTTAATCGCGAATATTGCTATTTTTTTTCTTAGTGTAGCAAAGTTATTGCTATTTAAAACATTAGATAAATTTAAATTCATTAGCCAAATAATATTCTAAAAATAATGTTAAAATAAACAGGTGATTCTACAAGTCATTGTGCGCTCGCGATGGCGCTTATAGATGGGAAAACCCTCCGGATCGCCTGCAATATGGAAACTGATATAATTTTCTTTACTCAAAGAAGAATCCCGCATTGGTGCGCTTTCATGAATATACAAATAATGGTCAGCGTTGAACAGCAAACTGGCCGGGCCGTTTAGTTCCTGCCCTGCCTGCGTACTCGTTTCGTGCAGGCAGCCCAATGGTGCTTTATTTACTGTCTGAATATTACTGGTAGATGGATGCACAGGACACGAAGAGGTGGCTTTTATCTCTGTTTTAGCGCAAGTATCATCCGCTTTTACTGGCAGCCGCAAAAAGATTAGAGGAAGTAACAGGAAGGCTGAAAACAGACTTCTCATTTTTCCTCGTCTGGCATTACCTCAATGGACTCCATGATCTGTACCAATATTTCAAATCCCTTAGCCTTGTACTTTTTTTCTTCGTTTTTGTTAAAAATGAGCTCCTGATGAATGTATTCCGCATAACTCATTGCCAGGTCTTTACCGCCAGCAGGCGGTCGCATCACTATATCCCGAACCTGATTGGAAATTTCCAGTCTGTCAAATAAGAACTTCACCTTGCTATCTGTGGAAACGGCCTCTACAATCAGACCAGGCAGTCCCCCTAATTTAAAGGGTCCACTGGGAACCGGAATATCAGGACAGTACCAGACCTCGTAGCTGCGCCCCCGGTAATCGCCTGTGGCGCGGTACGCCTCATATTGGCCAAAACGCCTGCGTTCAGGATGCAGTGTCCAGTCAATATCTCCAAAAGTATCGCTGACAATACAATTCCGTATAGATTGGCGGCAGACTATTCTGGAAAGGATTTTGCGCTCGCGGTGCCATTTATAGATAGGGAATCCCTCCTGATCTCCCTTACTGTTAGCACTGACATATTCTGCACTGGAAAAAGAAGAATCGCGGGTGGCCCGGCTGCGGTAGAGGGAACAAAACCGGTTGAACAGCAGGACGGCAGGGCCGTTATTGGCCTCGTCAGCAGGCAGTGTCACCTCCTGACGATAAAATACCCGCCCAATAGGAATGCTGTCAGATTGGGCAAAGAGATCACAATCAGATAAGAAGAAGACAAAAATAAGTAACTTTTTCATCGTAAAAATAAAGGTGAAAAGGATAGCCGGGAAGTGCTTGTCCTCCCAGCTATCCATAGTAGAGTGTATGAGATTACGCTACAGGGCAATCAACCATTGCAGCAGCCTGCATTGCACATACCACTCATGGCTGCATCTAAGCCGTCACCACAAGCGGAGCTGCCACATGCGCAGACAACTATCCAAATTGTGTTGCCACACCTCATGACGTAACGACAAGTAGTAACTTCTTCACTTATCGCTGTGTTATTTTGGGGCGTAAAGGAAAGCGAACGCAAAGACTGATCATTGTTTGTACAGGCAAGAACAGCCTTAGCGCAATTATCATCGGCTTTTACCGGATTTCCCGGAACGTTGCTGGCTGAAACATGGGCAAGTAAAAAGGTGCATACGAAAAAAAGAGAGAGAAAAATCTTTTTTTTCCACAAAAAACTGAAGTTTTCATAACTTTGTGCGTTTTTTATTTTGAAAACGGCGCGGGTTCATTGATTGCAGTCTGTGGCCCGCGTCTTTTCCGTTGTTGCCTACTCATACGCTTTTGGGCATCCGCGCTGTTACTATTTTATTCGGGTGTTCACAGTGTTGCCCGTTTTGGGTTTGGTATGGCCATACCTCCGACTTCCCTACCCCTATTGTGCACCATAGTATCGAAAAGCACCACAAAGATCGGGCGCATCACTGACAAAAAAAGTCAGTAGCGAAAAAAAAATTTAATTTTTTTTCATCGCCTTTGATGGAGAGCAGTTTTTCGCCGCCGACCACCATATCAAAACGCAATTCAACCGACGCTGTGTAATAGTAACTGCCGCTTATTTTACAATATTCAATGGAAAATCCACCATCGCGCAATTGCCCGATCAGGCGGTACAGGTGTCGTTCACAAATGTCTAATCGGTTCGCCAATTGAGCCGGGCTTCCGGTGGCTTTGGTGCGAATCAGGTGGTCTAAACGTTCAAGCAAAAATAAATCATTAAATAAATCCATGTTGAAAGTATTAGTACTACGCGACTACTGTATGGAAGAATTGCATTGCTCTTCAACAAATTGCATTTTGGGAAGCCATTTTCAGTGCGTATTTTTTATCAATACTAAACGATCAAAGTATGGTGTCTTTACGGCCCTATGGGAAAAACAGAATTTTAGACATTTGGGTTGTATCAATATTGCGACAATAAGGAAGCCAAAGAACGCTTAACTCGAAGACCTGCATTAATTGACATACCCTTAATCGGTCAATGCCAGATTTTTTATATGGATTAATAATAAAAATTTATCACACATTTTTATGTGTAAATGAATTAGTTGACAGTATTTGTATAATTTTTTTGCAAAAAAAATCATAAAAATACTGTCAACTAATTCATTCCCGTGCCACTAACACAATAGACGGGTTCATCGGATACCGCCCAAATTTCTCCCCGTACACCGCCAAACCGCTCGCCATACTGGCGGGCACTTCGAGCCGAATGCGCAATTGGCCAGTGCGCTTTGCTGCATCCAATGCCGTTTTTGGGATATTAGCGGCAATGCGGTAACCATACGACCCCGCCTCATGTAGTTTTTTTTCTTTGGGTTGGCTGTGCCAGGAGAGGATGCCACGGTGGTCGGCGGGGTCATCCCGGAGGTCAAAACGACCGGAAAAATCGCCGTTGGCAAAGACAGCCACTTCGCCGGGATAAAGGGTTTCGTCGGTCATCGGGTAGGAATTGGGGTTTTGGCTGGGGGCTACGGTACCCTTGCCGAGCATATAATCAATACCTTTTTCCATACCCTTATCCATGTCTTTCACAAACAGGATTTTTGAGGAAAGTTCCGCCACGAAAAAAGCGTTTTCAAGGTTATCCAAAGTTTTATCGGCGGGCAACAGATAAGTATATTCAAAAAAACCACTGCCTGCACCGTTTACTTTGAGACCGCCTAACACGTTCCACTGTTTGAGCGACCACCGGGCTTGCGAAAATTGCTTTGGGTCAAGGCTCAACACCCGCGCTTTTTTGCCGTTTTCCAGCGTCATTTGCGTCGGGGCAGGTGCTTCCACGACAAAATGCGTGCAATTGTGGTGCAAGGCCGTGCCGGAGGGGTCTTTTAAAACCAAAGAAAGCGTGAGCACGGCTTTTTCTTTGGGCATGGTGAGCGTCAGCGGGGGCAAGTCTTTTTGCATCCAGGCGGAATAGGGGATTTGGAACGTAGAATCGGCATAAATTTTGTGCTGACCGAGCGCATCGTGGCCCGACAATTGCATTTCTAAGGCGAGCGTATTGCCCAAATCCGTGCGGGCCGAATAAAAGGAAGCGTGGAGGGGTACTTGTATTTTTTCGCCGGGTTGTACCGTACGGCTGATGTCATTTCCGGTTGAAATATAAAAATCCGAATGAAAATCGCGTAAGGACATACCCGGTGTCAATTCATGGAGGCCCGTTTCTTTGTTGGTGCGGTCGTATCGCCAATAGCCATTCCACTCGTTGATGACATCGTGGTGTTCGGTGTAGAGCCAGCCGGCCATCAAAGGATGTTCCCGAAAAGTGTTCATCATGCGGTGGTAGTCCCAACTAAAATCCACGTCGCCCGTGCTGCCGTCGTAACCCCACACATTGCCGCATTCAGAATTGATATTGGGCTGATTTTCTGGTTGTTGGTAGCCGTTTTCAAAATGAAAAGTGCTGCCGGGTTTTGTTTCGCGGTCGAGTTTTTCCATGATTTCGGGCCACATCCAACCCGGCTGATAATCGTGCCAGGAATTGATGTCCGTTTCCGTGTGTCCGCGCCCGCAGCAGATAGAATTGTCTTCAATGAGGCGCGTGGGGTCGGCTTTTTTGGCATTTCGATACATGGAGGTGACCCACGACTGGGTTTCGGGCAAATAATTCCATTGTTCTTTGCCGTCTTTCATTGATTTAGTCGTCAGGCCCCAGGTTTCATTGAACAATATCCAGGAAAAAATAGCCGGGTGGTTAAAATCGCGTTGGAGCATTTCCCGGAAGGTTGTTTCCGATTCTTTCCGGGCCAGGGCATCCGGTTCGCCCCAAAAATTGGGCAAATCAGCCATCACCAATACCCCTAAGCGATCGGCCCAATATAATTTGCGGGGAATATCCGCTTTGATGTGGGTGCGGATGCCGTTCAGGCCGATTTGTCGGGTGCGGAGTATTTCTGCTTTCATAAAGTCGTCACTTGGAAAGGTGTAATACCCTTCGGGGTGGTACGATTGATCCAGCGTTAATTCCAAATAAACCGGCTGATTGTTGAGGGCAATGTAGGGATGCTGAGTACCGGGCAGGTTCATGACCGATATTTTGCGCATTCCAACGTAAGAATGCAGGGTATCGTTGCTCAAAATGGCGGTTACGTCGTATAAAAAAGGATCGTCGAGCGACCAAAGTCTGGCGTTTTTGAGTTCTACATCAAAAGAAAACTCCGCCTGCCCTTTCGGGATGGTTTGCCGACGCTGCAAGGCGGTGCCATGACCCGAAATTTGAAGGTCAAGGTTCAAATTTTCTTTTGCGGGTTCCGGCAAAAAAGCCGTGATTTTCACTTTTTCAGCGTCAATATCCGGCGAAAAATGCAGGGCCTCTAAATAGGAGTTTCCCCGGCTTTCGAGATAGACCGTTTGCCAAATACCGCGCGCATTGCCGTATCCCTGTTTACCATACAAAGTAAATGGCCGCCGCACATCATCGGCCCGAATGACCAAAGTTTGGGGTTTGCCATACCGCAAATACGGCGTGAGTTCCATCGAAAAAGGCATATAGCCACCTTCGTGGGTGCCAAGTGCTTTTCCATCCAACCAAACCGTAGTGCGCCAATCGCTGGCACCGATAGTGATAAAAGTGCGTTTGCCTTTCCATGCAGCGGGCACGGTAATGGGGCGTTTATACCACGCAATATCCGCCGAATCAGGCACACCGGATAAGGGTGCTCCCCACGGGAAAGGCACGTGGATGCGGCGGGTAAATTTTTTTTTGCCGCTGGCCCATTGTTGTTGTAGCCCCTGATCTTTGGGGTCAAATTCGAACGCCCAATCGCCGTTTAGGTTTTGCCATTGGCTGCGCTCAAAATCCGGGCGCGGGTGTTCGGGCAGCGGAATGCTTTTTTGAGAAAAAACCCGGAAAGAAGCGCAGCAAACGCATAAAATGCATAAAATTGATCTATTCATAGAGAGAGGACTTCAAATTTCGTTTTTTCTCAAGGGGTTGTGTAAAGAGTGTAGTCCATAATTTTCAAAAATGTAAACCAAATAAAATATGGTTTTATACTTATTTACCAGCGTTAAAAAAATTTGTACCGACAATAATGACGGTTAATCAAATTAATATTCGGCAAAAGTATAAATAATTTTTTTAATAATTACTCTTTACACAACCCCGAAAACAAAAACAATTAGGGGTTTTTAACCCGGAAAAAAACACCAAGCGTGTACCGTTAACTTGATAATCAATATTTTAAACTTGATCATTTTTTGTTGTGTAGTAGTGTATACCCCAATATCATAAGTAGGTAAATAGAAATAATCGTGGTTTTTAATTTCATTAATTACCTTATTATCAAGGGCTTGTGAGACTGTAGACTGTTGACTGTAGACTACTTAGTATCAACTAATATCGGTTTGGTATTTATTTCAATTTTGAAAAATCCGTCGGGTGCATAAAAACAGATTCTATCTTAGTCGTGAGCGAACCGCCGCCTTTCACTTCGGAGGCTTTGCGGGTACTGATCCATTCCGGGTCGCTGCGGAATTTGGCAAAAGCAGCTTGGGCGGCTTGCGGTGAAGGATGCGTCAGGAAGTAATACAGGGTGTTTTCGGCGCCCTGATCGGCATCCGTGGGAGTCCAGTATATTTTATTGGTCATACCGTATTGCTCGAAACGTTTCACCGTAAAGCCCCTGAAACGATCCAGCAAATTGCCCAGATTGTTGGGTGTTGTGCGGTAAATGCGCAATTCCCAAACATTGCTGTGGAGACTGGCGGCAAAATTATTGGGCGAAAAATCGGTCGTTTTCAAAAAAATGCTTTCCACTTTCGATACAATGGAGCCACTGACTTCGCTTTCTTTCCACACGCGCTGCCACACAGTATCCGCCATAAAAGCATTCCAGGAAGCATCGCGGGCGGCGCGATTGGGGTATGACAGGACATAATACAGTTTTTCTTCGGGGTTATCCAACGGTGTCCAGTAGCCCACGTTGGTCATGCCGTGTTTTTCAAAAAGCGCGGTCGTATGGTTGCGGAATCGCCTTTGGAGGTCGTTTAGTTTTCCTTTGGAGCAGGTGTAAATGCGCATTTCGTAGCAAAGCGTGTCGTTTTGGCGGAGCGGAGCGGCGGGGAGTACCATCTGCGTCGGTTTTTTGCCGGTTGATGTCCAGGCGCGCAGGGCATCAAAGGCTGTTGCCGTTTGCTCGTCCGTGAAATTGCAGTGTCCCTGCCCGTCGGTATAAAACACTTTCAGGTGTTGTTCCCGCTGTTTTTCGTGCACTAAGTCGTCATAGTGGTCAACGCCAAAAGTCGGGCTGATCAATTGGTCGTAGTGCGTGTGCATCAGCAGCAGCGGTTTTTCGAGCAGTCCTGTGCGGTCGTAGGTAGTCAGGCGCTGTGCGGAAGCGGTTGCAGTCAATCGCTCCGCTTTTTGGTTCACCTGCCAGTCATCGGAGAAACCTTCATAGAGGGTATTGGTATTGTCGAAGGGGTTGCCGCCCGTTTGCGCTGCGATGTCGCGCAGGATACCGTCAGAAAAGATTAAAATGAACGGCAAATCTTCCATTTTAACGCTTTGGTGCCGGGCAAATGCGGCTAAGGCATCCGGGTGGCTGCTTTGAATGGCAGCCACGATATCCATTGATTTTTTTACCTTTTCGGAGAAACTGCCCACAAACGGCGTGGGGGTTTTCCCGCTCATGACCTCCGAAACGGGTGGCATATAACCCGGAAAAAGGGCGTTGAATGCCACATATCCGTCAAAACCGTTTTTTATCTGCTCATAAGGTCGGCTGGAAAGCGGGCAAAGCGCCAAAGCGCCGGAGTATATTTTGGGGTATTGTTCCAGCGTGGCCACGGTAATACCGCCGCCCATGGAGTGGCCGGTGATAAAGGTCGAGTCGGGTTTGCCGTACTTTTTAACGAAAAACTTTCGCAGGCGCTCCGTGTCCTCCACGCCTTCGGGCAAAGCCCAACCCGTGCGGCGGTAGGAAGAACGCGCCACGGCAAAACCCCGGTCCACAAACACGTGCAACATGGCATTGGGCCATGTAGCCGGCTTTGGAGCATCGTCCGGCGACTCGTAGCCATGGGCGTACACCACGAGTTTTTTATTCCAGTTGGCGGGCATTTGAATTTCGTAAGGTGCACCGTCGAGGATGCCCGTTTCGAGGCGGGTGTTTTGGCTAAACAGCGAATGTTGACACAAGAGGAGGAGCAAAAAACTGAAAAAGTAATTTTTCATGCGAGCGAGCGTACGGAGATTTTAGTAATGAAAAAAGCGTCGAAGATTTACCTGAGTATGGGCAACTATGTCAAGCAGTGTTACCTGCTTCCACGCGATGGCAGCGGATACAAAAACAGGTCAAATATTCGAAATCATTCGTTCCTCAGTGGAAGGAGAATGGAGATATAGTACCCTTTGTCCGCCTGCGCTACCTAAGGAACGGGTAAACTTTCCACAGTTGGTTGTTGGTGCGAAGGTAATTATCTTTTTATATTTGCGGTTTCAAAATGAAAAATTAAAATAAAAAAACGATGACTAAATACCCATACCATGCAGGTAAAATCGGCGATCATACGCCCCGCAGTTGGCATTTTATATTCTGCGTTATATTCTGCATACATCAACCGGCACGATTTGGGGGGCATTATGTTTTGGGAACTTGCGTTGAACACCTATCAGGATGGTTTGCTGGATGTTATACATAAGACCTTATGGCGCGCTCGGAAAGATGGGCAATAAAAGCGGAATGCACCTGACCTATTCAAAGATTTGCAACGGATTTGATGGAGTGTGGGGCGGGTATTAAATTTATTAAATAATTGATGGGACACGCTGATATTAAGACGACTATGCGTTACTTACCCGTCAGTAATCAGCTTATTAAAAAAATTATTATCCCATTGGATAAAATGTAAAAAAGAGTGTTTACTTTTGTGAAGTTATGAGCGACAATAACAAATGGCCAGAATTTACTTTTCAATTATAATTTTTGCATTTCTGACAAGTTGTTTGACAGCCAAAAAGACTGTTGACAATAAACAGACCTTTGGAGTTAGTTTAGACACTTTAAAACTTTATGACCAAGCAAGGCAAAGAGAAATTCCAATTGCAACTTATAGACCTAAAAATATTAATCAAACTGACAAATGGAAAATTGTAATTTTTAGCCACGGTTACGGACAAAATAAAGGTGGCGATTATTTGGCATATTCTTACCTGACAGATTATTTAGCATCAAAAGGATATTTTGTAGTAAGTATTCAACACGAACTTCCTACTGACAATTTAATTCCATCAACAGGAATTCCATAAATTGTTAGACGACCGTTTTGGGAACGTGGTGCTGACAATATTCTATTTACAATAAATGAATTAAAAAAATCAAATCCTGAATTAGATTTTAAGCATATTACTTTAATTGGACACTCAAATGGTGCAGATATGACGTCATTATTTCCACAAAAATATCCAAACATAGTTGAGAAAATTATCACTTTGGACAATAGAAGAATGACCTTTCCAAAAACAAATCAATTAAAAGTTTATTCGCTTCGTTCAAGCGACCAATCAGCAGACGAAGGAGTTTTGCCGACTGAGGAAGAACAGAAAAAGTTTGGAATAAGATTATAAAACTTCCAAACACAATTCATAACGACATGGACGACCGCGCTAACAACGAACAACGACAGGAAATTCAAAATTACATAATGACATTTTTGAACCAATGACAAGCGAACGAAAAAACAACGAACCGCTAACAGGCGTTTGGCAAAAAAGCGGGTTCAGTGCTTAACTGAAACTTTATACTTTGTATCAAGTTCAGTGCTGGCAAATAGTGTAGTACTTCAAAGTCCGCTTCTTCGCCAAGCCCCAAACCGTGTGTGACTTGAATCACACAAACCGAAAACTTGGCAAGAATGCCGTAAAACAGATGGAAGGCACCACGAGCAGCCTATTATATGGGGAGTTCGAGTGAATGGAATGGCCGACAAAACTGGCAGATCAAAGTGAAGCGGACATCAATACCCCCTATTCTGCACCAGTGTAGGATTCAAATCAATCTCCGCCTGCGGAATCGGGAAAAATTCGTGTTTCCCCGTTTGAAATTCCGGTATGGAATCGGAAGCAATGCCCCAGCGCACGAGATCAAAAAAACGGTGGCACTCAAAGCCTAACTCCCATTGACGCTCGCGGCGCACGGCATTGAGCATTCCCTGCTGGTCGCTCGCGGCAATCGGTGGCAAGGCCGTGGAGGGGTTGGCTGCCTGAGCACGGGCGCGGGCGCGCACCAGTTCGAGCGATGCTTTGGCTTCCGGTATTCGGCCAAGCGCAGCGTATGCCTCCGCCTCCCAAAGCAACACTTCGGCATAACGAATGGCCGTATAGTTGATGTCGCCGTCTGCTTTTTGCGTCACCTCACTGTCGGGTTGAAGGTATTTGCGCGGGCTGTGTTTCGTAGAAGAAAAAGAGTTTTTGTAGATCAGCCCGAAGTACTCCTGGTTGTTGCTGGCAATAGTGAAGTCGCGGCGCGGATCACCCGGCTCAAACGAGTCGTAATATTGTTGTGTTACCTCCGCAAAACCGTAGCCATTGACCACCTTTTTGGAGGTCCACCATTGGTTGAGCGAATTCCCGACCCCCAATTGGAGGTTGGTATGTTGAATCTCCCAAACCGACTCGGCGTTGTTTTGGGTATTTTCCCTGAAATTGTCGCGGTAGTCGGGCATCAGGGCGTAGCGGTTCAGGGCTTTTACTTTTGCCACGTATTCTAAGGCTTTTTCCCAGTTTTTGTCATATAAATAGGATTTGGCGGCGAGGGCTATGGCTGCGCCCCGCGTTGCACGTCCCTTGTTTTTGCCCGTTTGGACTTCCGGCAGGCGGGTAGCGGCGGCATCACAGTCGGCGGCGATTTGTTTCCATACTTCGCGCTGTGGTGTTTTTGGCACCTTCAACTCGTCCGGCGGGGTGAGTCGGGTGTACAGCACCACATCTCCGAAGACTTGCACCAGCAAAAAGTAGTAGTACGCCCGAAGGAAATAGGCTTCTCCGAGGATGTTGTTTTTGAGCGCGGCATCCATTTCAATGCCTGGAACTTTCTCTAAAACCGTGTTGCACTGGGTGATGCCCTGATAGTTGAGCGCCCAAAAATGGTTAAACTCCTCGGTGCGAGGCGTATAAGTAAAAGCATCCAATTCCGTGAGGCCGGGGCGCGAGCCGTCGCCGCCGGCAAGGGCTTCATCGGAGCAAAGTTCGCCGAATGCCCAATAAAAATTGTTGTTGGACGCCGAAAACAGCAATGGCTGATAGGCGGCATTGATGGCTTCCAAGGCATCGCCTGCTGTTTGAAAAAAAGACCCGGCATCTAAGGTGGCTAAAGGATCTTTTTCGAGGATACCCTGACAGGAAGCGAGGGCAAAGAAAAGGAGTATGGTTATTTTTTTCATAACAAAAGTTTAGTCAAATGTGTGGAGGTCAAAACTGCATTTGCAGGCCAAAAATCACCGTTCGGGGTGCCGGTACAGTCCCCCAGTCAATACCTACGGCGAGGTCAGAAGAAATCCCCAGTCCTCGTGTGTCGTTGGTATTTGCCTGAATTTCAGGGTCCAGCCCCGGATATTTTGTGAAAGTCAGGGCATTTTGCACCGTCGCATAAGCCCGCAGGCTGCCAATGGCTTTGACCCGCAGGAGTGATTTAAAGTTGTAACCCAGCGTTGTGTTCCGCAAACGCAGGTAAGAGCCGTCGTACAGCCAGCGGGTGGAGGCCCGGCGGTTGCCGTTGCGGTCATCTATGCTGATCTTTGGGGCAACATCGCTTGGGCGGTCGGGTGTCCAGCGGTTGAGGATGTCGCGGTAAGAATTGAAACCGCGTAATTGCGTTTCATAGGCAAAATTGCCGTAGAGAAAATACAAGTCGTTGCCTTGAACACCTTGCACGAGGGCGGAAAAATCGAGGTTTTTCCACTGCAAATTGAAATTCAACCCATAGATGAAATCCGGGAATGGATTGCCGAGGTGTGCGCGGTCTTTATCGTCAACTTTGCCGTCGGCGTTCAGGTCAGCAAATTTTACGTCGCCGGGGCGCGTATCCTTTGTTTGAAAGGCGTGGGCATCAATTTCCGCCTGATTTTGGAAAATTCCCTCCATTTTCCAGAGGTAATACGAGCCGATGGAATACCCTGGTTCCGTTTTGGTTAGCGCACCGTCAGACAGGCCGAAGCCGCCCAGAATTGGTTCTCCGTCGGCGATGGACAGCACTCGGTTGCGCAAACCGGAGATATTACCGCCAAGCGACCATTGGACGGCACCCCGGCGACCTTTGTACACTGCGCTTAATTCCCAGCCCTTGTTTTCGATGGAGCCAGCATTGATAAAAGGCGGATTTTGTTGCCCACCCGACTGTGGCACCGGTACGCGTACGAGGATGTCATCGGTTCGTTTTATGAAATAATCTGCGATGAAAGAAAGGCGGTCATTCCAGAGGCTCAGGTCCATCCCGAAATTGGTTTGCGTCGTGGTTTCCCATTTCACGTTGGCGTTGCCGCCTTCCACCAATTGTGCGCCGGTGACGATGCTGCCGTCGAAAGAATAGACGTAGTTGCCGACATCAACGAGCGAACTATAGGGGTAGTTGCCAATTTCCTGATTGCCGAGCCGCCCCCAGGAGGCGCGGAGTTTGAGTGCTGAAACGGTGGGTATTTTTTTGAAAAATCGCTCATTCGACACATTCCAGGCAGCGGATACCGCCGGAAACAGACCCCAGCGATGGTTAGTCCCAAAGCGCGAAGAACCGTCGTATCGCAGCGAGGCGTTTAGCACGTAACGGTTGTCAAAAGAGTAGCTCGCCTGCCCAAAATACGACAGCAAAGCCCACTCCGTTTCCGCGCCGCCCGCACCGATGTCGTCCAATTCTTCAACGATGCCGTTGTTGAGGTAGCGAAAGAGGGGATTGATGCGCGGGTAATTGCTGATGGAAGCACCGAGGTAATTGGTGCGGCTTTTGATGGCTTCCATGCCCGCCAGCGCGGAAACACGGTTTTTACCAAAGGACCGGAGGTAGTCGAGGGTGTTTTGCCAGACAAGATTTTGGTCAAAAATACGCCCTTCTGACAGCGAAGAAGGCGAATAAACCGCCTGTGACAATTGCTCTTTGAATCTTTTTTCATTTTCAAAAAGGAGGTCTCCACCAACCGAGCTGCGCGCTTTGAGGTGTTTCCAAAGGGTCAGTTCGGCAAAAACATTCCCAAAAATACGGCTGCGTTCAATTTTCCAGTCGGTTGCGTCCACGAATGCGAGCGGGTTAGCGTTGCCGTCGCCAAAAAGCGTGGGGTCGCCGAGCAGCGAGGAAACGTTGTAGTAGGAACCGTCGGGTTGGCGAACAGGAAACAGGGGAGAGGCAATCAGCGTGTAGCGGATGCCGCTCAGTTCGTTGCCGGGGCCAAATCCGTCGCCGGAAGAATTGACCACATCGCGATGGGTGAACGCAAAAGAAAGGTTATTGCCTATTTTCAACCACTTATTACTCGTTTCGCCGTTGAATCGGAGGTTGTATTTTTTAAAACCCTGCCCGCGAAACGTACCCTTTTGGTCTAAGTATTCGCCTTCGATGAAATACGTGCTGTGTTCGCTGCCGCCGCTCGCAGAAAGGGCGTAGCGCTGCACCGGGGCGCGGTTGAACAGCAGGTCAAGCCAATTGTTGTCCGGCAAACTGTCCAGAATGGCCGGGTCGTAAGTCTTTATCTGATTGGGCAGGGGGCGGAGCGAATTGGCATTTGTAATGGCCTCATTACGGACTTCCAGGTACTCGCGTGCATTCAGTAGTTCGGGCAGGCGGTAAGCATTCGAAAAACCCGTGTAGGAATCAAATTGGAAACGGGGACTGCCCGATTTGCCTTTTTTGGTGGTGATCAGCACCACGCCGTTGGCCGCCCGTGCGCCGTAAATGGCTGCTGCTGCGCCATCTTTCAGCACTTCTATGCTTTCTATATCGTTGACACTGAAGGTGTTGATATTTCCGGTAGTGGGCATACCGTCAATGACAAACAAGGGATTATTGTTGCCCAATGTGCCGGCGCCCCTGATTCGTACGGCGATGTCGTCGCCCGGCGCACCGGTGGTTTGGGTGATTTGTACCCCTGCTGCCTGTCCCTGTAAAGCCTGATCTATGCCGAGTACCACCAATTTTTCAATATCCTTTGATTTGACGGTGGCAATAGCCGAAGCCACGTCACTTTTGAATTCGCGTTTGTAACCGGTGATGACGACATCGCCCAAAACCGCGCTGGTAGAGGTGAGTGCTATGTTTATCACGGTATTGCCCGCAACGGCAACTTCCAACGGCTCAAACCCGGAATAAGTGCATTGTAATGTCGCCGCCGGGGCAACTAAAAGGCGGTACTTGCCTTCGGCATCGGCGGTGGTACCATTGGTGGTTCCCTTTTCTCTGATAGTGGCTCCGGGGAGCGGCTGGGCATCCTCGGTTCCGGTAACCACGCCGGAAACGCTGATTTGCTGTGCTTCCGTTGCCCCGGCGAAAAGGAGCAATAACAGGAGCAGGCAGACTCGTACCGGTTTGATCCGGTTTAAAAAACAATCAAGTTTACGGGGGAAATCGGTCATGTCAAAGTTATATTTCATAAAACCTGTTTGGATCGTTAACTGTGTCCGGCAAAGTTGAAAAAAAATGAAACATAAAGATGGTATTTTTATGTAAAAAAGTAATACTTTTGTGAAAATTAATAGTATGCAGATTTACCGAGAAATAACGCCCTTGAGAGATTCCAATGTTTTTGTGGTTCTTGATTCCGTCAGTAAAGGTTTTGACTACCCCATCCACAACCACCCGGAATACGAACTCAACCTCGTGGCAGGTATGAGCGGCTCTCGTATTGTGGGTGACTCCACCGAGCGCTACCTCGACTTTGACTTAGTGCTGTTGGGGCCTTACCTCTTTCACAAATGGTACGGCGACGAACAGTTGCAAAAAAACGGGGAACCTTATCGGGTGATCACTATTCAATTTGGCATGGATTTATTCAATGCTCACTTGTTGCAAAAGGAGCGTTTTTTCAAAATCAGGAAGTTATTGGAGGATGCCCGAAGGGGCGTAAAATTTCAGGGAAAAGCCATTGCTACTGCGATGAAAAGTATGATTGACCTGACGGAAGACCGAGGATTTGCGAATGTTATTGAGTTTTTATCCTTGCTTGATTTATTGTCATCCACTGATGAGCGCGTTTTTTTGGCCAGCGAAGGTTTTGCTCCACAGGCTTTAAAAACGGATAATTACCGCATTCAGGTTGCCTACGCTTGTATTCTGAAAAATTTTGCAAACCCTGAATTGAAAATTGCTGATATTGCAGGACTGATCAATATGAGTGAATCGGCGTTCAGTCATTTTTTCCACAAATACACCAATAAAAGTTTTACGCAATTTTTAGTGGATGTCCGTATTGGTCACGCTTGTAAGATGCTACTCGACAGCGATGCGGCGGCTAAACAAATCTGTTTTCAATCGGGGTTCAACAATTTATCAAATTTCAACCGCCTTTTCAAAAAAAATCGCTTTTGTACGCCCATAGAATATCGTCAGAAATACAACTCAAATACTGCTTTTGACTGGGCACATCAAACTACACCCTGGCAATTTTTGCCCTCGCGCGCCGCAATATTAGATAAATTCACTCCGGCGCAATATTCAACGCGATTGGTACACGTTTGAGGCAGCAGATACAAGACTTCAGACTTCAGACTTCAGACTTCAGACTTCAGACACAAGACTTCAGACTTCAGACACAAGACTTCAGACACAAGACTTCAGACTCAAGACTTCAGACACAAGACTTCAGACACAAGACTTCAGACTCAAGACTTCAGACACAAGACTTCAGACACAAGACTTCAGACACAAGACTTCAGACACAAGACTTCAGACACAAGACTTCAGACAC
>Ga0209181_10000620_pt1 | contig 65736 bp, 50 predicted proteins | sample MAT05_FD_187208 | JGI IMG/M metagenome (GOLD analysis project Ga0209181, IMG submission 187208) | Freshwater microbial communities from Lake Fryxell liftoff mats and glacier meltwater in Antarctica - MAT-05 (SPAdes) (version 2) | ecosystem: Environmental > Aquatic > Freshwater > Ice > Liftoff...
CAAGGTGACCACTGCATTGTTCGCGCAGAGCGAAACGGCAGCCCCAGCATTCACAACCGGTGCAGCAGTAAAATTGATCAGCACTTGATCATTCACCGCGACGCAATTGCCGTTGCCGGTAGTGGTCATCGTCAACGTCACCGAACCGCTGGAGATCTCCGCTGCGGTCGGCGTGTACTGTGCCGACATGTTCGTCGTACTCGGATCGAAAGAGCCTGCACCGCCACTCCAAACACCACCCGTTGCCACCGTGAACGATCCGTTCAACTGCACCACCGCGTTGTTCGCGCAGCGCGTTTGGTCGGCTCCAGCGTTCGCGGTCGGCGAAGGCGTGAAGGTCACGAGCATGCTGTCCACCACCGCCACACAAACACCATTGCCGGTAGATGTCAACTTGATCCACACTTGGCCAGCGGTAAGTTCTGCTGCGGTCGGCGTGTAAGTAGCGTTGAGGTTGCTGTTGCTCGGCAGGAAGGCCCCGACACCACCGGTCCATACTCCGCCAACGGCATTCAGCATGCTACCTGCCAATTGGACCATTGAGTTGTTGCGACAAATACTTTGGTCCGGCCCCGCGTTCGGGATCGGACGTGGGCTGAAGGTGACGACCATCGCGTCGTCCGCCGGAGTACACGGACCAGTGGAAGTCAATGTCAAGGTGACCGTTCCGATCGCGAGATCACCAATGCTAGGATGATAGGTTGCATTGAGCGCCGTTGCGCTCGGGGCGAATGTTCCGCTGCCGGTCGTTGTCCAGATACCCGTGGTGCTTCCGCCGGAAACGGTTCCGGCCAGGATAACACTGTCGCCAGCACAGCGTGTTCGATCCACTCCCGCACTCACATCGATCCTTCCCGAAAACTCAGAGAAGAAACCGTACCTACATCCCGAGGTAGCGCCGCCATTGATGATCGCGAGCGAGAACACATCCGTGGTATTCGAAACGATGAACGCTTGGTTCACCGGCACCTCAGTGGTGTTGTACTGGATCCTCGCGGCCATCCAAACACCTCCTGTACCTGGAACTGTTTGGAACGCCGAACCCGGTATCGTTGCCGTACCGGGTCCTGTAACCACAAAGTTGTTCTGCGATCCGTTTCGAACAAGCAAGTTCAAGTAGAATGCTTCACTCGTACTTCGTGTGAAGCTGAGTTGTGTGCTACCCGCGCAATTCAACGGGGGCAAGATCGCCATCCCCTGCTCGCAACCGAATCCTGTGACGTGTATCGCATACAGCGGCTTGGAGCCTGTGACCAAGGTGGCGTTGTTCGCCGCACCTGCCAGATAGTCCATGTCGTGTCGGTAATACTGACCGGCAAAAAGCGTTGCTACCGGTGTTGGGTTTCCATCGATGTAGACCTGCGTATTGTTCTGCACGGCCATCACGAACAGCGACTCGTCACCATTGTTGTTCAGGGCACCCTTCACTGCGACATAATCGGTACCTAGAATGTCCACCGGAACGATCTGGTCGAGCATCAGGTCATAGCAACCACCGGATGGGTTGTGATTCGAGTCGTCCTTGATGGATACAGCGATCGGCTTGTTGGAAAGCACGACAGCCCCTGATGGGTGGGTCAATGGGTCGGTGTGGGTGACCGGAGCGGTGTTCGCGCAGGAGTAGGTCTCGCCTTGGTTCAGGTTTACGGTGAACGGCGTTAGTGCTGCATGACCATCCACGGCCACGGGTGAGTAGATCATCACCAGTGTTCCGTTCTGCGTAGCGACGATGTCGAAGGAAGCGAACGCAAGATCCGCGTTGTTCGGGGAGAAGCTGTGGTTGTAGAACGGCGTGTGCTTGTGAAGGGGGATGTAGAACTCCATTCCCAGACCATTGGCCCCTTTCAGGGCCATGATGTCGGGGTTGTTCGTGTTACTGGGTTCGTAGTAGCACGTGATGTTCGCTGTGGATACGATGCGAAGACCCGTGTTCCGTACGCTGTTCGTGGGGCGCGTTTCCAACTGCGCCTTCAGCGAGGTCATATTGTAACGGACCGCACTATTTGCAGCAATGTTCAACACGATCGGTGTTCCTCCGTTGAATGCCGCGTTCGCTGGTTGTGAAACCGTAACGATCGCTGCCGCTCCACCAGTGGTCACGTTGAGATAGATCGGCTCATCACCCGGCGCATTGTGGAAATACGTCACGTCCGGCGGGGCCATCCAGAACTCGGTTCCGGTCTGTGCGTGCAGTATGGCGCAGAACAGCACGCCAAGCACGGAGAGTAGTGCCTTTTTCATTCCGTAAGGTCTTGGCCCATGAGTAGTGGGCCGTGTCGTTCTACGCAGACCAGACGAACATGGTTATAAAGTCGACGAATCACAATGGAATCGACCAGCTTATAATAGTGCCATCATTCCAGTACGTGCCAAGTGTCAGTTGCGCCCGCTTCAAGCGGCGCCACATCCAGCACGCACCAGTGCGCCTCGCTATTCAGACCAGAACCAATTGCGACTTGCCGGCCATCCCGTTCTACAGAGCACTGAGACCAGTCCATTGCAGCACTACGCTATGCTCGGCATCGTTTGCTCCTTACATACTGGCCTATTGGGCCTTGATGTTCTTGGTGGTTCGTCATGTGAAAAGGCAAGGTGTCTCTACGGCCATCGAACCTGCATATGCAGCTATGCCTTGGAAAGGCTGAGCATATTACCAACCTCGGCTGGTAGATCACGTACAACGAGAGTTTCCGAACAGCCCATGCGATCGCTTTCCCCGCTCTTTCTGACCCTATTCTTGCCCATAGCCTTGGTCGCCCAAACCGGGCCCGGAGGTATTGGATCCTCTTCTTCCAACTTCCTTTGGCTTGATGCCAGCTACGGCGTTACGGTCTCCTCCGGGTCCGTCAGCACTTGGGGCGATCGATCGGGCAATGGTAACTCGGCAGTCCAGGCAACAGCGGCCCAACGCCCCTTGCTCATCACCAGCGGACTCAACGGATACCCCACCATCCAGTTCGATAACGACCAGACCGATTACGACTTCCTACGTGTGCCGGACAACAGCACGCTGGAGGGAATGAACGGCCTCACCGGCTTCGTGGTCTATCAACTGCTTGCAGGTACCGCGGCCAACGCTCCCCGTTGCTTCTTCTCCAAACGCGACGGGGTGGATACACAAGAGGCCTACGATTGGTTCCTATGGAACAACGGAAGCAACGTTCAACAGCACTTGGACATCGTGAATACGAACAACCGGGCGAACAGCAGCGGTAATTATGCAACGGGCACAACCTACTTGAACGGGTTCACCTACCATGGTGCAACACCGAGTGATGCGAACGACCAGATCCTCTACGACGGTAATGCTGCCGTTGGCAACCGCAGTGAAGCTGCGACCAGCATTCCGAACTATACCTCGGACCTGTATGTAGGGATCCTGCGTGGCCACACCGGTACAGGTGTGAACGTCTCCCGTTTCAATGGGTACATCAGCGAGATCATCCTTTACAACACTGTGCTCAATGATGCACAGCGCATCATCGTGAACAACTATCTCTCAGCGAAATACAATGCTGCGCTATCCAGTGTGGACCTCTACCGTCAAGATGACGCCGGGCAGGGCAACTATGATCACGAGGTTGCAGGGGTCGGACGTATGACCACAGGGATGCAGAGTGATTCGCGGGGCACGGGGATCGTACAGATGAGCGGGGCAACGGGGCTCGACAACAACGAATTCCTGTTCTGGGGACATAATAACGAAGGTTTGGGAACCTTCGGTGTGATCGACCTGCCCGCTGGTATCGAAGGTCGCTGGCAACGCACTTGGCGCGTGAACGAGGTGAACACATCAGGAACGGCCGTCGATGTCGGCGCGGTGGACATCACATTCGATCTCTCGACCTTCGGTAATGTGAACCCGGATGAGGTCCGCCTTCTTGTGGATACGGACAACGACCATGTCTTCGCGGACGAAACCCCGATCGGCGCTGCACTAGCTGTGGGCGGTGGTCGCTATCGCTTTCCAGGTGTTACAGCGCTGATAAACAACGTTCGCTTTACATTGGGGACCATCAACATCGGCAACACACCGTTGCCCATTCGGCTCTTGTCGTTCGATGGTGAAGAGACCACCAATGGACGTATAGCGCTCTCCTGGGTCACAGGGTCCGAACAACAGAGCGCCTACTTCACCGTGGAGCGCTCCGCTGATCACGAGCACTGGACCGATGTTGCACGCACCAACGCCGCCGGCAATAGCAGCGCGCTGATCCACTATGGAGCCTTTGACAACGAGCCACGGAACGGCACGACCTATTATCGCTTGCGCCAGACCGACCAAGATGGAACGTGGACGCTTTCCGGAACAGTCAGCGTGGCATTGGATCACGCATCTGACATCGAGATCTGGCCTAATCCCGCCAATGATCTTGTGCATGTGCAGCTTCCGGGTGGCACTATAGCTCGTATCGACCTTATCGATCCACAAGGACGCATCGTGCATGTGGCATCTGGCCAAGGGGATGACACCATAACGCTGCCCTTGCATTTGTTCAATACCGGGCAATACATGATCCGCATGGAGACGAGTATCGGGCTGGTGGTGCGAAAGCTCCTGATCGAGCACGACAGCCAGTAGAACGCCTACCGTACTTTGGCTCGGCCCTTGCGGCTTCCGGCGACCATGCCCCGTTCCATCCTATTCCTGCTACTGAGCGCCCTTTTCTCTGTGCTGGCGTGGTCCGTGCAGGAACCGGACGGCGATGCGCTGTTGATCGAAGAGGCCGAGCGTTTGCAAACTGCACTGGACCGCCAAGCAAATGACCTTGCCCGTGGCTCAGCCACATGGGCGCTCGAACTGGCCGAGATCGGCCCTGCAGGTTGGATGGCAAAGCATGCCCGAACGCTCGAGAAAGAGCGCCAGTTGAACGGCACCGTTTACCTCGGATTCACGGGGGATAGTCTTGTATGCTGGTCCGGCCCTTTGCCTGCTGGTGCGGCAAACGGCATCCATGCTGAACCGATCGGTCAACGCACGCTTCCCGATGCCGTGTACCAGCACACCTTGACCACCGCCGGACTCCTCAGCATGCACGCCTTCGGGCCGGTATGGAACACCCCGCCGATAGAGAACCGGCATTTGGAACGCGGCTTCCACGCTGCGCTGAAGACCACGCCCGGGCTCGTTGCACAGCCCACCAGTGGATCCGGTCCCTTGGTCCTCGACGCGAATGGAAAACCGCTCCTGCGTCTCGCATGGCGCAACGGCGCATTGGATGTGGGTCCTTGGATCCTCGTCAAGCTCACACTGCTCCTGGCATCCGCATTCCTACTGTTGGCATCGCTCTGGGTGGGTTGTGCACGCTACCTCATTCCTGGATCGCGTTGGATTGGCATCACTGGTTTCCTGATCGTCCTTTTCATCCTGCGCTGGGGTGTGCTTTCGTTCATCCCATCAGCGCCGTTCGATCGACTACCACTTTTCGATCCCGCCACATACGCCGCGTCCTTCGCGTTCCCTTCCCTCGGCGATCTGCTCTTCAATGCCTCGTTGCTCGTGTTCGCTGCGCTGTTCATCCGCACGGCACTGCGCAACGCGGGACCGAAGCCCCCGGGGGCTGTAGTGATCGTCCTGCTATGGGGTTCGCTTTTGGCCGTCGCCGCGTGGGTCACTGGTACGATCATCGGTTTGGTGAACGACAGCAGCGTGGACCTCGACCTCTACCATGTACAAAGCTTGAACACCGCAAGCGCGGTGGCGGTAATGAGCATCGCCCTGCTCTTCATTGCCTGGCTTCTGTTGGCCGATACCTGCATCCATATCCTGCGCAATGTCATTCCCAAATGGCTCCCGCTCACGACCGGACTGTTGGTCCTCATCGTGTCTGTTGTGCTGCACCAGCGCTATGGCATACTGGACACCGTGCTCTTCCTATGGCCTGTTCCGCTATTGGTCTTGTTGTTCCATGCCGACCGCACACGTTTCCGATTCGTGCATGCGGTGATCGGACTGGGTGTGCTTGCTGCGATCACCTCGCACGTTCTTGCGAAATACACCCGTGCGCGGGAGCAGCGCGAGCGCCTCGTGCTCGCCGAACGATTGAGCGTGCGCGAAGACCCGGTGGTGGAATTGCTCTTCCGCGAAATGGCACCCGCTCTGCGCAGTGATCCAGCCGTGAATGCCTTGATCGCTTCATCGAGGCCTTGCTCCGCCGGTGATCTGGATGTCGCCATTCGCCAAGTCTTTTTCGGTGGGTATTGGGAACGGTATGATGTGCGCGTCTTCGCGTTCGATGCCACTGGTCGCCCGCGCTGTTCTACGAATGGTAACAGCCCGCGCAGTCTCGATGGGCCAGCGACAACCTTCAGTGCACCCACCGCATTGGCCGATATGCCCGACCTGTTCTTCGAGCAAGGCGGTAGCGAAGGCCCGTTCTACCATGCACGTTTGGCCGTGATGCCACGGGAGACCGCCACACCCGTGCAGCTCATCATCGAACTGCATCCACGCTCCGCCGCGCAAAGTCTGGGCTTCCCGGAACTCCTGCTTTCGGGGGATGACCCGCTTACCCGTCGCACCGATCGTTACGCCGTGGCCCGCTACGAGAAAGGGACGCTCGTTGACCAATCACGCGCCATGGGCGTGCCATTGCGTTGGACCCGGAAAATGGGTGATGAAGGCGTACTCTGGTACACCGAGGATGGCATGGAATACCTCGCCAAAGGTTCCGTGCGAACCACCTTGCTCACGGTCGGCACACCGGTCCCGTCACTGATCGATCGGGCAACGACCTTCAGCTACCTGTTCGCACTCTTCTCACTGCTCCTGGCCGCCGCGATGCTCGTGCGCACGCTTTGGCTCCACCGCGGCATCCCACCCATGGGCATCGGTGCCAAAGTGCGGGCCGCATTGTTGCTCTTTGCTATAGTCGGTTTGTTGTTCTTCGGCTTCGGCACACAGCGCTTGCTCACCCGCCAGTACGTTCAGCGCTCCGAGATCAACAGCTTGGAGAAAGCACGTTCCGCGCACATGGAGCTGCAACAGAAACTGGACGGCCAAGCTATTCTGGACGACAGCAGATCGCGCTACTTGGAACACCTGCTAGCTCAACTCAGCAACGCGCTATTCTCTGACATCACGATCTACGACCACCATGGGAACCTGCTCGCATCCTCGCGACCACAGGTCTTCTCCGCCGGACTGATCGGGGAGCGGATGGACGCGGTGGCCTACGCGCGATTGGTGATCGAACAAGCCAGCTCTTTCGTGCATGAAGAGTCCATCGGAACAGCTACGTACCAAAGTGCCTATCTGCCATTACGCGACCGACGTGGTGAAGTACTTGGTTACATCGCCCTGCCTTCGTTCGCCGATCAACGGCAGCAAGAACAAGAACGCTCCGGCGTGCTGGTGGCCGTGGTGAACCTCTTCGTCCTGCTCTTCGCCTTGAGCGTACTGGTGGCCTTGTTCATCAGCAACTGGACCACACGGCCACTTGAATTGTTGAAACGCTCGCTTTCGGGGGTGGCGCTCCAAGGCGAGAATATACCGATCGCCTACCGTGGTCGCGATGAGGTGGGCCAGCTTGTTGAAGTGTACAACCGCAAAGTGGAGGAACTGCGTGAAAGTGCGGAGAAGCTTGCGCGCAGCGAACGCGAAAGTGCATGGCGCGAAATGGCACGCCAAGTGGCGCACGAGATCAAAAATCCGCTTACGCCGATGAAACTCGGCATCCAACACTTCGAACATACATGGGACCCGCATGCGCCGGATGCCAAGGCGCGTCTCGAACGCTTCAGTCACGGTATGGTGCAACAGATCGATGCGTTGAACGGCGTTGCCACCGCGTTCTCGCAGTTCGCTCAAATGCCCATTGCACAACCACAGCCCTTGGACCTGATGGAGATCGCACGCGCTGCGGTGGATGTGTTCCAAGCCACACCTGGGATAACCATCTCCCTGCACGACGGGCCGTCTCTTTCGGTGAATGCCGATCGCGAGCACCTGCTCCGCGTATTCAACAACCTGCTGAAGAATGCCGTTCAAGCCATTCCCGAGGGCCGCGAAGGACACGTGCTTGTGCGACTGCAACACGACAAGGATGAAGCCATCGTCGAAGTGGCCGACAATGGTGATGGCATTTCGGAGGAAGTGCGCGAGCGCATATTCACACCGAGCTTTACCACGAAGAACAGCGGCATGGGCCTCGGGCTCGCCATGGTGAAGCGGATGGTGGAGCAGGCCGGTGGAAGGGTCTGGTTCGAGACACACGTCGATCAGGGAACAAGTTTCTTCGTCTCGCTCCCCACCATCCGGAAGTGACATGTCGCACGCTTTACGATCCGCAGGTACTTTTGGTCTGTCATCAGCAAATCAGCTGATCGTCCCATCAGCTGATCCCTGAAATGCCCTACGCCAACCTCCTCCTCACCGACGCCGATAGCGTCCGCACCATCACCATCAACCGGCCCGATCAGCTGAACGCGCTGAACCGCGACACCATCGCGGAACTAGATCGCGCATTGACAGAAGCCGATGCGGACAAAAGCGTGCGTGTGATCATCATCACCGGTAGTGGTGCGAAAGCCTTCGTGGCCGGTGCCGACATCAAGGAATTTGCGGACTTCAGCGTAAAAGAGGGTAAGGCCCTCGCTGCCGATGGACAAAAGAAGCTCTTCGATCATGTGGAGTACATGAGCAAGCCGGTGATCGCCGCAGTGAACGGCTTCGCGCTCGGCGGTGGATTGGAACTGGCCATGAGCGCGCACGTGCGTATCGCGAGCGACAACGCCAAGATGGGCCTGCCAGAAGTGAGCCTCGGCCTGATCCCCGGTTACGGTGGCACGCAACGCCTGCCGCGTTTGGTGGGCAAAGGCAAGGCGATGGAGATGATCCTGAGCGCGCAGATGATCGACGCGAACGATGCGCTGCAATGGGGACTGGTGAACCGCGTTGTACCGCAGGACCAATTGCTGAGCACCGCACATGAACTGGCCGTGCGCATGATGAGGAACAGCCCCACCGCACTCTCCGCTGCCATCCGCGCGGTGAACGCCGGCTACGAACCCGGCGCGAACGGATTGCAACGCGAGATCGAGGAGTTCGGGAAGTGCTTCGGCACGGCTGATTTCAAGGAGGGGACGACGGCGTTCGTGGAGAAAAGGAAGGCGAATTTTACGGGGGCGTGAAGACTTGTCCGCGAATAGCATTGAGAAGCGTGATCGGATTTTCTCTGATTGCCCTTGTTATGTGCTCGTGTCAGAGAGAGGCCAGACCGTCGTTGGTTGGTCATTGGCTGCCGGTGGATCCTGCAGGCTTATCCCGTGGTGCTTTCGAGGAATACCATTACGATTCCACTTTCATCCGTCGCATCAACTCTCAAACCGCGATATCTGGCACGTATTCAGTTCGTGGTGATTCGGTGTTTCTCGTTGTCCGCGATCAAGAATCCTTGTTCATCGAGATGGACTCTCTTCCGAAGGAGGTGCCCGTTGTAAGAAGTGCAGGAGTATTGTTTGCTGGCAAGTTGACTTGGCAAGGTTCTGATACAGTAATCGTGGAATCCGGACCAGACCATTACAAGGCGAGGAACAGCATCACTAGAGCGAGCCAATAAGGTCCCGTGAGCGCCCTCCGCAAACTCGACGACCATACGGCCATCAATGACTCGGCGGCCTCGAAGTAATTGCGACCCGACCACAGCTCGACATGGCCCAACAAGCAGCTACCCTCTTGAACGACTCCTTCAAGGCATCGTCGAAGGAAGCGCTTATCCGGGAACTGGAAGAGGGTGAGCGCTCCGGCCTTATTGTGAATTTCAACAGGGACACCCTCTTATTGGAACTGCGCAGTAAGTTGCAGTCGGCAAGCGTGGTGAAAACGACCGCGCTCATGGAGAAGAGGAAGGCGGAATTCATAGGAGCGTAACCATGTCGGAAGAAGACTTGATTCTCAAGTTGCGCCCCAAGTCCTTTTCTGCGTTTGCGATGCTCGCTATCGTGGGCGTATTGGCGTATGGTCTTTTTGTGTTCGGCAGAATGGTACTCGGTGGAGTTCGAGATTGGGGGTTCCTGCTTGTTTTCGGGTTCTTTGTTGCTGCACTCATCTTATTTTCCTACCTCATTCCAAGGAGCATTCGCATCAGGTCAAACGACGTGACCATACGCTACTTGATCGGCAGGACTGCTCGATTTGATCTTCGCGACTTGTCCGGCTGGGAGTGGTGGACTAATACGTCTGGTAATTCAGGCTTACGCCTCACCTTTATCAAGGGTCAACGATTGAACATTCCTTCAGTCTTTGTCGACGATAGACTGCCTGCAATATTGAACAGGTACGCCACCCAACAACCCCAAAAAGGTTGAGCGCCCTCCGCAAACTCGCCGGTCAAACAGCCATCTACGGGCTGAGCAGCATTGTTGCGCGCTTCATCAACTTCCTGTTGGTGCCGTTGTACACGAGCAAAGGCGTGTTCGAACCGGCCGACTACGGCGTCGTAACCGCATTGTATTCCTGGACGGCCCTCCTCAACGTGGTGCTCACCTTCGGCATGGAGACGGCCTACTTCCGGTTCTCCGTGAAAGCACCGTTGACCCAGCAGAACGACAACGGACGAACACTGTATTCCACCGCTACATATGCGTTGTTGATCCCCTCGCTCCTGTTCATGGTGTTCGGCGGGATCTCTTCCAACAACATCGCCGATGGATTGGGCTTCCACGCCTATGCCAGTTCCGTGCTGATGCTGGTGTTGATCATCGGTATCGAAGCCATCACGACCATCCCGATGGCACGGCTGCGGCAGGAAGGTCGGCCGTGGAAATTCGCCTTCATCAACATGCTCAGCGTGGCGGTGAACGTGGGCCTCAGCCTGTTCTTCATCCTCTACTGCATGAAGCGCTACAATGCAGGCGAGACCAACGCGCTGATCGATGCGGCGTACGATCCCTCCTTCGGTGTGGGCTATGTGTTCGCCATCAACTTGGTGGCCACAGCCGTAAAGTTGGTGGTGCTATTGCCATCGTGGCCATCGCCTGCGCACATCGAAAAGCAACTGCTGCGCGCCATGGCGGTGTTCGGTCTTCCGCTGATGTTGGCGGGCCTCGCGGGCATGATCAACGAGACCTCGGACCGCATCATCCTCAAGTACCTGCTGCCCGCCGATATCGCCGATGCACAGATCGGGATCTACGGCGCGTGCTACAAGCTGGCCGTGCTGATCACCCTATTCATCCAAGCTTTCCGTATGGGTGCCGAACCGTTCTTCTTCAGCCATGCGAAGGAGAAGAATAGCAAGGAGACGTTCGCCCGCATCATGAACGTCTTCGTGGCCGTGTGCATGAGCGCCTTCCTCGTGGTGATGCTCTTCATCGACCTCTTCAAGTGGTTCATCCCCAACCCGGCCTTCCACGAAGGGCTGCGCGTGGTGCCTATCCTGATGCTGGCCAACGTGTTCCTCGGGATCTACTACAACCAGAGCGTGTGGTACAAGCTCACCGATCGCACGAAGACCGGCGGTACCATCGCCCTTATCGGTGCCATCATCACCATCGCGCTCAATTTCGCCCTTATCCCCGTGATCGGCTACATGGGTAGCGCGTGGGCTACGCTGGCGTGCTATGCGGGCATGGCCATCATCAGCTACCTGTGGGGCCAAAAGCACTACCCGATCCCATACAACGTGAGCCGGGTGTTGCTTTACATGGCGGGGGCGGTGGTGCTGTGGTGGGGGGCCTCGACTGCGCTCAGCCTGACAAACCTTGGCGGTTTGTTGGATTACGGGGTACGGGCGGTGGTGGTGGCGGGATTCGTGGCTACCGTGTGGATGCTCGAACGCCGGACCGAAGTAGCGGCACCATGACGATCACCGAGACCCGCGCGGGTCCCGACGCCACTTGCATGTGTTCTTTTTGCCGCCCGGGTCTTGTGGTTCAGACTTTCTAAGGATCAAGTCAACGAACGTTATTGTTAGGGTCCTTACTTCAATGCCAGATGGCTGTGCGGTCTCGTAACCATCACGACCTGCTACGAGTGTATAAACGCCGGGATGAATTCCACTAAATTCATAGCCCCCATCAGTCCCGGATACTCTGCTCATCACGACAGCAGATGTGCTGTCGTGCAATACCACCGCCACTTCACCAAGAGAAAGACCTGTTCCGTGCTCTTTGACTTTACCTCGCAGTGAACCGGCCTGAGAAGAGGCGGGTAACGCGATAAGTAACGCCCAAAGCAAGAAAAAGCCCGTACTTATCGCTCTCATCTCGATCATTGGGTCGAATTGTCCTCAAGTAAAGATCGATCGCTTCCTTGATATGTTTCATCACCTCCTCCATGCTGTTGCCTTGCGTGTGGCAGCTCTTCAACTCAGGCACATTGGCAATGTAGCCGTCCTTGTCCTGCTCGATGATGACTTGATGTGAATGGCTCATGGACCACACAAAACTAAGCCCCTACGCTCTGTTACCTTTGGACCATGGCCGCTAAGAACCGGATCCGCAAGAACTCCCAGAATTTGGAGATCGAGGTCGAGGTGCTTTTGGTGAAAGAGGGCGACTATTGGGTGTCCTATGCCCCTTCATTGAAGCTGTCGTCCTATGGCGATAGTCAGGCAGAAGCGAAGAAGGGTTTCGCCGAGGCGCTCTCCATATTCATTGACGATACATTGAAGAAAGGAACGCTGGAGCGACTGCTGATCGATTATGGGTGGACCCTTTCGCGCACCGCCTATCGCCCACCCCCTGGTTTCGCTTCGGTCGATGTGACCAATCTGTTGCAGTCCTCAACAGGCAAGCCTTCGGTATACACCCGAAAGATCCCCATTCCTGCCTGAGCATTGGCCTACAAGCCCATTCCAACGGCGCTTTTCATGCAGTACCTGAAAGCAAAGGGCCTGATCGGCTACGGGCGCAAGTCTGGCATATCGCACGAAGTGTGGGACTTCCCGAAAGGCCACCTAGGACTTCCAAGACCCATTGTGATCCGTCCAGAGTACGCGGAAATACCTGCCCGTCACATCCAGACAAGTTTGCTCGCATTGGGTATCGACTACAAGACCTTCGAGCACGAACTTGTTGATCTGGGTATTGTGAAGCGGAAAGGCGGAAAGAAGAAATGATCGATCATTTGCCATGACAGAACTCGACCTGACGCCCGTACGCATCACCAACAAGAGCCACCACCCGCTCCCTTCCTACTCCACTGCCCACAGCGCCGGCATGGATCTCCGCGCCAACCTCGACGCGCCCATCACACTAGCTCCCGGCCAACGCGCACTCATCCCCACAGGACTCTTCCTAGAACTGCCAGAAGGCACCGAGGCCCAAGTGCGGCCCCGCAGCGGGTTGGCCTTCAAACACGGCGTCACCGTGCTCAACGCGCCGGGCACGATCGACGCGGATTATCGGGGCGAAGTGGGTGTGCTGCTCATCAACCATGGACAAGAGCCATTCGAGGTGAAGGACGGGGAACGGGTTGCCCAACTGGTCATTGCCCGGTACGTAAGGGTTACTTTCCAGGAAAGTGCGGACCTTCGCGCCACTGAACGAGGAGCGGGCGGCTTCGGACATACCGGCACCCGCTGAGCGAGAACAAACGGAATGAAGATCATCGTCCCTATGGCGGGCATGGGTAAGCGCATGCGCCCTCACACCCACACCACAGCCAAGCCCCTGCTGCCCATTGCCGGTAAGCCCATTGTGCAACGTCTTGTGGAGGACCTGGCCGCCGTGGCCGGCGAACCCGTGGAGGAAGTCGCATTCATCGTCCATCCTAGCTTCGGTAAGAAGGTGGAGGAGGAATTGCTGAGCATAGCCAAAGCCATCGGCAGCAAAGGCAGCATCCACTACCAGACCGAGGCGCTCGGCACCGCTCACGCTATCCTTTGCGCCCAAAGCGCGCTCGCCGGACGCGTGATCGTGGCCTTCGCCGATACCCTCTTCCGCGCCCAGCTGAAGTTGGACACCGATTGCGACGGCGTGATCTGGGTGAACAAGGTGGAGGACCCCAAGCCTTTTGGCGTGGTGAAATTGGACGACAAAGGCATCATCACCGAATTCGTGGAGAAGCCACAAACGTTCGTGAGCGACCTCGCCATTATCGGCATCTACTACTTCGCCGACGGCGAATACTTGCGCAAGGAGATGCAGTTCTTGATCGATAACGACATCAAGGACAAGGGCGAGTACCAGCTCACCAACGCCATGGAGAATATGAAGCAGAAGGGCGCTCGCTTCAAGGCCGGTAGCGTGGATGTGTGGATGGACTGCGGCAACAAGAACGCCATGGTGGACACCAACACGAAAGTGCTCGGGTTCCTCAAGGGTGACAAGGGCCTTATCAGCGCTTCCCTGAAGAAAGAGAACAGCGTGGTGATCGAACCGTGCTTCATCGGTGAGAGCGTGACGATCACGAACAGTGTGGTAGGCCCCAACGTTTCCATCGAGAGCGGCGCGTTCGTTTCCGGCAGTATCGTGAAGAATTCGATCCTGCGCGGCCATTCACGTGTACAGGACTGCGTGATGGACAACAGTATGATCGGTGAGCGCGCCAGCGTGAAGGGCACGGCCCTTGATGTGAGCATGAGCGACGATAGCACACTCGGATGAAGAAACTCCTCCCCTTTTCGGTGAATGCGACCGCCGCCCGTGGTCCGCGGATCACGGGAGGTATGTGCATCCTCTTCGCACTCCCGTTGATCTGGTCACTCGCTGCCTGTGGTGGCGCTCGATCGGTCGCTGAAAAGCCTATCACGCTCGATGCCGGACCAGGAGCCGCAGTAGATCCAGCCGCTGATAAACGTGCTGAGACCATGCGCCTCTTCATGGAGGCTACACAGGCTCGGCTTTCCGCGCAAGGGGCTAAGGCCATCCAACTCTTCCAACAGTGTTTGCGCGTTGATCCCACCAATGCTGCCGCCATGTTCGAGGTGGCCAAGCTGTACCACCAAGCACAGGATTTCCCGAAAGCGCTCGATCACGCCAAGCGCGCCGTGGACACCGACAAGGAGAACATCTGGTACCGTTTCCTGCTCGCCGATCTCTACCAGCAGAACGGTCAGGTAAGCGAAGCCACCAAGGTGTACCAGGACATCGTGGCGAAGTGGCCCGACCGGTACGAGGTCTACTTCGATCTGGCCAACATGCTCGCTTACAGTGAAAAGGTGGACGAGGCGATCAAGGTGTACAGTGATCTGGAGAAGCGCTTCGGATTGACTGAGGAGCTGATCATGCAGGAGTTCGGCATGCTCAGCGAAAGCGGCCGACATGTGGAAGCCGAAGCACTGGTGGAACGCGCCATCGCCGCATACCCCGGCGATCCGCAATACGAAGGACTGCTCGCCGAAGTGTACGACCAGCAGGGCAAGCACGAGAAGGCATTGGAGCAGTATAAGAAGACCCTGGAGCTGGATCCCGGCAACAGCATGTTGCGCATCGCCTTGGCCGAGCACTACTATACCACCGGCAAGATGGACGAGGCGTACAGCGAGCTCGGCCAAGCCTTCCTGGACCCCGATCTGGACATCGATGCCAAGATGCAGGTGCTGATCGGCTTCTTTGAAATGACCGAGCGCGAAGGCGAGAAAGAGGCCGATCGCCCCGACCTTATTCGCCGTTCGTACGAGCTCATCGGATCCTTGGAGAAGGCACATCCGGAGAGCGGGAAGCCACACACCATCCACGGAGATTTCCTGATGCGCGATGGAAAGTTCGCTGAAGCGCGCGACCAGTTCCGGCTGGCGCTGGTGACCGAGAAGGAGCGTTACCCGATCCACCTGCAACTGCTGCAGCTCGACCTGCAATTGCGTGACCATGCTGCGCTGCACACCGATGCCGAGGAAGCCATCAGCCTGTTCCCCACCGTACCCGAACCATACCTCTACAACGGCATCGCATTGTCGCAATTGGGAAAGCACGATGAGGCGATCGAGACCTTGATCACCGGTCGTGATGTGGTGGTGGACAACCCTCCGTTGCAAGCGCAGTTCTGGAGCAGCTTGGGCGATGCCTACAACGAAGCCAAGAAGTTCCCGGAGTCCGACAAGGCCTATGACAAAGCACTGGCGCTGGAACCCGACAACGCCGGTACACTGAACAACTACGCTTACTACCTGAGTGTGCGCAACGAGCAGTTGGAGAAGGCCGAGCGCATGAGCAAACGCTCGCTGGAGATCTCGCCCGGCTCGGCCACGTACATGGACACCTACGCGTGGGTCCTCTTCCGCTCGCGCAAGTTCCCTGAGTCCCGTGTCTGGATCGAGAAAGCACTGGCCACCGGGGAGCCGGATGGCACGGTGGTGGAACACTACGGCGATATCCTCTTCGAACTGGGCGATAAGAGCGGCGCCACCGAACAATGGCGTAAAGCCAAAGTGCTGGGCGGGGGTAGCGATGCCTTGGACCGCAAGATCAACGAAGGCGCCCGCGTGGAATGAGCATCGGGACCAAAGTGTTGCTTTTGTTGGTGCTGCTTACATCGGTCGCATGCAAGACGCGCCGTATCGCGGTGAACCCCAACCGCGAACTGCCCGTGCGCTCTGCGGAGAAACTGTTGGAACGGATGCTGGCGAACGACACGGTCGCGATCCGCTACTATTCCGCTAAAGCGAACGTGGACCTCGAACTGCCTAGTGGTGGCAAAAGCTTCAAGGCACAGATCCGCTCGGTACAGGACAGCGCCGCTTGGGTGAGCATTGTGCCCGCGCTGGGTATCGAGGTTGCCCGGGTGCTGCTGACACCCGACAGCCTGAAGATGATGGACAAGGTGAATGACCAGTTCTTCTTGGGCGATACCGCGGCCGCTAGGGTCAAGTTCGGCCTGCAGCCCAGCTTGTCCTTGTTGCAACAGGCCTTGTTGGGGCGGCCGATCGGGTTAGTACCCACCGAGAAATACCGCTCGGACCGCGAGGAAGGCCTATACGTGATCACCAGCAAGGAGAAACGCAAGTTCATACGTGCCGCCGAGGACATCAGCCCCGGCGATACCCTGGCCCGCGATCGCGACATGAAAGAAAAGCGCCTCGAACGCACTTTGCGGAAGGCCGAAGAGAAAGAGGCCGTCGTGTTCCGGTATTGGATAGAACCCGACAGCTTCCATGTGTCGCGCGTGCAGATCACCGACCTAGTACACGATAGGTCCGCCGATGTGCGTTATGAAGTGCGCGGCGGGGCCGAAGAACACTACTTGCCCACCCGCATCAGCATCACGATGACCGAGCCCGGCAAACAAGCCACAGGATCGCTGGAGCTTTCCCGCATCGAAGTGGAAGGGCCGTTACAGTTGAACTTTAGGATACCGGAGAAATTCACCCCCATGCCCTGATGAGGAGGACCGCACCCAGAACCCTGCTCTTTCTCCTGTGCTTCATCGCCATTACAGCCGCCAGCGCGCAAGGGAAAAAGGAACTGGAGAAGAAACGGAATGCGCTGGACAAGCAGATCCGCACCACCACGGCGTTGATCGATCAGGCGCGCAAGGAACAGCGCGTCACACAGGAACAGTTGCAGTTGCTGGAGAGCCAGATCGATGCGCGCGAGCAACTGATCCACACCATGAACAGCGAGCTGCACCGTGTGGACCAACGCATCGGCGAGGATGTGGAATTGGTCGCATCGCTGAAAGGCGATCTCGTGGACCTGAAGGACGAATACGGCCGCATGTTGCAGTTCGCCTACCGTAACCGCAGCGCATACGACCGCATGAGCTACCTCTTCGCGGCCACCAGTTTCCAGCAAGCCTACCGCCGCTCCCGCTACCTGGCCCAGATCGCCGAGCAACGCACACGCCAAGCCGCGTTGATCGAGGAGACGCGCACCACCATCGATGCACGGCTGGCCGCACTGAAGGAACAACGCGAGGAGAAGAACAAGCTCGTGGGCCAACAACTGGCCGAGAAGCAGAAGTTGAGCAGCGATCGCAACGGCCAGCAGACCACGCTTTCAACCCTCAAGAAAGAAGAAGGCCGCCTGAAGGAGACGCAGCGCAAACAGGAGAACCAACGGCGCGATATCGATGCGGCGATCCGCAAGGCCATCGAGAACGAACTGAAGCCCAAGGCCACTCCCAGCAGCAAGCCCGGTGCACCCGCAAAACTCGACCTCAGCCTTACACCGGAAGCCAAGGAACTCAACACCGATTTCGAAAAGAACCGTGGCAAACTACCCTGGCCCGTGGAGAAAGGTGTGATCACCAGCCGGTTCGGTAAACAAGCACATCCGGTGCTGAAAGGCATCGTGATCGAGAACAACGGCATCGATATCACCACCGAGAAGAACGCATCGGTACGTGCCCTCTTCCGCGGCGAGGTCAGCAGCGTGATCGTGATCCCCGGTGCAGGCAAGGCCGTGATCGTGAGCCACGGTGCCTACCGCACGGTCTACAGCAATTTGCGCGAGGTAAGCGTTTCCAAAGGCCAGAAGGTGGAGACCAAGGGCACGGTGGGCACCGTGCTTACCGACGACAACGGGTCCGTAGCCCACGTGGAGATCTGGAAGATCACCGCTGAGGGGCTGGTGAAAGTGGATCCGGGGCCTTGGTTGTTCAGGGACTGAACTAGACGCTTACCCGGCGTTCGGCCATCCGTTCACTGTTCGACCTAGCTTCGGTCAAAGGATAGAGCACGATCGACCCACGAGTCTACAGACTCGCGGGAGCTCGGGGATTGCGACCTGCAATCAGTACCGAATAGACCTATCGCTTCTGATCTGGGGTGTATGGTTCAGCGCACGATTTGCCCCTGCAGATTAGGAAACGATCGCTGCGGGCGCTAGGTTCGATATCCCAAGCACAGCACCATGGACCTTTCCATTCTCACCGCAAGAAAATACCGCGCAGCACTTCTCATCATCCTTGCCCTCTGTTCGGCGGGGCTACAGGCTCAACTGACGGTGACACTCACAGGTTCCATGCACAATGGTACCAGTGTGCCGTGCTTCGGAATGAAGGATGGTACGATCCAGAGTACCGTGTCGGGTGGCACCCCGCCTTACACCTACAACTGGTCCAATGGCGCCACCACCCCCACCATCAGTGGTGTTGCCGCTGGTTACTACAAGCTTGGCGTAGAGGATGCGCAGGGAGCGACCGGCGGTGCGGAGATCACCCTCACGGAGCCCGAGCCGCTCAAGGCGGATGCGGTCACCTACAAATACCCAAACGGTTTGAACATAAGCTGCTACAACTGCTACAATGGGAGTATAGATGTGGTCGTGAGCCAGGGAACACCACCCTACAGCTATGTGTGGGATGATGGTCCGGTGACCACCCAGGACCGCACGGGCTTGGGTGCTAAACAATATTCCGTGCTGGTAACGGATGTCAACGGCTGCACCGCCAAGGCCTCCGGCAACTTAAGCGAACCCGAGCGTACCGATTGGGGCATGACCGGCAACGCCGGTACCAACCCGGCCACGCAATACATCGGCACCAGCGATAGCAAGGATGTGGTGTTCAAGGCGAATGGACAGGAGGCCTTGCGCTTAAAGAGTAATGGGGGTATCAGCTTGATGGGGAGCCTGACCGGTGATGGACCGCTCTTCCGTGATGCCGATGGAGCGTTAAGGGTAGGTGACCCTGATGATTACCAAACATTAGAACCCGGTCCTTGCAACGACCTACGGCCGAACAGATACTGGAAATCATGGGGTAATGCATTCGTTAACCTCTGCCCTGAAGAAGTGCCTAGGCTTGGCACCGTGACCAATCATGCGTTACGCATCATCACCAACGACGAACAACGTATGGTGATTTCCAAGACTGGCAAGGTTGGGATTGGTACGGAGCCGACTGGCGGTAATGTTGAGGATTATCGCCTTTCGTTGAAAATGGCATCGTGTGCAGGGACGTCCTCGTGAAGGTGGGCACCTGGCCTGACTATGTGTTCGACCCCTGTTATACGCCAATGCACTTGGACGATCTACGCGCCTACCTGAGCCAAGAACGTCACCTACCCGGCATCCCATCGGCTGACGAACTCGACGCAAACAATGGTGTGGAATTGGGCGACATGCAGCGGCGGTTGCTGCTTGTGGTGGAGGAGCAGGCATTGTACATCCTGGAATTGGAGGAGCGGTTGGAGAAGGTTGAGCAGCAAATGCGAGCATTTGAAGCATTAAACCGATAGCATCATGGGAATCTTAGCCCGCGCCGCGCTTTGTTCGTTCGCTGTAGCTCTCGGCCTACATGGGTTGCCTCAATCTGGTCCGCCGAACGGTGCGCTATATCAGATCTGGCAGGAAAAACAGACCTACTTCGACATGTTGAGGAGCCAGATGACCGAAGAGGACTTCTACCAGGAAGGTGGTGAGTATGCGGCATTTGAGCGCTGGTTCCGGTATTGGGAAGTGCGTTCACCTCAAGGGGATCCCGCCAACTACGACCTCCTCATGAAGAACTATTGTGATGACAAGTTCTATTCCGGTGGCAGCTATAAGTCGAACACCGACCCCTGGCACGAGATTGGACCAAAGGGGATTGCGAACAACATGTTCGGCATCGGCCCGATAAGGCATATTACCATTTCCAAGGACGACCCCGACCACATGCTTTGCACGAGCAATAGCGGTGGGCTTTTCTTTACAACTGATGCGAATGCCGGCTGCAACTGGCACAACGGTGGAACAGACGTGGGCTTGCCACATTCCGGTTGCAACTGGGCGGATTATTACCCTGGGTCCACGGAGAAATGGTACACGACCTCCACCTATGGTAGAATCGCTTACGTAGGAGGCCTCTATCGAACCAGCAACAACGGAGCAGAGTGGGTCAGTATCGCGGATCACACGGATTTGGAAGGACCTGCCACGCAGGTGTATCAGTTCCTCTTTGACCGCGAATTGAACGTTGTGAATGACCACCGCCTTTTCTTGCTTACCTCAAATGGCTTGTTCGTGACAGAAGAGCCCGAAGCCGCAGATCCGGATTGGAGCGAGATCACGATTGCCGTTCCGTCGAGCATCACGACTTTCTCAAATCTGCCGGTAGATCAAAATGTACTTGTGTATGATATGCATTACCTGGCTACTGCTTTACCAACCAACACACTTTGTGCTTCCATGCGCTTCAACCTTTCCGATGGAACCACCTCGATGACTATCTGGCGCTTCATGCTCTCTACTGACAATGGCGATACTTGGACCGAAGCCCCCAACCAGCCCGCCATCGATCCAACATTTGAATGGGCAACAGTAGAGACCTCTGCAGCTTCTCCCACTTCGTTCCACTGCATGGTTGAAAAGGGTAACAATTCTTGGGTAAAGATTTTTGATACCGCAACAAACCTTCCATGGCCAACTCTAGCAAGCGGCTTCAACCCCGACTTCGGCGCTGGACATACGTTTGGTGTTGATCAGTTCAACGCGAACTCGTTCATTGTAGGTGATGATCCATTTGATGTGAATTGGTACTTGAACGGGTCTGAGGTAGCGTTTCCTTATCCCTCTAGCCCTCGGCAGTACGCATATGCCTCGACTGGTCATGATGATGTTGAGGACATCGTAGGCGACCCTGCTAATCCGGGCATATTTTGGGCAGCGAACCATGGTGGAGTTTCACGGATTAACACGAACGCGAATCCACGAACTTGGGAGTTCAAATGCGAGGGCTTGGGCGTTGCAGAAGTATGGTCCATGTCCACATCCCAGAATAAGCCCGATTACGTGGCACTTGGCCTTTATCATCAGTGCAACTTAGTTACGCGCACCCCATACAGCGAATCTTGGGCACCTGATTGGGCATACCTTAACTTGTACGGGGATGGAACGTTGGCGCTCTTTGATCACAAGGATGCGAACATCCTTTATTACGCTAACCAAAGTGGAGGGTGGCGGCGGAACGATAATGCGGAGACCTCACTCACACCCAGCCAGTCCTTGGATATCCCTACGCCATACAACGCCGATGCAGTGCTCAATCGAAAGCGCTCAGAACGGCTGTATCGAGCAACACTCGTGAACAATGGGGATACGGACTGGATTAATGGAAATGGTGTTGTCGTGAACTTCACAAACAAGGAAATCGAAATCCTTCGCTCGTTCGACCGTGGAACTAGCAATGTGGTAATCAGCAATTTCGCCAATGATCCTGAAGTGAGCCACTCCTCGATTGGCACATACAAGTTCGACAACGAAATGTTCTGGTGGATCCGGGCTAGTCCGGCTAATCAAAACCACTTTTACGTGAGCATGCGGAATTTTGACTGGCAGCATCGGATCTATCGTACCACAATGGTTGACCACCCAAATCCACAGACAGTGATCGATAGTTGGGAAGAGGTACCCCATCCGCGACGCGTCGCCCTTGGCACTCTGGAGCGGGATGAGCCACCGGTATGCTTCACCATGGACCCAGAAGATGAGAACATCATCTATGTAGCATATAGTTCATCCTTGTTTAACGACCCCAACGACTATGCCTCACCAATGGGGCACAAAATGCTTTTCCGGCTCAATGTTTCAGACCTTAACGCATATCCTAGCACTGGACCATTCGAGTGCGATGGAACATATCCCTGTGCCGATATTACTATGAACCTGCCCAACATACTTCTAGACCTTGATGGCCTATCATTTGAACAAGGAAGCGATGGCGGCCTGTATCTGGCCACAGAGGTGGGTATGTATTTCACCGACAACAAGCGAATCGCCGCCTACGATGCTGGTGAACCCTATGTGGATCCAGATGACCAGAGTAACTCAAGCGGTTGGGTACGCCTTGGTGGTTCCCTACCGCATGTATCCAGCCGTGGCGTCGAAATAAATTACAATGTGAACCGCATCCGAACGGGCCTTACAGGACGAGGTGTTTGGGAGCATGGTCTGCACTGCCCTGCGAACATCGACTTGACCGAAAACGGGACCTACAGCACCGAAACCTTCTTGGAGGCCCAAGTCTCGATCACATCTGACGCCATCGTTCCGTCGGCGATTAAAGTGGACTATCGTGGAGGTACGGAAGTTCATCTTACACCAGGCTTCCATGCCACCAATGGGGCGCGTTTCCATGCCTTCCTCCACCCTTGCGACATGCCCGGTAACAGCTTTCAGCCCAAGATAATGCATATGACCGAAGGCGTTGCGCAAGACAATTCGGAAATAGATAGCGTTGATGAGCCGCTGTTGTTGTTCCCCAATCCAGCTCGGGAAACAGTTTCCGTACTGTGTTCAGGTCTCAGCGAGAAAAGCAATGCGCAGATTCGTTTCTTCGATACCACAGGTAGGCAAGTACTTGCCAGCCCCATGAGCGGGAAGTTGAAGGTACTTGATGTGTCATCGCTTACAGGCCTCTTTACCGTTGTTGTGGGCACGGACGATGCATCCTTTGTTGAGCGTATCATCATCGAATAGGCCAGATCATGCGCACTAGTCTCTTTTGCTTTCTTACAATTGGCACAGCTCTATCCGTCCCGGCACAATTTTATCCTGAGACCCAAGCTTGCTGGTATGGGACTGATGACGACGGTGGACCACCGAATTACGATGTAATCTACCAAATGGGCCTTTCCCCTGATACGCTCATCAACTCGGTAGTTTACAAGAGGATTAAGGAATACCGTGACTACGCTTACACGCGAACGTATTGGGTCCGTTCTGATCCCAACGGCAGAGGATATGCTTATCTACCCGATTCGGCGGCGGAATACCTTACCGGTGATTTAGCCGCGCAGGAAGGTGATACTGTGCATGATGTGTTATGGAGCAATACATATCAGTCCGGCATTGACTATTTCTTGGCTGATATGGTGGTCGATTCTGTAGTGTCGCTTTCAAATGCTGGGGTAACGGTTACCAGGCATTGGGTGACGCTTGGTGTGGGATGGCCATCACAACTATTCTGGCAAGCGGGCATGGGTTTAAGAACTGGGCCAATGCTGGAACTGTCTGGTGCTTTTTGGAGTTGCATTGTCGTTGATACCGTAATGTTTGGTGGTATCACCGGACTACCCGGTCCGATTGGTGTTGAACCATGCAGCCCTTTTGATATGGGAAGCGGCTTCAATGAACGATCTGGGTTAGTCGAACTTAAGGCAGTCCCGAACCCGTCCAGTGGGCTATTTGAGATTGCTGGTGGTCCCGAATACCCCTTCACTGTCATCAATAGTCAAGATAAGGTTGTGCTCACCGGAACGTCGTCATTGATTGATCTCCGCGGGCACCCAGTGGGCCTCTATACCGCGATCGTCTCCACCATGCATGGTCAGCACCCGCTGCGATTGGTGGTTTTGCGGTAACCAAAGCACCGTCTGCCCAACAACACAGCGACCTGCTTCTCCAGCATTTACCCGCCAATTATTATGAAGCCACCGGCTTGGTCATTCATTCTACTCTGTTCCTTGGTTTATGGACCAGTAGTTGTTTGTGGTCAGATCATAGTACGCGATCAGCTCACGCTGCAATCCGTCGAGGGCGTTGTCTTCGAGCGACAAACCCCAACACTGCGACTGCTCACCAACGCTTACGGTATTGTGACCATCACCCCTTTTGGCATGGTGGACACGATCCGAATCAGTCATGTGGGCTATGATGCGGTAGCGCTCACGCGCGCCGAACTGGAAAGGTTGGGTGGAAGCCTATTCTTGGTTCCCCGCGCATACAGCCTGCACGAATTCGTACTCTCGGCGAACCGCTTCCGCGAACAGAAGCGGGATGTACCGGAACAGCTCACGCTGATCAAGCACAAGGACATCAGCTTTCTGGACCAGCAAAGCACGGGCGACCTTTTGCAGAACAGCGGGATGCTCTTTGTGCAGAAGAGCCAGATGGGTGGTGGCAGCCCAGTGATACGCGGCTTCGAATCGAGCCGCGTGCTGCTGGTGGTGGACGGGGTGCGGATGAACAATGCGATCTACCGCGCAGGCCACCTGCAGGACATCATGACCGTGGACCACAACAGCCTGGAGCGCATCGAGGTGATCAGCGGCCCGGCCTCGGTGGCCTACGGCAGCGATGCGCTGGGCGGTGTGATCCACATGATGACGCGGAGCGCGGCCTTCCACGACACCACGGGAACCGTCGTGCGCGGCGGCGCCTTCCTGCGCTACAGCACGGCCAACGAAGAGAAGACGGCGCATGCCGACTTCAGCTTGAGCGCGCGGCGCATCTCCAGCTTCACCAGTGTTTCGGCAAGCGACTTCGGGGATCTGCGTCAGGGCGGTAGGCGTGATGGGCGGTATCCGGACTTCGGGCTGCGGACCTTTTCGGTGGAACGACATGACGGGGAGGATGTGGTGGTGCCGAACCCCGAACCCGATGTGCAGATCGGGACCGCGTACAAGCAGCTGGATGTGCTGGAGAAAGTGCGCCTGCGCACCGGTGCACGCACCGTCCACCAGCTGAACGTGCAGTTGAGCACCAGCACCAGCATACCGCGGTACGACCGCCTTTCGGAGTACAGCGTGGACTCCACCGGTGCCATTGTGCCGACGCATGCCGAATGGTATTACGGCCCGCAGGACCGCTTCCTGGCCGCATACACGCTGGAGCTGGAAAAACGTGGGGTCTTCGATCAGGCGCGGATCACGCCCAGTTACCAGCTCATTGAACAGAGCCGCCACAACAGGGGTTTCGGCAGCAGCCGCTTGAGCAGCCGTGTGGAGAAGGTGACCGTATACGGCATGAACGCGGATTTCGAGAAGCGCCTCTACCGGCACGAGCTGCGCTACGGGCTTGAGATGTATTTCAATGATGTGAGCTCGCAAGCGCAACGCCAGCATGTAGAGACGGGGGAGGTGAGCTACCTGACCACACGCTACCCGAATGGCGGTTCAACGATGGCGAGTGCTGCGGCATACATCACGCATACCTACGAGCTGGACAAACGCTGGGTCTTCAGTGAAGGGCTGCGCTACACATACGTGGGCCTGCGGTCCACCTTCGCTGATGATACCGACTTCCAATTCCTGAACGGTACCGTGGAACAACGCAACGGGGCGTTCAATTGGCGGGCCGGTGCTATCTACATGCCCGGCCATGAGTGGCGGTTCACAGCCTTGGGCAGCACGGGTTTCCGTGCACCAAATGTCGATGACCTAGGCAAGGTGTTCGATAGCGCACCCGGTAGTGTGGTTGTCCCAAACCCGGATTTGAAACCTGAACGCACCGTGAACGCCGAGATCGGCGTAAGCAAGGTCTTTTGTGCGCGATACACCATAGAGGTGAACGCCTTCCACACTTGGTTCCATGATGCCTTGGTGATGGCCGACTTTCAATCGAACGGAAAGGACAGTATCGATTACGATGGCACCCTCAGCCGCGTAACGGCGCTTACAAACCAGGACGAGGCATACATCTACGGAGGATCGGGCCGTTTCACCGCCCGTTTCGATGACCACTTCAGCTTGAGCAGCAGTCTTACCTATACGTACGGTCGCGTACACACCGACAGTACGGATGCACCACTGGACCACATACCACCGCTTTACGGCCGCACAGGTCTCGAATTCCAGATGAAGCGTTTGCGCGCCGAGGTCTATGCCCTGTACAATGGATGGAAGTACCTCGCGGACTGCAACAACTCCGGGGAGGATAACCTGCAATATGCCACAGCGGACGGCATGCCTCACTGGGCCACAGTGAATGTGCGCGGCTCGTTCGCATTCACGCAGAACGTGGCCCTTCACCTTGCAGTGGAAAACATTACTGACGCAAACTACAGGACCTACGCTTCGGGCGTAAGTGGTCCCGGTCGGAATTTGCAGTTGTCGTTGCGGGCCACGTTCTGAGCAGGTCTGTGGCTCCCTAGGGGCTACTCCGTCATTGAATTGATATTAGCCCAGCCTGTTTCACTCGGCGACCTGTTAGAAGACCGGCCTACAACCGACCCAGTAAGCCGCCCCGATCGTCCTACCTTAGCGCCTCATTCCATCACCCATGGCCGCGTTCCCGCTCCTATTCCCGCTTACGCTGTTCGCCCCTTGGCACATCATCCTTATTGTGCTGGCCATCCTGCTGCTGTTCGGGGGTAAGAAGATCCCCGAATTGATGAAGGGCCTCGGCCAAGGCATCAAGGAATTCAAGGACGCCAGCAAGGGCGACGATACCAAGACGGACAACAAGTAGATCCGCCTGCATGCCATCAACGATGGTGTGCCTGTGCGATCGTGTACCATCGTGAACGCCACCAAGACCTTGTCCGAGGCCCGTGCCTTGCTTTCCAGCGAAGGCAACGTGCTTGCCGCTACCGAACAAGCGCTTGGAACAGCGCAAGGCAAGAAAGACCTCAATGCGTTCCTGGAACTTTTCCCGGAGAGCGCGCGTGAGCAAGCCGCCCGCGTGGACGCACGCGTGAAAGCCGGTGATGCTGGTCCGCTCGCGGGCCTGGTCCTCAGCATCAAGGACAACATCTGCTACAAGGGCCACAAGGTGAGCGCGGCCTCGCGCATTCTGGAGGGCTTTACATCGCTGTACAGCGCCACGGTGGTGGAGCGCCTGCTCGCCGCCGACGCCATGATCCTGGGCCGCACCAATTGCGACGAGTTCGCCATGGGCAGCAGCAACGAGAACAGCGCTTTCGGCAACGTGCTTAATCCGCTGGACAAGACAAAAGTTCCCGGCGGATCCAGTGGCGGTGCCGCAGCGTCCGTCGCGGCGGGCATCGTGCATGCGGCCTTGGGATCGGATACCGGTGGCAGCATACGTCAGCCTGCTTCGTTCACCGGCACGGTCGGTTTCAAACCCACCTACGGCCGCGTGAGCCGCTATGGCCTTATCGCCTTTGCCAGCAGTTTCGACCAGATAGGGCCCTTCGCCCATACCGTGGAAGATGCCGCTGCGGTCTATGCCGTTATGGCCGGCCACGACCCCAAGGACAGCACCAGCAGCCAAAAGCCCGTTGGACCCATTACACTGGCGCACCCGGGAAAGCTCCGCATCGGGTACTACCGCGAAGGCCTCGAACGCGCGGGCATGGACCCCGAGGTGGTGGCGCACCTGCAAGCAAAGATCGATCGCCTAAAAGCCGATGGCCACACCGTGGAGCCGATCGAAGTACCGTTGCTGGACTATCAAGTGCCCACCTACTACATCCTCGCCACAGCAGAAGCTAGCAGCAACCTCGCGCGCTTCGATGGCATCCGTTTCGGCCACCGCAGCACCAACGCCAAGGGGGTGGACCAGACCTACCGCCTCAGCCGCACCGAAGGCTTCGGTCCCGAGGTGAAACGCCGCATCCTGCTGGGCACCTTCGTTCTCAGTGCTGGTTACTACGATGCCTACTACGCACAAGCGCAACGTGTGCGCCGCATCATCCGCGACAAGACGCTCGCGACCTTCGACACCTTCGATCTGATCCTGAGCCCCACCTGCCCCTCCACCGCGTTCGGCCATGGCGAGATCAGCGATCCGGTGGCCATGTACCTTCAGGACATCTTCACCGTGCAAGCGAACCTCGCCGGTGTGCCCGCCATCAGCCTGCCCACGGGCACGCACAGCAACGGAATGCCCTTCGGCGTGCAACTGACCGCGAAGCCTTTTGATGAGGCGCGCATGTTGGCGGCGAGCAAGAATCTCTTCGGTTGTTAAGGAGGGCCTTGCATCCTTTCGTCACCGCACGCTACTTCATTCGTCGCTATTTTCACAGTTCCTTGTGGACATAACAAAGCCGTTGTTTCAACGTATTAAGGATAATTTGGGACCCATGTTCGACCTGCTCAAAGGACTCTTCGTGTTGGCTGCACTGCCTACCGTGCTTGCCGCGCAGCCGGTGGCGCCCCTCCCCTTGTTGTCCGATGATCCCGTTGCTGCACGCTTGGATGAATTGGCCGCCGTGCCATGGGTGCGCAATTCGCCCTTGAGCGCCGATACCGCCGCGCTTAACGTGAACGGATTTCCGGCCACCTACATACCCGCTTGGCCCGAGGCCACGTACCAAAGTCGGTTGCAGGTGTTGGATGGCAACACGCCCTTCAACCTGGTCTATAATCCCGTCGTGCAATCGTACATCGATCTGTACGCGGTGCGTAAACGTGAAATGAGCTCGCGCATGCTAGGCCTTGCCGATCTTTATTTCCCGGTGTTCGAGGAATACTTGGACAAGTACGATATGCCACTGGAGATGAAATACCTCGCGGTGGTGGAGAGCGCGCTGAACCCAGCCGCTCGTTCCCGCGCTGGTGCTGTAGGTCTGTGGCAGTTCATGCTGCCTACCGGAAAGATGTTCGGCCTAAAGGCCACCAGCTATGTGGACGAGCGCCACGATGTGTACAAGAGCACCGAGGCTGCCTGCAAATACCTCACGTACCTGCACAACCTCTACGGCGATTGGGAACTTGCGCTGGCCGCATACAACTGCGGACCCGGCAACGTGAACAAGGCGATCCGCCGCAGCGGTGGCGAGAAGAACTACTGGAAGATCTACGACAATCTGCCGCGTGAGACCCGCGGTTATGTGCCGGCCTTCATCGCAGTGAACTACCTCTTCGCCCATGCCGCCGACCACAACCTGTATCCCGCAGCGCCCACGTATTGCCAGCACCAGGTGGATACCGTGCAGGTGTGCTACCCACTGGACATCGCCAGCATTGCGAAGTTCACCGGCAGCGGCGCGCAAGAAATGCTGGACCTCAACCCCACGTTCAAGTTGGGTGTGGTGCCGGACATCGACCAGCCCGTTACGATCTACATGCCCAAGAAAGCCGCAGGCATCTTCGTGAACCACGAGGACAGTTTGCAGTACGCCTTCTTCGCAGCAACCCCGGTCACAAAGCCTGTCGTCGTAGAGCATGCAACGGTCGCCAGTGCCGGAACCAGGACGGTGACATCACCCCGCATCCATAACGTGAAGCGTGGCGAATCGCTCGGCACCATCGCGAACAAGTACAAACTCACCGTTACCGAGTTGAAGCGTTTGAACGGTTTGCACGGCACCATGATCCGCGCCGGGCAAAAGTTGAAAGTGGGCAAGGTCACCAAGGAGGTCACTGCGCTTGTGCCTGCCGCAAAGCCGGACCTCACCGAACAGTACATCTACTACGAAGTGCAAGCCGGTGATACGCTGTGGAACATCGCAGAGCGCCATCCCGGCGTTACCGTTGATGACCTGAAGCGGATGAACACCGACCTCGACAACGGAGGTCTCCAACCCGGTCGCAAGATCAAGGTGGGCGTTCAGCAAGGCTGATCCACGTGCCGCTTTGTTCCGTCGCCATACGGAACACGCGCTTGATCGTCAAGCAATTTATCTTTCGTGTTGCTCGCCATGTGGCAGTGCGTTGAGCGTCAGTGGCTACGCTTCTTCACTGGGGTCGATCTTCCACACGCCAGCGACCCCTGTTGATATTTCAGCGATCGGAACATCCGGTTCGGACCCTAATTTGCGTTGTCTGCATTGACGAGCACTTCGTCGATCAACTGCGCAACATGGACCTTTCACACATCAGACCCTACGCCCACAAACACTGTCGCTTCAAACTGCGCAACGGTAGAGAAGTGTTCGGTGTGATCTGGGAAGTGGAGACCGGCGAACAGCTCTCCAGTGATGATGGCGACAAACGGTTGTTCTTCGCGAGCGTTCACGATTATGAGCGCCTGCAAAGCGATCCCCAGAAACCGGTGAGCGTGATCGACATGCCCCCGGAGGAGATCATGCACGTGGAAAGCTTGGCCAGCTGAACGGAGCGCACTACTTTACCAGTCCCGCGCGCATCAACAGGAATGCGTAGTTCCGCGCCACTTCCTTCAACGATTCGAACCTGCCGGAAGCACCGCCGTGACCTGCCTCCATGTTCACATGTAGCAGGATCGGCGCATCGCCCTTCTGGTGTTCACGCAGGCGCTGCACCCATTTCGCGGGTTCCCAATACTGCACTTGGCTATCGTGGAAACCGGAGCCGACGAGCATGGCCGGGTAAGCGTTGTCGCGCACGTTGTCATACGGCGAATAGCTGAGCATGCGCTCGTAGGCCTCCTTCTCCTTGGGGTCGCCCCACTCCTCGAACTCGCCGGTCGTGAGCGGGATGCTCTCGTCCAACATCGTCGTTACCACATCCACGAATGGGACATCGGCGATGATTCCGTTCCACAGATCGGGGCGCATGTTCACAACGGCACCCATCAACAGACCACCGGCACTTCCTCCCCACGCATACAAACGCTTCGGGTCGGTGTACTTCTTCTTCACCAAGGCATCGGCACAGTCGATGAAGTCCGTGAAGGTGTTCATCTTGTGTTCCATCTTGCCGGTGTCGTACCAATCGCGTCCCAGTTCCTCGCCGCCGCGGATGTGTGCGATGGCGTAGACGAAGCCACGATCCATCAACGATAGCCGAGCGCTGCTGAAGGTGGGTTCGATGGTGACACCATAACTACCATAGCCGTAGAGCAACATCGGCGACGTACCGTTCAGCGCCGTGCCTTTCCGGTAGACAATGGAGACCGGCACCTTCGCACTATCCCGCGCGGTGACCCAAATGCGTTCACTCACGTAGTTCCCCGCGCTGAACGTTCCGATGACCTCCTGCTGTTTCAGCAAGGTATCGGACTGCACGTTCAGGTCATGTTCGTACACGCTGCTCGGTGTGGTGAGCGAGGTGTAACCGTAGCGCAACTTGTCCGCATTCCATTCTGGATTGATGCCCGTGACACAGACGTAAGCAGGATCGTTGAATTCGATCTCGTGCTGCTTGCCATCGCTCAATCGGCGCACGACCAAATGGGTCAAGCCATCGCGGCGTTCGCTGAACACGAGGTGGTCCTTGAAGGCATCCACATCTTCCAAGAGTACTTCGGGGCGGTGCGCGAGCACCTCCTTCCATTTGCGCTTGTTCGCCGTCTCCCCTTCGGCGCATTCCATCAAACGGAAGTTCAATGCCTTCCAGTTGGTGACGATGTACCACTTGCCCGGCTTATCGGCAGGACCGTCCGTTGCAGGAACGTGCATTACCGTGTGTTCGTGGTCCTCTTCGCGTGGCAGGAAAACAGAAAAGACGCCCTTGGGCTCTTTCACCGGCAACATCAAATGCTCGCTGCTGGTGCTGCTCTCGGTGGTGATCATCACGAAGCGTTCGCTGCGGCTGCGGTACACATCACAACTGAAAGCGGAGTCCTTCTCCTCATAGACCACAACATCCTTTGATGCATCGGTGCCGAGTTCGTGCCGGTAGATCCGGTAGCTGCGCAACGTACTGTCCTGGCGCGGGTAGAAGACTGTTCGGTCATCGGCCCAAGCACAACCACCGCCCGTGTTGGTGATCACGTCGGGTAGGTCCTTCCCGGTGGTCAGATCACGGAACCGGACCTCGTATTGGCGCCGGCCGATCTTGTCTTCGCTGTATGCCACTAACGTATTTCCGGGGCTGATCTCGAAATCGCCCAGGTCGTAGTAGGTGCTGCCAACGGACATCGTGTTCTCATCCAAGAAGTCCTCGTCCGGCGCACCGGCTTCATCCTTCCTTCGCACCTGCACGGCGTACTCCTTGCCCTCCTCGAAACGGGAATGGTACCAATAGCCGTTCTCGCGATACGGTACGCTCAGGTCCGCTTCCTTGATGCGCCCTTTGATCTCGGCATATAGATCCTCGCGCAATTGTTCCACCGGTGCGAGCATGGCTTCGCAATACGCGTTCTCCGCCTCGAGGTGTGCGACTACCTCGCTCGTATGCGCATCGTGCTCGGCGGCTTGGCGCTGCTGTTCCGTGAGCCGCATCCAGTAATACTCATCGTTGCGGATGTGACCGTGGGCGCTGATCTCGTGCGGCTTCTTTACCGCCTGTGGCGGACTTGGCAACGCGGTTCCGTTCATCGTGGAAGGGGCGTTCTGACAACCAGCACCCAGCAATGCGGCGATGGCAACGTAGCGGATAGGATGGTGCATGGTGGAACGGGCAACAAGGTAACGCCGCCATTGCTCCCTCAACCCAGCACCTGGTGTAGCACGGCCGGCGAGCGCAACTCGCCCAACCCTTCGATGTGCATACGGAAATAGAGCAACAGGTGGTCCAACAATTCCCTGCGTAGCGCCGCCGGGATCGCGGGCCCATCCACCGTCCGGAAGTCCGTGGAAAGCAGCGCGATCAAGTGCGTACTGAGCGGTGGGCCGAGCGTGTGTCCATGAGGAACGACCCCTTGTGTGAACTCGCCTTCGCGCAGGTCGAATCGATCCTCTCCGTCCGTTGGTAGTGCCGGCGAGAAACCCAATTCACCGGAAAGCCGGAGAAGGAAAACGAGCGGGTAGTTCCGGATGTCGGCCGTGGTATCCATGGCCTCCAGCGCGTCTTGGACGAAGCCGTACATCCCGGGGTCGGCGGCTTCACCACGCAGGACCTTGTACAGTACTTCCTGCACGAAAAGCGCGAGGGTCCCACGCACGGGATCGAAAGGGACATTGGTGTACGGCTTGTCCACACGCACTTCGCGGATCGTGTGGATGTCACGCTCGGTCTGCTCGTTAACGACTAGCTCCAGCCTGTTGAGCGGCTGCAAGAATGCTTGGGCAATGCCGCCTTTCCCTCCGGCACGTACCATGTAGGATCGCAGACCGAACTCCTCGGTATAGGCCTTCAGCACCACGGTACGGTCGCCATGCCGGATGGTCTTTAGAACGATGCCTTTGGTGGTCTGCAGCATATGCCGGAACAGCGCGGCAGAAGCCGTGTGGTCCCTGTTCAAAGGTCGGTACTACCGCACCACCAACACTTTGGTGTTGCACTTGTACGTGCCGCTGGCATCGGTCGCCAGCACCATGTACACGCCGGTACTTGCACGTCGGCCGCTCATGTCGTTCCCGTTCCAAATGGCTTGGCCACCCAAGGAAGTGGTCCGGTAGACCAAGTTTCCGCTCACGTCGGTGATCTTCACCTCCGAGTCCCGCACGAGACCTGTGATGGCGACGGGACCGGTGTACGTCTCGCGTACTGGATTGGGGAACACCTTGGCGCATGCGCTTTCGTCGCCACCGTCCACGGCATCGCCCCGGTAGCTCATGATGCCGCGATCGGTGGCCATGAAGACCTCGCCGGTGGTCCCATCCACGGTAATGTTGGTGATCGTGTTGCTCGGCAGTGGGCTGTTGTCCGGGGTGAAGTGCAAGATCTGCTCTCGCCCGTCCGAGGAGATCAGGTAGGCACCGCTGCTCTGCGTCCCGATCCACTTCCGGTTGGCCCCATCGATCGCGATGGTGTTGATGGCTTCGGTCTCCAACAGGATCTGCACATTGCCATCCTGTTCGATCAAGATCTGCTGAGCATCGAAATCATCGCCGGAAAACACCGCGTCAGGTGTGTAGAATACAGCGACACCACGGCTTGTGCCCACCCAGATCTGCTGATCAAGGTCCTCGGCAAGGGCAAATACATCAGGAACGGGCAAGCCCCCGTTCCCATCCTCGGTGTTCAGCGCCTTGTATTGATCATCCGCAGTGGATTCCAGCGAACTTCCACTATCATACACCAAGATCCCGTTACCCCGTGGCCGTATGATCCACTTATAGCCGTTCCGCCCGGTGATCACATCACCCAGCAACAGATTCCCGTTCAAGATGTTCCCGGGCGAGAAAGAATGCCAGTCACCGTTCTTGGCCCTGACCACGATCGGGGTCTCGGCCCATGCGTTGGACATCCAGAGGTTCCCGTCCAGATCATAGTCCAATCCTGAAACGTACAGCCGACCTTCGAACGAATTGATATCCAAGCTCAGTTCGCTGTTATCCGCGTTGTAGATCTGCACCGGTACACCGTCACGTATCTCCAGAAGGCCTTCTTCCCAACTTCCCGCGAACGCATGCCTGGGGTCGTCGGGATCCACGGCTATCGTGATCACATCGTTCACGGCGCCGGCAAATACGTTCACTCCGTTCATCAACGGATACTGGATCCGGTCTATCGTGGACCAACGACCATCGAGGAAGATATGTACCCCATCCTTCAGATACGTGCTGTTCCAAGCACCGGTGACCGCTCCGGTGGCAACATACAATGCCCCGCCACTGCTCGCCATGCGCCATGAAGTAGCCGTTTTCGGTCCATTGGGGAGCACGGCAGTACCATCATCCGGACCTGCGGACCTGATCAACCCCTGGCGACGATCGGCGATCCAAACGAAGCCAAGCTGTGAGCGTATGGCTTGCGAGGGCGAGGTATCGAACCCGTTGTAGCCAAAGATGGTCCCGATCCCTTCCAGTGATGGGCCATAGGAATCGATGGTGCTCGCATGTGGAATGACCAAGACCTGTCCGTCCGCAGAAACATTCAGATTGCGGTTGACCTTCCCGAACAGCGGTGCGAACCGGGTCCATGAACCGCCTTCCTCAAGGATCAACAAGCTATCGCCATCCGTAGCGTTGCGTTGCGCATTGAGCACCAGCTTTTGACCGAAAGAGGCCACTGCGCTGAACGGGCCCGAAGCCAAGGCAGCGCCCATATCCGTCCGCTTTCGCCAATTATCGAACGAGGCCAAGTTCGGCGCATTGCGCGCTGCCGTGAAAAGACCCGTGGTGCATGCGGCATAGATCGAGTCGTTGGTCATGGTAAGACCGTTCACTCGCACTTGGGACCCCGCCGGGCCGATGAACCAGGTCTCCCGGATCTCGCGTGCAACCAGATCCAGGACAACGATGCCGAACCCACAACCCAAATAGGCCGTGGTGCCGTCCATGTGGACACTGTAGATGCCCTTGTTCCCGATGATGGAACTGCGTTCGATGTCCCCGATGTTGACACTGCTCTCGCCTTGGACCAGGTCGATGTTGCCGTTGCTATAATAGACCAACAAGGCGCGCAAAGGCTCGTTCCATGCCAAGCCTTGGATGCCCACATCGCTCAGCGCGTTGATCTTGTTCAGCCGCACGGTCTCACCACTTGCCGGATCGAACCGGAATAGGCCCGTGGCGGTGGCGGCGTACGCTTGCCCGCCACCTTCTGCAACAGCCACCAAATTGGTGTAGGGGAAGTGGTCGCGCCATTGGCCGATGGCACTTTGTTCTTGGGCCATAAGGCCGAAGGAGAGGAGCAGCAACGAAGCCGCGAGACCGGTAGTACGAAGCATGGTTACGTTCAACAACATTGCTCACAACGCGGTTCGGCCGCGATCGGTATGGCAAGGTACGGTCGGTACGGGATCCAGCCCCTGAAAAGCAAGATGCCCCGGAGTCCGGGGCATCAGCTGATCGAGGTCGCGTGCGGATTCGAACCGCAGTAGCAGCTTTTGCAGAGCTGTGCCTAGCCACTCGGCCACGCGACCATTCAGGGCGGCGAAGATAGCAGGTTCGATCTGACGAGAGCCCGATCGGTGCTATCCCTCCGCCAGATAGACCGCTTCCAGAACATCGCCATTCACGGGGGGACACTCCTTTACCAACCGCACACTCCACCGATATGGTACTGCCCATTCGGCTTTCAAAGCGTCGAGAATGCGGCGGGCCGCGTGCTCGATCAATGCACTACGTTGCGCCATTTGCTCTTTCACGATCGCGGTCACACGACCGTAATCGACCGTCAACTCCAACTCATCGGAGGTCTCTGCGGCTGAAAAATCCCCCTGCACATGCACATTCACCCGATAGTGACTGCCGATAAGGGCTTCCTCGGCCAAACAGCCGTGGTAGGCGAATACCCGGATCCCGTTGATCTGGATCAAGCCCATGCCGCACAGAGCGCAAGACCGGCTTTGAGCCTGTCGATCACCTCGTCCTTCCCCAACAAAGCGCTGACATCGAACATGCCTGGACCTTGCATGCGGCCCGCTACGAACAAGCGATAGAGCGGCATGACCTGCCCCACCTTGAGGCCCTTTTCCTGCAATACTTCATTGAACGCTGGCTCAAGGGTGGAAGGGTGAAAGGGTGAGAGGGAGGAAAGTTTGGTGATGTAGCTTTCGAGAGCAGGAGCGGCTTCGGGCTTCCAACGTTTCTTCAATTCCTCGTTGGCCCCTTCGTTCCCTTTCAATGGGGAGCCTTTAGTGAAGAGGTATGCTCCTTCCAGCATGTCCTCCACGAAAGTGGCGCGCTCCTTCAAGAGGGCGGCGGCTTGTGTGGCCCGCTCCACCGTTGTGTCGATGCCGTTCGCTTTGAGCTTGGCTTGCAGTTGCGCGCCAAGCTCAGCATCGGGACGCATACGCAGGTACTGCTGGTTGAACCACTTGGTCTTCTCCGGATCGAACTTGGCGCCGCCCTTGTGTACGCGTTCGAGATCGAACAACGCCGTAAGCTCGGTCATGCTCATGATCTCCTGGTCGGTACCGGGATTCCACCCGAGTAGTGCGAGCATGTTGATGAATGCTTCAGGATAGTACCCACGCTCGCGGTAGCCGCTGCTCTTTTCGCCGGTGGTGGGGTCGGTCCAGTTCAGGGAGAAAACCGGAAAGCCCAGCCGATCGCCATCGCGCTTACTGAGCTTGCCATTGCCGTCGGGCTTCAAGATCAACGGCAAGTGTGCGAACTGTGGACGTTCCCACCCGAAGGCTTCGTAGATCAACACATGGATGGGCGCGCTCGGCAGCCACTCTTCGCCGCGGATAACATGTGTGATGCGCATCAGGTGATCGTCCACAATGTTGGCCAAGTGGTACGTGGGCATGCCGTCGCTCTTGAACAACACTTTGTCGTCGATGTTGGCGCTGTGTACCACCACCCAGCCACGGATGATGTCCTCGAAACGCACCTCGGCGTGGCGTGGCACCTTCAGACGGATCACGTATTCTTCGCCACGCGCCAATCGCTCCTTCGTTTCATCAGCGCTCAACGTGAGGCTGTTCTTCATGTGCTCGCGTGTCACAGCGTTGTAGGCCGGAGCAGCAACACCGGCGGCTTTCAACCGCTCGCGCATGGCCTCCAATTCCTCGGGCGTGTCGAAGGCGTAGTAGGCCTTGTCCTTCGCGATCAATTCATCCGCATACTGCTTGTACAGGGCCTTGCGATCGCTCTGGCGGTATGGGCCATCGGGACCCCCCACCCATGGGCTTTCGTCGGGGACCATGCCGCACCATTCCAAGCTTTCCTTGATATATTCCTCCGCGCCAGGCACGAAACGGGCCTGGTCCGTGTCCTCGATACGCAACAAGAACTGGCCCCCATGCTTGCGCGCAAAGAGGTAGTTGTAAAGTGCGGTGCGCACACCGCCCATATGCAAAGGGCCGGTGGGACTGGGGGCGAAACGAACTCTGACGGACATCGGAACAAGATGGAAATGTGAAAAGGAGGCAATGAGACTGGCCTCATATCATCCTTCAAAAGGACCGCGAAGATATCGGGTGATGAAATGCGCGATCGTCCGTACTGCTGGGCCGTAACGCGAACTGCCTAGATCTGCACCCCCTTCACCAACAACCGCTGCCACGCGGTATGGCGCCTCAGGTAGGTCTTTACGTAAGGGCAGTAGGGCACCAACTTCATACCCTTGGATTCGACCCAGTTGAGGACCTTCTCGGTGAGCACGGCCGCCACATCGTGACCCTCGATAGCCGGCGGTACAAGAAGATGGGTAAGGAAGATACGGTCGCTGCTGCGGTCATATTCCATGCGGGCCCGATGGCCGTTGACGACCATTACGAACTGGCGGGATTCTTCCTCGTCGATCAGCTGTACATTGCTGAAGTCGATCGTTGTGCGGGTTTCCTTGGTAGCCATGAAAAGGTCGGCAAAGGTACGCTGAAGCCCGTTCATCGGAATACCTTTCACACTGAGCCGTTACCGCACAACCCCCACGGATCCATGCCATACGACCCGCTTTTCGAACGTCGTATCGCAGACGCCCTTTTATCTCGGGCGATCAAGGCCGAAGCCAAGAAGATGTTCGGTGGAGTAGCCTTCATGGTGCGCGGCCACATGACCGTTGGCATCACCAACAAAGGCGACTTCATGGTGCGCTTCGATGGCACCCGGCATGCCGAGATCGCGAATTGGCCCGGTGCCAAACCGATCACCTTCGGCAAAGGCGATACGAAGGGGTTCCTCTTCGTGGATGCGCAGGCGGTGCGCGGTGCTGCTGCCCTTGGTGGGTGGGTAGACCTCGCCATGGCGCACAACGAAACAATGCCCGTGAAGAAAGCGGGACAAAGAGCGGCGGCGCCAAAGGCGAAGAAAGCAGCGCCGAAGAAGCTCTCGACCAAGAAGGTCGTGACAAAGCGTTAGTTCCGGCTGCTCAGAAATTCAGCGTAGCGCTCAGGAACGGCAGGCCGATCGGTGTGATCTTCTTAGTGTATTCCTTGTCATACACCACGCCAACATCTATGGCCAGATTGTCGCCCAAGATCCGGATGCCGAAGCTGTGGGTCATGAACGACTTGTCAGGGTCCGAGAAGATCCAGTGTTCGGTAATGATCATCACATTGGTGAACACACGCGCTGCACCGCCCACATTGAACACTGGGCCCCTGCTCAACTCCTTCCCATTGTATGTCCACCCACCAGCTAGGGTGACCTGATTGTCCTTACTCCCCAACGTAAGCATGCCCATGCCAGCGGTAAAGCCGGAAGGTACCTGTACTCCGTCCGGAACCTCAACGCCCACCGGCACGCGGGTATTCACATACGTTGCGGACAATCCAATATGCACCATATCCGATACACTACCCCCCACCTGGATGCGACCGCTGAACACCGGCCCACCATCACGTGCCCTGGACCGTATCAGCGAAACAAGGTCCAAGGAACCGGCTACAGAAAGGTGGTCGGTCAACCCATAAGCCACCGTGCTCAGCGAGACCATGGTGTTCTTATAGAAACCTGTGCGCTTCTTCAGCGGGATCGCAGTGAAAGACAGGAAGTAGTGCGATCCGTAGGTGTTGTTGGCCCGTTTGACACGTGAGGTGATGCGACGCGGATAGCCGCTCAACAAACCGTATACGTTCCCAGAAAGATCTTTTGCGTACTCCGCTTGCGCTGAATGGCTCTCCAACAAAAGACCCAGCACTGCGATGAGCAATACGGCGAACGGACCCGGTCGACGGGAACTTGGTGAAAGAGGCATCCGCGGTAAGACGAGCCGCCAACGCGGGGGATGCCTAGCAGCAGGCGGCCCGTTGGGCGGATGAAGATACCGCTCCAAGCGATCCATGGCGCGTTATCGCCCGGACTTGCTAGCTTTCCTCCCACCATATGGAGTCCCTTCTCTTCCTTCTCGCCCTGGTCCCGATCGCGCTTGTGATCCTGATGATCCGGCTCATCAGCAAGATCTCCGACCTCTCCCGCGACATTCAGTTGATGCGCGAGCAATTGGCGGAAAGAGGCCGGGGACCGAGCGGCCTACGCGACGCGGCAGCAGCGCCCCAAGTCGCATCGGAACCGCCTGTGGCGCCAACACCTGCACCAACTGTGCAGGAGCAGGATCCTACAGTAGAGCGCATGCGCGAATTATTCCCCAACGCTCCGCCAGAGACCCCGGTACACGAGGGTTTCCAAGCACCTTTTGAATCATTCGACCAATTACCCAAGGTCCTTGTCGCGATCGAACCCCCGTTCGTGCACCCTCAGGCCCCACCGGAGCCTCCGCGCCCGTCCTTCTTCGAGCGCCATCCCGATCTGGAGAAGTTCATCGGCGAGAACCTGATCAACAAGATCGGCATTGCGGTGCTGGTGGTCGGCCTTGGCCTGCTGATGCAATACGCGATCAACAAGGATATGATCAGCGAAACGGGGCGCATCCTGATCGGCATTGCCTCTGGTGGCTTGCTCGTGTTCTTTGCGCACCGGTCGCGCACCAGCTTCAAGGCGTTCAGTTCGGTGCTGGTGGCCGGTGGCATTGCGGTCTTCTACTTCAGCATCGCGATCGCCTTCCATCAATACCGCTTGATCGGGCAGACCGCCGCCTTCGCGATCATGGTAGCGATCACAGGCCTTGCCATACTGCTGACCCTTGCCTACGATCGCAAGGAGCTGGCGGTGATCTCTCTCCTCGGCGGTTTCGCTGCACCGTTATTGGTAAGCACCGGTGAGGGGAATTTCCGGGTGCTCTTCACCTACTTGCTCATCCTTGATGTGGGCATGCTGGTGCTGGCCAACTTCAAGAAATGGCACATCATCAACGTGCTTTCGTTCGCGCTCACTGCGCTGATCTTCGGTGGTTGGGCCGTGGTCAACTATCCGGTAATGGATCCACGTCCCTCGCTACTCGGGTTCGCTTTCGCAACCGCCTTCTTCGTGGTGTTCTTCGGCATGAACCTACGCTACAACCTGCGCCACAAGCAGACATTCTCCGCATTGGACCATACGCTATTGCTGATGAACACGGCCGCGTATTACGCCGTCGGCATGCACTTGCTGAGCGACCTCTCCGTGCGCGTCACCGGATTGTACACGGTGCTGCTGGGCTTGTTCTATTTGGTGTTCGCGTTGTACTTCAACAAGAAGGAAGGCGTTCCGCGCACGCTGAAACTGCTGTTGATCGGACTCGTGCTCACCTTCATCAGCCTCGCTGTGCCGGTGCAGCTGGAGGGCAACCACATCACCCTTTTCTGGGCGGCCGAGGCCGTGCTGCTGCTCTGGTTCGCGCAGCGAACGGAGATCCGCTTGATCGAACGCGCAAGTGTGTTGGTGGCGGTGCTCACGGGCCTCAGTCTGTGGATGGACCTGAATACGATCTACGGTTGGGGCGCGGAGGAAACCATGCGGCCATTGTTGAACAAGGGTTGGATCACCGGGATGGCTGCGGCACTCTCCTTCGGTGCCCTGTCCGTACTCCTGCGCCGTGGTGATCCCGCACACGAGATCCTGCCGAGCCTCACCTCGAGATCACTCTCGCAGGTGACCACAACTATCAGTGTGGTGGTGTTGTATCTGATCAACTTCCTGGAGCTGCGTTACCAACTCGACCGCTTGTTCGACAGTCACGTTTGCGCATTGGCGTCACTGGCATATTCGCTGCTGTTCGTGTTGGTGCTGGACCGCGCTACACGATCGGCCGCATCGCTTTTCCGCGCGGCGGTCACTCTGCTATTGGTCGTGTGCGGTCTTGTCTACGTCACTGGTTTCTACATGAACAGCCGATACGCCTTGTGGCTTGTGCTGAACGAACAAGGAGGCGAAGGCTTCGGCCCGTTCCATTACATCGCCTTCACCTTGGTGGTCGTTGCCGTGGTGCGGATGGCTTTGCTTGCCCGCGAACGGCTCGCACGACCTTCTTCCGCCTGGAACATCTACCTCTGGGCGATGTGCGCTTTCGTGGTGGTACTTTCCAGCCAAGAACTGGACCATGCGATGTTGTTGTTGCGCAACAACACGAACGCCGTGGAGGTCGGACTTGCGGATGCGCGCCGCGTAGGCTACCCGATCCTCTGGGGCATTGGATCGTTCCTGTTCATGTGGTATGGTATGCGGCAACGGATGCGTATGGTGCGCGTGATCGCGCTGTGCCTCTTCGCCATTACCTTGGTGAAACTCTTCCTGTTCGACCTCGGCCAATTGAGCGAAGGCGGTCGCGTTGCAGCATTCATCTTCCTTGGTGCCTTGTTGCTGGTGATCTCCTTCATGTACCAGAAGTTGAAGGTGTTGCTGCAGGATGATGCACCCACCCCTGGAACCACCAATGAAGCACCGACGACTTGACCTGTTCTTCGGCGCGACGCTGATCGCGCATGCCGCACTTGCGCAGCCGCAATGGCGTGCGACCGTACCGTCCGCTGAACGCTCCGGGTTGCATGCGATCTTGCTTTCTCCTGAGCTCGTCGGGGTGTCGCGCACGGACCTCGGTGATCTGCGCTTGGTGGACAGTGTCGGTCGCGCTGTTCCATTCGTTCTGCAGCGATCATCGGCAGGCCCGTTGCGTTCGCGTTTCGTGCCGTACATTTTGTTGCGCAACGAGGTGCTTCCGAAGAGCACGGTGGTGGAGTTTGAACGTCCGCTCGATCGCCAATTGGATGAACTGCACATTTGGATCCGCCCGGTAGATGTGGAGAAATATGTGCGCATTACAGGGAGCGATGATCGTGTGCGGTGGTACATGGTGAAGGACGAACACGTGGTTACGCAAGGAGCACGCGGCGACCCCCCGCACCAGGTGCTTCTCGTAGCTCTCCCGCGCAGCGACTACCGCTACTTCCGCATAGCACTGAACGATTCGTTGACCGCCCCGATGCAGGTCCTCGGTATTGGGCATTTCGCCGAAGAAGCAACGCACGCGAGCTATACAGCGGCAGCGATCAAGTGGGAACAACACGACTCGGCCTCCACAACACACCTTCGGATCACAGCGCCGCTCCCGGTCACTGTGGAACACATCGTCTTTGCCGTGCAGGACACGGTGCCATTCCATCGTCCGGGCCGCCTGCAAGCCATTCGCGAAATGCTCCAACGCAATGGCCGGAGGGAGCGAACGGAACGTGTCGAAGAGACCATTGCCTTATTCACGTTAGCTTCGGATGAAGACTTCTCGATCGATCTTCTTGGAACACGCGAGGACACCTTCGAGCTCGCGATAGACAACGGCGATGACCGGCCATTGCAGTTCTCCACCTTGCGTGTGTTGCAGGTCGAACGCCTGCTGCTGGCCCATTTGGAACCGGGAATGCGCTACTCCTTGACCACCGGTGACGCTTCGCTTTCCCTTCCTGATTTCGACATGGCACATTTCGCGGATGATCTTCCTGCACCGGTCGATACCTTGATCGGAGGTCCCTTGTACCCAGCGCCCAAAGAAGTGACCGCACCACCGTTCTTCGATCCCTCCAAATGGTGGATATGGGCGTGCATTGTGGCGCTGATGGCGGGCATGGGCTTGATGGCCGTTCGGATGTTGCAGAAACAGGACTGACCGCGGATCACGTTCCTATCCTCCCGACGATCGTGCATTACTTCACTGACCCGACCACCTTACGGCCGCACGCAAAGCAGCTCGGGTGCGGAACACGTATCTTCCTCGCATGAACCAACCATACGCTCGATCGTTCATCCTCTTCACGCTCTCCCTGTTCACGTCCTTCTTTACACTGGCCCAAGGGGGGGGATGTATTCCGCCCGTGGCCTCCTTCTCCTCTGCTGCCGGGGATACTGCGCGGATCTGTCAGGGATCCGCTCTGCAATTCACCGGCGACGGAAGTACCGCAGCACCCGGACATACTATTGTGCAGTGGATATGGGATCGCGGAACGTATGGGGCGGACACCCTTGGTAACCCGACTTCCAGTTTCGCGTTCCCGATCGCAGGAGTACATCTGGTTACGCTAGAGGTGATCGATGATGTCGGATGTTCCAGCGGACCCAGCGCGCCGATCCCGGTGCTGGTGAGCGCAACACCAAGCACCGTGGGGACCATTGTTCCGGAGGTGGCCTGCTCTGGCGATGTGTTCCAACTTGTCGCCGTAGTGGAACAAGATCCCATGGTCGGGATCCCGGTGGCATGTGCATCTGCCAACAACCCGGTCCCGCTTGTCGATAATTTCCCGGTGACCTCCACGTCCGACTTTGTGGTCACCGACCAGCCGAACGGGGTCATTACTGATGCTTTACAACTTGGGGACATCTGCTTGGATCTGGAACACTCTTACATGGGTGATCTTGTTCTCTCGATTATTTGCCCCAACGGCCAATCCGTAGTCGTGCATCAGCAAGGCGGTGGCCCCACCTTCTTGGGCGATGCCAACGATTCGGATGGTGCGAACATCGTGCCCGGTGGTTGCTTTCAATACTGCTTCAGCACCACGCCCGAATATGGCACGTTGGTGTCCGCTGTGAATGTCAACGTGGTTCCAACCAGTCAGGGCACGGCGATCGCTCCCGGCCGATACGCCAGTGTTCAGCCGCTCTCGCAATTGGTCGGTTGCCCATTCAATGGTACTTGGACCTTCTCTTCCCAAGATCTTGCCGGCGCGGACAACGGTTACCTCTGTGGCTGGTGCATCTCCTTCGGGGACGGCCCGGATAGTTCGTTCGTGGATATCGGGCCTGTTCTCGGCACCAGCCCGGATTCGAGCTTCTGGTCGGCGCCCACCGTGGTGAACATTCCCGGTTTGCCCGGCAACGCCCTCTATACCCCACAACCGGGTAACAACATGCTTACCTATACGGCCATCGACAGCTATGGATGCGTCCATGAGACCGCTTTCGAGGTCTCCGTTGGCGCGCAGCCCGAAGTACTGATCAACAACGAACCCGACTTGGGACTGGTTTGCGCACAGGTGACCAATGGACCCGTCTCCTATCAGTGGAGCTATCAGGGGGTACCCGTGGATGGAGCTGGTGGCGCATGCTTCACACCGCCGGGGCCGGGGCTTCTAAGCGTCAACGTGGCGAACGAGCAAGGTTGCTCCGATTCCGCTAGTCTGATCAACACGGGGCTCATCTCCGAAACAGCCGACGCACCCGCTATGCGGATCTTCCCGGTGCCCAATAACGGCACCTTCTCGATCCAACTCATCGGTCTCAGTTTGGCGAACGCCGCTTTGCGGATCATGGACATGACCGGTCGTTCCGTTCATGGACTTAGCCTCGGTCGGGTTGCGGACGGGGCCTTGACGAACGTGGATATGGATGTTGCTCCCGGGACGTATTTCGTGGAGGTCTCTGGGGCTGACCAGCGTTTGGTGCGGCGGATCGTGGTGAAATAACCTTGGACTTCCCTGCACCATTCACCAACAGGTGCATTTGAGGGGAGAGCCCTGCCGTGGACCGCATCTTTATTCTGCAACATGAGTTACGGCCCGGCTGTTGAGGCCATACCCAATTCATGCAGATACCGACCTGGTGATCAACAACATGGATAACGTCATCCGCAACTCCCAAAATGGCCGACTTATCCGCAGGAGCGCTCCGCAACGCTTTGGTTGGTGGACATGAAAAACGCGTCTCCTTGAGCACGATCCGGACCCTTGTCCCTTTTTCGGGACCGTTTGCATCAGCGCATATTTCGTACAATTGACAACGGCTGGACGTACGGTGTACCAACGGATCGTGGCACCCTGATCAGCAGGCCGTTGACCATACATGACCACAACGAACTCTTCTTGTATCCCGACAGCATTTGCCATCGCGGTATCCTGCGCACCATTTTGGGGTCTTTATGCGCAGGGCGGATGTCTTCCGCCAACTGCCGCTTACACTGCTTCGCAAAACAGTCCAGTGCATCTCTGTGAAGGAGCCTCGCTCACCTTCAATGGCTCGGCCAGCAGCGCATCACCGGGAAATACCATTGCGCAATGGATCTGGGTCCGTGGTGTGAACGGCATCGATACCACCACAAACCCTATTGCGACCTTCCCGTTCACCGTCGGCGGCGTACAGAAGGTGACCTTGGTCGTGGTGGACAACAGCGGCTGCGCCAGTCTTGCTTCCGATACCATCGTCGTTCTCGTAAGCCCCACCCCTTCGTTCGCAGGAACAACGGCTCCACAGCTAGCCTGCGAAGGGGATCCGGGACCCTTGGTCGGCATGGCCACACAAGCACCCATGGTCAGCAGCCCCGTAGGATGTTCTGCAATGGACAATGGCATTCCATTGGTCGATGACCCCACTCCGTCCATCTCCACACTACAGATCGCTGCCAGCCCAACAGCAGTGCTTACCGATCTTGCCCAGCTCGGCGACATCTGCATCGACATGGAGCACTCGTATATGGGCGACTTGATACTCACGGTGTCCTGCCCCAATGGCAATAGCGTGGTGCTTCACCAACAGGGCGGTGGTGGCACCTTCCTTGGCGACGCGAACGATTCGGACGGTGGCGGGATCGTTCCCGGGACGTGTTTCCAATATTGCTTCGGCCTCGATCCTGAATTCGCAACTCTTGCACAGTCCGTTGAGGGTGGCCTTACACCGAACGTGATCCCTACGAGCCAGGGCATGGCGATCGCACCGGGTCGATACGCCAGTGTGCAACCCTTGACCCAATTGCTCGGATGCCCACTGAACGGGACATGGACCTTTTCATCCAGTGATCAGTTCGGCGCGGACAATGGCTACCTCTGCGGCTGGTGCGTCTCCTTCGGCGATGGACCCGACAGTTCCTACATCGACCAAGGTCCCATCCTCGGATCCACTGCGGATTCCACCTATTGGAGCGGCCCCGGTGTAATGAACGATCCGTTACATCCTGGAAATGCCACCTACGCACCAGTGATCGGCACACAGACCATTGGTTACATCATTGTGGACAGCTATGGTTGCATACACGACACGACCTTCACGGTCTCGGTGGGCATAGATCCCGAAGTGACCATCACGGATCAGCCGGACCTCGGGCTCGTATGTGCATCGGCCAACGGAACTGTCACCTACCAATGGAGTTTCAACGGAGAACCGGCTGCGGGCGCTGCGGGTACTTGCTTCACGCCGCCGTATGCTGGGCTCGTGAGCGTGGTGGCAACCAACCAACAGGAATGTTCTGGGGAGGCTTTTCTCCTATCAACGGGGATCGATCCTTCGACCGATACGGATGACCCATCCATCGATGTGTTCCCCGTCCCGAACAACGGAGCCTTCACCTTGCGGGTCAAGAATGTCGAGACATCGAACGTAACTCTGCGGGTTTTGGACATGACCGGTCGTGTGGTACACACCAAGTGGCTCGGTAACCTCCGCGGCGAGGTGAACATTCCGGTTTCCATGGATGCCACTCCAGGCACCTACTTCGTGGGGTTGAACGGTGACGGGCAGAGGATGGTACAGCGGATCATCGTTCGCTAGCTGAACCATACGCCACCAACGCGGGTACATATGGGGAGAGCCCTGCTGCTTGCCGTAGCTTTGTTCTGCAACAAGAACTGCGGCACGGCCGTTGAGGCCATACCCGATGCGTACAGACACCGACCTGCTGATCACCAAGCTGGATGCCTTCATCCGCAAATTCTACAAGGACAGGTTGATCCGGGGGGTGCTCTACAGCGTGGGCCTGCTCGTCGGTTTCTTCCTGATCGCCGCACTTCTGGAATACGCTGGTCGTTTCGGGACCGGCGCGCGTACGGCCCTGTTCTGGGGAACACTTGTCGCAGCCGCAGTAGTGATCGTGCGGTTCATCGCGATCCCCGTTGTGAAGCTTTTCCACCTCGGCAAAGTGATCTCGCACGAGGAAGCTGCGAGCATCGTGGGCACGCACTTCAGCGAGGTGAAGGACAAGTTGCTGAACACCCTGCAACTGCGTGATATGGCATCGGCACGACCGCAGCAACGCGAGTTGATCGAAGCGGCCATTGCACAGCGCAGCCGTGAATTGGGACCCGTGCCTTTCGCCAATGCGATCGATCTGCGTCGCAACACGCGCTACCTGCGCTATGCCTTGCCGCCACTGGCCGTGTTGGTCGTGTTGCTCTTTGCTGCTCCCAGTCTGCTCACCGGCCCAACGAAGCGTTTGATCGCGCACAGCAGTGAGTTCCTGCCCGAAGCGCCGTTCCGATTCGTGTTGTTGAACGACACGCTCGAAGTGCCCGAAGACCAAGACTACGAAGTGACCGTGGAGATCCAAGGACAGGCCATTCCGCAGCAAGTGGATCTCGACATCGACGGTCAACGCATCCCACTGGTGAAGAAGGATGCCGTGCGTTTCACACACCGCTTCCGCAATGTGCAGAAGGCCATCGATTTCCGCTTCTCCGCAGAAGGCTTCAATTCAGAGCTCTACACACTGCGCACCATTCCGGACCCGCTGCTGCTGGATTTCAACGTGGCCTTGGAATATCCCGGCTATCTCGGGCGACCGAACGGGACGGTGAGCAATACTGGCGACCTTACCGTGCCTGCCGGAACACGCATCACATGGAGCGTAAATGCCCGCAGTGCGGATGCTTTGGACATGGCCTTCGACGACACCACGTTCACGCTACAGCCCACAGCGAGCGATGCTGGTCGCGGCAGTTTCCGCAGCAGCCGTCGCTTCCTACAGAGCCGCACCTACCGCATGGCACCGCGCAATGGCGAGCGCACGGCGCGTGACCCTTTGCAGTACCGTGTTGAGGTGGTCCCCGACCTCTACCCGACGATCAATGTGGAAACTAAGACGGACAGTACCGCCCTCAAGCGCCTGTTCTACCGTGGCGAATTGGGAGATGACCATGGCTTCAAGCGCCTGCTCTTCCACTATCGGTTCGTAGCCGGTGGTGATAGTGTTCCTGCTGAGCAGCGCAGCGGTGTGAAGGAGCTTCCGATCGATGCGCGCAACACGCGGCAGGAATTCTTCCATAGCTGGGACCTCTACGGTTTCACGATCAGCCCAGGGGACAAGATCGAGCATTGGTTCGAGGTCTGGGACAACGATGGTGTGAACGGCAGCAAAAGCGCGCGCAGCACCCCACAGGTATTTGCAGCACCCACATTGACCGAGTTGGCCAAGCAAGAAGAACAGCAGAGCGAAGCGATCAAGAGCAGCCTGAAGGAAAACATCAAGGAAGCGCAGGACCTACAAAAGGAACTGGACAAGTTGCGCCGCGAATTGCTCGAAAAGAAAGAGGTGAACTTCCAAGACAAGCAGAAGCTGGAGAACGTGATGCAGCGCCAGCAAAAATTGCAGCAGGAGATAGAGAAAAGCACGGAACAGTTGCGCGAGAGCCAGCAACAGCAGCAAGAATTCCGCCCCAATGACGAGCGTTTGCTGGATAAGCAGAAACAGGTGCAGGAGCTTTTCGAGAACGTGTTGAGCGAGGAAATGAAAGAGCTCTACCGACAGGTGCAGGAGCTGATGGAGAAGCTGGACAAAGACAAGCTGCAAGAGCAATTGCAGGAAATGAAGATGGACCAAGAGGACATCGAGAAGGAGTTGGACCGCGCCTTGGAGACCTTCAAACGCATGGAGGTGGAACAGAAGGCCGAGGACATCGCCAAGCAATTGGAAGACCTCGCCGACAAGCAGGAGAAGCTGAGCGAGGAGACCAAGGAAGGCAAGACAGATCAGGAAGAATTGAAGAAGGAGCAGGATAAGCTGAACAAGGAGATGGAAGAACTGCGCAAGCAGATGGACGAATTGGAGAAGAAGAACAGCGAGTTGGAAGAGCCCATGGACATTCCGAAGACGGACGAAAAGGAACAGGGCATCCAGGACGAACAGAAAAAGAGCAGCGAACAACTGGATAAGAAGCAGAACCAGAAGGCCGGCGATTCACAGAAGAAGGCCGCAGAGGAAATGGAGCAACTCGCCTTCGAGATGAAGAGCGCTCTGGAAAGCAGCGCCGAGGAACAACAGGAAGAGGACATGGACGCTTTGCGCCAGCTGTTGGAGAACATCGTGCAACTGAGTTTCGATCAAGAGGGTGTGATGGAGGAACTCGGCACCACCACCACCAAGGACCCACGCTTCATCGAGCATGGAAGAACCCAGCGCAAGCTGCGCGATGATGCCAAGGTGATCGAGGATTCGCTCTTCGCACTGAGCAAGCGCGTGCCGCAACTGGAGAGCATCGTGAACCGCGAGATGAACGCAGTGAATGGTAACATGGATGAAGCACTCCGGTATCTCGGCGATGCCCGAGCCAACGAGCGATACAAGCCCATGGCTGCCGACAAGCAACAGCACGCCATGACCAGTTTGAACAACTTGGCTCTCCTCTTGGATGAGGCCCTGCAGCAGATGATGGCGCAGATGAACGCCCAAAGCAAGCCCGGGAGCGGTGAGTGTAAAAAGCCCGGTGGCAGCGGCAGCAAGCCCGGCGATAAAGCCAAGATGGCCAAGATGAAGGCTAACCAAGAGGCCTTGCAAAAGCAATTGGAGCAGATGCGCAAAGCCATGCAGGAGGGCAAGAAACCAGGCGAGAAACCCGGTGAAAAGCCCGGCCAGAAAAACCCCGGAGGCATGGGGCCCGGCATGAGCCAGCAGCTCGCCACAATGGCCGCACAGCAAGCAGCTATCCGCAAAGAGATGCAGAAGCTGGCCCAAGAGCTGAATAAGGACGGTAGCGGTGCCGGCAACCCCTTGAACAAGCTTGCCGAGCAAATGGAACAGCAGGAAAAGGACATCGTGAACAAGCAGATCACACCCGAGACCATGCAGCGCCAGCAGGAGATCATGACCCGGCTATTGGAGCATGAAAAGGCCGAACGGGAGCGGGAGCTGGATGAGCAACGCACCAGCAACGAGGGAAAGAACACCCCAGCGGCCGATCCGGCCCGTTATTTCGACTACCAACGGCGCAAGGCGCGTGAGGCGGAACTGTTACGAACAGTCCCACCGGGATTGAAGCCGTACTACCGCGATCGGGTCAATGCCTATTTCGGTACTTTTGACCGACCCTGAACCGCCCATGGGAGCATTGACCGAAGAGTTGGAATTCACCCAGCGTATCGACTTTCCTGCAAAGGCCGAGAACATCGCCTTGGCAGAAAAGCTGATCGACGAGGCGTGTACGAAGTACAACGTTCACGAGAGCCACTACGGCGAGATCCTCATCGCCCTTACCGAGGCCGTGAACAATGCGATCCACCACGGCAACGCCTTGGATCCCTCTAAAACCGTGACCTTGGGTTACGAGGTAAAGGGCGACCGCATCATTTTCATGGTGCAGGATCAAGGACCTGGTTTCGATTTCGAACACCTGCCTGACCCCACCGACCCGCAGAACATCGAGAAGCCGCACGGACGGGGTGTTTTCCTGATGCGCGCCTTGGCGAAAAGCGTCGAATTCAGCGACAATGGGGCAACGGTGACCATGGCCTTCAGCCTACAGCCGGTTCAGGAATAACCAGCCGATGCCTACTGTCGCGTTCAAGGCCGAGGAAGTCCCCAACGCCTTCCGCGACCGTGCCGCTGTTACGCGTTGGCTGCAACGCGTGGCCCAGGACCACGGCACACGGATCGATCTGGTCTGCTACGTGCTCATGACCGACACGGCCCTCCTGCATTACAACCGAACATTTCTCCAGCACGACGAGTTCACCGACGTGATCACGTTCCCCGTAGAAAGCAACAACGGCGTGGCCGGGGATATCCTGATCAGCTATGATCGCATACGGGAGAACGCGGCCACATTCGCCGTGAGCGCTCAAAAGGAACTGCGCCGTGTGATGGTGCACGGTCTTTTGCACCTGCTCGGGCACAAGGACAAGACAATGGCCCAGCGTGCGGCCATGCGCGAACTGGAAGATCGGTATCTAGCGAAACTCAACCGCGCCTAGAAAAGCGAACGGGCCACTGCTTTCGCAATGGCCCGTACACATGATCTTCCGGACCTTACTTTGGATCCACTGGGGTCGCAGGCTTTGTATCGGAAGCTGGCGCTACGGGCTTAGTGGAGGGCAGTTCGCCCTTCAAGCGCTCCAACGTGCTAGCGGAGTTGGCATTCACCTCCTTGGCTGTGGAGAGCACAGCAGGGGCTGTCTTATCCGTGGCCTTGCTCACTAATCCAAGCTGTGCGGTAAGGTCGTTCTTTACGGTCTTGATGCCTTCAGTCACTTTCAGGATCAGGTCCTTCCGCTCGCCATTGGCACCTTCGGCCATCTTGTTTGCCGAGGCGAGTAAATTATCAGCGGAGGCCAGTGTGGTCTTCAGCGAGGCTGACATGGACCTCTTTTGCGTCGTTAGGTCGTCCGTTGGCGCCGGCTTGGTCGTGGTAACCGGTTTCGTTGTTGATGGTGCTGCGGTAGTGCCGCCTTGGGCACGCACGTCCGTTGCGCAGAACAAGAGGGCTGCGGCAGCGGTGAGAAGAAGTGTACGCATGATGTTGTTTGGGGGTTGGGGGTTGACGTATTGAATGGTCCTTGTGTCGTCTGTTAAGCCAAAGACCGTGCCGTGAAGATATACACGCATTCGTTCCAACGATGCTCGGCTCTGGTACGCTCCGCATGATCTGAGCTTGTTGGGTACATAAGCGATAAGGCCCCCTCAATGAGGAGGCCTTATCGCATGGTTTGTCGTGGGCCGGAACTACTTCGCGGTCGGCTTGGTCTCTACGGGAGTGGTCGTAGACGTTTCGGCCTTGGGCAGCTCAGCCTTCAGACTCGTGAGTTTGCGCGCGGAAGCGGCATTCACTTCCTTGGCTTTGTTCAGAACGCTACCGATCGTCTTATCCGTGGCTTTGTCGACAAGTGCCACTTGACCAGCCAGGTCGCTCGATACGATCTTGGCGGCATCCGCAACACGCATGATCGTATTGAGGCGATCGCCTTCACTACCCTTGGCCATCGAGTTGGCCGTGGCGAGCAGGTTGTCGGCCGTGGCCTTCGTCTTGCCAAGTTCCACGTTCATGGTCTTCTTCTGGTCAGCAAGCGAGGTGGACGGTACAGGCTTCGGCGTGGTCGCCATCGGCTTTGTCTGAACAGGTGTCGTGGTGCCGGTTTGGGCACTCGCGGCCGTTGCGCTCAACAGAAGGGCAGCAGCAGCAGTAAGGAGGATGGTACGCATGGTGTTGTTTGGTGTTTGGGTTTGGAGTGAAGATGCTTCTATCGATCAATTTTCAAAGACCGTGCCGTGAAGGTAGGAAGCGTTGGTATTCCGGAGATCGCCGATGAACAACCCGTCGCCTGAGCGGGTAATTGCTTCGATCAAAGTCCTCCAACATGATCCGCGCGCAGTATACCCGTGTTGCTGCGGCTACGCATCAGCTACAAGCAGGAGCAGGACGCAACAGCCAACCCGCATCGGGCGGCCTCTCATCTCTTGATGATCATGCGGTGCACCGGCGCTGATCCGGGTGCGAGCAAGTGTACAGCGTACGCCCCTGCGGATGAACCTGACAGATCCACCGACATCATCGTGTTCTGGCTGATGGGTTGCGCAAAGACCGTTCTACCCAGGGCATCCACAACAAGCAATTGTCCAGCGCTGCGCGAACGCACCTGCACCAAGCCATCCGTTGGTACTGGCCACACTTCCAGCTGCACCGGCTCCTGCCGCATAGCTGGAACGCCCACCGAAAATTCGCTATCGTGGTAACGCTTACACTGGTTGGGTAGGGTGTGGGCTCGTGTGTCGGGTAGCTGTACCTGATCTTCAACAAAGTTGCACGCCGCTCCTGGTGCATTGGGCTCGTTGATCACCGATAGGCCGACGTTATACCTCCACCGCAAATAAATGCGGCCATCTGGCCCTGTAGCCATGTCAAGTGGTCCACTTCCCCACAAGTCATTTAGAAATAAACTATCCGAGCGAATGATCACCGCGCTTTCAGCGATCTGTGCCGAGTCTTGGCTGCCCAATTCGAATTGCCGTAAGGTGCTGCTGGCCAGCGTGTCTCCATCCCAGGTCTGTTGCACCTGATACAGTTTGGTGCCGTCCATGGAGAACTCCGTGGCGGAGTACCATGCATTCGGCAGGTCGGGTAAAGTGGCGTATGCCACAACAGTCCCGGTGCTGGTATCGAAGTGGTAAAGTTCGCTTAGCATATTGTACCCCGGATCTAATCCCGCGGAATATCCACTAACCCTAGTCGACAGGGCGAGCTGTGTACCATCATAGGAAGCCACCAAGGAGCCTGATAGGCCGTAGGTCTCCCAGCCGCTGAAGGGCAGGTGGGTACCCGTATGGCTGATCACGGGCACTGGGTCCACGCCATTTGCAGAAAGCCGAAAGGCCACGAACGTGTCGCTACCTTGCAGGTGTGTAAGTATCCAATAATCTGCGCCATTGGCGTGGGCCACTGCGGTGAGTTTGAACCTGGTGCTATCGATCAGCACCGGTGTACTGCCTGGTTCCAGCTGCCAAAGGTCTGTCCCTAGATCGCGCTTAAAGATGTAGCTCCTCAGTTCTGGGTTGGCGGTAGAGAATATAAGCCATGGGATACCGAAGCCAACAATACGATCACTATCTCCTGGCCACGGGCAATAGAGCCAACCTTGACCGGGCGCAACGCCATTGATAGGATTACTGCCCGCGATCAGGATGTCTCCATTGGCGTTGCGGACTATGCCCCACTCATCGTTGTAGAGCTGTAGCGCACCAGTTGGTGAGCTGATGGAAGCAGATTGGTAGTCAGAGAAGGTTGAAGTTGCCCAAGGCTCCACGTAGGTTCCGTCCCCATCGAAATGGAGCCAACTACCGGGTGGTATGGGCCAATGCGCGTTGCGCTGTTGCGCGCGGGCATGGCCCACGAACAGTAGCGCAAAGGCGAGAGCCGCTGTCCAGCGCATCACGGTGCGATCTGGAAGCCGTTAGCTTGATCGCCCCTTAAGCGAACGCCGATACCATTTCAGCAGTTGCTGCCGTTCGAAACGCCGCTAACACAGGTCCATGTTAGGTCTGAATGCTGAATACTGAACTTTTCCATGGTTTCCCGAAAGCTACAACGATCCCGGGCGATCTGGTGCTCACTGCTACCCGTCTGCGAGATATGACGATCCCGCTTCTGCTGACCTGTTATCATCCCTCTCCGCTCCCAAGATCCACGATCCACAGGAGCGGGTGAATGAACGCGTTGTTCCCTGAGCCTGTAGTATCTTCCACCAAACCCCACTTCCCGTGATCCGGCACCTTCACCCTGCGCAGCTCGGATGTCGGCGGGCAGGCGACCATGAAGCAGGTCTTCAGCGGCTTCGGGTGTGCCGGCGAGAATCAGAGCCCCCAGTTAAGCTGGTCCAATGCCCCGGAAGGGACCAAGAGCTACTCGATCACCCTGTTCGACCCCGACGCGCCCAGCGGCAGTGGCTGGTGGCTTTGGGTGGTGTTCGATATCCCTGCCGATGGGGGGGAACTGGCCGCAGGAGCTGGTACTCCCGGCTGGCCCGGTATGCCTGCGGGGGCCATGCAAAACACGACCGATCTCGGCGGACCGGGCTACGGTGGACCTTGCCCACCTACCGGCCATGGGCCACACCAGCATGTATTGACCCTTCATGCGCTGAAAGTCGACAACCTCGGCTTGGACGCCAAGGCCAGCGCCCCTATGGTTGGGTTCAACCTTAGCCAGAAAACATTGGCCAAAGCCAGCATCGTGTTCTACTACGAGCGCCGATCAAGGCACTACGAAACGACCAGCGGTCCTACCTGTGGAGGCTCTTTGTCCAACGGCGCGCCAGAGATACAGCCCGGACGCATACCCATCCGTGCCATGAGCAATAACGCCCCGCTGCAGCGGGTTACGCCAGATCAGGTTCCCTAAGGCATCGTACAGTTCCACTTGCACTTCCGCGTAAGGTGACACAGTCCATCGGGCCTGCCCGTTGATCAACGAGAAATGTACATCGGGTGTTCTGTTCCCCGTAGCAATGGCGGTGGTCAGTCCTGCGGCATCAATACCTATCAACACCGGGTCGTGATCGCTGCACCGGAATGCGTTCGGTTGGTAACGCGACAGGTTATCGTCCGCATAGTCCAATGCTTCCGGCTCGTCGCTGTTGATGTTCCAGACGGCTGCCCCTGTAACACCTTCGACCAGAGCTGCCGTAACGAATGCGTGGTCCAGCGTGCCGAACTCTCCATTGTACGTGTAGCTGTGCATGCCCACATCTCCCAAGTGCTGAAGGCCGCTCGCGCGCAGAACGTCCAAGGGATCCTCCTCGGAATAGCTGTTCAGGTCGCCCATGATCAGTTGCGCTTCGATGCCCGTGCTGCTGCGCAATGCGGACCAATGCGCGACCAACGCCATAGCCTGCTCCCGCCGTTTGCCATTGAAGCATCCTTGTCCATCACCTTGGTCCAGGTCATCACCAGTGGCATTGTCGCACAACTTGCTCCGCATATGTGCCGTGCTGAACAGGAAACGCCCCCCCGTGGAATTCACGGTGAATGCTTGGGTAAGGTGCGGGCGTTGGAACGGACTTCCGTTCAGCGCATCCAATGGTGCAAGTGGTGTCAGGATATCGGTGCGGTAGAAGATCACGCTCTTGGTGCCTCCACTGCCGAACGCATTTTCCTCACGGCCGGCATAGGTTCCCCCTCCTGCAACAGCGTTAAATGCCACGAGCAGGTCGGCCCAGGCCATGTCGTTGTTCTCCAGTTCATGCAGCGCGTAAACGTCGGCATCCAGCGCTTGTAGCGCAGCCAACAATTTGGTGCGCTGCCGTGCCAGTTCCCCGCTGTTCTGCGCGCCCCATCCACCCAAGGTGGTCCAGTAGTTCAACACGTTCAAAGAGGCCGCGCGTATGGTGCCGCCGACTATTGGGACCGAGGGTCGTGCTTGGTGTACGATCGGCACCGCACCAACGGGCTGCAAACGGTAGTTCCCGAAGCTGTAGTGCAATACGCCGTGCAGGTCGGTAACCGTGCTCCCGGTGCGCAAAGTACCCTCTGCTCCCATCAGCGGTAGCGGGAATGGATAGGTTCCGGTGCGTGCATCGTCCAGCCGCACTTGGCTGCGCAGGATGACGTCGTTCTGCGCTACGATAGCCGAGGTATTACTTGCCCCATTACTCGAAGTGCCGCTCGCGACAGCATCATTCGGGTCAATGTGGTCCGTAGGGGTCTTCAATCGCTCCGGCGCAAGCGTGATCTCCCCATACTGCAACCAATCCTCCGTGTTTGTTACGGTGAGAGTGCCGGGGAACCGCAGAAGCATTCCTTCATAACGCTCCCATTGGTCCAGTGCGGCTATCGGCAACACAATGTCCGTTGGTTCCACGGATCCGGTGCTACCGAGTTGGGTAATGGTCGCATCGGTGATCTCCGTCAGGCCATTGTATTCTTCGACCAGACCGACAACCCGAAGCCGTTGCCCGATAGCGATCCCGCTTGCCGATGGGGCGTAGACGAATATGCCATTGCTGGTCGTAGCGTCCGCATCACAGGAGTGCTCCTCCACATAGAATCCGTTCAGTGCATTCGCGCCGAGATGCACCGCCGTAACAATGCCTTCAATGGTAACCGTCTGGCCATTGTACGGGCTGTTAGCACCCGCACCTTGTACCTCGCAAATGGGCGTTTGGGCTTTGGCAGCAACTGTGAAAAGGACGAGCGCAAGGACGAGCGGTAAGCGCATACTGGAAAACATGATGGGTCGAAGGTATGGACCGCTTGCGGCGCATGCCCGGATCACAGGTCGTTGGGTAAGTACACTTCGACTTTCGTCGAAAGCACCTATCGCCGGTTCAAATAGTAGCGCTCATCCGATCCGCAGAATGTTGGACAAGGGTCCGGACAATCGATGAACGAACCGAGGTCAGTTGTTTCTCCTCCTGCGATCTTCACTGCCGTCATGCGCATACTCCACAAACCTCCGGCAACGGAAATGGGTGTGATCTTCACTCCGTTACAATCCTTCAAAGCGAGCAGTGATCGTATGTCCGCTTCCTTGAAGTTCGCCGCGTAGCTCGCATCACCTGCATCCTTGGCCCATTTCACACTTTCTAAAGCACGCACTTCGGTGCAGACGTAGTACGTCACGATCGTTCCCACCACTTTATCGCTCAGCCGGTAATGTGGCGACAAGGCCCCGTAAACATCCTTGCCGATCTTGTCCGTTGCGATCACGATCGCGGATCCCTCCGTATCGCCAAGTGAACGCCGAGCATTATAGAACCGGACGGCTTCGGCGTCCTTCCCGTCCATATAATCCAACAACGTCTTTTCGTCGAACACGGCCTGCTTGAACCCTTGCGTCCCATGAACGGAAGGGGACGACCGGGGTGACCCGCATCCCGCTGATCCAAGTAGACCGATCAACAGTGTCGCGGCGGAAAGGAATTGGTGCTGTCCCATAGTCCTGGTTCTTCTCATCGAATATACGGAACCCGGTCGATCGCCGACATGGGCGATTGACGATTACCTTTCTGCAATGTGGCGCTCGAAGCATAGTTACCACCACAGCTCCTTGGGCGTCGTATTCGCTGCGTTGTTATTGCTGTTCGCTGCCAGCTCACGCGCACAGGAACACATACACGACTACGAGGTATGTATGGATAGTTGTGTTTCTGCGGACAAGGCCGGTGCCTACCCACTAGCCTTGGACATGTTGGCCCGCGCCAACCTCTTGGCAGTGGCTGCCCGCGACACCGGACGCATGGCCGATGTGCTCATGCAACGCGGCATCATATTCCAGCGCCAAGGCGATTATAATGCCGCGCTCGGGTTCTTCTACGATGCACTACACCTGTACGAGGCCGTAGCGGACACTGGAGGACTAGCCTCGGCCTATAACGATATCGGTTCCGTTCACCACTATGACAAGAACTACAACAAGGCGAGGGAATACTACAGTTCAAGCCTGCGCCTCCGTGAACAGAACGGAACGCCGGAACAGCGTGCGTTGCTCTACAACAACTTCGGCGCGTTGCTGGAGGATCTCGATCGGCCAGACAGCGCCTTGATGTTCCATCGGAAAAGCCTTGCCATTCGCACTCAACAGAACGACACCGCTTGGATGGCGGTCACCTTCACGAACATCGGAGCCTGCCACACCCGCCTTGGTGCCGCTGACAGTGCGCGCCATTTCCTGCTTCTTTCCCAACAGCTCTTACGCAATTCACGGAGCCGCTACCTCAAGGCGTGCGTAACCTATCGCCTCGGTCTGGTGGACCTTCAAGAAGGGAAAGCCGCAGATGCCGTTCGCAGGTGCAAAGAAGGCCTGTTCGTGGCCACGGACCTGAAACTGTCCCCATTGATGCAACAGTGCTACACGTGCCTTCATCAAGCGTATAGCACGTTGGGCGATACGCCACATGCTTACGCCGTGCTGAAGCGATCCGTGGCGCTGCGCGATTCGATGTTCGGTGAGGAACGCGTGAAGGAACTGACCCGCATAGAAATGAACCACGCTTTCGAGCGTGAGCAGTTTGCCGATAGCATGGAACAAGCCGGTTTGCGCCAACAAGCCGAACTGGTATACCGCACCAGCCTAGACCATCAACGCGAACAGCGCAACTTTCTTTTCGTGTCGGCTCTCGCCGGGCTGGCCATTGCGCTGGGCCTGTGGAACCGACTGCGGTACATGCGCCGATCACGGAACGAGATACAACAAGAGCGCGAGCGAAGTGAGCGACTTTTGCTGAACATCCTTCCGCGAGGTATAGCCGAGGAATTGAAGGCGCATGGTCACGCAAAGGCACGTGATGTAGATGGCGTCTCCATCCTCTTCACGGACTTCGCCGATTTCACACCTCTTAGTTCGGGCCTCAGCGCGCAAGACCTGGTCGCTACGATACACACCTGCTTCACCGCATTCGATGCGATCGTAGCGCGGCATGGTTTGGAAAAGATCAAGACCATCGGAGACGCATACATGGCAGCCGGTGGCCTTCCTGTGCCGCGCGCTGGAAGTGCTCGTGATACCGTGCTTGCTGCGCTGGAGATGCAGGAGTACATGGCCACGTTCAACGCCGAACGCGAACCGGGAACACCGGCCTTCGTCATGCGGGCAGGTATCCACACAGGCCCTATCGTCGCGGGCATCGTGGGGCGCGACAAGTTCCAGTACGACATCTGGGGAGAACCCGTCAACATTGCGAGTAGAATGGAGTCCTGTGGTGCGGTGGGTCAGGTTAACATCAGTGAGACCACGTATCAGCTGGTCAAGGATGATCCTGCTCTCCAATTCAAAGCGAGGGGGGACTTGTTCGTGAAGGGTCGTGGTGAACTCGCTATGTATTTCGTCCTTCGCACCTGAGGTGTGTGCGAGATCGAAAATCGGGCCGTCCACCCGACTACTCCTTGTCCTTGTCCAACTCACGACGCATTGCGACTAACTGACTGAACAAATCCGCTTCTTGGCCTTGCAGTGCAGAAGCCTCCCTCAGGAAGTCTACTTGGTTCTCCGGGGAAAGCGTATCGATCAAGCGGCCCCATGTGCGTATCAAGTATGTTCGCACACCTTTCAACGCATCCACCACGGCCATGGCGCGTGATGCATCATCGGTTGCGGCACGTTCATCATGGTACATGGTCTCCAACAGGCCATCCGCCTCCTCACATGCACATAGGCTTGGTCGCACGCCATGTGCCGTCGTCATCAACGTGAGACCACCACTGATCAAGCCGTCCTGCTCATGCTGTTGGCCCAATACATCATGCAGTGGATCCGCAACCATCCGCCGCATAATGGCAGGAAGAAGGCGCAGCAAGCGGGTATAGGTGAAGCTCAGTTCGTTCACGGCTGCTTGACGCACCGAATCGGCCTCCTTCAGCAACCGCAAGGAACGCGGCAATAAGGATCGTTCATTCTTCTGTTGCATCTTCACTGGGGATCACGCGCCAATCGAGCGGCAATAACCCGGCCTCTTCGTACTTGTTGGATCTATGGGCGATATTCAACCCGATCCGCGATTTGCAGCACCATTGGCGCATCATTTCGGGTAATCGAATCCCCACTTTGCAGCACTGCGTGCTACGCCAGCAAAGCCTGCACTTGCGGTGCCACTTCAGTGCCGTACAACTCAATGCTGCGCATCATTTTTCCATGTGGAAGGGTGCCTGCGCTGTACTTCATGTCGAAGCGCGCTAACCCAAGCGCTTGTGCAGTGCGCGCGATCTTGGTCGCAACGGTGTGCGGAGAGCCCACGCACAATGCACCACTGGGACCTGCGCCTTGGTCGAACCCGGCGCGTGTGATCCGTGGCCAACCGCGTTCCCGGCCGATACGGTCGTGCATGGCGGCATAATGCGGCCATAGTTCTTCGCGCGCTTGTTCGTCGGTTTCAGCAATGTACCCCGGCGAATGTGCGCCCACTGGGAGTCTCTCCTTTTCCGCTTCCTTCAGTGCGCGATGATAGAGCTGCACGTAGGGCACGAACGCGATCGGATCACCACCGATGATCGCGAGCATCAAGGGCAGGCCATAGTTCGCCGCACGTACCACCGAGGCCGGTGTTCCGCCAACGCCGATCCATGTGCGCAGCATGCCTGATGCTGTAGGTGGATAGACGCGTTGTTCATTGAGCGGACCACGTGTTCGGCCGCTCCAGGTGACCGGCCCCTCCTTCAGTAGTTCCGTAAAAAGCTCTAATCGCTCGTTGAACAGCTCCTCATACTGGTCGAGGTCGAGTCCGAAGAGCGGGAAAGACTCCGTGAATGAACCACGACCGATGATCACTTCAGCGCGACCGTTCGATACCGCATCCAATGTGGAGAAGCGTTGGAACACCCGCACCGGATCGTCGCTGCTGAGCACAGTGACCGCCGAGCCAAGACGGATGTTCTTCGTGCGCCCCGCGATGGCCGCCAAGACCACTTCCGGTGCGCTCACCGCGAAGTCCGAGCGATGGTGTTCGCCCACACCGAAGAAATGCAGACCAAGCCGATCCGCCAGCTCCGCTTCGGCCAACACATTGCGCAGGACCTCGGCATGTGAAAGGGGTGCGCCATCGCTACCGAATGTCACATCGCCGAAGGTGTCGAGGCCGAGTTCGAGTTGGGTCATGGGGGGTCCGTTCAGGGATGGACCAATGTAACCCCACACAGAGCGGTGCGGTGGTGTAGTGGTCAACGCTTCACTACGTATTCGGTCTACAGTATCCACTGTGAGAAGCGGTGCACCTGACCAATGCTCTGGACCAACATTCTTGCGGAAATGCTCTCCAAGTCTGCCTGCCCTTGTTGCTCGAATACGACCCGGATAGCAGCATCGAAGACCCGAGATCGTGCGTTCAAAGGACGTTGGATCATCTCATCCGCAGCAACCGGCCCAACATTGAGCTTGCAGAATGCACGCTCAGCTATCGATGTGGTGCGGGTGGTCGTGCGCTAGAAGCCATGGTTGATCGTTCTACTTCACAGGTCAGCGCACGCCGAATGAACAGGGGTTGTGATGGAGGTCGTGATCCACTGGATCGGTACCTGTCCTCCACTGCCGTCCGGTTAAAAGTCGAACAAGATCAATTGGTTCAGAGGGGAGGGTTCTTGGGTTGAGGGCTGTTCCTTCTGGAATGCTTGCTGGATGGGCATTTTCTCGAAAGGCATGACCGAGCAGATCTGTAGGATCGAGTGCATGGACGCATCGAGTGCTAGCCGCTTGCGAACAATGGCCACCAGCAGGTACACCGACACGGCGATCCAGATCTGGCACTTCACGGCATTCTCCGAGAGGCCATAGAACTTCTTGATGCGCAGATGCTGCTTGATCCACTTGAAGAATACTTCGACCTTCCATCGGTTGCGGTAGAGTTCGGCGATGGTGGCGGCTGGTAGCGTGAAGTTGTTGGTGAGAAAGACCAGCGGGTGACCTTCGGCCAGGTCCTTCAGTTTGATGCGGCGGAGCTTGTGCGGATAGTCCTCCCTGGCCTTGTGCCCGCCGAACACCACGGTCTGATCGCACACGATGCCCGCCTTCCGATCGCTGGGCGCGGAGTACAGGCGCCGCATGTCGGTGTTGCTCTTGGCGCGTGTGATGAAGAACGCCCCGGCCAGATGCAAGGCGCACAAGCGATCGAAGGAGAGGTAGGCGCGGTCCATGACGTAGAAGCTGCCCGCTTCGGGGATCAACAAGTCCAGCGCGTTCATGTCGTGCATCTTTCCATCGCTCACGTGGATGAAGCTGGGGATCGAACCTCGCAGGTCCATCAGCGTGTGCAGCTCCACGGCCGCCTTGGCCTTGCGGAACGCCGCCCACGGGAAGGACGACAAGCACAGGTCGATGGTCGTGGAGTCCAACGCATAGACCGTCTCCTTCAGATCGAGCACGCCGGGTTCGCTGGCGTACAACCCACGTGCTTGCCTGATCAGCACCTGTGCGAACTCGGCGTACATACGCCAGTCCCGCAGCTCGTTGGCATCGGCCAAGGTGCTGCGCTTCACCGGGCTGCTCAGCCCCATACGATACAGCTTGTCGGGCTGCGCACCCAGACAGGTCTCGATGTCCCGTAGGCTCTCTCGATAGGTGAGTTGCGCGAAGGCCATTACCCGGAGTTGCTCCCGGCACGAAAGGGTCCGCACCTTGTGATCCCCTCCATAGCGCTCCACGATCCTATCGAAGGTCGTCCAAGGAAGATGTGCCATCAACTGGCTGTAGAGAGTGCTCCCGATGTTCATGCGGCTGCCTTTGAGGTGCCCTCAAGGAAGCCAACCCATCACACGGCGGGCTGTTCAAATCCGCCCCACGCATTTTCCTTCTGAAGGCCTCGCCAATGCTCACCTCTAGCTATGTTCGACGTCCGTTAACCGGACAGCAGTGAGCGCAACTCAATAATTATCTTGGAAGTAGCGAGGAACGTCTGGCAGGCCGGCTAGGCGAGAAACCCGTGCATAACGGGTGGCTAGGTGAAGGTTGAGTACTATGCAGCTAGCGAATAGTTCATTTCGCATGCGACAAGACCATCGCGCAGCCCCAGGGGTCTGTTAGAAATGGCTTCCTCAGCATGGCGAACAGGAATAGCGCGCCGGAAGAACGGAAGTGCTCGGATTCATACACTTATGACCATGCACGGATCGTACCTTGCCTCCACTCACGATACCATGCGCTACATCGGACTTGTGCTGCTTCTGCTAACGGCTTCGGTCCTTCAAGCCCAGCCCTATTTGCCTGGGCAGACCTACTTCAGCCCCAACGGCCACGTGGAATACCGCTGCGGCGATCTGCCATTGGTGATCTCCGTTCCGCACGGCGGCGCGCTCGTTCCTGCGGATATTCCGGACCGCACCTGCAATGATCCGGTGTACGATGTGGACGCCAACACGGTGGAGTTGGGAGAGGCCATCGATTCGATGTTCACCGTTACCGACGGCTGTCGGCCGCACGTGGTGATCAACCACCTCGCACGGCGGAAGCTGGATGCCAATCGCAACCTCGCCGATGGTACGTGCGGCGATCCGCAAGCAGTACTGGCCTGGCAGTCCTTCCATGCTTTTATCGACAGCGCCAAGGCACGCGTGGAGGGGGTCGCAGGCAAGGGTTTCTACCTGGACTTGCACGGCCATGGGCATGCGGTACAACGGTTGGAGCTGGGGTACCTTTTGTACGATGATGAACTGGCCGTTTCCGACGCCACGTTGAACACGTCCACCTACATCAACTACAGCAGCATTCGTTCGCTGGCCTTGGACAACCAGCTTGACCTGATGCATGCTGACCTGTTGCGCGGACCACTGGCCTTGGGTACGCGACTGGCGGACTTGGGATATCCCTCCGTTCCGAGCCAGCAGGACCCCTTCCCACTGCAAGGGCAGCCTTATTTCAGCGGCGGCTACAACAACGCACGGCACGGCAGCTACAACGGCGGTTCCATTGACGGGGTGCAGGTGGAGTGCAACTTCAACGGAGTGCGCGACAGTCCGGAGAACCGTGCGGATTTCGCCGTGGCGTTGCAGGCAGCGTTGTCCGCCTTCCTTACCGATCACTACTTCGCGCAGCTCCAGAGTTGTACGGTGGGCCTTGCGCCGACAGAAGCGGGAAGCACGCTGGTGGTATGGCCGAACCCGGCGGAGGCGTTCGTTCAGGTGGATATGCGCGGTGAGGCATCGGGGGCACCAGTGCGCATCGTTGATGCGTGCGGTCGTGAAGTGCGCACGGGTACTACGGGAGTGGCCATGGAGGTAGGTGCCTTGGCTCCGGGGGCCTATGTCGTGCGCTTGGACACGGGCCGTACGGCCATGTTCATCATGCGATGACCACAGTGGGGTGATGATGTCTTTTTTAGACCACAGCAGGTGTCCTCCCCAACCTGGACCAAAGCAGGATGCATCGAACCACCGCCGGGACGTCCGCAACGCTTTAGTAGCTATCGTCGGAATGCATAGTGTCACGGTTGGTGAATAAGAACACCCTCTCCACCTCTCTTTTCCTTCCTGCGGCAATGGACCACTTCGTTAAGGCACCAGCTATGCCGTGCGTATTCCGTCCTCGCTGTGCCGGAATGAAGACGCTTGCATCAAGGATTACGAGGGACGGATCATTTGTATACCTACTTACCGATCACTATGCGAGGCCCCAGATCAGCGCAAGATCTCCTCGCGGATGGGACTGACGCGTTATCGGGAGGGCTATGTGTGACCTTCTCGCTGCCCCGGCTTGGTCGGCGCACGCATGCGGTTGCAAGCCGTTGAAAGGCCAGTTGTTCATACGAGGTCAGCTACTGAACAGAGCTCCGCCAGTGGCCCGACCCCAGGTGGGAGGGATGACGGATCGGTCGGGGCCACGTCCTCTGATGTGATGCAGGTGGCACAGCAAGCCGTGCGA
>Ga0209181_10000621_pt1 | contig 65711 bp, 44 predicted proteins | sample MAT05_FD_187208 | JGI IMG/M metagenome (GOLD analysis project Ga0209181, IMG submission 187208) | Freshwater microbial communities from Lake Fryxell liftoff mats and glacier meltwater in Antarctica - MAT-05 (SPAdes) (version 2) | ecosystem: Environmental > Aquatic > Freshwater > Ice > Liftoff...
ACGGAGGTCTGACCCACCGGGATCACGACGGACGAGGGCACCACGACCTCGCTCGTATCGCCGGAGGTCAGCGTCACCGTCAGCGGCGCCCCGGGAGCGACCGTTGTCGTCAGCGTCGCCTGCACGGTTCCCTCGCCTTCCGTGGCCGAGGCGGGCGCATTGAGCGCGAGCGTCCCCGCGCCATCGTTGTCCTGCACCGTGATCACGGCCGCCGCGCCGGGGAATCCGCTGGCTGAGGCGGTGAGGATCGCCGCCTGCGGTCCGTCGATCACCGCATCGTCTCCCACCGTCACATTGAAGGTCGCGCTTAACAGACCAGCGGGCACCGTCACCATCACAGGCACCGAGGCCTCCGCCGGATTCGACGAAGTGAGCGAGACCACGACGTTTGCGCCCTGCGCCGCAGAGAGCGTCACCGTCCCCGCGCCGACGAGCACGCCCGCGCTCTCGGTGGTGGAATCCGGGACGGCCATGGTCAATTGCAAGCCGCCCCCACCGGTGCCGGTGGACAGCGTCACTCCGCGCGGAAGAATCGTCGTGCTGGTCGCGTTGGTGAAGTTTACCGCGCCGCCGTAAGTGCCGCTCGCGAGCGCGACGGCGGCGGGATTGAACGCCATCGTCACCGTGGTCGCCGAACCCGCGGCGAGACTGCCGCCGGCTGGCGAGACACTCATCCACGGCTGGGCCGCCGCCGCGGTCCAGGTGAGCGGCGCGGCGCCCGTATTCGTCAGCGAATAAATCTGCGAGGCGGCCGTGAACGGCCCGCCCACCGGTCCCGACGCGGTGATGGCGTTCGGCGGATTCACGCTCAAATCGTCCGGGATGTCGAACGCCTCGACCACGCCCGTCGTCGTCGAACTGGCTGGCGCGGTGGCGCTGATCCCCATGCCTCGTTTTGCGAACGCCTCCCACAGCGCCCGCGAATTCAAACCACCGGTGGCCACATAGTCGGCCTGGATGACGGCGTCGCGCGCCTGGAGAAAATTCGGATTCACCGGCGCGAGCTTCATTCCGTCGGTCACGAATTGGAGGATCATCTGCGCGCCCGCCGGGCCGTGCTTGGCGATCAAGTTCGCGCGGCATTCCCACAGCGCCATGCACCAGACTTCGCCCACATTGTGCACCTGGGAAGGGTTGCTGTTCGAGGTGCCAAAGCGCGGACTCAACGGGATGCCGATGTGCGGGCTGGCCTGCGTGGGATCGATGTCCCGGAAGGTCAGCGGGTTCTTCGCCATGTCCGTCGAGAACGGATACCGGCGGATGCCGTAGTAGTAGTTCGACGTCATCCCCGACACCAATTCCAGCGTCGCGTAGGAGCCGCCCGGATACACCGCATTCGAATCGGACGCGGGATCGGAGAGCAGACCGATCCCGTAGAAATCCGACCATCCCTCGCCCATGCCGCGCGTCGCCAGTGCGCTGATGCCCATGCCCCCGCCGACGAGCCGGTTGCTCAGGCCGTGGGTGTATTCGTGCAGCACAATGACGGCGTCGAAGTCGCCATCGCGGTCCGGTGTCGGCCCGGTGAAATTGTACATCTGCATGCGCGGTGCGCCGCCGTCCGCGGGCGTGGACATGTTCGCGTTGTTCGTCCCGCTGCCGTCTTGCGCATCCGCCTGCACCGCGTCATTGCCATTGCCGCCGCGGCCGAAGTTGTTCGTTTGGAAATTGCCCGCGCTCTCCGTGAACCCCAGCGCGTAGAGCTGATCGTGCATCCAGTTGTTCAGGTAGAACAACTGCGTCACCGAGGCCTCCTTGTAGGTGCTCGGCGCCTGCGTCAGGTCCATGGGGAAGTCGAACACGCGCGTCGCGGAAGTCGGTCGCGGCAGGTCGGCGACGTTATTCGCATCCGTGTCCGTGTGGGCGTCCACGTTGTTGCCCAGCGTCTCGGTCACGCCATCGTTGATCCACCCGAGCGGCGACGCCGTGGGATTCTGCGACTGGAGCGTGATCGACTGCCGCGGCACCTCCACGCCCTGCGCACCGTTCGGCGTCGGCGTGCCGGGCAGCATCGGCGCCGGACTGTCAAAAGGCTTCCTGGTCGTCGCGCTGGCATAGACTCGATAGGTGGCATCGCTGACGTAGTTGGTGAGCCCCTGCCGGACGAGCACCGCCCCCGTCTCCGCGTCCACCAGCACGCGGAACATTTCGCCACGCGCCGTGCTCATCGTCGTCACATCCCAAGCCAGGCGCAGCGCATCCGCGCTCAGCGGCACCCAACTGAGCTGCGTCGTGGTATCGCTAAGCTTCGGCGCGCGGTAGCTTTGTTTGCGTTCGGCGCCCTCCGCGGGCGCCGCTGCCGTGACGGCCCGCTCGTCCACCGCCGCACCGATGTCCGCCGCCGCCAGCGCGACGGCTTTGGGCGCGGTGACCGTCGGGTTCGCGATCTTTGCCGCCCGCTGCGGAGCGCCCGCTCTCGCCGCCGCCGCCGGGTCGCTTAGAAACTGGCTGCCGATCGTGATCAACTCGCCCGTTTTCGTCACATTCGCCCGCAGGATCGTCTGAAAAAGTGGAATCCCATCGAGCTCCTGCTGCCACACCACCGTCGTCATCCCGTTATGCGCGGTCACATCCTTGCGCGTCACCCGCGCCGCTCCCAGCACCTCCCCCGAATGGCCGAAGATCTCCGCATTCGCCGCGATAAATCCCCGCACCACCGCCTCCGCATCCCCTCCGCCTCCAGCACTCAGAAAACGCCCCGTCGCCACGATGTTCTTCGGCCCGCCCGTCAGTTCGTCAAACTGCACATCCAACCCGGGCACCGTCCGCCCCAGCTTTTCCACCGCCGACAGCCGCGCCGGCGCCGCCAGCTCCGGCGCCTGCTTGCGGCTGTCGAAATCCGCGAGGACCCGCCGCTGGCTCGGCGCCAGCGTTTTGGCCTCCGGTGAAGATTCTGCCCGGCGATCCGCGTCGGGTGCTGCGACCGCCGTTGGGGCAGCGACCGTGGGCGTCGGATCGGGCGGTGCGGGTGGGACCGCTTCCGGAGCCGGCTCGGCGACCGCCCGTGTCGGTCCCGCTGCCCTTTCCTCGCGAGCACTAGATCGGATGAGGAAAATGCAAATCGCAATGATTGCTACGCAAGTGACCGCAGTCACGGCCCAACCAGCCGCGCTGCCCGCTCGGGAGTTTCCTTCAGAGTTCATGGGGGGGACTCCGGGCTATCGGCCCGACGACGAACACACAAACGATTTTTCGCTAAACTTGGCAGATTCGGGGGGCGGCCTGGTGCTTCCGATTATTTAGTACAGTTACCGGAAGTCCGGCCGAAGAGCGGGATTTGAGCCGCGGATGGACGCGGATGACGCGGATGAAACGCGGATCCAGAGAAGGCGAAAGTTTTCTTATCCGCGAAAATGCGCGTCCCTCCGCGGCAAAATTGAGTTGCGGTAAATACCTTTAGACAAAAATAAACGGCGAATCCGTTCTCGCTGGGCAGGCGCTGAATGCTACTCATTCTAACCGGCCGCAGTCCCTCCCTCCCTTCCTCGTATGCGTCACCGCGTTCTCCTGCTCACCGTTTGTTTCCTGGGCCTCCTCTGCCCAATCCCCCAAACCGCCGCCGCCACGGTCGTCTCGGCTCCGACCGTCGCCAATATCCGCGGAAAGATCGTCACCGTCCGCGTGCCGGCGGGCTACCGCTCCGTGACTCTGCGCCAGCGCACCGGCCTGAAGACCGCCCCGTGGAAGACGCTCGGCAACAAGACCGTCGATGCAGCCGGTGGCAACGTGAAGTTCACCCTGCGCTCGGCCGTGGCGCTGCGGGCCCTCGCCGTCGTCGGCGCCCGCACCGCCCTTTCCACCACGAACGCCGCGGCCGGCATCCGGCTTTTCGGGGCCGACCCGACCGCTGGGATCACCATGAATCTCCGCGCCGGCACCGGCGGGCTCCTCACGGCCAATGCGACCGCCACCGACTCCGTTTCCCTTGCCACCTCGACCAGCGGCGCCGCGTCGGTCGCCCGCACCGTCACCGAATCCGACATCTGGCGGATCGCCGGCGACCGCCTCTACTTCTTCAATCAACTCCGCGGCCTGCAGGTCTTCGACATCGCGAATCCCGACGATCCCTCGCTGCTCGGTCAGCTCCGCGAACCGAACCGCGGCGAGGAACTTTACCAGCTCGACGCCACCCACCTCGCCTTGCTCACCCGGCCGTCCTACTACTTCGGCCTCTACGCGGGCAATGCGCTTACCCTCGGTTCACCCTCGCTCGATCAGGGCAATGGAGCCGTGGTCATCGCCGATGTGAGCGCCGCGCAGCCGCGGGAAATCGCCCGCGTCGCCTACCCCGGATACCTGGTGGAAAGCCGCCTCGTCGGCTCCGCACTCTACGTCGTCTCGAACGCCTACGACGGCAGCCGCTCCGGGCTCACCGTCACCTCGTTCGACCTGAGCGATCCCACGACACCGAGGCTGGTTGCGACGCTGAATCTCGGCAACTACGGCGGCGTCGTTTCCGCCACGGATCGGTTCCTCTTCGTCGTCCGCTCCAGCAACGATTGGCGGCGTTCCGATGTGGAATTGATCGACATCTCCGACCCGCGCGGCGCGCTCCAGCGGCGCGGCACCGTCACCGCCGCCGGTCGGGTCGATGACAAATTCAAGCTGCACCTCGAAGGGAACCGGCTCACCGTCGTCTCGGCGATCCAGTGGGACTGGAACGGCGATCGGGTCACCTCGCAGCAGAGCACCCGCACCGCGATCGAAAACTTCGACCTCACCAACCCCGCCCGGCCCGCTCTGCTCGGCAAAATCGAAGTGGGCGTCGGCGAGACTGTGCGCGCCACCCGCTTCGCCGATGGCCGGCTCTACGTCGTCACCTTCTTCACCATCGATCCGCTCTGGGTCATCGACTACTCCACCCCGCAGCCGACGCTGCTCGGCGAGCTGGAAGTCCCCGGCTTCTCCACCTATATCGAACCGCTCGGCGACCGCCTCGTCGCCGTCGGCCGCATCGGCTCTCAGACCGCCGTCTCACTCTTCGACGTGAGCGATCCCACGCAGCCGAGATCCCTCGCCCAGATTCCGCTCGGCGAAGGCTATTCCTACAGCCAGGCGAACTGGGACGAAAAAGTGCTCGGCGTCTTCCCCGCGGACAATCTGATTGTGGTCCCATACGCCGGTTACGACCGCGCCACCGGCTACGCCAATCGCGTCCAGCTCATCGACCTCCAACGAAATTCGCTGAGAGCCCGCGGGATCATCGATCACCCCTTCGCCGCGCGGCGCAGCGCCGTGGTCAACGACCGCCTGCTCGCCATCTCTTCGAGCAATCTCGTCACCGTCGACTTCGCCGATCGTGACCAGCCGCGCGTCACCTCCGATGTCGAGATCGCCTGGCGCGTCGACCGCGTTTTTCTCGCCGGCCAACACCTCGTCCAGATCGGCGGCTTCACCGGCTGGGGCTATTCCACCACGCAACCGCCGACCCTCACCGTCTCGCCCGCGGATGCGCCCGATACCGTCCTCTCCGAACTCGCTCTGCCCAACGCCAGCGTCCTCGGCGCCACCGTGCGCGGCGACCGGCTCTACATCGCACAGCAAGTTCCGCGGCCCTGGTATGGTGGCTACGTCGTTCTCAACACCCCGACGACCGGATCGACCACCCCCCCGCCGCCGACCAATCCGCTCATCGTCTCCGTCTACGATCTTTCGCAACTCCCCGCCCTCCGACTCCTCGGCAAAACCGAGACCGACACCAACGCCGGCAGCTCCCAGCTCGAAGCCGCCTGGCCCACTCCCGGCGCGCTCGTCTGGGTCCGCCCGCAGAATTACTATTACGGCAGGGGCGGTCCAATCTACTTCGGCGGCCCCGTCCTCGCGGCCCGCCCCAGCCTCGCCGTCGCGGATCTGGCGGTTTCCAGCCAGGCGATTCGGTTCCCGTACTATTGGGGAGCACCCGCGGCGAGCCATGAGCTTTTCGTCTATGACGTGAGCAATGCCGCGGTGCCGCGGTTCACCGCCGGCGTCGACGTTCGCACCGGCCAGGGCGGCGACTGGAGCGCGCCCCTCGCCACCGGCGGCAAGCTCTACCTCAGCTCGTTTTCCTACGATGAAACTCCCGAATCCACCGGCTCGAAAGTTTCCCGGCGGAATCGCCACTTCCTCCGCACCGTCGATTTCACCAACCTCTCGGCCCCTCTCGTGAGCAGCGAAGTCAACATCCCCGGCCGGCTCCTCGCCGTGGCCAATGGCGGCGGCACCCTGCTCACCACCGGATGCGGGTTCGAGAGTGACGGCACGGCCAGCGACAAGCGCGCCTTCCACCTCAGCCGCTTCGACGGCACCACTGCGACTCTCAATGACCAGCTCATGGTGCCCGAAGGCTTCCGGCCCTTCACCGTCGATGCGGGCAATCTCTTCATCCTCAATTCCACGCCCGTCGAAATCCAGGGCTGGCGGATCGGCGCGGATGAAAAATTCGCTCTCACCGGCAAAATCCCCACCGCAAACTTCACCTCCCTCGCTTCCGTCCGCGGCCTGGTCATCGGCCTCGGTGCCGGCCTGCCCCAGCTCTTCGACGTGAGCGACCCCGCCACTCCGCTCGCCCTCAGCACGGTCAACACCCGCGAACTCACCGGCTACGACTTCAGCACCACCGCCGGCGGCGCCGCCCTCGGCCTCTGGCAGCCGCTCGGCGAGACCGGCATCGGAGTCGTGAAGTTCCCCACCGCGGCACCCGCCTCGCGCTAACGCAGCGCCGCCAGGCGCGGCAGCAAACTCTGGTAGGGAAGCCGCGCCGCGGGTTCCCCGATCACCTGCGCCGCGGGTTCCCCAATCCCCCACCCCCGCGGGTTCCCCGATCCCCCACCCTTCAGCCAGGAACCCGCGGCGCGGCTTCCCTACCGCGGACCACGGCACATCGCAGTTCCCATTGTCCGCGCGGTGCGATAGAGGTTCCCGCTCCCGCGTGAAAAACATCGTCTCCCTCCTCGTGTGGCTCGGCGTCGCCATCCTCGGCGCCTTCGGCTACTGGACCATCGCCACCCAGCGCAGCGAACCGGTCAACTCCGGCTTCATCCTCATCGCCGCGCTCTGCACCTACGCCATCGGCTACCGCTTTTACTCCAAGTGGATCGCCGCCAAAGTGCTCATGCTCGACGACCGCCGCGCCACGCCGTGCGAGATCCACGAGGACGGCAAGGACTTCGTGAAGACGAACAAGTGGATCGTCTTCGGCCACCACTTCGCCGCGATCAGCGGCCCCGGCCCACTCGTCGGTCCCGTGCTCGCCGCGCAGTTTGGCTACCTGCCGGGCACGCTCTGGATTTTGATCGGCGTGGTGCTCGGCGGCGCCGTGCAGGATTTCATCATCCTCACCGCCTCGATGCGCCGCGATGGCCGTTCGCTCGGGCAGATGGTAAAGGATGAACTGAACAGCACCGCCGGCTTCATCGGCGTGATCGCGATCATCTCGATCATGATCATCCTCCTCGCCGTGCTCGCGCTCGTGGTAGTCAAAGCGCTCGCCGAATCGCCGTGGGGCGTCTTCACCGTCGCCGCCACCATCCCCATCGCGATGCTCATGGGCGGATATCTGCGCTACGTGCGAGTGGGGAAGGTGCTCGAAGTTTCGCTCATCGGCGTCGTCCTGCTGCTCGCCGCGGTCTGGGGCGGCCAGCTCGTGCATGCGAGCGAATACTGGCACGGCGTCTTTTTGCTAAAAGCCGAGCCGCTCGCGTGGTCGGTGATCTTCTACGGCTTCCTCGCCAGCGTGCTCCCGGTGTGGCTGCTGCTCGCGCCGCGCGATTACCTCAGCACGTTCATGAAGCTCGGCACCATCGGCGCACTGGCCATCGGCACGCTGCTCGTCCTGCCCACGCTGCACATGCCGGCGGTGACCAACTTCATCGACGGCTCCGGCCCGGTCGTCCCCGGCAAGCTGTTCCCCTTCTGTTTCATCACCATCGCCTGCGGCGCGATCAGCGGCTTTCACACCCTCATCGCCAGCGGCATCACGCCGAAGATCATCACCCGTGAGAGCCACGCCCGCTCGGTCGGTTACGGCGCGATGTGCCTGGAATCGCTCGTCGCCATCATGGCCATGATCGCCGCCTGCACGCTCGATCCCGGCGTGTATCTCGCGATGAACATCCCCGGCAACGATCCCATCGCCACCCAGGCCGCCGTCGCCGCGACCGGGCTCACCGAGTTTGCCCCCGCCGCCGATGCTTCCGGGAAATGGGCGATCGTCCCCGTGACGGTCTCGCCCGAGGAAATGAAGGTGCTCGCCCAGCAGATGGGCGAGGTCACGCTCTTCGGCCGCACCGGCGGCGCCGCCACGCTCGCCGTGGGCATGGCCACCATCTTCTCGCAGCTCACGCACGGCCGCTGGCTCGACCTTTGGTACCACTTCGCGCTGATGTTCGAGGCGCTCTTCATCCTCACCACGCTCGACGCCGGCACCCGCGTCGGCCGCTACCTGCTCCAGGATTCCGTGCGTAAATGGATCCCCGCCCTCGGCGACACCAAGAGCACGTGGGCCGGCGTTTTTGCCAGCGCCCTGATCTGCGCCGCTTGGGGCTTCTTCCTCATCATGGGCGTGCGCGATCCCGATGGCGGCGTGAAGGCGCTGTGGCCGATTTTCGGGATCGCCAATCAGCTCCTCGCCAGCATCGCGCTCTGCCTCGCCACCACGATCCTGATTAAGCTGCAGCTCAAACGCGGGCTGTCTCCGGGCCTCGCGTTTGTGACCCTCGTGCCGCTCATCTGGCTGCTCACCGTCACCATCACCGCCGGCGTGACGAAGGTCTCCGATCCGAATCCGAAGATCGGCTTCCTCGCCGCCGCTCGCACGGCAGAGGCGAAGATTCCCGCGCTCGCGCAGGCGCTCGCCGCCGCGGACGAAGCAGCCAAACCTGCCGCACTCAAGGCCGTAAAGACGCAGCAAACGCTCCGCTTCAACAACACCGTCGACGCCTGGGTCACCGGCGCTTTTCTCGTCATGGTCTCCAGCATCGTCCTGCTCAGCATCGCCGAATGGCTGCGCCTCATCCGCGGCAGCAAGTCACCCGAAACGAGCGAAACCGAACCCGTCTGGCTGCCCGCCAGCGCGCTGGAGCCCCACCGCCCGGTCAACGTCTTCGGCGCCGCCGCCCTCGCCTTCACCATGATCCGCGAACTCTCCGGCCAGGCCGCCATTGACCGCGAACAGGCCCGCGCCGAAGTCTGCGACTGCGCCGAAGCCCGCACCCCGCGCGGCCGCCAGAACGTCTTCCTCACCACCACCGAACGCCGCTACACCAGCGTGAACCGCTGCTGCTAGAACCAACCGGTAGGGAAGCCGCGCCGCGGGTTCCCACGCTGATAGTTCAGCAATGCCGGGAACCGGTAGTCTTGGATTCGGAACCCGCGGCGCGGCTTCCCTACCGGCGCAGCAATGCCGGGAACCGGTAGTTTTGGATGGGAACCCGCGGCGCGGCTTCCCTACCGGCGCAGCAATGCCGGGAACCGGTAGTTTTGGATTGGGAACCCGCGGCGCGGCTTCCCTACCGGCGTGAGCCACTCTCACGAAATAGACGAAGTAAACGAAAGGAGGGCACCGCGGCCGATCTGCCTTTCGTCTCTTTCGCCTGTTTCGTGGTTCAAACTTCTTCCATCCACGTCCGGGCCTGTTTCGTGGTTCAAACTTCTTCCACCCACGTCCGGACAAGAACGCGCTCGACACCGCCGCGGGTCACTCAAAGACTCGCCGACCCATGAGATTTGCCAATCAAGTCGCCATCGTCACCGGAGCCGGCCGCGGCATCGGCCACGCCATCGCCATCCGCCTCGCCAGCGAGGGCGCGCGTGTCGCCGTGGTCAGCCGCACCGAGCAAAACGCCAGCAAGACCGCCGAGGAGATCAACGCGAAATTCCCCGGCCTCGCCAAGGCCTACGCCGTCGACGTCGCGCAATCCGCCGCAGTGAAAACGCTCGTCGCGCAAATCATCACCGACTTCTCCCGCATCGATATCCTGGTGAACAACGCCGGCCTCACCCGCGACGGGCTGGTCATGAAGATGAGCGAAGAGGATTGGGACCTGGTCATCGACACGAATCTCAAGGGCGCCTTTAACTTCATCCAGGCCATCATCCGCCCGCTCATCAAGCAGCGCAGCGGCACGATCGTGAACATTGCCAGCGTCGCCGGGCTGACGGGCAACGCCGGCCAGGCCAACTACGCCGCGAGCAAAGCCGGCCTCGTGGGCCTTTCGAAAACCATCGCCCGCGAAGTCGCCAGCCGCGGCATCACCTGCAACGTCGTCGCACCCGGCTTCATCACCACCGACATGACCGACGTGCTGCCCGAGGCGGTGAAGACCGGCGTGGTCGGACAAATTCCCCTCGGCCGCTTCGGCGCGCCGGAAGACATCGCCAGCGCCGTCGCCTTCCTCGCCAGTGCGGAGGCAAAATACATCACCGGCCAGACGCTCACCGTGGATGGCGGCATGGTGATGTAGAGGCGGATAGGTTCAGAGTTGAAAGTTGATGGTTGATCGGCGGCCATCAGTCTTTCACCGCCTCTCAACCATCAACCATCAACTCTCAACTTTCCCCCAATGCACCTTTACCTCCTGCGCCACGCCGATGCCGACACGGTCGCCGACCGTGACGAGGCGCGGTGCCTTTCCGAGAAGGGGCTCGCGCAGGCGAAGAAGGTCGCGCGGTTTTGCCAGACACACGAGATCGCGCCGGACCTGATCGTCTCGAGCCCCGTGCGCCGCGCGCATGAGACGGCGTTGATCGTCTCCTCCGCGTTGCGGGCGGAACTCGCCGTCGAGCATTGGCTGGCCTGCGGAATGAATCCCGAACACGCCACGCACGAACTCCGCGAACATCGCGCACCCGCGGCCGTGATGATCGTCGGGCATGAGCCGGATTTCAGCCGCCTCACCGCGCATCTCCTCGGGCTCCCGGTCGACGAGCGAATCGTCATCCGCAAAGCCTCGCTGACGCTCCTCGAAATCGAATCCTTCCGCGCCGGTGGAGCCCGGCTGCACTATTCCCTGCCATGCCGAATGATGTGAAACCCGCCGTGCATCGGCTGGAAAATTTCGTCCACGACGCCGCCGCATTCCTCCTCGCGGAAATGCGCCACGCCATCGCCGCCCGCGGCTTCTGCCGCCTCGCGCTGAGCGGTGGCAACACGCCGCGCAAGATCCACGCGGAACTCGTCGCGCAGGCGGGTGGATTTGCGTGGAATCATGTGCAGATCACCTTCGGCGACGAACGCTGCGTCCCGCCCGACCACGCGGACAGCAACTACCGCATGGCCCGCGAAACCCTGCTCGCACCCGCGGCGATTCCCGAGGGCAACGTCTTCCGGATCAAGGGCGAGATCGATCCCGACGAGGCCGCGCGCGAATACGAAGCCCGCCTGCACGCCGTCGCCGCGCGGCTCGGCGAACCTCGTTACGTCCACGACGTGCTGCTGCTCGGACTCGGCGAAGACGGGCACACCGCGTCGCTCTTCCCCGGCTCCCCGGCGCTCGCGGAACTGGAGCGAAACGTGATCCCCGCGACCGGTCCGAAACCGCCCCCGCAACGCGTCACCATGACCTTCCCGCTGCTCAATGCCGCGCGCCACGTCATCTTCCTGGCCAATGGCGCGGCCAAGCTGCCGCTCATCGAACAGATCGTCGCCGGCACCAGCGACTACCCAGCCGCCCGCGTGCAACCAGTCGCCGGCAAAGTGACGTGGCTGGTCGGCGATTGACCTCTGAGAAAGGCCGCGGTCGCGGAGCCCGGGGAGCACACGCGTCCCGCGGGTTGGTTTCGGCGTCCCCGCCGAAACGAACTTCCCTGCCCCGAGCGTATCGAGGGACGCGCGCGCGAGCAAAATAGCGCCGGCATGAAAGTCCGCCGCGCCGGGGCCGCCGCGACCAGCCCGCGGGACGCGTGCGCTCCCCGGAAGCTGGCACTCCGCCGCTCCGCAAGCCGCGCGCTTATCTCTGGATCTGATTTACTTCCCGATCTGCGGGTCGGCGCCGATGTCCTCGGGCAGCGGGTTCTTGATGTCGCGAATCCAGAGGTTGCGGAAGCGCATCGGGTTGCCGTGATCCTGCAGTTTGATCGGGCCCTTCTCCGCGTGCGGCTTGTAAGTGCCCACTTTCTTATGCGGCGTGTCGCCGATCAGCGCGGTGTGATTTTGGGTGAGCACTCCGTTGTGCAGCACGGTGACGAAGAGCGGCTTCTCCAGCTTGCCATCCTTGAAGCGCGGGCCGCTGACGATGATGTCGTAGGTCTGCCATTCGCCCGGCTTGCGCGAAGCATTCGCCTGCGGCGGCATGTAGCCGTAGATGCCTGTGGCCTGGCCGTCGGGGTAGGTCGGGTTTTCGTAGCTATCGAGCACCTGGATTTCGTAGCGGCCGAAGAGGAAGACGCCGCTGTTGCCGCGGCTCTGGCCATTGCCCACCGGTGGCGGGGTGGCGAACTCGACGTGAAGTTGAAAGTCCGGCCCGAACTCGTCGCGCGTGATCAGGTAACCCGTCTTCGGCACCACCTCGAAGTAACCGTTCTCCACCTTCCACGCCGCGTCGGCGCCGTCCTTCTCCTGCTTCCACTTTGCGAGGTCCTTGCCGTCGAAGAGCACCGTTGCATCGCTCGGCGCCGTGCCCGCTTTCTCCGGCGTGCTGGCTTCGCCGGGCGTGACCACCGCCGGCTGCGGGCGCTCGCCATCGTGGACGTGCCACTTCGTACCGGGAATGATCGGCGTATCCTGGTAGCCCAGCTTGCCGGGTTCGGCAGCGGACGCGGTGGCGGCGAGGATGGTAGTGGAGAGGATGGCGAGGAGCGGGGTCTTCATGGGGTGGAGTTGGGGAAAACGCGTTGTCTCCGCGGACGCGGCGCGGTTCAACCGAATAAATCCGTCCCACCCCACTTTCGCAGGCAAAATCCCACCAACTGCCCGCCGGTTGGGGCTTGCTGGTGCGGGAAGGCGACGTGCCTTTGCCGCAGCGATGCTCACCCGGCAGGCGCGGGTGAAACGCTCGGGACGGTCTGCCCGGATTTCACGCTCGCGCCCCAGCTCCTCTATGCGTGAGCTGCCGCTAACCCTGCACCTTACTGCTTGGGGTGAGTGGAGTCCTTTCGATGATCGGAAGTCGACATAGTTTGTAGCTCAGCGAGTCAGCGACGCCGCTGAATATTGAGCGCGGAAGTCTTCGGTAGCACCGCGAGATCGGCCGGAATGATCCAAGCGCCTATGAAATAGGCGTGAAGTCGCGACGCAAATCGGCTAGAAGCGCTCCCAAATCCTATGGATCCCCTCAGCGCGCTCTTCGGTTGGATGACCGTTCTCTCGATGAAAGCAGTTGAGAAACGGATCACCACCGACGCCGAGAAGTTCGCCACGCGCGCCATGATCGAAGGGCGTGTCAAGGGCTGCATTGGCAAGGTGGCCGATAGCCTCGCGCCCTTCTTCCGCGACGAAAAGCTCAGCGAGGCACAGAGTTTCCTCCTCGTGGAGACCTGCCGGGTGGAGTTGGAGCCACTTGTCGCCGGGTCCAGCCCGTTGCTCGCCGGATCTCTGGATGGCGCGAAGATTTACGAGCAGCTCTACGCCGAGCGTCCCGTGCCTCAGGCCCTGCGCGACGAGCGCCTGGAGTATTACTATTCCCTGCTCTTCCCGCGCGTAGCCCACCTCATCTGCCGCGTCCCTGGACTTGTCGAGCAGTGGCAGAAGGACTTTTCCACCAAGAAGGCGTGTCTTCCGACCTGCTTCTGGCGGTGTTGCACTCGCTGGCACAATCTAGGGAGCGTTCAGTAACTGGATTAGATTTGCACCGGGTCGCGGCGGTTCAGGAATATGTGAAGGTGCTGCTAGTCCAGCGCGATGGAAATCTGTCAGCCTGGGAAGCCCGTCAAGCGCTGCTCCAGTGACCGCGCCTCAATATCTGCGAAGCAGGATCCGCCGATTCTCTTGCCTCCGATTGTCTCGTGCGCCACCGACTCGAAGCTTCGGCACAAGGGTTTTCCTCATCGGTTGCCGGCTCCAGACTTGGCGTTCACCGCCGGACCTTGCCGCTGGGGGTGAGCGGGATGCTTTGCACGATGCGGAACTCGAGGGGGATCTTGTAGCTGGCGAGGGAGCGGCGGCAGTGGGCGATGAGGGCGCTCGGGGAAGGCGGGGCGGTGGGGTCGGTGGGGACGATCTCGGCGATGGGGACGGCGCCGACGCGGGCGTTCGCTTTGCCAAAGACGCGGACGTGGCGGATGGCGGGCAGTTCGCGGAGGATGGCTTCGACTTCCTCGGGGAAGCATTTGAGGCCGGCGACGTTGATGACGCTGTGGCTGCGGCCGAGGAGGTGGATGTCGCCGTCGGGATCCATACGGGCGAGGTCGCCGGTGCGGAACCAGCCGTCGGGGTCGGTGATCTCGGCGCGGGTGCGCCAGGGGGTGAGGTAGGCGTCGAGCAGGCCGGGGCCGCGGAGCCAGAGCTCGCCGGCTGGCTCTTGGTCTCCCTCTTCCTCATCCTCACCATCTTCCTCCCCTTTTGAGGAAGATGATGAGGAAGAGGAAGAGGATGAGGATGAGGCGGAGGGGCGGACCTCGGCGGCGTAATCTGGGAGCGGGCGGCCGACGGAGGTGGGCTTTTCGCGGGCGGCGTCGAGATTCAGCAGCGGCAGGCCCACTTCGATGATGCCCATGCCCTGCGAGAGCGGGGTGGTGAAGCGCTGGGCGAAAGCGGTGGCGGTGGCGAGCGGGAGGGTGGCGGCGGTGGAGACGGCGAGGCGCAGGGTGGGCCACGGGCGGCCGGAGGCTTCGGCGGCGAGGAGGGCGTGGTGAAAGGGGGCGCCGTAGAGGACGGTGCCGCGGTGGGCGATGCCGGCATTCAGCACGTCTTCGGCGAGGGGGGAAGTCTCGATCACGGTGGTGGCGCCGTGGAGGAGGTAGAGCATGATGGAGACGGCGAAGTGGTGGGCCATCGGCAGGATCCAGACGACGCGGTCGGTGGGGCCGATGCGCAGGCCGCGGTGGGCGGCGGTGACGCGGGCGAGGAGGCTTTGATGTCCGAGGACGATGCCTTTGCTGCGGCCGGTGGTGCCGGAGCTGAAGCGGATGAAGGCGGGGTCGAGCGCGGCGAGGCGGGCTTCGTCGAAGGGGAGGTCGGCGACGGGGACGGGGCGCAGCTCCCCAGCTCCGTCGAGGATGGCGCCGACGCCGGTCTCGGTGATGACGCGGTCGCGTTCGCGGGCGGTGAGTTCGCTGGCGAGGGGGACGAGGACTTTGCCGGCGCGGACGATGGCGAGGGCGTGGATGACGTGGGCGATGCCATTGGGGCAATCGAGGCCGATGCGGGAGGCGGGGGTCGCGGAGAGTTTCGCGGCGGCGGTGTCGGCGAGGTCGAGGAGCTGGCCGTAGGTCAGGTGCTGGTCGCCGGCGATGAGGGCGAGGGCGCGGCGGTCGGCGCGGCGGTGGAGTTCTTCGACGATGTTCATCGCCGGAGGTGCTCGCGCGCGGCGGTGATCGCGCGGGCTTCCACGGGCTGCTCGGCAGCGGCGAGGGCGGCGGCGAAACCGGCGGCTTCGCCGGTGGCGAGGCAGGTGCCCATGACGCGGATGCTGGCCTGGGCTTCGTGGGTGCAGGAGAGGCAGCGACCGGCGACGAAGAGGCGATCATGGTCGCGGGCGCGGAGGGTGCGGAGCGGGATGGTGGCGGCGCGACCGGCGGCGGGGTAACGCAGGCGCGGGCCGGTGTGGGTTTCGCGCATCTCCATGGGCCAGGCGGCGGCGGCGATGGCGTCGGGGAACGCGGCGCCGGTGAGGAGGTCTTCGGCGGTGAGGCGGTAGCGGCCGAGGATGCGGCGGCTCTCGCGGACGCCGAGCCGGGCGGGGAAGGCGCTGATGAAGCTGGTGGCGAAGCCGTCCACTTCCTCGCGGAGAAAGGCGGCGAGGGCGGCGGCGAGGGCGCGGCCCTCCATCTCGAGTTCGCGGAGGCAGGTGGGGTCGGTGGGCTGGTAGGCGAGGCCGCCGGCGAGGTCGATGGTGATGAAGACTTCGCCGGCGTGGCCGCTTTCGCGCAAGGCGACGCCGAGGGCGGAGGGAGGGAGGCGCGCGGTTTTTACGGCGTCGACGAGGCGGCGGGCGATGCGCAGGCGGGCGGCTTCGGCGGCGGCGCCGGGTTGGACGGCGCCGAGGGCGAAGATGAAGGCGGGACGCTGGAGGCGGGCGGAGGGTTCCTGCTCGAACTCGGCGCCGGCGAGGGCGGCGAGGTTGCCATCGCCGGTGGTATCGACGAGGGCGCGGGGGCGGATGCGCTCGCGCTGGCCGTGGCAGAGGAGGTCGACGGAGCTGAGGTCTTCGGCGACTTCGATGAGGTCGGTGTGGAGACGGACGGTGAGGCCGGGGGTGGCCTGGGCGAGGGTGTCGGCGAGGACGGCGAAGGCGGTGGGCTGCTGGAGGAGGACGTCGACGCGGCCCATGCGGAGGGGGCCGTGGGCGCCGCCGTCGGCGAGGAGGCGCTCGGCGAATTCGCGGGCGAAGCCGTCATTGGCGAAGGCGGGCGGGGTGTCGCCGTGGGGGAGTTCGTAGAGGCCGCAGATGGAATGGACGAGGGCGCCGGGGGCCATGCCGCCGAGGACGCCGGCGCGTTCGACGAGGAGGGTGCGCGCGCCGAGGCGGGCGGCGGAGATGGCGGCGGCGAGCCCGGCACTGCCGCCGCCGGCGACGAGGACGTCCACTTTCATGCCACGAGATCGGGGCGGGGCTCGCCGAGGCAATCCTCGAGGGCTTGCGCGGCCATGAGGCGGCGCTCGGGGTCGGTGAGGGAGCCTTCGCGCCAGGAGAGGGTGAGGGTGACGCGGCCGGCGCGCTCGTTAAAGAAAAGGCCGGTGCCGGGCGGGGTGCCGGGGCACGGGAGGTGGAAGCCGTTGAGGATCCTGGCGCCGGCGATCTCGGTGATCTCGGGGGCGAAGGGGCCGGTGTGGGAGTGGAAGAAGGAGCTGATCTCGCCCCGGAACTGAAAGCGGACGACGTGCATGAAGACCCAGGAGGGCAGGCGCATCATCAATTCCAACACGGCGTTGTAGGATTCGTCGAGCCGGGCGCGGGTCATCTCGGCGAACTGGGTCTTCATGGCGGCGGCGGCGGTCTCGATGCTGCCGAGGTGCTCGCGCCGGGCGGCGAAGAAGAAGACGGTGACTTGATTGTGGAAGAGCGGGCCGCGGGCGCCGCGCTTGCGGGTCTGAATGGGGATGCTGGCGACGAAGCCGGCGGGGGTCTGCCCGCGGTGGCGGAAGACGCGGTCATGCGCGCGGGCGGTGGCGGCGACGTAGAAGGCCATGGGGAAGAGGGCGCCGGTCATGGATTCGACGCGGGCGCGGAGGGTGGCGGAGTCGCGTTCGTCCAGGGGGATGATCTGGTAGCGGCCGCGGCCGACGCGCGGGCGGGGGCCGCAAAGGGAGGGGACGCCGAGCCGGGCGAGTTCGCCGAAGCGGTGGATGGCGGGGCGCGCTTTCACCATGAGCTGGCGGATGGGGAGCCGGGGACGCGCGGGTTCCTTGCTCTCGATCGGGGTGTCGAGGCCGGCGGCGAGGCGGGCGATCTCGACGAGGAGGAGCTCGGCGCCTTTGCCATCGACGAGGGTGTGGCGCCAGGAGAGGGCGAGGAAGAAGCGGCCGGTCTGGAGTTCGATGAGGTCGAGCCGGGCATTGACGTGCGGGCCGCCGGGGTTGAGCGGCTCGGCCATGATGGCTTCGAGGCGGTCGAACGCGCTGGCGACTTCCTGCGCTTCGGGGCCGAGGGCGCCGGGCGCGCCGTTTTCGCGCCAGAGGCCGATGGGCAGCGCGTGGGGAAGGCGCTCGGGGATTTCCCAATACGCGAGCCAGGTGCGCCACGAACGGCGAAGCTGCGCCGCGAGGAGCGGGTGCTTTTTCACCACGAGACTGGCGGCGAGGCGGAGCTGCGCGAGGTCGGGCGCGGATTCGAGTTCGACGACGGATTGGGTGACGTGCTCGCCCTGCCCGGTGCGGCGCATGAAGGCATCGAGCGCGAGGAGGAAGCAATCGGCGACGCGGACGGGCACCCTGATCATGGGAAATCCGTAATCCGAAGGTCGAAATCCGAAACAAACGTGAGGCAAACGGCGCGAAGGCCGGAAGGAGGGAAACGGTCGCCGTGGACTCCTCGTTTTCCGACGTTCACGCGATTCGAATTTGTTTCGGACTTCGCGCTTCGGATTTCGGATTTGCACGCCTCACGCGGCGCGGCGCTCGACGATGAGCTGCGAGAGGTGCCGCACGGTGCTGAAGTTTTGTTTGGTGAGCGCGGACTCGGGGATGGAGACGCCGTATTCCTCCTCGACGAGGATGAGGAGCTGCATGAGGGCCATGGAGTCGAGGCCGGACTCGTAGAGATTCGAGTCGGGGCCAAAGCCGGGCTGGGTCTCGAGGAGGCGTTCGCTGACGAGGGTCACGAGCTGCTGGTCGAGGTGCGCGAGCGCGGGGAGCGGTTGGCTGGGCATCGGGGAAGCGGCTGAGGTAATAGAAGGGTCCGGGGGCGTCAAGGAGGCGGCGTGCGTCATGGTAAAACGGAATCGTCGAAGGCGAACTCGCGGCGCGTATCGGCGTAGAGCGGGCGGAAGGCGATGCGCATGAACCAGTAGACCGCCGGTCAGACGAGCTGCGCGTCGTCGGGGATGACGAAGGTGAAGCCGCGGGCGAGGAGGGCGTCGACGCTGCGGAGGATGGTTTCGTTGCTGCGCGGGCGGCCTTCGTGGAGCAGAACGATGGCGCCGGGATGCGCGTGGCGGAGGACACGCTCGGCGACCTCGGCGGGCGCGGCGGAGAGGCCATCGCCGCCGCGGACGGTCCACGCGATGAGGCGCATCTCGAGCCGGCTGAGGAGCGGGTGAAGCCGGGCGTGTTTCAGCCCGACGGGCGCGCGGAACCAGCGGGTCACGTTGACTCCCGCGGCGTGGAGGGCGGCGTTGCAGGCGTCGAGTTCGCGCCGGAGCCGCGCCGGGCGGAGCCACCAAAAGAGCAGCGCGGGATGCGTGTCGGTGTGATTGGCCAGCGTGTGGCCGGCGGCGAGGAGGCGCGCGGCGGTGGCGGGCTGCGCGGCGAGGTTGCGGCCTTTGACGAAGAAGGTCGCGCGCACGCCGCGGCGCTGGAGTTCGGCGGCGAGCGCCTCGCTTTCCGCAGCGGCAGGGCCGTCGTCGATGGTGAGCCACACGTCGTGACCGCGCGGCGCAAAGCGCGTGACCACCGGCCCGAACCAGCCGCACTGCGGGCGCATGATGGCGTAGGCGAAAGCGGCGTGCGCGGCGACTGCGGCGGCGACCACCGCGGGCTGCTGAAAACGCGTGGCCAGCAGGGCGACGGGCGCGGCGAGATTCGCGCCGAGCAGCAGCTTGCGGGTCCACCATTGGCGACGCGTTTCGGGCATGGGCGCGGGAGCGTATTCCCGCGCCGCGGGCAAACTCAACTGCGCTCCGGCGCGGCACTTCCCTTTTTTCCAGTGGTCGGTATCGTGAGCCCTCCATGCAAGAAACCTTCGACGTGGCCATCATCGGCGGCGGGCCCGCCGGCAGCACGGCCGCGACACTGCTCGCGAAAGCCGGCCGCCGCGTCGTGGTCCTCGAACGCGAAACCTTCCCGCGCTTTCACATCGGCGAATCGCTGCTCCCCTATTCCATGCCGACCTTCGAGCGCCTCGGGCTGCGCGAGGTGATGGACCGCACTTTTCTCCACAAACATGGTGCCGAGGTGGAAACGACCTGCGGCTCGCGGCACATCCGGTTTCACTTCAAGGACGGCTTTCGCCTCGCACACACGCAGTCCTACCAGGTCGAGCGCGCTGCGTTCGACAAGCTGCTGCTCGACCACGCGCAGGCGACTGGCGCCGAGGTGCACGAGGCCACCGCGGTGGAACGCGTCGACTTCACCGCCGACGGCGCGACGCTGCGGGTGAAAAGCGGCGCCGGCCAGCGCGACGTGCGCGCCAGCTACGTGATCGATGCGAGCGGTCGCCATACGGTGATCGGCACGCAGCAAAAGCTGAAGCAGCGCTACCCGACGCTGAACAAATTCTCCGTCTTCGCGCACTGGGAAGGCGTGGCGCGCGAGCCGGGCATCGATGGCTCGCTCACGCGCATGGTCCGCGGGCGCGATCGCTGGTTCTGGATGATCCCGCTGGGCAAAACGCGGATGAGCATCGGGCTGGTAATGGACACCGCGGACTTCAAGGCGCTCCAGCAGTCGCCGGAGGAAGCGCTGGAGATGGCGATTGCCGCCGAACCCACGATCATGGCGCGCATGGCCGCCGCCACGCGGGTCACGCCGGTCCATTCCACGGGCGACTATTCTTATCGCAACGCTGCCTTTGCCGGTGACCGCTGGCTGCTCGCGGGCGACGCCGCGGGGTTCATCGATCCCGTTTTCAGCACCGGCGTTTTCCTCGCGCTGGCCTCGGGCGAACAGGCCGCCGATGCCGTCGAGGCTGCGCTGAAGCGACCGGCAGCGCGGGCGAAACGATTCGGTGCGTATGAGAAGAAACTCAATCGCGTGATGGACCTGTATCTGCGCTTCGTGAAGTCGTGGTACTCGCAGGAATTCATCGAGGTGATCACGTCGCCGGCCAAGCGCTTCGACCTGCCCGGCGCGATCAATGCCGTGCTCGCGGGGAATATCCGCGGCGGCTTCTCCATCTGGTGGCGGATGCAGCTTTTTTACCTCGTGGTCTATCTGCAGCGTTTCGCGACGCTCTGTCCGCGCCTCACCCTCCAGCGTCCGCCGGTCGGCGACGCCGCTCTTCCCACCGCCGTGGCGGAAACGTGCGCGAGTTAACCCTCCCGCGCGTGGACCTGGCCACCCACGCCACCGAGGCGCCGGGTTCCCCTGCGCAGGCTCCCGACGTCGCCGAGGCTCCGACGCATCGGAGCGGGCTCTACACGCTCGCGTGCTTCAAGGCCGCCTACGCCGTGGCGCAGGTGTTTCCCCGCGTTTCCACGCAGTGGTTGGCCCGCACCATCGCGCTCGCCAGCTACGAACGGCGGCCCAATGTCCGCGAAACGCTGGAAGACAATCTCCACCGCGTCACCGGGCTCGAAGGCGCGGAGCTGCACGCGCTCTGCCTCGAGAACGTCGCCAGCTTCGGCCAGATGATGGCGGACTACTTTCTTTGCGCGGGCATGAACGCCGCCGCCCGCGCGCACCGCCTGCTCGATGAATGGCGCGGCCTCGAACACCTCGAAGCCGCCCGCGCCCGCGGCCGCGGCACCATCGTCGTCACCGCGCATCTCGGGCATTGGGAACTCGGCGGTGTCACCCTCGCCCGGCACGGTTGGCCACTCACCGTCGTCACGCTCGAAGAACCGAGCAGCGAACTCACCCGCTGGCGCGACGCCTGCCGCGCGCACCTTGGCATCCGCACCATCGCCGTCGGCCCCGGCCACCCGTTTTCCTTCATCGAGCTGATCCACACCCTGCGGCGCAACGAGATCGTCGCGATGCTCGTCGATCGCCCCTACGCCGGGACCGGTGCGCCCGTGGATTTCTTCGGCGGCCGCACCGAGTTCTCCACCGCACCTGCGCTGCTCGCCCACCACACCGGCGCCACGGTGCTCCCCGCATTCGTGCTGCAAAAACCGAACAGCCGCTACGTCTCCTTCGCCGATCCACACATCGAGCTCGCCGTAGGCCGAAGCCCCCGCCACACGCTCGCCGAAAACACCCAGCGCATCGCCACGAGCTTCGAGTCGATCGTCCGCGCCCACCCCGATCAGTGGTTCAACTACGTGCCCGTCTGGTCCGCGCCGCTGCCCGCCTGAGCACCGGGACGCGGGGCGAAAAATTCATTGCCATCGGAGCCGCCCGGCATACCTTCCGCCCTCCGCGATTGCCTTATGGTGTAACGGTAGCACAGCAGACTCTGAATCTGCTTGTCTAGGTTCAAATCCTAGTAAGGCAGCGGGGTTTTCGCCAGGGCAACGGGTCGCGTTCGGGTCGCGTTCGGGTCGCGTTCAAGACCACCGCGAAGCTGCCCAGGACTGTCTCAATTCGCCGCGGCGAGGCCGGCCTGGCCGCTCTGGGTGCGGCCGAGGAAGAAGCCGGTGGCCTCGTTTCGATCCTGCAGGATGACGCCGACGATCCGGCTGGTGACGCCGGTGACCGGGTGGGTAAAGCTGCCGGTGACGCGGCCGCTGGCGGCGGTGATCGTGAGGCTGAGATTTGCGAGCGTGGGGCGGAGGATCGCGACGCGGTTCGTGGGGAGCAGGGTGGCGACCTGGCGGACCTGGACGGTGAGGTCGCCGCCGGAGAACTGGAGTGCGCTGTTGTCGGCCGAGGCGGGGACGCGCAGGGAAGTGTTGCCGGCCAACGGGGCGACGTAGAGGAAGCCGCTGGCGGTGAGCGGCGCGACGAAGGGATCGCGGAAAACGGCGGCGGTGGGCGTCGCGGGTTTCGTCCAGCGCACGCCGCCGGTGAGGGCGCCGGTCTGTGAGTCGATGGAGAGGGAGCCGGCGAGGGAGCCATTGCCGCTATTCATCGGGAGGTAAACCGGGAGCAGGCCGTCGGCGGCGACGCGGGCGCTGACGGCGAAGGCGCTGCCGTTGGCGAGGGTGCCGTTCAGGCTGGCGGTGCCATTGGCCTTCACGACGAGGACGGCGGGGCTGGTGCCCTGCGGGGCCGGGGCGCCGCTGCCGCCGGAGGCGGGCTGGAGGGCGAGCGTGTAGCGGCCGGTGGCGGGGTGGCGTTCTTGCGGCGCGGTGGCGGGGTCGGCGGTGAGGCTGGCGGTGAACGTGCCATCGGTGACGGAGCCGGTGAGAAGGCCGGTGCCTTCGGTGATGTCGAGGTGCAGGCTGACGGTAAGCGGAGGCAGGGTGCCACGATTCACGGTCACGAGCGCGTCGCCCGCGGCATCGAAGCGGCCGGTGAGCGAGTGGCCTTTTCCGGCGAGGGTGAGCTTTCCGCTAAAGCTGCCCGTCGCGGTGGTGCTCACTTTCAGGAAGCCGGAGCTGTCATGCGTGGGCGCGTCGGTCTGGACGAGGCCGCCGTAGGAGTTGCGCAGGGCTTCGAAGGGATTGAGGCGGAAATGGGCGGTGAGCTGGAAGCCCTCGGTCATGACGAAGGAGAGGGTGGCCGCGGTGCTCGTGGAGTTGCCGGACCAGTGGTCGAAAATGGAGCCGGCGCCGGCGGTGGCGGTGATGCGGTAGGTGGCGCCGAGTTCGCGCTGGGTGGTGCCCACGAAGCCCGTGGTGACCGTGCCGGAGCCGTCGAGGGAAAGAGTGAGGGGTTTCAGGATGACGTAGCGCACCGTGCGGGTCAGCTCCTTGAGGGTGGCGCCGCTGGCGTCGAGGCTGCGGACGCGGAGGGTATTCGGCCCCGGGACGAGGCCCGCGATCGTGGCGCTCCACGTCGCGGTGCCGCTGGCGGTGGTGAAGCCTCCAGTGCCGCTCTGATTTTCCAGCCGCACGACGACGCGTGCCGCGGCGGGAGCGCCGCCGGCGGTTCCGGTGATAGTGACCTGCGGGCTGCTGAGCGCGACATTTACCGTCGGCGAAGTGATGGCGAAGGTGGGGCCGGGCGGCGGGGCGCTGAGCACGACCCAGTAGTCGATGTAGGGGCTGCCCGCATCGCGGTAGTAACCCACGCCGATGGAAGTCTGTTCGGTGTAAAAGGATTCCTGCGCGAGGAGGTGCCGCTTGTGCGAGGCGGAGCCCATCCAGAGCGACCAGGTGCCGCTGGCGCTGGGATCGCCCGCGGCGATGGATTCGATGTTGTTGGCGTTGGCCGCCTGGTTGTAGCTCGACGGCAGGGCGTAACCGGCTTGGCGCACGAGGTAGTTGGGGCCTTTGCCGTCGGGGTTGGTGTGGGAGAAGTAGCCGCGTTTCGCCATGTCCATGGCGCGGGCGCGGGCGATTCGGGAAAGGGTGGCGTCGACGGTGACAACCGGACGGTTTTGGCCGCCGGCGTTGGTCAGAAGACTGGCGATTTGTTGCTCTTGAGAATTGAGTTGGGCTCCGGCGGGTAGCACCCCGGCTAGAACGAGCAGGCCGAAGAGCAGGAAGCGAAAGTAGCGGAGGAAGGGCATGATCTTATAATTACTAGAAGCCAAATCCATACCATCCGCGGGGTTTACCGGCGCTGTTCGATCCCCTGCTCCGAACCCTGCCCGATCTGCTCGATCTGCCCGATCTGCCCGATCGCCCGATTCCCTGGCGCCCGCGGCCGTTCCATCCGCGAGCGCGAGCAGAGCGACCATCCGGCCGGTTTTCCCCTGCTCTACCCGGTACGAATAGTAGCGGTCCACGCCGGCACCCGTGCAGGTGCCGCAATCGAAAATCTGCCGCACGCCGGCGCGCTCCGCATCGCGGCGAATCAGCTCCGCAAAATCGATCTCGTAGATCGGCGGCCGGACGCACGGGCTGAGCTGGACGATAAGGTCCGCGGGATCGCTGCCAAATTCCCGCCCCATCCGCTCGACCGCGGCGCCGGTGATGCCCAGTTCGCTGCCCTTGCGCCCCGAATGCAGCAGGCCAATCGCGCGGCGCACCGGATCGACCAAAAAGACCGCGCAGCAATCGGCCACATAAACGCCGAGGCAAACGCCCGCATCCGCGGTGAGGAGACCATCGACCGGGCCGACCGGCGACACCGAACGCGCATCGACGACCGCGATCTCCCGGCCATGCACCTGGTCGCCGAAAACGAACGGGCAATCCCCCACCCCGAGCGCGGCGCGGATTTGCGCGTGGTGGAAAGCAAGCCGTTCCAGCCCGAGCGCACGGTCGACTTGGACGTCGATGCCGGGCACGCGGCGGCTGAACGCGTGGACGATGCCGGGCAGCGCGGCGAGCGCGGGAAATTGTTCGGAGATTTCCGCCGCCGGTCTGGGCATGGGCTCAGCGTTTCTTCGCGGGCGCTTCGACCGGCGCGGGCTTTTTCACCGGCACGGCTTTCGGCGCGCGTCGGGCCACGAGCGGGTCGTCGAAGGTCTCGGCATAAACCGTGTCCGTCGCCGTCACGCGATCGAAGTCGGCCAGCGCGGTATTGTAGTTGGCGCGGGCCTGGAGTTCCGTGCTGCGCGCGGTGGTGAGCTGGACCTGCGCATTCAGCACGTCGAGCTGCGTGCCCGCGCCGGCGGCGAGCCGCTCACTGGCGAGGCGCACGGCTTCGAGCGCCTGCTCCACGGTTTTTTGCTGGCTGCGGATGGTTTCGCGCGCGGTCTGGAGATTGGCGTAACTCTGTTGCACCTCGAGTTCCACCTGATGCACAGAATCGTCGTAGGTGATCTTCGCGGATTCGAGGTTCGCGCGCGCCGCCTTCACCTTCCCGTAGGTTTCGAGGCCGTCGAAAATATTCCACTGCCCCGTGAGCCCGAAGAACCAGCCGTTGACCGTCTCATCGAGATCGTCGGAGAGCGACGAGTTGCGCAGCTCGTAGCCGCCATTCGCCGTGACCTGCGGTTTGTAGCCGGCGAAGGCCACTTTGACCTGCTCTTTTTGGATCAGGATATTGAGCCGCTGCACTTTCAAAAAAGGGCGCCGCTCGATGCCCGCCTGGATCGCATTGCTCAGCCCGAACTGGCGCTCGACGATGCTCAGTTCGCCGACAACGTTGAAGGTCGGCAACCCCTGCGGCCCGGGGTCGAGATTGAGCGTCTTGGCGAGCTGATACTGGGCGATGCGATAGTTGTTCCGCGCGCTGATCAGCATCGGCTGCTGGTTCGCCAGCGCGACTTCGGCCTGGAGCACGTTGAAGCGCGGCACCGTGCCGGCTTCGAAGCGGTTTTGCTGATCCCTGAGCTGATCCTGGAGCAGCCGCACGGATTCCTCCTGCACGGTGATGAGCGCGCGGGTGAGCAGGATATTGTAAAACTGCTGCCGCACGGTGGCGATCGTCTGGTCGATGGTATCGCGCAGGCTGAAGTAGCTGCTGTCTTCGGTGAACTTCGCGATGCGGATCGCCGCCACCACCTGCCCGCCGGCATAGAGCGTCTGCTGCGCCTGCACCGAGACGTTCCACGATTTGTCGTTCAGGCCGAAGCTTGTCGACTGCCCTTGCCCCGCGCTGGCCTGACTGCTTTGGAGCACATTCGCGATCTGCTCCGCGGCGCTCTGCGAAACGCCGGGGATGCTCGCAAACTGGCTCGCGTCGATCGTGGTCGCGCTGCCGGAACCGCCGCCCCGGCCGCCTCCGCTCTCGAGCAAATTGGGATCCTGCTGATTGTAGGTGCCCACCACCGAGATTCGCGGCAGCGCCTGCGCCCGCACCTCGATGATCTGGCCGCGCGTGACCTCGATCTGCTGGATCGCACGGAGGATCGCCGGATTCTGCCGCAGCGACACCTGCACCGCGTCTTCGAGGGTCAGCTTGCCGGTGATCTGGCGCACCGGAGCGGGCCGATCCGCAGCACCGAGCGGCGCGAGGGCGGCATGGGTGAACAGGGCGGCAAGGAGGAGCGCGGGGCGCGGGAATCGATTCATTGATTTTGGCAGTAACGGGAAACCTTCTCGTAGATTTGCACCCACATCTTTTGTTCAACCGGCGTGAGATGCGCCATGATTTTTACGAGGTTGCAGACCATGTCGTCGCGCACTTCGCCCACCAGCGCACTCCCGGTCTGGGTGATCTCCACGAGAATCTGGCGCCGGTCATCCTTGCCATGCGTGCGGCGCGCGTGCCCCAGCTTTTCCAGCCGGTCCACCAGCCCCGTCGCCGCCGCGGTGGTGTGCCGCATCCGCTGCGCGATCTCCGACATCGTGAGCTGCGGCTGCTGCGCGAGAAAGCCGAGCAGGCAGTACTGCGGGAAGGACACGTTGCCCTGCGAAAGCTTCTTGGAAATGGTCAGGACGAAACACCGCTCCAGGCTGGTGAAGATGTCCGCCAGCTTTTCAGCATCGGAATGGAGGCGGGTTGCTTCGCGGGATTGCACCATGGTTAAGGTCGTTGACTTTATTGGTTCGAGAATGTCGGTCAACCGCGGTTCTTGCCTCCTTTTCCAGCGCCCGATAGCGTCCTCGCCTCATGGACCCGTCCCTACTGCGCGCCGTCTCGTTTCTTCGTCCACTCTCCGATGAGGAACTGGCCGCGTTCACCAACCTCCTCACCCTCCGCACCCTCGCGCCCCGCGAGCGGATCATCGAGGAAGGCGCGCCGGTCCACGCGCTCTACATCGTCGTCGATGGCGTGGTCCACATTCGCCGCCTCGCCCAGAAACGCGAGATGCTGCTCGGCCGCCTCGGCGTCGGCGGATTTTTCGGCGAGATCAATCTTTTCGATCCCGGCGTGAGCACCGCCAGCATCTACGCGATGAAGCCGACGCAGCTCGCCCTCGTGGACTACGACAGCCTGCGCAGCTTCATGGCGTCGAACCCGGCCTGCGGCTACAAAATGGTCTCCGGCATGATGACCGAGATGTCCCGCCGCCTCCGGCAAACGAGCGCGCGGCTGGTCAATGTCTCGTATTGGTCCGGCGCCGAGGCGTCACTTTCGGACGCCAAAAAAGAATAACCACCGCCGCCACGCGGGCACCTTCGGCGCGGCCGGTGCAGTGGGAGAATCGGCGCTCGGCGCAGCCCGCGGCGGGTCGGCGCTTTCTCCGCGCGGCTGAAACACCACGTCGCCCTTCGCGGGCGCACCGGTGATCAGATCGGCGACGAGAAATGGTTTGCGCCGCACGCTCGTCGCGCGCAGTTCCCCGGCCACCGCGTCGCCGCGGTAAATGCGCAACACGGTTCCCGCCGCCGGGGGCGCCGCGGTGTCGGTTTCGATCAGCGCGAAGCGTTCGCTTTCGTTGACCAGCGCGACCCGCCCGAGCCGAAACGGCCGCGTGTCCTGCACCAGCGCCGCCTTCTTCCGAAAGAGCGCGCAGCCCCCGAGCAAAACAACCATCAGCAGCAGGCAGGCGACGCGGGGAAACATGCGCGCAGTGAAACAGCGCCAATGCAGCGCGCAAAGCGCTTCCGCCCGCTCAGACGATCAGACGATGAGCATGCAGTCGCCGTAGCTGTAAAAACGGTAGCGCTCCCGCACCGCCTCGGCATAGGCGTGGAGAACGAAGTCACGGCCCGCCAGCGCACTGACCAGCATGAGCAGCGTGCTTTTCGGAAGGTGAAAATTGGTCAGCATCGCGCCGATGACTTTCGGCGCATTCGGCGGATGGATGAAAATGTCGGTCGATCCCTGCTGCGGGGAAATCGGGCGACCACAGAATTCGAGCACGCGCGTGGTCGTGGTGCCCACGGCCACGATGCGCTGCGCGGCATTGATCGCCGTTGCCGCTTCCTCGCTCACGCGGAAACGCTCGGAGTGCATCCGGTGCTCGCGCACGTCGTCGGTCAACACGGAGCGGAACGTGCCCACGCCGACATGCAGCGTGAGGAAGGTGTGCGGAATCCGCGCGAGGATTTCCGGCGTGAAATGCAGCCCCGCGGTCGGCGCCGCCACCGACCCGCGCTCGCGGGCAAAGACCGTCTGGTAACGCTCCGTGTCCGAGGCTTCGACCGCGCGATGGAAGTACGGCGGGATCGGCAGTTCGCCCGCCGCATCGAGATCGACGGGGCCTTGAAACTCAATGATCCGTTCGCCTTCCGGTTCGATACCGGTGACGACCCCGGCGACTCCGCGCACCTCGGTCCGCGCGCCGAGCCGCATCTTGCGTCCGGGCTTCACGAGACATTTCCAGGTGTCGTCGTGCAGGTTTTCGAGAAAGAGAAACTCGATCCGCCCATCGTCGGAAAAAACCCGCGCCGGAATTACCCGCGTGTCGTTCAGCACCACCAGATCACCCGCGCGGAGATAGCTCGGAAAATCCGCAAACCGCCGGTGCTCGATCCGCTGCTCCGCGCGATGCAGCACCAGCATTCGCGACTCGTCGCGCCGCGCCAGCGGATACTTCGCGATCAGCTCCTCCGGCAGCACGTAGTCGTAATCCTCCGTTAAGAAGCTCACGGCCGTTGCGTGGAAAAAACCATCCGCTGCGGAGTAGGCAAAAATGCGACCATGCGCGGGACTCTCAACATTCAACCCTCAGCACTCAACTTCTTCTCCGGCTCCGGCGCCCGCCGGCTCGCGTCGCCGCTCACCCGGCTCAAGCCGCAGCGTTGCGCCGCATGGATCACCAGATCGGCGACGCGCCGCTTCAGTCGCCAGCCGCGGAGGTAAAGCCAGCCGAGGAGCAGCGCGTAGATGCCCCACCAGAGGTGGTCGCGATTGCCGGTAAAGGCGAGGCGGTAGAAGAGGATCAGCAGCGCGACGCCATTCAGCAGCCAGGTGAGCGCGACGGCGTTGTAGCTGAGCTGCACGCGGGTCAGGCATTTCGGGCCGCCATGATACTCGGTCACCGATTTCATCTGAATGCTCCAGAATTGGTTGCCGTAAATTTGCACGTCCCAATCCTTCCACCCCGTGTCCGTGGAGTAGCGCCAATCTTCCGCCGCGAGCAGCGCAAAAACTTCGGTGAGCAGTTGCTCGCGGCCCCGGCCTTCCTCGTTCCAAAAATCCAGTTTGGCGATGCCGCCCTTGTGCGTATCGGGCTGGAGATTTGCCTCGGGCTTGGCGATGACCGCGCTCGGCGTGCCCTTGTATTTCATCCAGGTAAAATAGCGCGCCCAACCGCGACCGAGCGGCTGCCCGAGCGCGAGAAACGCGACCAGCAGGCGCGCGGGAATCGTGTCGAACTTCGCCTCGATCCGCGCATGAATCATGTAGCTGAGCGCGACGAGAAAGGTGCCGAGAAACATCGCCAGCGGCACCATGCGCAGCTTCTCCAGCGGCCAGCCGAGGATGCCGATGAAAATGGTGAGCACCACCCACTCGATGCTGCTCAGGTAAGCGGCGAGTTCGCTCTGCGGCGTGGGATAGATCGACTGGAAAAGCCCCTGACCAAAGACGCCGTGATAGATCACCGGCTTGTTGAAAAGCCAGGTGAAGCGCGGCGCGCCGTAGATTTGTCCCTTCCACTTCGCGGTGCCCGTGGGGCCGAAGAAGATGAGATGTTTGAACCGCAGCATCGACTCCGCCTCGCCGTAGCCTTCCTGCTGTTTGCGAAACGCGGTGAGCGTGAAGCGCCGATAGTGCCACACGATCGCCGCGGGCGAAAACGCGATCACCCCGCCATTCGTCTGCAGCCGCCAGCAAAAGTCCACGTCGTCGCCCGCCTTGCGATACTCCGTATCAAAGCCGCCGATGCTCTCGAACGCCGCGCGATGAAACGCCATGTTGCACCCGGGGATGTGCTCGGCCACCACGTCGGTGAGCAGCACATGGCTCGGTCCGCCCGGCGCGGCGGAGACCGCGGCCTGAATCCAGTTCACCGCGGGCGGCGAGATGTTCGGCCCGCCCACGCCCACGTAATCGCCGCTGAGCAGCGTGCCGACCATGTAGTAAAGCCAGTCCGGATCGGCCATGCAGTCGCCGTCGGTGTAAGCGAAAATCTCGCCGCGCGAAGCGCGCGCCCCGGCGTTGCGCGCATAACTCAGGCCCATGTTTGGCTGCGTGACCCAGATGAAACCGGGCAGCTTTCCGCCGCCCTCGTAAATCTCCACCCGCGCCTCGGCATGCTGGCCGGTCACCGCCGCCGCTGCCGCTTCGTCGTTCGCCACCGCGGGCACGCGCGCGATGCGCCGCGCGAGCCAGTCGCGCACGAGCTGCTGCGAATCGTCCTTCGATCCATCGTCCACCAGCACGATTTCGAAATCCGGATACATCACCTCGTCCAGCGATTCGAGGCAGTCCTTCAGCGTCTTGCCGCCATTATAGCTGCACACGATGACGCTCACTTTCGGGTAACGCTCCAGCTTCACCTGCTCCGTGATCGACCCCTCGTAGCGCATGAAATTCTTCAGCGCCGCGCAGACCTTCTTCGGCTGCCGGTCGCGCGTCACGAGCCCGAACGCCCAGTCCGTGATGTCGTGCCCGCCGGTGAACCACTCGTCCGTCCACGCAAAGAAAATCGTGCCCGCCGCCCCGCCGCGCACCACGGATTCGAGATGCCACGAGAGCACCTCGACCTGTTCGTCTTCGCCCTTGCGGATCGTATCGAGCCCGAACTCGCCGAAGATTAGCGGCTTGTCGTCCGCGAGATTTTGCAGCCGCGCGAGATACTTTTCAAAGTCGCGCTGGCGCTCGAGATAGACGTTGTAGGAAACGAAATCGACGTTGCTCGGCAGCAGATATTCCGTGGGCGGATAACTCGCGTAGCTGTAAAGCGGCCGTGGGTCGGTCTCCCGCGCCAGATTGATCAGATACTCGACGAACTCGATGACCCGCTGCGCGCCGAGCCAGCGCACCATTGCAAAGGGAATCTCATTGCCCACGTAATAGCCGAAGATCGCGTCGTGGCCTTTGTTGCGCGCCACGCCCTCGCGGATCGTCTCGATGATCTGCCGCTTCATCCGCCGGTTGTTGAGAAATTCGATGTGCTCGGCCCATGGAATGGAAATGAGCACCCGCAGACCAAACTCGCGTGCCACGTTCAGAAACCAGCGCGGCGGGATGTGGTAGATGCGCAGCAGATTGATCCCCATCTCCTGCATCAGCGCGAAGTCGCGCCGCGCCTTGTCCGGATCGCCCACGAAGTTTCCCGCCTCGTCCGGCGCGAACGGCCCGTAGGTCACGCCCTTGATGAACCACTTTTTGTCGCCCTCGAAGAAGAACTTTGCGCGCACGCGAATCGGCGGGAGAGGGGCGGCGGGAGCGACAGGCATGAAAGCGCGTTCTTCTATGCGCGGCGGTGGCAGCGCGCAAGGCGCACCTTTGGTGCTCGTCCCCGCCTCGTGATGGACCCACTTTCAAGCACAGCCGCGCGCGCTGGCGTCTCGGATCAAAGTTTGACACTTCGGCTGGGAGCGGAGCATGTGGTGAGCCGGGGCGTCGCCGCCGCACGGCTTTCGTCATGAAATCACCACCCATCCCGCCCCTGATCTCGTCGGCGGCATCATTCAGATCAATGCTGGTGACTTCTATGATCACGCTTATCCTGCATCTCGTGCGAGGCTGACTCCCGACAGGTGACGAGTTTTCCGGGCTACCCGATTGCGGACTTCCAGAAAAACTTATCATGAATCGAGACCCGTTAGCCGAGGACATCGAGACGTACGCTCAGGACATCGTGGACACCGTGCGCGAGCCGCTGCTGATGCTCGACACCACCCTGCGCGTGCGATCCGCGAACCGCGCTTTTTATCAGGCATTCCAAGTCTCCGCCGAGGAAACCGAGAACCGGCTCATTTACGAGCTGGGCAATGGCCAGTGGGACATCCCCGCGCTGCGGACGTTGCTCGAGGATGTCATCCCGACGAGTTCCGTCTTCAATGACTTCGAGCTGGAGCACACCTTCCCGATCATCGGGCGGCGCGTGATGCTGCTCAACGGTCGCAAGCTGCGCGCGGGCAGTCACGGCGAGTTGCTCGTGCTGGCAATGGAAGACGTGACCGCACGCAAGCGGGCGGAGGAGGCGCTGGTCGAAGCGGGGGCGTTGCAGAGCGCGATTTTCAACAGCGCGAATTTTTCCAGCATCGCGACCGATGCGAACGGCGTCATCCAGATCTTCAATGTGGGAGCCGAGCGCATGCTGGGCTACGCGGCTGCCGACGTGATGAACAAGATCACGCCGGCGGACATTTCCGATCCGGAGGAATTGATCGCGCGCGCCACGGCGCTGAGCGCCGAACTCGGCACGCCGATCACGCCGGGTTTCGAAGCGCTGGTCTTCAAGGCCTCGCGCGGGATCGAGGACATCTATGAACTGACTTACATCCGCAAGGATGGGAGCCGCTTCCCGGCGGTCGTGTCCGTCACGGCGCTGCGCGATGCGCAAAAAGCGATCATCGGCTACCTGTTGATCGGCACGGACAACACGGCACGCAAGCAGGCGGAAGAGGCGCTGCTTCAGGCGGGAGCGCTGCAGAGCGCGATTTTCAACAGCGCCAATTTTTCGAGCATCGCTACCGATGCGAAGGGCGTCATCCAGATCTTCAACGTCGGCGCCGAGCGCATGCTGGGCTACGCGGCCGCCGACGTGATGAACAAGATCACGCCCGCCGACATTTCCGATCCGCAGGAAGTGGTCGCGCGTGCCAAGGCGTTGAGCGTCGAACTCGGGACCAAGATTACACCGGGCTTCGAGGCGTTGGTGTTCAAGGCCTCGCGCGGGATCGAGGACATCTACGAGCTCACTTACATTCGCAAAGACGGCAGCCGCTTCCCGGCAGTCGTGTCCATCACGGCCCTGCGCGACGCTCACGAAGCCATCATCGGCTACCTGCTGATCGGCACGGACAACACCGCGCGCAAGCAGGTGGAAGCCGAGCGGCTGCTGCTCGACCAGCGGGTGCGCGACCAGCAGTTCTACACGCGCTCGCTGATTGAATCGAACATCGACGCGCTGATCACCACCGATCCGCGCGGCATCATCACCGACGTGAACAAGCAAATGGAGGCGCTCACCGGATCCACCCGCGACGAACTGATCGGCGCGCCGTTCAAGGACTGTTTCACCGACCCGGAGCGCGCCGATGCCGGTATCAGGCTGGTGCTGGCTGAAAGAAAAGTCACCGACTACGAACTCACGGCGCGCGCCCGGGATGGCAAAAAAACCGTGGTGTCCTATAACGCGACGACCTTTTACGACCGCGACCGGAAGCTGCAGGGCGTGTTCGCCGCAGCGCGCGATGTCACGGAACGCAAACGCTACGAGCAATCGCTGCAACAGGCCAACCGCGCCAAGAGCCTCTTTCTGGCGAACATGAGCCACGAACTGCGCACGCCGCTGAATGCCATTCTGGGTTACTCCGAGATGCTGCAGGAGGAGGCCACGGAGAGGAACCTGGAGAATGAGTTCGGTGCCGACCTCGGAAAAATCAACGCGGCCGGCAAGCACCTTCTGGCGCTCATCAACGACATCCTCGACTTGTCGAAAATCGAAGCCGGCAAGATGGATCTGTTTTTGGAGAACTTCGATCTGAGCACGATGATTGACGAGGTCGCCTCCACCATCCGGCCCATCGTGGAGAAAAATGCCAACGCGCTGCACATCGAGTGCGCTGCGGATTTGGGCGCAATGCATACCGACCAGATGAAAGTGCGCCAGGCACTGTTCAATCTGTTATCCAACGCCGCCAAGTTCACCCAGAAAGGCAGCATCACGCTCGATGCTGGCCGGGAGAGCATGGATGGGAGGGAGTGGATTGTGTTTCGCGTGACCGACACCGGCATCGGCCTCAGTCCCGAACAAATCGTGAAGCTTTTCCGGGACTTCACCCAGGCCGATGCCTCGACCACGCGCCGGTTCGGCGGCACCGGCCTCGGGCTGGCCCTCACGCGCAGCTTTTGCCAGATCATGGGTGGCGACGTGAACGTGCATAGCGTGCTGGGCGAGGGCAGCGTCTTCACCATCAAGCTGCCGGCTCTCATCAGCGAAGCGAAAGCCGGGACTGCCACTGAAGCTACGGAGGCTTCCGTGGAAAACATCGGCAACGACGGCTCCGAAGCACTGCCGCCCGGAAGCTGCGTGCTGGTGATTGATGACGATGCGGTGCAGTGCGACTTGACTCGGCGTTTTCTGAGCAAGGAAGGCTTTAGCGTGCGCACGGCCGTCGGGGGCGAGGCGGGGTTGCGCCAGGCGCGGCAACTGCGACCAGCGGTCATTACCCTCGACGTGATGATGGCCGACATGGACGGCTGGAACGTGCTCTCGGCGCTCAAGGCTGACGCCGCGTTGCGCGACATCCCAGTCATCATGCTGACCATGGTGGACGACCCCGAACGCGGCTTCGCGCTGGGGGCCGCCGATTACGCCACCAAGCCGGTGCACCGCGCGCGCCTGTCGCAGATCCTCACGAAACACACCCGCCCGTCCCCGCCGCACCGCGTGCTCCTCGTCGAGGACGACCCGGTGACCCGCGCGATGATGCGCAAGCTTTTGGAAAAGGAAGGCTGGGCCGTCAGCGAAGCCGAAAACGGACGCGCCGCCCTCGAACGCATGGAGCAGGAGCGCCCCGGCCTGATCTTGCTGGACTTGTTGATGCCCGTGATGGACGGCTTCGAGTTTGCCACCCGGATGCGCCAGCACACCGAGTGGCGCGCGATTCCCATCGTGGTGCTGACGGCGCACGACATCACCGGCGAGGAGCAGCGGCGGCTCAATGGCTACATCGAGAAGGTGCTCCAAAAGGCCGTCTGCTCGCACGAGGTATTGCTGAGCCAGTTACGCGAGATGCTCGACGACCACGCCACCCCGCGCGCGATTCCTGCCTGAATATTTTCCACCCCACCATGCCCAAAATCCTCCTGGTCGAAGACAACGAGATGAACCGCGACATGCTCTCGCGCCGGCTCCAGCGCAAAGGCTACGAAGTCGTGCTCGCGACGGACGGCCCGAGCGGCGTGGAGATGGCGCGAACGCACGCGCCGGATTTGATCCTGATGGATATGAGTCTGCCCGTGCTCGACGGGTGGGAAGCCACGCGCCGACTCAAGGCCGACGCCGCCACCCGGCCCATTCCCGTCATCGCCCTCACGGCGCACGCCATGTCCAGTGACCGCGAAAAAGCCCTCGAAGCCGGCTGCGATGAATACGACACAAAGCCCATCGAACTGCCGCGGCTGCTCGGCAAGATCGAGGCACTCTTGAGCCGGGGCGAAACGGCTTCGGCAGGGAAACAAACACCATGACCCTTCCGCAACCCCCGGCCAGCGAGGACACCCGGCACGCAATGCCCGCGAACCTGCTCCATGACCTGCGCACGGAGCTCACTCCGATCATCGGTTACGCCGCGCTGCTGATCGAACAGGCGGAGGAGCAAGGTCAGGATGGCCTCCTGCCGCATTTGCAGGTCATTCATGCCGCCGGCAAGCGGTTGGCCGCATTCATCAACGACAACTTTTGCGCGCTCCACCCGCCGGAAACACCCGCGGCAAGCGCCCCGCAGGAAGCCGCGGCACCCAGCACGAGCTGACTGCGTCTCGCCTCCCTGGAATCAGCGCGCCCGCCTGCTCACCGCGCCGTCGGGCGCGTGATCGTTACGCCCGACCGTGCCATCCCCTTCACCGAAGGATGTCCCGCATCGCCGGGGCCGAACTGGGCCGGAACAAAGTAAATTGGTTTCTGTCGGGGAACGGGGTGAGTGTGGAATGGGGTGACACCTCGGACTGGTGCGAGCCGTGCAGCGTCTTGCTGCCCTCGATCGCTTCAAGCCCGCGCCGCCGATCGTCTATCTCGGGCCATAACCTCATTCTTTCTTGCTCTAACGGGATTTCTGTTGAGAGACCCAAGGTGGTTTTGCGGCGATTAGAAGGCGTTGTGAGCGCTGGGTGGCCTGCTCGCGCTCTATCTACTGTGGGATGAGCGGAAGCGCGGGTTAGACGAGGCGAAGATGGATCGCGGGATTTTTCGGCGATTCGTGTCCTGACCGGCCACGCTCGTTCGTCTTACTCTTGAAAACCACCTTCACCTTCCACCAACACTCGCCATGACCGCTCCCCAAACCAACGTCCAACCCTACCTCTTCTTCGGCGGCCGCTGCGAGGAGGCACTCGCATTCTATCAAACCGCGATCGGTGCCGAGATCGGCATGGTTCTGCGGTTCGACCAGAGCCCCGATCCGCTGCCGCCCGGGATGCTCGAGGAGGGCTTCGAGAAGAAGGTCATGCACTGCGAATTCAAAGTCGGTGGATTGACCCTGATGGCCTCGGACGGCTGTGGCAGCAAGGGTGGCGGGAAGTTCGACGGCTTCCGCCTCGCGCTCAGCGTCCCCACGGAAGCCGAAGCCGACCAGGTCTACGATGGCCTCGCCGCCGGCGGCACGGCGGACACGCCGCTGGCAAAAACTTTCTGGTCGCCGCGCTATGGCCTGGTCACCGATAAGTTCGGCCTCGGCTGGATGGTCATGGTGCCCGAGCCGAGGTAAGCGCGACGTTTTTACCTCAACTACTCCCATGAGCTCCGTCTGCCTCCTCGTCGGCACCGCCAACGGTGCCTTCATCCTCACCGCCGATGGCACGCGGCGCGATTGGACCATCAGCCAGCCGCACTTCGCCGGGTGGGAATGGTGAATGGTGAATGGTGACCGCGGGTGCCTTCCGCACCGACGACGGCGGCGCCTCGTGGCGGCCGATCAATCGCGGGCTCGAGTCCGACGACGAACTGCCCGATCCCGACGCCGAAGCCGGCAACTGCGTCCACCGCATCGCGCTCCATCCGTCGCGGCCCGACACCCTCTTCAGGCAGAAGCATTGAGATGTCCTGAGCACCGACAATGCCGGCGACGACTGGCGCGAAGTCATCCCGCCCTTAGCGGCACCATCCGCGACCACGGCACCCTCCAGCGTCGCCCTTTCATCCGCTTCTTCGGCTGCAAAGAAGACCTTTCCCAAGAGCCCCTCGCAACCCCACTCCCCGAAGCCATGGCGGGCGGCTGAATCCCGTTCGCGATCCAGTCAATTGCGCGGCTGCACATCGCCAAACGCTGGCGCACCACCCTTCAGCGCGGCCGGCAAGCCGCCGGAACCCGGCGTTCAATCCTCCGTTGCCCGATCCGGAGCAGGCGGCTAGTCTCCGCGCTCCCATGAACCCGACCCTCCTGATCGTCGACGACGAGAAGCATACCCGCGAGGGGTTGCGCGCGTCGTTGGAGGATGATTTCGACGTCTATATCGCGGCCGACATCGGCGGGGCCATGGGCGTGCTGGAGCGGGAATCGGTGGACCTCGTGCTCACCGATCTGCGGCTCGGGGGCGAAGACGGCATGGTGCTCGTGGAAAAGGCGCTGGCGAAACCGCATCCGCCCATCGTCATCATGATGACGGCCTACGGCTCCGTGGATGGCGCGGTCGAGGCGATGAAGCGCGGAGCCTACGATTTCATCACCAAACCGCTGAACATCGACCGGCTGGGAATCCTCATTCACCGCGCATTGCGCAGCCGTACGGTGGAAAAGGAAGTGGTGGAGCTGAAGCAGCAGGTCGAAAGGAAATACGGCCTGGAGCGGCTGATCGGCGAATCTGCTCCGATGAACGAAGTCTACGACACGATCAAACAGGTGGCGCCGACGCGGGCCACCGTGCTGATCCAGGGCGAGAGCGGCACGGGCAAGGAACTGGTCGCGCAGGCGCTCCACGCGCTCAGCGGGCGGCCGAAGCCGAAGTTCGTGGCGGTGCATTGCGCGGCGCTGTCGCCGCAGCTTTTGGAAAGCGAGCTTTTCGGCCACGAACGCGGGTCGTTCACCGGCGCGACGGAGCGGCGCATCGGGCGCTTCGAGCAGGCGAATGGCGGCACCATTTTCCTCGATGAGATCGGCGAGATCGACGCGGCCACGCAGGTGAAGCTGCTGCGGGTGCTGGGCGAAGAGCGGACTTTCGAACGCGTGGGTGGCAGCACGCCGATCAAGGTGGACGTGCGGCTCGTCACCGCGACGAACAAAAATCTGGAGAAGCTGGTCAGCGAGGGAAAATTCCGCGACGACCTCTTTTTTCGACTCAGCGTGGTGCCGGTCACGATGCCGCCGCTGCGCCAGCGCAAGGAGGATATTCCCCTGCTCGTCGCGGCGTTCCTGAAAGCTTTTGCGACGGAAAACAACAAGCCCGTGACCGAGATCACGCCGGACGCGATGCAGGCCATCCTGCGCTACGACTGGCCGGGCAATGTCCGCGAACTACGCACGGCGATCGAGCACGGCGTGGTCATGAGCACGGGGACGAAAGTGGGCCTGCGCGAGCTGCCGATCCCGGTGCGGGAAGGCGTGGCAGCGAGTCCCGGGCTGGCGTCGTCGAAGTTCATTCCCACGCGCGGCAGCCGCTTCAATCTCCACGAAACCGAGCACCGGCTCATCCTCCAGGCCCTGGAGGATACCCACCACAATGTCACCCAGGCGGCCAAGCGGCTCGGCATCAGCCGACGGACGCTGCACCGCAAGATCAACGAATTGAAAGCGAACACCGATGGCGTTTGAAACGACGGTCCAGAACTTTGTCCACAAACTCGAGGAAGGCGGATGGGCCAGCCGGCTGAGATTGCTGCTGCTGATCGTGGCGCTCGGCTTCATGGTCTATCTGTGGCTTTTCAGCAACACGGGTTACAAAGGTCTCGCTCACGAAAAGGCGATGGAGCAGGCACAGATCTCCCGCGAGATCGCGCGGGGCAATGGCTTCACCACCAAGATGACGCGCCCGGCGGCGATGTGGCTCTTCGAGCGGAACATGGGAAAATTTCCCGTCGAGCAGCAGCCCGACATCTTCCACGCGCCGCTCGGCCCGTGGGTGAACTCGTGGTTCCTGCTGCTGGTCAAAGACACCTGGCAGCTCACGCCAAAAAACTTTCAGTATCAGCCCGATCGCATGATCGCCGGCGTGGGCCTGCTCTGTTTTTTCCTCGCCGTGGCCGTGGGCTACCACACGGCCAAGGCGATCTTCGACCGCCGGCTCGCCGTCTTCGCCGCGCTCATGCTCCTGGTCTGCCAGCGTTTCTGGGATTTCGCGCTCTCGGGCCTGCCGCAGTCGCTGATGCTCCTGCTCTTCGCATGCACGGTTCACGTGCTCTTTCGCGCGGTCCAGGCTCAGGAGGAAGCGCGGCGGTCGTGGCCGTGGCTGCTCGGGGCCGGTGCCGGCTTCGGACTGCTCGCGCTGGCGCATGCGCTCACCATCTGGATCTTCGCCGGGGCGCTCATCTTCTCCGCGTTTTACTTTCGCCCGCGCGCCCGTTCGGTGGCGATTCTCGCCGGAGTCTTCGTGCTTTTTTACGGCCCCTGGCTGGTGCGCAATCAGATCGTCTGCGGGACCCCCGTGGGGCTCGGCTGGTACTCCGGCCTCTACGGGGCGCGCGGCAAGTCCGAGAACTACGAAATGCGCTCGATGAAGCTGGACCTTACGGAAATCACGCCGCGTTACTTCCGGGGCAAGGTCCAGAACGAATCGATCCGCCAGCTCGACGGGCTCTACGCGTTCCTCGGTGGCGTGATCGCCGCGCCGGTTTTCTTCTTCGCCCTGCTGCACATTTTCAAGCGACCGGAAACCGCCATGTTCCGCTGGTGCGTGCTCGCCATGTGGCTTGGCGGATTCATCGGCATGGGCGTCTTCGGCTTCTCCGAGCAGACCGGGCTATTTGCCAATGACCTCCACCTGCTCTTCATCCCGGTCATGACGTTCTACGGCCTGGCTTTCATCCTCGTGATGTGGTCGCGGCTGCAGATAACCGCGCGCTTTTTCCGCCTCAGCTTTTTAGGCGCGCTCTACTTCATCTCGGCCATTCCGTTCATCGATACCGTCCTGGATTTGCTCGGGCCGCCGATGGGCCGGGTCGCCTGGCCGCCCTACATCCCGCCCTACATCGCGATCATGAACCAGTGGACGAACGAGAAGGAGATCATCACTTCCGACATGCCGTGGGCGGTGGCGTGGTACGCCGATCGCAACAGCCTGTGGCTGCCGCTCACGCTGAAAGACTTCCTCGATCTCAACGACTACGGCCGGCTCAACGGCCAGATCGTGGGCCTCTACCTGACGCCGCTCACCGGCAATCGCGCCTTCATCAGCGAGATCATGAAAGGCGATTACAAGGAGTGGGCGCAATTCATCACGCGCAACGTGAGTGCGCGCGACTTTCCCCTCAAATACGTAACCGGCCTGCCGATCGACAACGAATGCGTCTTCTACAGCGACCGCGATCGCTGGACCAATCGGGAAGACTAGTTTTCCGACCAGCAATGCAGCCGCGCTCAGAATTCGCCTTTCATCCCTCATCCCTCCTCCCGCATACCTTTCCCTCCCATGCCCAAACCTGCTGCCGAAACGAAAGCCTCGCCACCGCCGAGCTTTGAGACCGCCATCGCGCGGCTCGAGCAACTCGTGGAGGAAATGGATTCGGCCAACATCCCGCTGCAGGATCTCATCACCCGCTACGAGGAAGGGGTGAAGCTGGTGAAAGTCTGCGAGGAGCGGCTTCAAGAAGCCGAGAAACGTATCGAAATCATCACCCGCAATGCCGCCGGAAACCCCGAGGCAATCGAATTTGAAGTGGAGGGCAAGCCGGCGCCCGAAACGCGACCGGATGTCAGCCTCTTTTAGAAATCTCCGAATGTCCCAGACTCTCCTTTCCACAATCCAGTCACCCGCCGATGTCAAAGCCGTCGCCGAAAAAGACCTGCCGCAGCTCGCGCAGGAAATCCGCGACGAACTGATCCGCGTGCTTTCCGAGCAAAACCCGCAATCCGTCGGCGGGCATCTCGGGCCGAACCTTGGGGTGGTGGAGCTGACCCTCGCGTTGCATCGGGTTTTTAACACGCCGAAGGACAAGTTCGTCTTCGACGTGAGCCATCAGGGCTACGTCCACAAGATGCTCACCGGGCGACTCGATCGCTTCCACACCATGCGGCAGTACGAGGGGCTGAACGGCTTCCTCCTCCGCACCGAAAGCGAACACGACTGCTATGGCGCCGGCCACGCCGGAACGGCGCTGAGCGCGGCGCTCGGCATGGCCGTGGGACGCGACATGCGCGGCTCGGACGAACACGTCGTCTGCGTCGCGGGCGATGCGGCCTTCACGTGCGGCGTGAGCTACGAGGCGCTGAACAACGTCGCCGAACAGACAAAACGCTTCATCGTCGTGCTCAACGACAACGAGTGGTCGATCGCGAAAAACGTGGGCGCCATCGCCACTTACTTCAACAAGATCGCCACCCACCCGACCTACGCGCATCTGCACGACAAGGCGGCGAAGTTCGTCGAGGCCATCGGCGGAAAGTTTGCGAAGGAAATCGCGCACAAGGTCGAGGCCGGCGTGAAAAACGTGATCCTGCCGAGCGTGATGTTCGAGGATCTTGGCTTGCGTTATTACGGCCCGATCGACGGCCACGACATCGGCCTGCTGACGAAGACCTTCGAGTTTCTCAAAACGCAGAACGAGCCGGTGCTGCTGCACATTCTCACCACCAAGGGCAAAGGCTACGCGCCCGCGCTCGCGCAGCCGGACAAGTTTCACGGCCTCGGAAAATTCGAGACCGAGACGGGCAAGACCTCTAGCACCGCGACCCCCACCTACTCGGAACTTTTCGGCAAAACGCTCGCGAAATTCGCGGAGAAGAACAACAAGATCGTGGCCATCACCGGCGCGATGCCGACCGGCACCGGGCTGATCCACTTTGCGAAAGCGCGGCCGCAACAATACTTTGACGTGGGCATCGCCGAGGAGCACGCCGCGCTCTTTGCGGCTGGCCTCGCGACCCAGGGATTTCAGCCATTCCTCGCGATCTACTCCACGTTCATGCAGCGCGCCTACGACATGATCATCCACGACATCGCGCTGCAAAATCTGAGCGTCGCGCTGTGCATGGATCGCGGCGGCCTCAGCGGCGACGACGGCCCGACGCATCACGGCCTCTTCGACATCGGCTACCTGCGGCACGTGCCGGGGCTCGTCCACATGCAGCCTAAGGACGAGGACGAATTCGTGGACATGCTCTGGACGATGGCCAACCACCACAGCGGCCCCATCGCGATCAGATATCCGCGCGGCGTGGGGACCGGCGCAGTGCCGAAGGAGCAGCCGAAACTGCTGGAGATCGGCAAGGCCGAAGTGGTCAAGCACGGCACGCGCGTCGCGATCATTGGCCTCGGCGGAATGTGCGAGATGGCCGGCGCAGCGGCAGCCATCCTCGAAGCGCAGGGCATCAGCACCGCGGTGATCAACCCGCGCTGGATCAAGCCGCTCGACGCCGGGACGATCGAGTTTTTCGGTCGCAGCGTGGAGGTCGTCTGCACGATCGAAGACCACGTGTTGCACAATGGCTTCGGCTGCGCCGTGATCGAACATCTCAACGACGCCGGGATCAAAACCCCGGTGGTGCGCGTCGGCTGGCCGGATCAATTCATCGAGCACGGCGCCGTGGACATCCTGCGCAAAAAGCACGGCCTCACGGCGCAGGCGGCGGTGGAAAAAATCCTCCCGCTACTGAAGCCGCAGAAGCCCGGCATCGCGCAGAACGTCGCGTAGCCTTCGGGGCCGCTACTTCACGGTCGAGAGGTACTCCACCATGTCGCGCAGCGCGCGGGCACCGAGCACTTCACCGAGGCCGGGCGGCATCGCGCTCGGCACGGAGGTGCGCTCCTTCACGAGATCCTTGCGCACCTTCTCGCGCTTGCCGTCGGCGGGCGAGATGATGGTGAGTTCGGTGCCGTCGTCCTTGTTCAGCAGGCCCACGACCATCTTGCCGTCGGTGAGAGTGAGCAGCACGTTCTCGAAGCCGGGCGCGATGACGGCGTTGGGATCGACGATCGCTTGCAGGAGATAGGCGCGGTCTTTCGTTTTGCCGATGCCGGCCAGTTCGGGGCCCACGTCGCCGCCCACGCCTTTCACCTTGTGGCAGCGCATGCAGGCGGCTTCGGCTTTTTCGGCAAAGATCGCCTTGCCGATTTTCGCGTCGCCGCCTTCCACGCACTCGCTCCACTTTGCCTTGGGATCGTTGGCGGCTTGCGCCGTGCGAGCGGCGAGGCGGGCTTTGAGTTCCGCGCTGTCGCGCTGCCCGGCGGCTTCGAAGAGGTCGAGCCACACGCCGCGCGGCAGCTTGCCGGCGGCGAGCGCGTCGAATTGCGCGAGCAACACTTTGTCCGCCTCGGGCACGGCTTGCTGCGCGATCGTCGCGAGCGCTTCCTGTTGCTCGCGAATGCTCCCCTTGCCGAGCACCGCGGCGTTCACCTCCACGGCGAGCTGCGGCGAAGCGCGTCCAGCGAGCTGCCGCGCGGTTTCGACGAACGTCTTGTCGGCGGAAGTGAGCGCGGCCCGGACGGCGTCGGCGAGCTTCGCAGAGCCGATGGCGTCGAGCGCGCGCAGCGCGGCGGCGCGGGTCTTGCCGGTGTTCTTCGCGTCGGCGAGGAGACTGAGCAGCGCGGGTTCGGCGGTAGTGGCCTTGAGCGCGCCCGCCAGGTCGGCGGCGGCGATGCGGGTCGTTTCGTCGGCATCTTGGAGGAGCGCGGGCAGGACCGGCGCGGTGGCTGCGAGCGCGGCGCCCGCCTCGCGGGTCGCGGGCAGCGGATGGAAGAGCCCGGTGACGCGGTTGCGATAGAAGCGCTGGTTCCATTCGGCGAGCGAGGCGATGGCTTCGAGCCGGATCGCGGCCGGCGCTTGCGCATTCGCGGCGGCCGTGGCGAGACGCTGCGCGGAAGCGGCGTCGCCCACGAGGTAGTTGGCATTGGCCACGCGGCGGGTGACCGGCTCGTCGTCAGCGTGCAGTCCGAGCGCGGCGAGTTGGGGCAGCGCGGCGAGGATCGGGCCGTCGTGAATCGCGCGGGCGGCTTCGGCGACATTGCGCGGCTGCGGATCGGCGAGGAAGCGCGCGACCTCCGGGCTGGCCTGCCGGCGCAGCGCGAGCAGCGCACCGAGACGCACGAACTCCGAAGGATCCTTCGCCTTCGCCGCGAGCGTGGCGGTGTCCGCTTGCCGGGCGAGTGCGACGACGGCGGCGTGGCGGATGAAGGGATCGCTGCCCGCCGTCTCGTGGAGCAGCTTGAAAAGCGCGGGCACGGCGTCCTCGGCGGGCAGCCGGGCGAGGGATTGCGCGGCAAAGAAGCGGACGCGCGGCGCGGGGTCGGCGAGGAGCTTCACGAGCCTCGGCGCGACGGCTTTCAATCCGGCGGAACCGACGACTTTTGCCGCCTGCGCGCGGACCTCGGCAACGGCGGCGGAAAGCAGCGGCAGCAGGGCCTCGGCGGCGGGAATGGAGGTGGGCGCGAGCTGGCCGAGACCCCACGCGCCGTGCAGGCGCCCGAGCAGCGGACCTTCGCCCGCAGCGGCCTGCGCGAGCACGGCGACATCACCCTTGGCCACGAGCGCAAACTGCGCGCCGAGCCGAACGCGCTGGTCGGCGTGCGCGAGCAGCTTCAGCAGCTCCACTGCGGGACGTTCATCGAAACCCGCAGCGAGCAGCGCCTTCGTTTCCTGCACGATCGCACTGGCGTCCACCACCGGATCGTGGACGCGGTAGATGCGGCCCTTGCCGGTTTTTTCCCACCCTTGAATCCAATCGAGCACATACACGCCGCCATCGACGCCAAACTGCACATCGGTCGGAAACAAGCCCCAGAGCAGCTTGCCGGTCATGTTCTTCGCCTGATTGTCCTGCAGAATGTCGCCGGGATTTTCCGCGGTGTAGCTGGCGCCGCGCGACTGGATCGTGAAGGCGCGCACGCCGCCGGGGAAGTCGGCGTAGAAAAAATGGTCGCGATATTTCTCCGGCAATCCGGTGCCGGGATACCACGCGATGCCCGCGGGGCCGTGACCGATGAGCGCGACGGGCGGCAGGATTGTGGCGTGCGTTTCGGCCACGTCGAGGTGCCACATGCCCTCGCTGTTCCAAGCGCCGAGGAGCATCGGCGCCTTGAGGAATTGCCAACCGATGCGCCAGCCGTAGTCGGCGCCATCGACGATGTGCGTCCAGCGCGCTTTGTCGCCGCCGTCGGCGTTGTTGTCGCCGGTGAAGAGGTCGCCGAGATCGTTGAAGGCGAGCGATTGTGGATTGCGCAGACCGATGGCGACGAGCTCGGCATTGCGCCCATCGAGATCGCTGCGGAAGACGGCGCCGCTGTCCGGGTTATCGAGCACGGGGCCTTCGAGCGTGGTCACGCGGGCGCCGCAGTCGGCAATGGTCCAGTAGACTTTGCCGTCGGGGCCGAACTTCACGCCGTGCATGTCGTGCCCGCCAAACGCGACGTGGACGGCGAACCCGTGGAGCAGCGACTTCTGCTGCGTGCTGGCGCCAGTCTGCTCGCCATCGTAGCGCCACAGATCGGGCGCGACGGTGTGAAAGACGACGCCACCGCGCACCGCGACGCCCGCGCCGAGGCCAGTCACGGGCGACGACGGCACGGTGGCGTAAACCGTGGCGGTGTCGGCGACGCCCGCGCCTTTCGTATCGGTGAGCAGCTTCACCCGCTCGGCCTCGATGCCCCAGTCGCGGAAGTCGAAGGTGCCATTGCCGTCGAAGTCCGTGAGCGTCGTGTCCGGCTTGCGCGCGGCGCTGGTCGGGAATTTTACTTTCAGAAACTCCAGCCGGTCCTCCACGGTCCGCAGCGCGAGATTCTCCAGCGTGAGGGTTTCGTGTTTGCGGATGTCGGGCACCGAGGTGCGGCGGCGATAGGTTTCGGCGACGAAGGCGCGGCCCTTGTCGTCAAAGGCAAACGCGACCGGGTTCGCGAGCAGTGGCTCGGCGGCCCACACGTCCACACGCAGGCCGGGGGCGACGCTGAATTTCTTCAGGGCCACGTCTGCCGTGTCGTCGATGGAGACGGTGCCAGGGTCGCGATCCTTGGGCTGGAGGCTGCCGCCGTGGCCTTCATTGGCGGCGAAGGCGAGGACGGGCAGGAGGGAAAGGGCGAGCGGGAGGAGGAGCGGGCGCGACATGGGGAAAAGGAGCGGAGTGCAGTTACTACGCCTGCCGGATGCGCTTGCAAAGCGCGGGCTGGCGCGCCGCTGACCGGGGGCGCGAAGCGCGGTAGGGAAGCCGCGCCGCGGGTTCCCTCGACCGTTCTGTTTCGACCGCACCTTTCGGCCGGATTGCGCACAGATGGAACGATGGGCGTTGTTTCGATTGCCACCGTTCGCAAGGTGGGAACCCGCGGCGCGGCTTCCCTACCACGGAGCCATCCGCGCGCTGGCGTTAGGCGTTCCTTTGACACGCTTCGGCGTGTTTCTACACTCGCGCACACCGCATGGCTTACTCGTCCTTCTCCGAATTCCTCACCGCCCTCGAACGCGCCGGGGAACTGCGCCGCATCCCCTTCCCCGTAGCCACGGAACTGGAAATCACGGAGATGGCGGATCGCGAGATGAAGTCGCCCGGCGGTGGCAAGGCGCTCCTTTTTGAAAAGCCGACGGTGAATGGCGTCGTGTCGTCCTTCCCGCTGGCGATCAATACGATGGGGTCGCGGCGCCGTATGGCGATGGCGCTGGGGCTGGAGAATGTGCAGCAGCTTGCCGATCAGATGGGGCTGATCATGAAAGCGAAGCCGCCCACGTCGCTCAAGAGCGCCTGGAAGCTGGCGCTGCAGGGGCTCGACCTGCTGAACGCGAAGCCGAAGCGTGTCGGCTCCGGGCCATGCAAGGAAGTGGTGCATCTCTTCAAGGAGGGGGAAGCCGCGAAGTCCGACGCCACCGCCACGCTGCTCGACCTGCCGATTCTCAAATGCTGGCCGAACGATGGCGGGCGCTTCATCACGTTACCGACCGTTCACACGAAGGACCCCGACACCGGCGAACGCAACCTCGGGATGTATCGCATGCAGGTCTTCGACGACCGCAGCACGGGCATGCACTGGCAGGTCCACAAAGTCGGCGCGCGGCACGGCAAACGTTACTACGAACGCGGCGAGCGCATGCCGGTCGCCGTGACGATCGGGGGCGATCCGGCGTATGCCTTCGCCGCCACGGCGCCGCTGCCGGATGGGCTGGATGAGATCCTCTTCGCGGGCTTCATCCGCAAGAAGCCGGTGCCGCTGGTGAAGTGCGAGACGAACGACCTCGAAGTGCCGGCGGATGTGGACTTCGTGCTCGAAGGTTACGTGCAACCAGGGGAGACGCGGGCGGAGGGGCCTTTCGGCGATCACACGGGATTCTACACGCCGGTGGATGACTACCCGGTCTTCCACCTCACCGCGATCACGCACCGCCAGGACGCCGTTTATCCCTGCACCATCGTGGGCATCCCGCCGATGGAGGACTTCTACATGGGCACGGCGAGCGTCGCGATTTTCCTGCCGGTCTTTCAAATGAACTTCCCCGAGATCGTGGACATCGCGCTGCCGGCGGAGGGCGTATTTCACAACCTCGTCTTCGTCTCGATCCGCAAACAATACGCGTGGCAGGCCTACAAAATCATGCACGGGCTGTGGGGCATGGGGCAGATGATGTTCAGCAAATACATCGTGGTGGTGGATGCGGATTGCGATGTGCATGACACGAGCGCGGTGCTCTTTCGCTGGATGTCGAACACGGATCCGCAGCGGGACAGCACGTTCATCAAGAGTCCGTGCGACGCGCTCGACCATTCGCAGACGGTGGCGACGATGGGCACGCACATGGGCTTCGATGCGACGCGCAAGCTACCCACCGAGGGCTACACCCGCGAGTGGCCCGACCTGCTCGCGATGCCCGCAGAGGTGAAGGCGCGAGTGGATGCGCTGCTGCAGCGTCCTGGGTAGGGTGGGCGTCCCGCCCGCCGGTTCGGGCATCCTGCCCGAACGGTCTTGCGAGCGAGAACGCCCTCACAGCCCAGGAAGTGCGTGGCGGAGGGACGCCGCCACCGGCGGGCGGGACGCCCACCCTACCCGGGATGCACAGCCGCAAGGCGCGGCTCGGGGGAGGACAATTCACCGCCAACCGTGTATCCTGGCCGAGTCGCCACCGCTTCCCCCGCATGAACACGCTCGAACGTTTCCTCCTCACCTCGCTCGGCATTTCCTTGGAAACGGGCCTGCGCTACTTCCTCTTCGCGGGGATCGGCTGGGCGCTGGGTTACTGGTTATTCAAGCACCGTTGGGCGCATCGCAAGATCGTGCCGCGGGAGCCGATGCGCGCGGATGTGCGGCGCGAACTGCTGCACTCGGTGCGCACGCTCTTCATCTTCGGCGCCGTGGGCGCGGCCACGGCGTGGGCGGCAAAGACGGGACATACGCAAATGTATTTCAAGCTGCACGCGCACGGCTGGGGATGGTTCGCCGCATCGATCGGGCTGACCATCGTGCTGCACGATACCTATTTTTACTGGACGCACCGGCTGATGCACCGCCCGCAGCTTTTCAAGCTGAGCCACCGCACGCATCACCTCTCGACCAATCCCACGCCGTGGGCGTCCTACGCCTTCAGCCCGATCGAAGCCGTGGTGCAGGCGGGCATCTTTCCACTCACCGTGCTGCTCATCCCGATCCATCCGCTCGCCTTCTTTTGCTTCATGGTCTGGCAGATCACGTTCAACGTGGCGGGGCATACGGGCTACGAATTTCACCCGCGCTGGCTGATGGATTCGTGGCTCGGCAAGGTGCTGAACACGCCGACAAATCACGCGATGCACCACGAGTATTTCCGCGGGAACTACGGGCTGTATTTCAACGTGTGGGACCGGCTGATGGGGACGAACCACGAGCGTTACGAGGAGCGGTTTCGCGAGGTGACGTCGCGGGTGAGGGTGTGAATGGTGAATGGTGATTCGTGAATGGTGAATGGATGGAGCGCCCCACCATTCACGATTCACGATTCACCATTCACCACTGACGACTCCCCCCTTCACTCCCTCGTGAACTTCGCGGCGAAGGCGCCGTCGATGCCGTCGACGAAAGGCAGCGTGCGCCGGCTCTCGATGAAACGCAGGCCGGGCACGGCAGCGACCGCTTTCTCGACGAGCTGATCATTCTCCTCCGGCTCCAGGCTGCAAGTGCTGTAGACGAGCGTGCCGCCGGGCTTGAGCAACGAGGCCGTGCGGCGGACGAGCGCGAGCTGCTGCGCGGGCATGCGGAGGAAGTCTTCGTCGGTGAGCCGCCAGCGCACGTCGACGCGGCGACGGAGCACGCCGGTATTGCTGCACGGCGCGTCGACGAGGATGCGGTCGAAGCTGGCGGGCTCGAGCGGGTCGCCGGCGCGCATGGTGTCGTGGACGAGCGCCCGGGTGTTGCGCACGCCGAGGCGCTGGAGGTTTTCGCGGAGGCGTTCGACGCGGCTTTCGTAGAGGTCGCAGGCGATGATGCGGCCTTCGTTTTGCATGAGCTGCGCGAGGTAGGTGGTCTTGCCGCCGGGCGCGGCGCAGGCATCGAGCACGAACTCCCCCGGTTGTGGCGCGAGCAAATCGCACGAGAGCAGCGTGCTCGGGTCCTGCACGTAGCAGAGCCCTTCGGCGATCCAGGAGAAAGGGAGCGAGCGCACTTTCAGCATCAGCGGATGCGCGGGCGAAGGCTCGGCATCGGGGGTGCCGCGAAGCAATTCGCCAACGGTGATTTTCAACTCGTTGGCGCGGACGTGGATGGCGGCGGGTTCATTGTCCCAGGCGCAAAGCGCATCGGTGGCGGCGGCGCCGAAAGCGGTGCGCCAGCGGTCGACGAGGAACTCGGGATGCGACGTGCGGATGCTGATCGGCGCGGCAGCGAGGGCGCGTTCGAGATCGGCTTGTTCACGGAGCGCGCGGCGGAGCACCGCGTTCACCAGCCCACCGGCGCGTTTGCTCAGCTCCACGGTTTCATTCACCGCCGCGTGCGCGGGCGTGCGCATGTGAAAAATCTGGTAGAGCCCGAGCCGCAGCACCGCGCGCGTCTCGGGATCGACCTCGCCATCGCGCAGGCGGGCGATGAGGAAATCGAGCCGGCTGAGATTGCGCACCATGCCGAAGAACGTCTCCATGATGAACGCGCGATCCATCGCGCTGAGCCGCTGCCGGGCGAAGAGCGTGTGCAGGATTTCGTCGGAAAAAGTGCGTCCCTTTTCCCACTCGAGCAGGGCGCGGACGGTGTGCTGGCGCGGATTCACGGCCGACGTTCGTCCAGCCTCCCCCACTGGCCGCAAGCGGAATCGTCTCCCTGCGATCCTCGGGCGGGGCTCAGAAATCCTTTTCGCCGGGGATGATCGCCGGCACGCCGGAGATGCCGCGGGCGGCCTGCGCGCCGGAGAGCACCGCACCTTCGACCGCGCCGACGTTGAGCCCGTTATCCGTCCAGTCGCCGGCGAGGAAGAGATTGGTGAAGCCGGAGGCCGCGGAGTGAAGTCGGTAGCGGGTGGTATCGGCGAGCGAGAGCACGTAGCGCTCGGTGCCGTCGATGTTCGCGCGGTAAAACTGCGAGCCCCGCGGTGTGCCGCCGGGGTAGGTGTAAGCCGCGGACCAGTCAAACGTGCCATCGGGCAGCGCGGACTTTGGCCAGAGGAGATGGGCGGCGCGGTCGAGCCAGAGGGCCGACGCCTGTTCGACGAGCGCCACTTGGCTCGCGGGGTAGGTCGGGATGCCGTGGGCGAGGAGTTCGTTCGGATCGTCGAGCATCGGGCCGCAGAGGTAGGCGAGCGATTGCGGCTTCGGGCCGGGCCAGAGTTCGGTGTTGAGGATGATGGTCTGGTCGAGCCAGGTATTGAGTGGATCGACGAAGGCATCGAGGACAACGTGCTCCTCGGTTTCGTGGTTCGGGTCCCAGCCGAGATCGCGGGTCGTGTCCTTTAGCCAGAGCTGGAGGCACTGGGTGCGGCAGGTTTCCACACGCAGGATCATCCGCTGCCAACCGGGGCTGGCGTTGATGAGTTCGGGCGTGATGCGCGCGAGGGCGCCGACCGGGATGCCGAGCACGACGTGGTCGAAATCCTGTCCCGCGCGCAGGGTGAGCGGCGTTCCGGGAACCTGGCACCACTCGGACTCGAAGCTCGGGTCGTCGGGATTCTGCGGATCCGGGACGGGCGTGTTGAATTGCCCGACCGGGCGATCCGGCCAGATGAGGAAAGGACGCGTGCTCGGGAGGGTGATGGCGACGAGCGGATCGTAAGGCGCGGCGGGTTCGGCCTGCCGGGTGATGTCGATGGTGGCGATCGACTTTTGGTCCGCCGAGAGCCCGAGATTTTCCACCCGATGAAAGAACTCGAACTTCACGCCGCGCTTTTTCAGCGCGAGGTAGAGCGGGGTGAAAACCGTCTCCCCCATGCCGGCGTTCATCTTGTAAAGATACGCGCCCTTGTAGCCGAAGTAGATGCGCAGGATACAGCGCACGGCCACGCCGGCGGCGACGTTCGGCTGCCGCGGATCGCCGCCGCGGTAGGCGAACCCGACGTCGTAAAGGCCCTTCAGCGTCGGCGACTGGAGCGTGTAGTAGAGGGCGCCGTGATCTTTCAGCCACTGGGCGAACTCTTTGCCGTCGAGCACGCCGAGACCCTGTTCGAACGCCTTTTGCCGGATCACGCCGATGAGGCAGGTGAGTCCGAGATCCATCATGCAGTAGAGCCGCGCCCGTTCGCGGTCGGCGGGCTGGCCGAGGTCGTCGAGGCGGATGATCTGGTGGAGGGTGAAGCGCAGCGCCTCGAAGATGGGCAGGCTCGCGGAGATGAGCTGGACGAAGTGGGGCGGGTTCAGCGTGGTGGTGACCAGCGCGTCGAGCAGCTCGCTGATCGGCCTCATCGCGGCCTTGAGGAGCCCCTCGAGGATGAAAAGATGCGGTGGCAGCGAATCGACGAGTTGCTGTGAGTTATCAATGAGCCAGCGCAGCGAGCGGACGGCGATCTCGAAGAGATTCGGCAGCGGATGATCGTCGCCGGGGATGAGCGACTGGCCGTCGTCCGCGACGTGGTAGGGCGGAAAATCGTAGCACCAGAAATCCCACGCGTTGTTGCGGAAGGTGGCGAGCACGCCCTCGCGTTCCTGGTCGAACGCCTCGTCGATCGACGCAAAATCGCCGTGGTAACCGCCCATTTCCTCGTAAGCACGGCGGAGCATGCGGAAGGCGTTGTCGTAAAATCCGAACCAGACGTGGAGCCCGTGTTCCTGGCTGCGTTCGTGAAGAGTGGGGTTGCGGCCGCTGGCGCATTTGCCGCCGAGGCGCCAGCCGAGCTGATAGACGGTGATGTCGTATTTGCCCTGATGGATGGGGTCCGAGAGCCAGAATGCAGCGGTGCAACCAGCCACACCGCCGCCGAGAATTGCGATCTTTTCAGCCATAAGGGAGTTCTCCTATTTGAGGGTCCGAGTTCGCACTTCGTCTAAGATCAGGCGCGGGAGCATGTCAAGCTCCGCGGTGGCCCCGATCTCGCGGTAAATCGCCGCAGCCTTTTCCGCATGGGCGGGTCCGTCGCACCTCGCGAGGTGGAGATGCGCGAGCGCGCAATCGGGCTGCAAGCCGAGTTTTTCCGCCCCGGCGAGCGCGCGCAGCCAACAGCGGCGGGCGCGCAGATGACGGCCGCCGGTCCATTCCCACAAGCCCTGCCAGAGATCCGCGCGCGGGCGCGCCACGGGGAAGGAGCGGGCCATCCGGTGCATGGCGCGGCAGGCCCGGCGGGCGCGGTCGCGGATGCGCGCGGCTTTCGCGGAGGCGGGCGTGGCGTCCTGCTCGAGGAGGACGAAAAACACCTCGGCGATCTGCGAGGTGAAGAGGAACATCGTGTAGGCGACCGGCGGGCGTTTCTCGATCGCGAGCAGCGCGAGTTCGGCGTGATCGCGGGCGCGGACGGCGTCGCCGAGGCGGCACCACGCGGCGGCGCTGGCGGCGTGCGCGGCGGCGTAGGTGAGCGCGTCGAGGCCGGTTTCGAGATCGTCGCCCAGCTCGGTGAGGGCCGCACTCGCGCCGCGGGTGGGCAGGAGCTGGAGGGCGCGCATCACCTTCCACCAGCCGAGCGTCTGCGAATCGCCGCGGCGATCCGCGGAGCGCCGCATCTCCGCGAGCAGCGGCTCACATTCCGCGTAGCGGCCCTGGTGCAGCCGCGGATAGACGGCGCTGAGCAGCGCCTCCTCGAGCCGCCGGCCGGCGTCAAACTCGCGGAGCAATCCGCAGCCGGTTTCGACGAACTCCGACGCACGCGGGTGGTCGCCGATTCCCCCCAAATAGATCCCGAGCGTGAAGCAGGTGTAACCCTGCGAAACCGGCGCATCGAACTCCGCGATCATGCGCGAGGTGAGCCGGAGATAACTCTCGCCGATGCGCGGCGAGATCGTGCCCATGACGATGGACATCGTGCCGTAAAGCTGGGCGAGCATCGGCGAAGGGCCGAGCTTTTCGGCGATGTTCGCGCCGCGGACGAGGCAGAAAAAAGTCGCTGCGAGATCGTTGGTGAAGAAGGCGACTTCGCCGAGGAGACTGTAAGCGGTGAGCACTTCGTAGACGCGCTCGCGCGCCGCGTCATCGACCGCGAGCGGCGACCACAGCCCGAACCGGTGCGCGGCCTGGCGCAGGAGCACACCGGGCAGCACCCAGGCCAGCAGGCTCCAGTGGCCGGGCATCGGCCAGCCGAGAATGCGCGTGGCCTGGGCGAGTTGTTTGCGGCTGTCGTCGATGCGGCCGAGGTGCGAGTAGGCTTCGCCCAATTGCCGATGCCACCGGCCCAGCATGAGGCGCGCGGGCGTGAGGCGATGCGTCTCGGTCAGCGCGAAAGCTTTGCCGAGAAACTCGACGACTTCGCGTTCGGCGAATCGCCGGCTCGCTTCGTCGCTGGCGCGGTCGAGGCAATGGAGCGCCTCCAGCGGTTCATCCGCCTGCGCCCAGTGGTGGGCGAGGATGGGAAAATTCGTCTCGTCCTCTTCGCTCAACCATTTCGCGAGGCGGCGGTGCAGCTTGCGCCGCTGCTCGAAGACAAGCTGCCCGTAGGCGACTTCCTGCACGATGGCGTGCTTGAAGCGGAGGCGATCCGGGCGGTCGTCGACGCGTGTGGCGAGATCGACCGCGACGAGCCGCTCGAGGCAGGCCGGGAGCGATTCGATGTCGCTCTCCACGGGATGGATGGCGCGGAGCATGGCGAGGGAAAATTCGCGGCCGTGGACGCTCGCGACCTTCAACGCGAGCTGCTCGGCGGGCCGCAGCCGATCGATGCGCGCGCTGACCACGCCGCGCATGGTGTGCGGCAAATCCACCGAGCGGAGGCTGCGGCCCTGGAGATCGAGGTGGCACTGGCCGTCGCGCACTTGCAACCAGCCGTGGTCGCGCAGCGAGTAGCCGATTTCCTCGGCGAAAAACGGGTGGCCTTCGGAGCGCTCGATGAGGAATTCGCCGATCTCCCGCGGCAGCGCGCGGACGCCGAGCCGCCGCGCCACGAGCGCCACGGTGGCGTCGCTGGCGAGCGGGCCGAGGTCGATGCGTTCGGCTTGCGAAGAGCCGAGCAGCTCGGACCAGATCTCGGCCAGCGGCTCGACGAGCGGACGGGTGAGGAGGACGAGCAGCACACCGGGCACGCCGCGCAGCACCGCACGGATCAGCGCGAGCGACGCGGAGTCCAGCCAGTGGCAATCTTCGATGACCAGCGCGAGGCGGCCATCGGCGGATGCTCCGGCGACGATCTCGACGAGCAGCCGCGACGCGGCCTCCGAGCGCGAACGGGCGGGCATCTCGCGCACCACGGCGTTGTCGGGAAGTTTCAAGCCGAGCGCGAGATTGAGCAGAGGCGCGAGGGTGAGCGCGTCGATTTCCTCGGTCGCATCCGCGCGCTCCGCCCGCCGCCGCAGCGCCCGCGCCTCGAACCAGGCGACGGTCAGTGCGGTCCGGCATTCTTCATCCGCCTCGGGCGGAAATCCGAGCAGGTCGAAAAACACTGGCTGCCAGGCGCGATAGCCGGTGGTGCGATCGATCGCATCGGCTCCGCCTGCGGCCACGCGGCAGCCCTGCGCGGAGGCTTCTTCGATGAAACTGGCGGCGAGGGTGGACTTGCCGATGCCGGCTTCGCCGACGACGACCACGGCGCGCCCGGCCGCGGCGGGATGCAGCTCGTGCAAATGCCGGCGGAGCACCGTGCGCTCGTCGTCGCGGCCTACCGTCCAGGCCGCCGCGCGCGGCTTCACCGAGGTCTCCGGCGCGAGCGGACGAAACAGGCCGACGGTCTGGGTCTTGCCGCGCACGGCGGTCTCGCCGAGCGACTCGAAGGGGAGCTTGCGGGCGGCTTCCGAGCGGGTGGCTTCGTCGCAGAGGATGTCGCCCTCGGCCATTTGCATGAGCCGCGCGGAGCGGTTCATGGTGTCGCCCACCATCGAGTAGGTGCGGCGCGTGGGGCCGCCGATTTCGCCGCAAAAAACGCGGCCCGTGCCGACGCCGATCGCGCAGCGCAACCCGTGCTCCGCGAGCTGGCGGGAGATGCCGAGGGCCGTCTGCACGGCGCGCACGGCGTCGTCTTCGTGGGTGCATTGCGGCAGGCCGAAAGCGCCGACCATGGTGAGGCCGGCGTGATCTTCGGCGACGTCGTCCACCACGCCGCCCCAGCGCGCGATCTCCGCCTGGATGGCCCGCACGGCGCGCTGGACGCAGGCGGCGCCCGCGGCGTCCGGCAGGGGCATGCTGGCCACATTGACGAACAGCACGGAGACGCGGCGGAACCCGGCCATCCACGCGCCGTGGCCGGCGGCGAGGTAGTGGAGCAGCGCGGGCGGAAGCTGTGCACCGGCGGAACCGGCGAGCGGGGTGCGCGCGGCTACCCCGACGGCGACTTCGGCGGCGAGCGGCTTCACGCTGCGAATGCAAACGATGCCGCCCTGCCGCGCGGACAGTTCGGCGATGCCGTCGAGCGCTTCGGCGACGTGCTCCGCGACGGCGACCTGGCCGCTCGGGCAGCGTCCGGCCGCGGTTCGCGCGGAATCCACGGCGTCGCCCGCGAGCAGCGAAAGCCAGCGGCTCGACGCGCTGCCGGCCACGAGATGGAACAGCCCGCCCGCGCCGACGCCGATTTTCAAGGAGAGTCTCTCGCCCGCTGTGGGGGTCGCGCCGAGGAGCTCGGCCTGGATTTTCAGGGCACACGCGAGGGCGGAGTGAATGACTTCGCGGGGCGGCCGGCCCCGAAGCGGCCACACGGCGAGCAGCGAATCGCCGGCGAACTTTTCCACCAGCCCGCCCGCGGCCTCGATGGTGCCGACGAGCCGGGCGAAGAACTCATTCAGCAGCAGGGAAATTTCTTCGACGCCCGACGGGCCGCCCGCATCGAGGCGCTCGACGAGGCTGGTGAAGCCGCTGATGTCCGAGAAAAGCACCGCGGCTTCCAACCGCATGGCCGGCGGATCCTCGCTCTCGCCGGCCCCGGCGGCGAATCTTTCTGCCAGCAACGGCGGGAGGTAAGCCGTGAGGCTGCCCGCTTCAAGCCCAGCATCCCGCGGTCCGGAGAGTCCGAGCATGGGCCAGGGTGGAGACTAGCTGGCCACCCAGAGTTCCGTGCCGCGATTCAGCCGCATGTCGAAGTCCATGAAGTATGCGGTCTTGGCCGGCACGGTGACATCTCCGGGCGCGCCGCCGCCGATGCCGAGGCGCGAGGCGAGGTTGAGGCTGTCGTTTTGCGGGATTTCGATTTCGTAGTTCCCCGCGAGCAAACCGGCGCGGTGGAAGTTCGTGATGTTGAAAGTCGTGGACGCGATCGACTGATAACAGGCGCTGTTTTCGTCTTCGATGCTGGGGAATTGGCGAAGAAAAACGAGCTTCAGCAGGCGATCGAGACCCATCGCGTGGGCCAGCATGCCGGCCGCTCCGCCCAGCCCGCCGAGGTTGAGATCAACCACGCGCTCCAGCAGGATGCCGAGAGCGGAATCGGCGTCGAGACTGAGCTGGCCGGCTTCGATGGGGCCGGGAGTGCCCGCATCGGTGCGGCGGGCGCGGAAGACGGGCCGCATCTCGGCGCAGGTGCCGAAGGATTGAGGGTGGATCACTTCGCCCGAAACGCAGAACTCCGCGGGCGCGCCCTCGCCGGCGGGCATGTCGATTTTCCCGAGAAGTTTCGGGTAGCCGAAGATGTCGCGGCCCGCGAGCTGCGGCGTGGGCGTATCGATCCAGAGATAGGGCATGTACCAATAGATGCGCGGCACCGGGATTTGCTGGGACCAACCGGCGAGCATCAGCGTCACGTTCAATTCCGTTTCCTGGTAAAATCCGACGTTTGGAGCCGGCTCCGAACGCAGGCAGCCCATCCGCATGAAACTGAAGAGCACCTGCGGCGAAATGACCGCGAACCGAAATCCGCTGGGCGCCGCATTGAGCGTGGTGTCGACCAGAGCCTGCAAGGCTCCCATGTCTGCATCTACGGACACGCCGTAGGTGGTGATTTGATCCAGCACGAACGGGTGCGGGGGAATTCCGTACGACCCACCGCGAATAAACGGGACGTTAGCCATGACCCATTGCTACGGATGCCACCATTGCACCGTCAAGAATTGCCTGCCGCGCCGCCATTTTATTGTCTTTCGGCCAGAATCTCCTTGCCGGGCGCTGGCGGACGGGAAACAACGCGAGGATGACTTGGACCGCCCGTTCTCTCCTGCCCACTTTCGCCGCTTTCGTGTTCACCAGTGCATCCAGCCATGGACTGGGAATCCGGCTGCAAAATCAGGACCCGGTGGCGGTGGCGCGCGGGAATGCTTTCACGGCGACGGCAGATAATCCTTCCGCGCTTTATTACAATCCTGCGGGCATCACGCAGCTCACCGGGGACAATCTGCAAGTGGGCGCGTATGGGATCGAGTTCAACGTCGAACATCGCGCGCCGGAGACCGGCCAGTTTTCCGATACGCCCGATCGCTGGCAGGGCGTGCCGCAGCTTTTCTACACGCGCTCCGTGGCCCAGGGCCGCGCGGCGATGGGCTTCGGGGTTTATTCGCCCTACGGGTTGAGTTCGGAATGGCCGGACGGCTCGCCTTTCCGCAGCCTCGCGACCAAGAACAAGCTGGTCTACATCACGCTGAATCCGGTGGTCGCGGTCAAACTCACCGACACGCTGTCGGTGGCCGGGGGCCTGACGATCAACTACGGCCAGGCCAACCTGAAACGCGGGATCATCGCGCCGAAGGACGAGTTTCGCGTCGATGGCGAGGGCTGGAGCTACGGCTTTAACGCGGGCATCCTCTGGCAGCCGACGCCGCAACATTCCTTCGGCGTGAACTACCGGAGTCGCAGCCACATGAACTTCGAGGGCGACTCGTTCATCAAGAGCACGACGCCGTTCTTCTTCCCCTCGAGCCGCCAGCGCGCGAGCTTCGAACTCGATTTCCCGCAGCACATCGTCGCGGGTTATTCCTTCCGACCGAACAAGGATTGGAACTTCGAGTTCAACCTCGACTGGACGGACTGGGACGACATCGGCGAACTCCGCATCCGGCAACCCTCCGGCGATCTGCCGCTGATTTTCGACTGGCGGTCGTCGTTCGTTTACAAGTTCGGCGCCACTCGCTACCTGCCGCGCGGTTTCGCGGTTAGCGCCGGGTATTTTTATGCGGAAAGTTCGACGCCGGACGACAACTTCAACCCGGCCATCGCGGACATCGACCTGCACATCTTTAGCGCGGGCTTCAGCTACCGCTCGGATCGCTGGTCGGCCGGGGTCGCCTATCAGTTTGGTTACGGCCCGGAGACTACGGTCAATGGCAGCGCGTTCTCAGCCGCCGGGCAAAATGCGGACGGCAGATACACCTTCGTCGGCCACGGCATCGAGTTGGCCGTGGGCTACCACTTTTGAAGCGGCGGCGGCTGACTTGTAGCCGAAAGCGGGTGGCTTGAAGCCGACAGCGGCTCAGGGCCGGCCGACGGCGTAATAGGTGAAGCCATACTGCCGCATCGTCTCGGGATTGAAGAGATTGCGGCCGTCGAAAACGAACGGTGTGTGCATCTTGTTCTTCACCTCGGCGAGATCGACGTTCTGGAATTCCTTCCACTCCGTCGCGAGCAGCAGCGCCTCGGCGCCTTCGGCAGCGGCGAGTGGCGTGGCGGCGAGCTTCACTTTCGTGGGATCGATCAGCTTCCACTCTACGGCTTTTTCCGCGCCCTTCGGGTCGTAAGCAGTCACGTGCGCGCCTTCGGCCACCAGTCGGTTCACGAGTTCGATGGCCACGGAGTTGCGCACGTCGTCGGTGTCCGGCTTGAAGGTCAGACCCCAGACGGCGATCTTTTTGTCTTTCAGCACCCAGAGGGCGTCGCGGATTTTTCCGATGAAGCGGTCGAGCATGCCGGAGTTGATCCGCTCGACTTCCTCCAGCAGCTTAAACGGCGTGCCGAGTTGTTTGCTGATCGCGATGAAGGCCTTGACGTCTTTCGGAAAGCAGGAGCCGCCGTAGCCGAGGCCGGCATTGAGGAAGTTGCGGCCGATCCGGCGGTCCATGCCGATGCCGTCGGCGACCATTTCCACGTCGGCGCCGCTCGATTCGCAGATCGCAGCCACGGCGTTGATGTAGCTGATCTTCAGCGAGAGGAACGAGTTCGCGGCGTGTTTGATCAGCTCCGCGCTGTTCACGTCGGTGACGAGGATCGGGGCCTTGAAGGGCTCGTAGACCTGCTTCATCAGGTCGGTAGCCTTCTGGCTGGCGCTGCCGATGACCACGCGGTCGGGGTTCATCAGATCGGGCACCGCGCAGCCTTCGCGGAGAAATTCGGGGTTCGAGACCACGTCGAACTCGGCGTCCTTGTTGTAACGCTTGATCGTGTCGCTGACTTTTTCTCCGGTCTTCACGGGCACCGTCGATTTGTCGACGACCACGCGGTATTGCCCCGGCTTCAAGACGCCGGCGATCTCGCGGGCGACCTTTTCGATGTAGGTGAGATCCACGCTGCCATCCGCCTGCGGCGGCGTGGGCACGGCGATGAAAATGATCTGCGAATCGTCCACGCCGTCCTCGATGGAGTTGGTGAAGCGGAGGCGCTTGGCGGCGACGTTGCGGTGGACGAGGTCTTCGAGGCCGGGCTCGTAGATCGGGATTTTGCCGGCCTGGAGGGCATCGACTTTGCGCTGGTCGTTATCGACGCAGACGACGCGATGACCGACTTCGGCGAAACAAGCGCCCGAAACGAGGCCGACATAACCGGAACCAATGATGCAGAGATCCATTTGATGAGATAGAGGAGTCGAGATGTTTCCCGCAGGCCGTGACGGTCTGGAGGCCGAGACGACGGGAGCCGGGGATTAAGCGTAGCGCGGGAAGGTCGCGCAAGCGCAGAGTCGCAGAAAACGCCGCGCGCGCCGGCGCCAGGGCGAGGGCTACCGGTTGCGCCCGGTGCCACCGCCGCCGAAGCCATCGGGATCGAGCGCGATGGGGATGCGCACGCCGGGGATATCCTTGAGGGTGAAAGTGAGCAGGAGCCCGAATTCCTCGGTGCTATCATTGCTTGAACTCTTTACGCCGCCATTATCGCGTACCACGAGGCCGAGCGACGCCACCCAGCTCGAGAGGTCACGGTGCAACTCGTAGCGCTGTGTTTCCAGCGTGCTGTCTTGAAATTCATACTGCTCGTTAAAGCTGACGCCCCAGTTCTCCCCGAGCTGCAAGTAACCGCCGACGCTGAGCAGGTTGCCGTCGTCGAATTGTTTGTTCCCGCTGATGTAGCGATGCCCGATGCTGAACCGCGCGTTTTCGCTCACGAGGAAGTTGGTGCTCGTATTGACCTCGGAGAAGCCCTCGTCGAAGACCGGCACCTGCGAGTCGATCTGAAAACTGACCCACGGCACGGGAGTGAAGCGGAGCCGGTTGAAGAGATTGGAGAACGTCCCGGTGTCCGACATCGGCAGGGAATTGCCGAAGTCGGGGCGGTCGATGTTCACGTCGAGGAAGGTGTCGAGTTCGAGCCAGTTGAAGGTGAGATTGTCGCGCCGGGTCTGGAGGCGATTGCGGGTGCCGAGGCGGACGATCGACCAGTTGTCGATGGAGTCGATGGTGTTGAACTGCGGGAAGTCGATCGGCGGGAGCTGGGTTGAGCGGTTCAGGCGGTCGAATTGCAGAATGCGATCCGGGTCCTGGCCGGAATAGACGAACGAGGCGTTCATGTAGGGCTGAACCACGTGGCGCAGGCCGTCGAGCCCGAGCGCGCGGGATTGCACGCTCTCGAAGGCGCGGGAAAATTTGAAGGACGCTTCGAGCCCTGCATTGACCACCGGGCGGAAGAGCCCGCCCTCGAGTCGCAGTTCCTCGCGAGCCGCGCGAGTGAGGACCTTCCGGGTCCTCCGTTTCCCGTTTTTGGGATCGATCGCGACTTCGCCGGTCACCGGATCGATGATCTCTTCCTCGCCGAATTCCGCGGGCATGGATTCGGTGAAGCCGCTATCCGAATAATAGGTGCCACGCACGCCCACCTTGGGCACGAGCGAGAGCCAGCCGAGATACGTGCCGGGATAGGAAAGCTGGTGGAAGGTATCGGCGCGGTAGGTTTCGTAGTCCGGGAAAATCGAGTCGTTCGTGAAGTTGCGACGCAAAAACCCGGCGCTCGTCTCGCTGTCGTAGAAGATGCCGCTCTGGCCGAAAGCCGGGATGCGCTTGATGTCCAGCGCGGCCTCTGGCAGGCGCTCGGTGCTGTCGAACTGGTCGTTGATCTGCTTGCGCGCGGTCACGGTGAGCGTGCCGTCCTCGTCCCACTTCGTGATGCTGATCGCGTTGTCCGGGTTCGGATTCTGGCGGAACTCGCCCGGCGTGAAATCCTGCAGGAAGCGGCGGTCGCTCAGCTTGTTGATGTCCACCGAGGTGTAAATGTCGTCCGTCCAGTAAGTGCGGTCCTGCAGCGAAACCCGGTAGCGCGTCGGGTCGATCGCCTCGCGAGCCAGCGCCGTTTTGTTTTTCTCGGGGTTCGAGTCGTCGATGATGTAGCTGCGGAAGCGGCCCCAGCCTTTGCCCGGCCGGCGCTCGCGTTTCTCCGCCTCGGAGTTCGACTCCGCGACGCTGGTCAATCCGCCCGAATCCAATTCGCCACTGCCAGCTTCCGCCCAGCGCGACTCAAAGCCGATGCCGAGGCCGCGGTCGGTCATCAGATCGAGCCGCAGTTTGCCGGACATATTCTCCGCGAGCGGAAAGGTGTATTGCCCCAACAGGTAGGTGCCGAGCGTGCTGCTGTAACCGGGTGTGAGCAGGAAGCCCTGCTCCTTGTTCAGCGACTGATAGAGATACGGGAACCAGAAAATCGGCACCTTGCCGACGTAGAAGCGGGCGTTTTGAAAAACGATGCGGTCTTTCGGGTAAATGCGGACCGTGCGCGCCTTGATCACGTAGTCCGGCTTCGACGAATCGCTGGTCGTGAAGACGCCGCCTTTCACGAGGTAGGCGTTGCTGCCGAGCGAACTGAGCGTGTCGCCCGAGTAGTCGAAGGGAGTCAGCGCGCCGCTGAAATCCGCCGCCTGGAGCACCTTGGTCTCGAGATTGTAGACCGCCCGCTCGCAGGTGGTGAGCTGACCCGAGCGGAAGATCCGCACATTCCCGGAGACCAGCACGTCGCGCGTGTCGGGATTGTACTGCGCGAAGTCGCAGTAAATCGTGGTGTCGCCGTAGCGGATGATCACGTCGCGATCGGCGACCGCGATGCCGTTCTCGAACCGAGTTTCCTCGGCGTTAATCTCGATCGGCACATCCGCAAAGCTGCCAAACTGCGCGCGGGCTCCGGAGAGACCGCAGAACAGCAGAGCGAGCGAGAGCAAAAGGCGTTTCATGCAAAGATGGGGACCGTATCGAAGCGGCGGAAAGCTTGCCAAGGGAAAAGGCGCCCCGGCGGGAGGGAGAAATTCGAAACTCGAAATCCGAAATCCGAAACAATTTTCAAAGGATGAGAAGGGGGAAAACCGAATGAGGCCGCCGCTTTGTTTTCCGCATTTCTCTTCGTTGCCTGCGGTTTGTTTCGGGCTTCGGATTTCGGATTTCGGATTTTCCACCAGCTAATCCTGGTACCCGAGGGGGTTGCGCACGTGCCAAGCCCACGCGCTTTCCACGATTTTGTCGATCGCCTGATACTTCGGCGTCCAGCCGAGTTCGCGTTTGATTTTATCCGATCCCGCGATGAGCCGCGCGGGGTCGCCGGGCCGGCGCGGTTTGGCCACCACCTTGATCTCTTTGCCGGTCACCTCTTCGCACATGCGGATGACCTCGCGCACGCTCGTCCCGCCGCCGGTGCCGAGGTTGAAAAAATCGCTCTTCTCCGTGGTCAGCGCGAGCATGTGCGCCTGGGCGAGGTCCACGATGTGGATGTAATCGCGCACGCAGGTGCCGTCCGGCGTTTCGTAGTCGGTGCCGTACATTTCGACGTGGTCCTTTTGCCCGAGCGCCACTTTCAGCACGTTCGGAATGAGGTGCGATTCCACGCGGTGATCCTCGCCGTATTGCTCGGTCGCACCGGCGGCGTTGAAGTAACGCAGCGCCGTGAACCGTAGACCGTGGACCTCGTCGTACCACCGCAGCACTTTCTCGAACATCAGCTTCGACTCGCCGTAGGGATTGATCGGCTGCTGCGGCAGCGTCTCGTCGATCGGCAGCCGGTCGGGCGGGCCGAACGTGGCGCAGGTCGAACTGAAGACGAACTTTTTGCAGCCCGTGGCCACCATCGCGTCGAGCAGGTTCAGGCCGCCGTAGACGTTGTTGCGGAAATACTTCGAGGGATTCGTCATCGACTCGCCGACGAGCGCATTCGCCGCAAAGTGCATCACCGCCTCCGGTTTCACGGCCTCCAGCGCATCCTCGATGTCGCAACGCTGCTGGAGGTCGCCGACGACCAGCTTCGCCCGCGGGTCGACCGCTTTGCGATGGCCCTCCGTGAGGTTGTCGAAGACCGTGACCGTGTGGCCGGTGTTGAGGAGTTGTTCGACGCAAATGCTGCCGATATAGCCGGCGCCGCCGGTGACGAGGATTTTCATCAGATGATGTTGGGAGACAAAGCGCGGGAACTAAGCGCAGACCGTGTGCGCCGTGCAAGCTGCCTCTTCAACGAAAACGACGGTGCACCTACCAGCCCGCGTCAAGTGGAGGCGGGCTCCATCGCGATCGCCGGAGGCGGCGGGGAGGCGGGCGTCGGCGCGCTGGAGGAACGCGTCGCGCTCGCCTGATCGGAATGCGGCAGCGCCTTTTGCAGTTCGGCGACCATGGTGCGGATGTAGCCGCGCTTGGCCCGCGGCTTGAGCAGCTTCAGGCTCATCGCCTTGGACCCCCACTCGAGGATTTCGATGTCCAGATTCCGGACGCCCCACTTGCGCACCGAAGCCATGTTCGGCTTGTAGAGATCGATCGTCTTTCGCCCGACCAGCGCCGAACCGTAGTCCTCGATCACGTATTCGCGCCCCAGCTCCGGGATGCGAAACCGCGTGCCGAGCGGCAGCCACGACCAATCCGACGCTGCGCTGTAGACAGCGCCGCCGAACCGCAGACGGCTGCCGATCGCGTTGTTCACCCCGCCCGGCTCGGTGTGGGTGTAGGCCGTCGTCCGCACGGTCATGTGCGTGCCGGTGGTGCCGGGTTTCGTCTTTGCGACGGTTTTCTTTTTCGCAGTTCCGGCGCAGCCGACCATGAGCACGGCGAGCAGAAGGGGGAGAGCTTGCTTCATGCGGCGCACCCTGTAGCGGCGCGGCGGAGAGGCGGCAACCGCTAAATCAGCGTCCGCATTTCCCGAATCGCCGCCGCCATGTCCGGCGCGGCGAACACGGAAGTGCCCGCGACGAACGTATCCGCCCCGTGCTGCGCGGCGATCGGCGCGGTCTTCAAGGTGATGCCGCCATCCACCTCGATGCGGTAGCCGAGCCCTCGCTGGCTGCGCGCCTCGGCCGCTGCTTTCACCTTTTCCATCATCTCCGGCATGAACGGTTGCCCGCCAAAACCCGGCACCACCGTCATCACCAGCAGCAGATCGATCTGATCGAGGAACGGCTCGACCGCCGCAAACGGCGTCGCCGGCCGCAGCGAAATCCCCGCCGTACCCCCCGCCGCGCGGATCGCCGCCAGCGTCGCCGCCACGTCGCACTGCGCCTCGACGTGAATGGTGATATTCGCCGCCGTCTTCGCAAACCGCGCGAGATAGCGATCCGGCCGCTCGATCATCAGATGCACATCGAGCGGCACCGAGGCGACCCGCGCGATGGCATCCACGAACGCGGGGCCGAAGGAAATATTGTCTACGAAATGCCCATCCATCACGTCGAGGTGCAGCCAGTCGCCACCCGCCGCTTCCGCGCGGCGCACCTCCTCATGGAGCCGGCCGAAGTCGCAGGCGAGAACCGAAGGAACAATGACGGACGGGTGAGTGGACATGGGAAAATCTTGGGCAGCCTCCTGGGGCGCCACGCGCATCCCGCCACGGGCGCGCCCGCCAGTCAACCGCCGCGCGGCTCAGCGCGGCATCGTCACCTGCGGCGGGGGCGGCGGCGCGCTTCGCACTTCGACCACCCACCACACCGCCACGGCGA
>Ga0209181_10000622_pt1 | contig 65617 bp, 46 predicted proteins | sample MAT05_FD_187208 | JGI IMG/M metagenome (GOLD analysis project Ga0209181, IMG submission 187208) | Freshwater microbial communities from Lake Fryxell liftoff mats and glacier meltwater in Antarctica - MAT-05 (SPAdes) (version 2) | ecosystem: Environmental > Aquatic > Freshwater > Ice > Liftoff...
ACACCGAGCCCGCACTCGACACCGAAACCGCACTCGACACCGAGACCGCACTCGACACCGAGACCGCACTCGACAGCGAGCCCGCACTCGACACCGAGACCGCACTCGACACCGAAACCGCACTCGACACCGAGCCCGCACTCGACACCGAGCCCCCATTCGACACGGCGCCCCCCCCCATCGACACGACGCCCGTGCTCGACACGACGCCCCCCATCGACACGACGCCGCCCATCGACACGACGCCGGTGGTCCCAGCCCCAGTCTCCGAGACCTGCGACGATGACGAATGCACGATCGACTGCACCAACAGCGCGAGCTGCAAGGTTGCCTGTCGCGAAGACGCCACCTGCAACGTCGACTGCCAGGGTGCCAGCAACTGCGCCATGGATTGTCGCAACGACAGCACCTGCAACATCGACTGCCGCGGCGACAGCGACTGCTCCGCCGTCAAGTGCAAGGACAACTCGACTTGCACAATCGACTGCCGCGGGCGCGACGACTGCAGCGCCTTCCACTGCGATGGCCACGCCCACTGCTACCTGTTGTGCGAGGGCGAGGACTGCAGCTGCAAGGGCGCCGTCCGCTGCAACAATGGGCTCGTAGCGTGCAACGGCGCGCACTGCCCCGGTGGGTAGCGATCAGGCCGCGGCGGCGGCAGCCGAGCGGATGGCCTGAATCTCGTTCTCGATGTCGATGCGCTCGCCAACGAGCACGCCGCCAGCCTCGAGCAGCTGGTTCCAGCCAAGCCCGAACTCACGTCGGTCGATGTGGGTCTTGGCGCTGAACGAGACGCGCTCGTTGCCCCAGGGATCTTGGCGCGACCACCCTGCGCGGCGTCGAGCACGACCTCGTGGGTCTGGTCGCGCACGGCGAGGTTACCAGTTATCGCGAGGCGGTTGTCTTTGCCGACCGAAACCTTCGGCTCTCGAAGGTCATCTGCGGGAATTGAGCGACGTCGAAGAAGTCGCCCGAGCGCAGGTGGTCGTCGCGCTTGTCGACGCCGGTGTCGATGCTGCCCACGTCGATGGCGACCTTCACGGTCGAGCGGGTGACGTCGTCGTCGAGTTGCAGAGCGGCCTGCCATCCCTTGAAGTTGACTCACACCTTGGCAAGGGCCATGTGCCGCACGCTGAAGTGGATACCTGCGTGGGCGTTGTCGATGGTGTAGATGGCGTTCTTGCGGGGTCTACTGAGTGCTTGAGCTGGTGTTGGGCCCGCATCTCGTGCGGCTCGGACAACCGTAAGCGCCGTTAGCGTCCCAAAACTAGTCACTCTCGTTGGAGGGACCATTCGCGTCGCGAGAAAATCGACATGGACTCATGTCGACCATCTCACGTCCAACTCAAGCATTTGCAATCAGGGGACCTGTGCAGTGCGCGCGAGCTGCTCGGCGAGCAGGGTCGTCAGGTTCGTCAGCTCGGCCCCGAGGATCTCGTCGAGCGCTTGCGCCACCGCACTCACCGTTCGGACGGCCACCGGCCGCTCACTGTCGAAGGCGTGGCGCAACACCACCTCACCAGTCGCCAGCGACACCAGCTCGAAGCGCATCGCCAGGTGCGCGCGCCAATCGCGCTCGCCCACGTCGAGTTCCTCGACAGTGACCACCTCGCCGCGCAGCTCGTAGTCCGCGAGCCCCGCTGTCGAGCGCATCGAGACATTCGCAAAGAGACCCGCGGCACGCAGGTGCCCGGTCGCCGCCTCGGCCATCATGCGGCCGGGCTTGCTGGCCCACAGATCAAACGGATAGAAGCGCAGCTCGCGGCCCTTCTGGCGATAGACCAGCTCCGGCCGATCATACGGCGCGTGCACCTCGAAGCGGGTCACGACCAATGTGGCGGCTGTTCGTGTTCGCGGCGTGACCGGCCCCGTGCCTTCGAGCGCGTAGTACACGGGCTCTTGGCTCGTGCCGAAGCAGTTGACCAGGGTCGAAATCACGAACAGCACGGCGCACACACCGGGGGCGCCGAGCCCACTTCGCGCGCTGGAAATTGGTGTTATTCGATTTACACGATTCATGGATCACGTCCTGCCCAGGTCTTGCCCTGGATGAGCGACGACGGGTCACGCCGCAGCATCTCCGCCAGCTGCGCGATACTGTCGATGCCGTCGGAGAGTTCGACCAGCACCCGCTGGACGTCGCTCTGGGTTCGGCCGACCGCGGTGTCGAAGCGGCCGACGAAGGTGCTTGCGTTGGCTACGAAGCCGTCGACCTTGGCGACCGCGCCGTCGACTCTCGCAACCACCGAGTTCGCCTTGCTGAGGAGCGGCCCGACCTCACGAATGAGGATGCCGTCAGTGTGGTCGACGACGTCGTTGAGGCTCTTGATTGTCGAACGCACATCGTTGAGCGCGCCGCTGACCTCGCCGCTCGCGGTCTCGGCTACATCCAGGAGGCGCCCGATGCGCGGCCGCGTGTCTTCGATGGTGCCGGCCAGCCCGGCGGAGATGCGCTCGATGTTGGCGAGTGTGCCCTCGATGCGCAGGAGGTTGTCTTCGCTGGTGATGCGGTTCACCTGGTCAGCGATGGTGTCGATCTTGGCGCTGATGTTCTCGGCCTTCTGCAGGAGCTCGTCGAAGAGCCCGACGCCGGCCGGGATCTCCTCGCCTGGGAGGCGGCGGCGAACCCCGTTGGTGCCGCCCATGAGATCGACGCGCCGGGTGCCGGTGATGCCCTGGAGGACGACTGTCGCCGTGGTGTTCTCGGGGATCGGGGTGCCTTCCTGCAGCTCGAGTCCGAGGCGCACCATCGCCACATCGACCGGGTCGACGGCCACCGTGTTCACCTTGCCGATCACGATGCCGTTGTAGGTCACGTCCGATCCCGCCGTGAGCCCACCTACACCGCCCGAGATGCGCACGAAGTACTTGTCACTGTGTGAGAAAACGGTGCCACCGACCTTGTAGATCACGACCGCCGCGACGATCGCTGTGGCGATCAGCAGAAAGAATCCAAGCCGGACCTTCTGCGCTTTGGACAGGTCGCTCATCGTGCCACCGCCATCGTGCCGAACATCGACTCATCGGCGGGCGCGTCGTCAGCGACCTCTATCGTCTCGCCTGGCTCCGCAGCTTGCGCCTCGTTCACGGGCGAACGCGGCTTGGCCCGACGCTCGAAGAAGCCGGAGAGCGTCTCGTTTTCGGAAGCGAGCGCCTCTTCGAGAGTGCCGTCGAAAGTGACCTTGCCCTTCTCCAGCAGGACCACGCGATCCGCGATCGTCTTGATGCTCTCGACCTCGTGCGTGACGACGACCACCGTCAACCCGAGGGTGTCGCGCAGCTGAACGATGAGCTGGTCGACCTCGGCCTGGGTCGCCGGGTCGAGGCCCGCCGACGGCTCGTCGCACAAGACCAGCTCAGGGTCGAGCATCAGCGCGCGCGCCAGCCCGGCCCGCTTCTTCATGCCACCGGAGAGCTCGCCGGGCAGCTTGTCGAGCGCGTCTTCCAAGCGCACCAGGCCGAGCTTCATGCGGACCAGCTCGGACTCGACCTCGGGCGGCAACTGGGTGTGCGCGCGTAGCGGTACCGCCAGGTTCGCGGCCACTGTGAGGCTGTTGAGGAGACCGCCTTCCTGGAACATCAGGCCGACGCGCGAGAGCAACGTGGCGCGCTCCTCCTCGCCGAGCTTGTCGAGCTCTTCGCCCAGGACCCTGACGGTGCCGCGCTGGATCGGGATGAGTCCGACGAACGCCTTGAGCACGGTCGACTTGCCGCTGCCCGAGCCTCCGACGATGCAGGTGATAGCACCCGCGTGGATCTTCACGTCCACACCATCGAGGACGAGCTGGTCGCCGTAGCCCGCCGCGAGGTCAGTGGTCTCGATGACATATTGCATACTCATGGAACTGCCCATCCCTAGCCGTCGAAATAGAAGAGCAAGCTGAATGCCGCATCGGCGACGATGACCCAGAAGACTGCGGACACGACCGAGGTCGTCGTGACGCGGCCCACGCTCTCTGCGCCGCCGTGCGCTTGAAAGCCGCGGTGTGCCGCGAGCAGGACGATGATCCACGCGAACACGACGCTCTTCAGGAGGCCGAGCAGGAGGTCATCGAGGGCCAACGCGTCCAGGGCGGTGGTCCAATACGCCTCACCGGAGAGATCGAGGTAGAGGAACGAGACCAGGTAGCCGCCGACGATGCCGAGCACGACCGCGAAAGTCGTGAGGCACGGCATGGTGAGGGTGAGCGCCAGGAACTTCGGTACGACGATGTAGCGCACCGGGTTGAGGCCCATCGTGTTGAGCGCGTCGACCTCCTGGCTGACTTGCATGGTCGCGACCTCGGCGGCGATCGATGCCCCGCTGCGGCCCGCGATGATGATCGCGGTCATCAGTGGTCCCATCTCGCGCGCCATAGAGATTGCGATCAGCTTGGCGACATAAATCGATGCCCCGAATTGTCGCAGTTGTGCGGCAGACTGGAGCCCCACCACGACGCCGATGAGGAACGCTATCAAGCCGACGATCGGCAGCGCGTCGACGCCGACCTTGACCGCCTCCGACCAGGTTGCGCCCTTGCGCACCTTGGCCGTGCGCGGTGCGCCGCGGAACGTCAGGTAGACCGTGTCGGCGGCCAGCGACAAGAGCCCGACCATGCCTCGCCACGACTCCTGACCGTAGGCGCCGAGCTGCTCGAACGTGCCTGGTCCGGCTGCCGGCTTGGCGGACGGCTGTTCCAACTGGAAGAGCGTCAGGGCGTCGCGCGCGGCCTCGGAGCAGGCGACCAGGCTCAGCTTGGTCTTCGTCTCGGCAGCCCGCCGATTCAACGTCCCGAGCAGCGCCACGCCCGCGCTGTCGATGCGTTCGATACCCGCGAGGTCGAGTCGCAATGAGGCGCGCGGCCGCTTCGAGATGGCCAGCAACAAGGGCTCATAAACCTCGTGTACTGCGTGCCGGTCGAGCTGGCCGGCCAATGTCACGAGCTCGCCGTCGGCCGCGATCGCGACGCTCACACGTGGCGCGGTCGTCCCTTCGGTCGCGTCGGTGGTGCTCGGCGCAGGCGCGGTCTGGGTATGGTCCATCGGTTCCTATGGGGTGGTCGCCGTCGACGACGGAGGCGGTGCTCCTAATACCGATGCTAGCGCCGTGCCAGACCGCAACCATCACTCGCGAGAAATTCTGGTTGCTCTCGCCTCGCCACGGCTTCGCCTGCTCGGCGATTTCCGGATCAGTCGCCCGGCTCGGCGCCACTTAAGCCGTCATGACGATCGACCATCGCGATGCCGGAACCGACAGCCTCGTCCTCGATCTCGCCCATGCGGCGGGCGCGACCGGCGACCTCATGACCCTCGATGCTGCGCTTGTGCGGCGTGGCCTGCAGCTACACCAGCGCAGCGTCGGGCCATTGCTCGTGCGCGGCACCCTACCCGAGGCGATGGTCGCGGTGGTCGGTGCGCGCGCCTGCGATCCGTATGGGCTCGCGATCGCACGCCGCATCGCGTTCGAGTTGGTCGCGCGTGACCTCGCGGTCGTGTCGGGCGGCGCCGAGGGATGCGATCACGCCGCCCACGTTGGCGCGCTAGATGCCGGTGGACGCACCGTGGTCGTGTTGCCCGCGGGCCACGACCACTTCTATCCGCGCGGCCATGAAGCACTCTATGCGCGCATCGTTGCCGAAGGCGGCGCGATCGTGTCGGCGTACTGGCCAACGACGCCCATCGCGAAGCATCGCTTCCTCGCGCGCAACCGCGTGATCGCGGGCCTCGCGCGCGCGGTCGTGGTCGCGCGGGCACACGCGCGCTCGGGCAGCCTGTCCACGGCGAGGGCCGCAAAGTCGCTTGGCAGGCCGGTCGCAGCGGTGCCAGGTGCCATCGGTGAGGCGCTCTCCGAGGGATGTCACCTCTTGCTCGACGAAGGAGCCGTGCCCATGGTCGGGCCCCGCTCGATGGATCGGTGGCTCGGGCGGGAAGCGAGCAATCGGCGTTGGCCGGTGCTGGCACGAGGGCAACCGGCACCCTGGTCGGACGACGCGCAAGCACCGCGGACGAACGTACGAGATGCGGGTGCGACCACCATCCTCAAAGCGGTGCGCGCGGAGCCGGGGCTTGACCTCGACGCAATCGCCGTGAGAACAGGCACTCCCATTGCCGCCTTGGCGGTAATCGTGCTCGGTCTCGAGATCGAGGGAGTGCTCGAGCGTTGGCCCGGTGGACGTTACCACGTCCGTGCGGGGCCGGGAGAATAGCGAACCGTGGCCAAGTCACTCGTTGTGGTCGAGAGCCCGTCGAAGGCGAAGACGATTGCCAAGTACCTCGGCAAAGGCTTCGAGGTGAAGGCGTCCGTTGGGCACGTCAAGGACCTCCCGAAGTCGCGCATGGGCGTCGACATCGAGGGAGGCTTCGAGCCGGAGTACGAGACGATCAAAGGTAAGGCGAAGGTCCTGACCGAGATCCGCAAGGCGGCCAAGGCGGCCGATATGGTCTATCTCGCGCCTGACCCGGATCGCGAAGGAGAGGCTATCGCCTGGCACATCTTCACCGAGCTGAAGGTGCCGGAGGACAAGGTCCGGCGCGTGCTCTTCAACGAGATCACGCAGAAGGCGATCCAGGCTGCGCTGAAGGCGCCGGTCCGCCTGAACGAGAACAAGTACAACAGCCAGCAGGCGCGCCGCATCCTGGACCGGCTGGTCGGCTACAACGTGAGCCCTCTGCTGTGGGACAAGGTCCGCCGCGGTCTCTCGGCCGGTCGCGTGCAGACCGTCGCCGTGCGGCTCATCGTCGAGCGCGAGCGGGAGATCGCCGCCTTCAAGCCCGAAGAATACTGGACCGTCGATGCGCGCTTCGAGGCGAAGACGCCGCCGCCGTTTGGCGCGAAGCTCCTGAAGATCGGCGACAAGAAGTCCGAGCGCATCCCGGGCGATGACGCGAAGGCCGCGGTGAAGGCGGTCGAGAAGGGCCCGTTCGCGGTCGGCGAGGTCAAGAAGCGCGACAAGAAGGTCGAGCCGCCGGCACCGTTCACGACCTCGCGACTGCAGCAGGAAGCGGCTCGTGCGCTGCGCTTCACTGCCAAGCGGACGATGGCGGTCGCGCAGCGTCTTTATGAAGGTCGCGAGCTCGGTGAGCGCGGCGCGGTCGGTCTCATCACTTACATGAGAACGGACTCGGTGCGCATCTCAGACGACGCGATCGCCGAGGTGCGCGAGTACATCGAGAAGAAGTACGGGCCGCAGTACCTGCCCGAGAAGCCGCGCGTCTTCAAGACGAAGGCTCGCACGCAGGACGCCCACGAGGCGGTCCGCCCGACCACGCTCGAGCTGCCGCCCGATGTGGTGAAGCCGTTTCTGGAAGACGACGAGTACAAGCTCTATCGCCTCGTGTGGCAGCGCTTCGTGGCGTGCCAGATGATGCCGGCGATCTACGCGAGCACCACGGTCGACATCGAAGGCCCGAAGAAGCACATCTTCCGCGCGACCGGCTCGATCAAGAAGTTCGACGGCTACACCTCGGTGCATCAAGAGACGCACAACCCCGAGGAAGAAGACGCGGACGCCGAAGAGCAGCTGCCGCAGCTCGAGACCAAGGACGCGCTGAAGCTCCTGAAGATCGAGAGCAAGCAGCACTTCACGCAGCCGCCGCCCCGCTTCACGGAAGCGACCCTGGTGCGCGAGCTCGAAGAGCAAGGCATCGGGCGCCCGTCGACGTACGCCGCCATCATCTCGACCATCCAGGACAAGAAGTACGCGGAGAAGCGCAAGGACACGCGCTTTGCTCCGACCGAGCTCGGGACCATCACGACCGATCTCCTGGTCGAGAGCTTTCCTCACCACTTCGACGTGAAGTTCACGGCCGGCATGGAGGAGCAGCTCGACGAGGTCGAAGAGGGAAAAGTCGATTGGAAGGGCTTGCTCGCCGACTTCTGGAAGGGTCTCGAGGGGACCCTCAAGATCGCCAAGACCGACATGCGCAACGTCAAGCGCGAGGAGGTCCCGACCGACCTCGAGTGCCCGAAAGACCAGGGTAAATTGGTCATCAAGTTCGGCAAAAACGGCAGCTTCGTCGCGTGCCAGAACTACCCCGACTGCAAGTTCACGAGCGAGTTCGAGCGCCAGGACGACGGCACCATCAAGCTCCAGGGCGACGCCAAGACCGGCGAGATGTGCGCCCTGTGCGGCACCGGCGAGCTCATCGAGAAGCGCGGCAAGTTCGGGCGCTTCATCGGCTGCTCGAACTACCCCGAGTGCAAGTTCACGCGGGCAATCTCGACTGGTGTGACATGCCCGCAGTGCAACGAGGGCATCCTGCAGGAGAAGCAGTCGAAGAAGGGCAAGCTCTTCTACGGCTGCAGCCAGTATCCCAAGTGCGACTACGCGAGCTGGGACCGTCCGATCAAGAAGGCCTGCACCGCCTGCGGCAACGCGTACCTCATCCAGAAGATGAATCGCAGCGGCCCCGGCAAGGTGATGTGCCCGGCGTGCCAGACGGTCTACAGCGGTGACGACGAGAGCGCCGTGCCCGAGGTCGAAGTCGAAGCCTGAGCACGCTCGGACAGCGCAGCGAATCGGTGCGAACGGAGAGCGGCCCGGAGTTTCCTCCGGGCCGTTGGTCTTTCAGCGTTCTCGATCCAGGTCAGTCGGCCTGTGCGTAGCACCGCTCGACCGGTTTTCCAGGTTCAGTTCGGCGGCCCGGATCAAGGTCTGCACGCTCCCGTACGAGATTGCCAAGCACAAGCAAGGCTAATGCTAATCGAATTGGGACGCGCGCGCCTTGTCCGCGTCGCCGCGCTCGCTCTTCTTCTGGCGGCGCCAGCCCACCACCATCATGACGATCCCAGCTGCGAGCAGGACCAACGGCGCCGAGCGGTAGCCCGCGGCGAAGGCGCGCGATGAGCCGATGGGCACGCTCAGTCCCGCGGCACCGAAGAGCACGGCACCGATGACGAACGCGAAGCCGACGACGAAGAGCTTGCTCGCGAAGAGGCGAAAGCCCTTGCCGACGCCGAGCAGCTGCGCCGCTTCGTTCCAGGGGAGCGCGGCGATGTCGGCAGCAGGCGCGGCGGTCGCGAGCCACGCGAGGAAGCGCTGCGTCTCAGCGTCGCGGATGTCGAGCGGCAGCGTCACGAGCTTGGGCGACATGCGTAGATGCAGCGCGGTCAGGCCACGCTTGAGACCCGCGGGAGACGGCGAACGATCGATGCCGAGGTGGCGGATGTCGGCGAGCATGACGACGCGCGGCTGACGCAGGGGGCGCTTGAAGGTGAAGCGGTCGGCGAACGCCTCGACCTCGAGGCGCACACCGAGGGCAATCATCGGGCGGAAATGGATCGGTCGCAGGTCGCTCACGACCAGATGAGAGCACGGCCGAACGCCGAGCGCCATGGCTCGACGCTCGACCGCACTACACTCAGAAGAAAAGCTTGGCGGTCGCCTGGATGTTGATCGGCGCGCCCGGGGTGATGTGCAAGTCTTCGCACCCGGCGAATGTGCCACCATCCTCGGCGGGGCGTGTACCGGCTGGGCAATCGCTGGCGGAGTTCTCATTGGGCAGACGCGAGACATTGGCAAATTGGGCCTCGCGCACATCGGCGTCGAACAGGTTCTGGATCGACAATGAGAGCTCGAAGCGCTCGTGCTTATAGCCGGCCGTGAGGTCGATGCGGGTGAAGCCCTTGGCGGTCAGGAACTCGTCTTCGGTGGCGGGGCGATCGGCCAGGTGGAAGAGGCCAATGCGGCCATAGAAGCCGGACGGATGCTGGACCGAGACGCCGCCCGAGACGATCAGCGTCGGGGCGAGGGCGACCGCGTTGCCATTGCCTGCGTTCTCGACGTAGGTAGCGCTCGACCAGGTCATGTCGCCGTCGAGGAACAGCCAGTCGGTGAGCTCGGCCCGCACCTCGGCCTCGACGCCGACACGCTCGGTCTCGCCGCGCGCTTCGGTCTCGCCCGCGTCGCCGACCCACACCAGCTCGCTGTCGAGGTCGAGCGCATAGACCGCGGCCGCGATGTCGATGCTATCGAAGAGACGGGTGCGCACGCCGGCCTCGTAGCCCCTCGCCTGCGCAAGCGGGGTGACCGCGTCCTGGCCGCGCACGACGCCGCGTGCGTCGTTCGAGTGGAAGCCGATGCCGAAGTTCAGGAACACGTCGAAGTCGTCGACCGGAGAGATGACGATGGAAGCCTTGGGGCTCGGCTGCGTCGCCTGGCGCACGCCCGAGGTCTTGGTCCCGAGCGTCGACAGGTCTTCCAGACGATCGGTCACGTCGAAGCCGAAGTAGTCCATGCGCATGCCGAGGATCGTGCGCAGCCACGGGGTCCAGGTGATCTCCTCCTGGGCATAGACGCCAAGGCTGCCCTCCGCGATGTCGGCCCGCACGACGCGCTCGCGGACTTCGCGTTGGGTCGAGTTGGACAGGCCGTTGGCGATCGAGTCGCTGCGCACCTGGGTCCCGATGGTCGTGTCGAAGGCGATGTCGTGCCAGCGGCACACGAAGCGATAGGCGGCCTTGGCACCGAAGATGGTGCGGTTGTCCTGTTGTTCGATCTGGTCGCCGTTGAGCGGGTCGGCCGAGAAGAACGTGAAGTTCGAGTAGAGCGAGAGGCGATAGTTTTCGAGCCAAGCCATCACGGTGAGCTCGCTGTCGTCAGTCGGTTGCACGCGATATTGGCCATAGACGCTGTGGCGCTGCGAGTTGCCGCCGTCGCTCGCGTCGATGGTGCCGAAGCGGTCGAGGCGGCCGGCCCGGATCTCGCGAATCGGCAACTGTCCCGAAGCGTTCCAGCCGGCGCCATAGCTCGTGAACGCGAGCGAGAGGCGCGCGCCATCGTCGAAGTCGTGGGTCACCTTCGAGAAGAAGCTGTAGCGCTCGAGCCCCTCGCCGCGATCGAAGGGGCCATTGGTGACATAGACCTCGGCTGCGATGAGCGGGGCCCAGTCCTTGATGTCGGGGCTGACCATGACCAGGCCGCGCCACGTGTCGAACATGCCGCCGGTCAGCGAGACCTCGTTCGCCTGCAGCTTGCGGTGGGTGACGATGTTGATCGTGCCGGCCGTGCCGAAGTCACCGAACTCCGCGTAATAAGGACCCTTCGAGACCTCGATGCGCTGCACGACCTCGGGGATCAGCCAGTTGAGATCGGCGTAGCCCTGGCCGTGACCGTGGCTCACTTTGTTCACGGGGATGCCGTCGACCATGATCGACACGTCGGTCCCGTGGTCGGCGTCGAAGCCGCGCAGAAAGTACTGGTTGGCCTTGCCGCCGCCCGCGTGCTGCACGACGTAGAGGCCGGGCGTGACCATCAGGATGTCGGCCGGGCGTGGGTGTGGGCGCAGCAGGAAGTCGCGGTCACGCACGGTGAACGACGACGCGGCATTGTACGGGCGCCGGCCGAGGATGCGGGTGCGGTTGTCGAGGTCGGGCTCGTAGGACAAGGCGGGATCGGTCTCGGGCGTGAGCTCGGGCTCCGGTGTGGACGTGGGTGCGGGCTTGGGTGCCGGTGCGGGTTCGTCGGCCCACGCGGGGGCGGTGAAAGCGCAGAGCGATGCAATCGAAGACATGACGAGGCGACGGCCTCGGGTGAGGCGTAGCGGACGGATGAGCATGATGGTTTCCTGAGCGCGCGCGGGCGCCCTGCGAGCATCGTTGTGACGAGCTCGGCGAGTGGTTGCGATGACCGACGTGACGACGAGCGTCAGGCTGGTGGCGCGCGCGCGGACCCAGGGGTGCGATGGCGGCGTGCGACCGAAACCTCGGGAAGCGAGGCCGGGGCACGCACGGCGACGTCGATGCGTTCGATGGCGACGAAGTCGATGGCGACGCTCGTGAGCAGCGAGACACCGAAGTGTTGCAGCGCTCCCGCGCCATGGTTGGTCGACTTGTGCGGTGGAGTGTTGGAGTCGGTCGGCTTGGGCGCGTCCGCAGCGCGGTCAGCGAGCATGCCGCAGTGGTCATGCGCGGCGGCGTGCGCACGGGCCTCGCGCTGGCGTTCCCATCCGTGCGTGAAGGCACGACGCGCACGCGAAGGTTCCTCGTGAACCGGAGCACATACGAGGTCGTCATCGGGCTGTGCGATGACACCCGCGGGGCCGTGGCGATGGTCGTCGCGATGACCGATGAGGTGCCCGAGCGGCGCGACGACGATGCCACCGAGGAACACGACGAGCGCGTAGAACGCGACCTCGGGCGAGGCGAGCACGCCCAGCACGCCACGGCGATCGCGCGGGCGCATCATGGCGGCGTGTCCTTGCGGCAACCGGGGTTCCTCGTGTGACAGGTGACTCGACTCGGGCGGTACGCTGCAACCACGAGCCCGGATCGCATGTGCGCGCGATCACCCCCCTCAGAAGCCGTTGCCCGGGTCCAAGCTCCCGGCGAGATAGGAGCGCTCTGAAAAATCGTGAGCGCCTCTGTCAGGTCGTTCCCGAGCCCCCTCTCTACTTGCAGACGGTCGCAGTGACCGTCGCTGAAACGGAGAATGACGATGGCGACGATGAACCTGGTGAAGGCGGCGATGGTAGCGGTGGTGTTCGCGGGTCCGATGGCGCTGGCGGGATCGGCCCTGGCTTCCGAGCCGGTCGCGAGCGAGGTCACCGCTGTCGAGAGTGCGAGCGGCGCCGACGGCAGCGGCCAGGACAGCGGGGTTCAGGCCTACTGCTACTGGGAGACCTACTGCAATGTGTACGGCTACTGCTGGACCAACTGGGCCTGCTTCTGAGCCGCTCCCGATGAAGCGGAATCCAGGCGAATTCGCGAAGTGGGGCGCCCGCGGGCTAGGAGCCGCCCCGAAGGCCAGCCTCATAGGCTGCCAAGGGGCGAGTGACGACGCCCCCGGGTGCCCCGCGAGCGAATTCAGCGGCCGCGGATGCGGATGGCCCAGGTGAGCTTTGCGAGACCGCGCAGAACACGCGGCACCCGCTTCATCAGGTTGATGCTTGGCGGGCGCTTCTCGGCGATGGTGATGGGGATCTCCACGATGCGGAAGGCGTCGCGCTCGGCCCGGATGACAAGCTCGCTGGCGAAGAGGTCCTTGTCCTCGATGCAGCGCGAGACGACCGGCAACAGGTGCTCGCGATGGAAGGCCTTCAGGCCGTGGGTGTCGGTGCCCTTGAAGTCGAGCAGCACGCGGAACATCCCGTTGATGACCGCGGTGCCGAGCTTGCGGAAGGCAGGGCGCTGGTCCTGGGCGTCCTTGTGCGCCTTGCTGCCGATGACCATGTCACACTGGTCGGCCTCGAGCAGGTTCAGCGCGCGCGCGTGAAAGCCCACGTCGCAGAGGTCGATCTCGTCGCACAGCACGAAGGTGCCGCGCGCTTCGAGGATGCCACGGCGCAGCGCCTTGCCGTAATTGGGCTCGGGGCTGTGCAGGACGCGCACCTGCGGGTGCTTGCGCTCGAGCTCGTAGGCGTGCTCGAGCGTCTTGTCCGAGGAGCCGTTCTCCGTGACGATGATCTCGTAGCTGACCTCGGGCAGCTCCTCCGCGAGGCGCACGATCAGGTCGTGCACGGCGGTCTGGAGCAGGCCCTCCTCGTTGTAGACCGGGATGATGATCGAGGCCAACGGCTGGCCCGAGGGCGAGTTGCTTGAGTTCGACACGGGACTCCTCGGAGGGCGTCGTCGCCGCGGGGCGGGCGTTCGACCGGCCGGCCATATATCGACGCGGCCCAAGCGGTGTCAACGGACATCACCGCGCTCTCCGGAGGCCGCGCGCGCGAAGAGTTTGTGTTACCGTCGCCGCACAATGAGTCGCGGTCACTTCATCGGATTGAACCACCATCGCCTGATGCTCGCAGACCGGCTGCGCATGGACGCGTACGAACGCGCCATCGCGGAGCGCGTCAAGCCCGGCATGCGCGTGATGGACCTTGGTACTGGCACCGGCATCCTGGCCCTGTGGGCGGCCAAAGCAGGCGCCGAAGTGATCGCGGTCGAGCCGCACGCGGTGATCGAGGTCGCGCGCCGCATCGCGCACGACAACGACCTGGCAGACCACATCACGTTCGTGCGCGGCGACTCGCGCGCGATCGAGCCGGCAGGGGTCGACCTGGTCATCACCGAGTGCATGGGAAACTTCTTCGTCACCGACGAGATGCAGCCCGTCCTGCGCGACCTGCCCCGCCATGGGAAGGACGGCGCCCCAATCGAGACGATGCCACGCCGCATCGCCCTGAAGATCGCGGCGGCGACCCTGCCGCTGTGGCGCGAGCTGTCGTTCTGGGAGGATGAGATCGGCGGCTTCGACTACTCTGGCGCCATCGACTTCGCGACCCAGGCCGCCTACGTCGTGCACTGTGAGCCCGAGTTCGTCGCCACCGACACGGCGACAGTGGCGGACTTCCCGCTGGTCGAGGCACCCGATTGCTTGGACCTCAAAGCAACTCTGAACGTGACCAAGGCGGTCACGCTGCACGGGCTCATCGGTTGGTTCGACGCCGACCTGGCAGAGGGCGTGGTGCTCTCGACCGAGCCGGGGCAGCGCACCCACTGGGGTCAGATGGTGTTTCCGCTGCCGGCGGTGTCGGTGCGGCCGGGTGACCGCATCGAGGTGCGCCTGGAGCTGGCGATGGACGCGGCGCTGCGCTCACACTTCCGGTGGAGCGGTAAAGTGATCTCGACAGGTGGCTTCGAGCTGGAGTTCGAGCGCGACACGCGGCTGCGCTTTGGAGGTGCGACATGACGCGCAAGACGGCGGTGGCAGCGGCCACGGTGGCAAATCTCGGGCCCGGTTTCGACGTGCTGGGGCTGTGCCTCGAGGGCCCGCGCGACACGGTCACGGCCGAGCTGACGACGACCGGCATCATCGAGCTGGTCGACGTGACAGGGCCGATGGACGTGGTCGCGAAGCTGTCGGGCAAGGCGATGGAGAACTGCGCCGGCGTCTCGGTCAAGGCGGTGCTCGACATGTTCGCGCCGGGTGCGGGCGCGCGCCTGTGGCTCGACAAGGGCCTGCCGCTCGGGTCGGGGCTCGGCAGCTCGTCGGCCTCGTCGGTCGCGGCCGCGGTGGCGATTGCGGCCTGCATCGATCCCGACCTCCCGAAAGAGATGTTGTTCTCGGCGGTGCGCGAGGGCGAGCGGCTCGCGACCGGCACGCCGCATCCCGACAACGTCGCGCCGGCCTTGTTCGGCGGCATCATCGCGTGCCTGCATGGCGATGGTGAGCAGGTCGACGTGGTCACCCTGCCGGTGCCGCGCGGCCTGATGGTCGTGTGCGTGAAGCCCGACTTCGAGGTGCGCACGGCCGACGCGCGCGCGGTGCTGCCCAAGCTGGTGCCGATGGCCGACGCCGTGCGCAACCTCGGCATGATGGCCGGCCTCGTGAAAGCCCTCGCGTCGGGCGACCTGCAGCTGCTCGGTCGCTGCCTCGATGACCGCCTCGCGACGCCCTATCGCAAGCGGCTCATCCCCGGCTACGACGACGCCATCGAAGCGGCCATGAAGGCCCACGCCCTGGGCGCCGGCATCAGCGGCTCGGGCCCGGCGATGTTCGCGTTGTGCGGTGATCGCGACGACGCCCTCGCGGTCGCCGACGCCATGGTCGAAGCGTTCGAGCGGCGCCAGATCGGGGCGCGCGCCATCGTCTCGGCAGTCGACCGCGACGGCGCCACGCTCATCTGAATTCGTGCCTGCGACGCTCGGCCGAGCAAGCTCGGCCGCTACGATAGCTTGTAGCGGCCGAACGTTGGCCCACGAAGCCGAATTCGCTGGCAGCCACTTCGTGGCTTCGCTCACGATTTGTCAGAACGAAGGCTCGGTTCATGCTGCTTGCGCCTGCCTCGATCGCGTCGTAGACCGGCCCTTCGTCGCATCCCCGCTGCGACGTGCCCGAGGGCTCATGAAGCTGCCGTTCGCTCGTTCGCGTACGCGTTCCGACAAGCATGGTTCCGCCAAGTCCGACAGCGCGCACAGTGGCGTGCTGCTGGCGCCCGGAACGTCCGGCTCGACCATCTTCCTGGAAGCGCTGGCCGAAGCCGCGCGCCGCTTTCCGAGCGCGCTTGGCAAGGTCCGGTTGCCGTCGGACGGGGCGACCTTCAAGCGCACCTTCCCCGAGGTCGTGACTCGCTTCGAGCTGCATCGCGCGGCCTCGCCCGAGCGGGTCGAGATCGCCCGCTCGCTGATCGCGTCGCTGCATGCACGCCTCTTCTTCAGGGAGTCGGGCACGAACGAGAGCCAAGTCCTCTTGTCGGACTATCTCCAGCAGCCGCGTGCGCCGGTCGCGCTGCGCGTGGTCGGAGGCCAGGGCGAGCCGCGTTGGAACGCCGAAATCCCCTGGCGTAACGAGCGCTTCGAAGGCACATCGCGGCTCGCGACAATGGTCGCGACGATGCGTGAGCTGCACCTGATGACCGATGCCGCCAAGCTCGGGCTCGACTGGATCATCGCGCGCCTCGTAGCCAATGGCGGTCGCCTCGACCTGCGTGGTGAGCGCTTCGCGCTGCTCGGCGCCGGGGCCGAGCTGGCACCGACCGAGCTCTTGCTGGCAGCCGGTGCCGACGTGCTGTGGGTCGACCGCGCCACCGCGCCCGAGCGCTTGCTGGCTGGCGACTTCGCGGGCCGACTACACCTGGTGCCGGGCACCAGCGCCACCGACCTGCTCGCCGACCCGGGCACCGTGCGCCAGGCGATCATCGACTTCGCGCGCACCGGCGACGAGACTCGCGGCGTGCACCTCGGGCTCTACGCCTACGCGCCCGGCAAGGGCCGTGAGCTGCGCCTGGCGGCGGTGATGGATGCGATCGCGCGCAGCCTGCCCAGGGGCGTCGCGCGCTCGGTCGCGCTGCTCGTGTCGCCGACGACCCCCGGAGAAGTTCAGGCGGAAGACCGCGAAGCCGCGCTGACGCGCCGTGCAACCGCGCAGGTCTGGAAGAAGACGCTCGAGAAGACCGGCGTGCTGAGCCCCAAGGCGCAGGAGACGCTCGGGTCGACGACGGTGTCGCGCTCGGTCGTGTCGCTCCAAGGCGCGGCCTATCAAGCGGCGCAGTATCTCGCGAAGATGATGGCGGCCGAGGCGCTCCTGGCCGACGGCATCAGCGGTGCGCCGGTGTCGGTCTCGGCCAACGTCGCTGGCATCACCGCGACGCGCTCGCTGCTCCATCCACTCTTCCAAGCCGCGTTCCTCGGGGCGCCGCGCTTCGGGATCGAGATCTACGACCCGGCCACGACGCGCGTCCTGTCGGGCCTCCTCGCGTTGCACGATGTCCTCGCGCCGAGCGCGCCGGGCGCGTCCCAGCGCAGTGGCGAGCCGGTCCTCGAGCGCGTGAAGAAGGTCGCCGCCGAGAGCATCCATGGCGGCTGTCGCGCGCTCTCGTGGGAGCTCGAGCCGACCATCCGGGTCGGCGCTGTGCTCGGTCTCGGCAAGCAGCCAAAGCTGCTGGTCGGGCTCATCCCGCGCAAGAAGAAGCGCAAGTAGTCAGCCCGTCAGCGGTGCGGCCGTTGCGGGCGCCGCAAGACCATGTCGACGTGCGGGATGTCGTCGTCGAGATAGGGCGCGCTGATCGTCTCGAAGCGATGCTTTGAGTACCAAGCTTCGAGGTGCGCCTGCGCCGCGATGTGCACGTCGCGCCCTGGCGCGAGGATCTCACACGCCTCGAGTGACGCGGCGAACAGCCGGTGTCCGAGGCCCGTGCCGCGCGCCTCGGGGGCGGTCACAACGCGTCCGATGACGACCTGACCCGGCGCTGGCCGCAGGAACATGCGCAGGTACGCGTCCGGGGTCGTACTACCCGCGGGCACGTGCACCAGGTGCAGCGCGTCCGCGTCGCGCCCGTCCGCATCCTGGAAGACGCAACGCTGCTCGACCACGAACACGCGCTGACGCAACGCGAGGATCGCGTACATCAAGCGCCCGTCGATCGCCTCGAACGCGTGCAGCGCGAAGCCTTCGGGTAACACGACCACGCTCAATACTTCCCGTAGAACCAGGGCCCGTCGGGCTCGAACTGAAGGAACGTCCAGGTCTCCTGGGTCTCCTCGTTCTTGCCGCCACGCGTCCGCGTCAACGTCACGCGCGAGCGGTGCACGGCGACGGCGACCCGAGCGGAGCAGCCATGGAATACGTCGCCGGGCACGAGTTCCTCGCTCTCGCTGCCCTCGCCGTCGAACGCGATGAGGCGCACTCGAAAGTTCGCCTTCTTGCGCGCCTCGAACTCGGCCGGCACGTCGTCGAGACGTCGGCGCAAGGCGGCCCGTAGGCTGTCTGCGCGGCCGCAGTCGAACGTCTCGCCGAGCTTGTCCTCGGTCGGCAGCACCGCCACGAAGCGCCGCACATCACCTTTGTCGAGCGCCGCCACGACCGTCTCCGCGACCGAGCGTGGCGTCGCGGTCGGCTCGCCCCGGCAGGCAACCATTGGCCACGTGACCAGCAGGCATGCGATTGGCAGGCCTATGGTGAAGGTCCGCAGACGCGCTACGAACTGGCTCATACTCGGTGCCGAACCCTTGCTCGCGGAGGATTAGGACGGTTCATATGTCGTCGTGCAAGCGCCGTCCAGGGCTGTCGCCTTTGTTAGGCCAGCGGCGATGGCGCCAAAACCACCAGCGCGACGATCGGTGCCCACAGGCAGTCCACGCTACAGTTGCGTAATGAGCCGCGCCAGAGCCCGCCCGACCATGTCCGCGGTCAGCGGCCGTGACCCGCCAGCCTGCGAGCCATTCGCGAGCGGACCACCCTCGATCGGCTCGTCGCCACCCAACACCAGCCGCGGGATGTTCGGCGCCAACGCCGCCACCTGCTGCACCAGCGACGCGGCACCCGGCACCTCGGCGTCGAGGATGATGCCGCGCAAGAGCCCAGCGATCGCTCGCAGCGCGATGATCGCCTCCTCGCCGCTGCCGATGTGCTGCACGCGATGGCCGGCCTGCTCCAACGCGCGTCGCGCCGACGCGACCAACGCCTGGTCCGCGGTCACGACCAGCACCAACCCGCCCCCGCTCAACAGCGACGGCACTGGCTCGTCATGCGCGGGGCACGGCGACTCGAGCACGCTGCTCCCGACCTCGCCCTCTTTCTCCAGTGGCAACAACACCCGCACGCGCGTGCCACCCGCCTCGGCCGCGCCGACCTCGACCGTGCCGCCATGCCCGCGCACGATCCCGAAGGTCGCCGCCAGCCCGAGCTCACGCGCTTCGAGCGGCACCGAGAAGAACGGCTCGAGCAGGCGTCGCCGCACCAGCTCGTCCATGCCGCGCCCGCTGTCCTCGACCTCGAGGTAGGCCCATTGGGTCTCGCCTTCGATGGCGCTGCCCTGGATCCCGGTGCGCACCGTGATGATGCCGCCCTCGTCGCCGATCGCATCGGAGGCGTTCGAGAGCAGGTTCAAGACGATCTGGCGCAGCTGGATCGCGTCGCCGATCAAGACCGGCATCATGTCGGGATGGGTGAGGTCACGCACGACCGTCACGCGCCTTCCGATCGACGTGCGCAAGATGACCAGCATCTCCTCGCAGAGCAGCGACAGGTTGACGAACCCGAGCGAAAACCGGCGCTTACCGCTCATGCCGAGGAGCTGCTGGCACAGGTCGGAGGCGCGGCGTGCGGCCGAGATCACATCGCCCAGCGCGTCGGCGGCCGGGCTCGCCGGGCCGACCTCGATGCGCGCGAACTCGGAGTTGCCGAGGATCCCGGTGAGCAAGTTAGAGAAGTCGTGCGCGAGCGCGCTGGCGAGCAGAGCAATGCCCTCGAACCGCTGGATCGAGAGGAGCTTTTCCTGGAGCCGCCGCTCTTCGGTGATGTCGCGCGTGTGCCACAGGACGCGCACCGGATCGCCATACGCCTGACCACGCGACACGAAGTGCAGCGTGTGCCCGTCGTGCTCGAGCGTGTAGCGATGTTCTTGCACCCGCCCGGTCGCGATCGCGCGCTGCCACACCGGCATCGCGCTGCGCCACAGATGAGCCGGCAACAGCTCCGCCGCGTGCCGCCCGATGAATTGGCTGGCATCCAGCAGGTGACGCTGGTCGCCGTTGTGGAACCCGACGACCACGCCATTGGAATCGAGGATCGTGAGGATGTCCGGGACAGCACCCAACATCGAGCTGAGCTCGGCCTCGCGCGCCTTGAGACGGGTCAACGTGCGCTCGGCATCGAGCACGTCGACCAACACCCGCCCGAGTTCTTCGAAGTGCGCGAGGTCGTCGCGCAGGTCCTCGTTCGCGAGGTCGCGCCCCAGCTCGTGGAAGGGCGCATCGATCGCTATCAGCAGGATCTCCCCGTCCGACAATTGCACCTCGAGCAGCAGCCGCGGCGCGCCCCCTTCGCTCGGATCGGGCAGGTCGAGCTGGGCCTGCCCGATGTTCTCGGTGCTGGCGCCGACGAGGATCGGACAGGCGCCACCGTTCATTGCCGGGCATGGGCCGCTGGCGCTACGATGGGCGCAGGCCTTGCGCTCCAGCACGCCGGCATGCTCGTGCGCATCGAACCCGGCGAAGTTGTGATGGGCGGCGCAGGCGCCCTTGGCCGCGAACGACTCGCACAAGAGATCGCACACCCTGGCGAGCAGCGTCGACTCGTCGCGCGCCGACGAGCGCATCGCATGCAGGCGCTGCGTGGTCGCGAGATGGCGCTGGTGGCGACTACGGGCGCGCCCGACGCTGGCGGTGCCGTTGGGACCGGACGCACCGCCGCCCGCCGCGTGAGTTGCGGACGGATGGCCCGTGGCATGGCCGACTTCGGGAAGCTTCTGTGACACCCAGCTCCCAATGGCGATGATCTTTGCGCGCCGCGAGGTGGGCCCTCTGGGCTGCTGACCGCCCGCGGCGGACGAGTCAAGGCTAGCCACCCTAGCATTGCAGGCCGACCCGCGATAGGCCGACGACGACCGTCGCACGCTTGTCAGCGCGGCGCGTTCTGGCGCATTATCCAGCTACCTCCGTCACAAGGAATGCTCATGGCTTTCAAGCGCTCACTTCACCGGTTCGTCTCTGGTAGCGCGCTCTTTTCGCTCATCGTCGGCGCCGGCACGGCTGCGCTGGCCCTCCCGAATGAGGACTTCCAGGGCCGCCCCAAGTTCAAGGTCGGCAGCGAGCTCGGCGCCTTCGTGTGGCACGACGAGGACGGCCAGCATGTGCGCTTCACGACCAAGGGCAAGGTCGTGCGCAAGTTCGCGGGCAAAGTGTGCAGCGAGAAGATCGTGAAGCTCGACCCGTTCGAACTCGAGCCCGCGGACTCGGCGACCATCGGTCCCGAAGGCCACTGCGTGCGCTTCGACTTCACCACCGACGGCGCCGTCGACGGCTTCGATTTCCGCGCCGAAGGTGCCGTCGTTACTTTTGATTTCCAGCAGGACGGCAAGCAGATGGCGACCGGCCTCATCCGCGTCGGCGCCAAGAACAAGCACCCCGTCGAGAGCCCGTTCGTGCTCAATCGCATGTAGTCGCGCTTCACGTCCGAGCGGGCGCCAGCGTCTCGCGACTTGCCAGAGGATGCGCCACCATGCCAAGGGCTCGGGCATGGATGCGTTCCAACTGTTCACTCTCGGCGGCATCCCCGTGCGTATGACGCTCGGGTTCCTGTTCCTCGCCGGCTACTACGGCTTCTCGCTGCGCAGCAGCGGGGTGATGGCTATCGTCGGCTGGCTCGTCGCCGTCGTCATCTCGTTCCTCGTGCACGAGTTCGGGCACGCGCTCGTCGCACGCCGCTTCAAGCTCTCCCCGCAGGTGGTGCTGCACGGCTGGGGCGGCATGTGCGTGCACCAGCGCGCCAAGAGCGACCGCGACGACGCCCTCATCATCGTCGCCGGGCCGCTGGCTGGCCTCGCGTTGTCGGCGGTGGTTGGCCTCATCTACTTCTGGGGCATGCCGGTAACGATCAGCCGCGACCCCTTCTTGAGCGCGTTCTTCGGCGGCATGTGGCTCATCAACTTCTGGTGGAGCCTCGTAAACCTGCTGCCGTTGTTTCCGCTCGATGGCGGCCAGCTCTTCCGGCTCGGCCTCCTGCGCGTCGTCAAGCCCGCCAAAAAGGCCGAGCGCGTCGTGCACATCACGGCCATCGCGCTCTGCGGCGCCGCCATCATCTACGCGGTCATGACGAAGTCGTTCTTCATCGGGATCCTGGCCGGCCTGCTTGGGTTCGAGAACATCCGCCACCTCAACCAGGGCTCGCCGCTGGAAGTGCGCGCGCGCAGCAGCGCCGTCGACGAGCTGCTCGCCAACGCGATGGCGGCCTTCGCCGCGCGTGACTATGGCGAAGCGCGGCGGCTTGCGTTCCAGGCCCGCGCAGAACGCAACGTGGCGCCCGATCAGCTCCAGCGCGTGCTCGAGGTGTTGACGGTCAGCAGCATCGGCCTCGAGGAATGGGACGAAGCGCTCGACTGGGCCAAACTCTCGAATGCGTCGCCCGCGATCGACGAAGCCCGGGCGCTCGCGCTGGCGATGCTCGGTCGCCATCAGGAAGCCAAGCACGTCGCCAACGAGGCGAAGCTCGACGACGACGCGCGCACGAGGATCATGCGCCGCTCGGGCCGCTCGCTCGATTAGGGCTGGCCGTTCACAGGAACGATCCGACGCAGCGCCGCGAGCGCGCCGAGCGGCAGCGAGATCGTCCCACTGGGCCCATCGGGCTCACGCGGGTTGATGCGCACGAGCATCGTCTCCGCGGCGTGCGCGAGCCGCTCCGAGAAGCGGCGCACGGTCGGGACCGCCACGCCTGCGCCGAGCTCGATCACGACGATGCGCTTGTCGCTCACGCCATCGAGCCAATGCAGGAGCCGCTGCTCCTGCATTGAAGTCCGGTCCTCGCGCCACGCGACGTCGCCGAACATCAGGATGTTGGGCCGCGCGAGCGCATGACAGGCGGGACAGCGGGGCCAGGGCCGCAGCGCGCGCAGCGTCTCAGGATCGACCTCGACACTCTCGTGTGCGTCCCAGATCGCCGAGCGTCCGCACCTGGCGACACACTGCAGGTGATGGATCGAGCCGTGCGCCTCGACCACCCGATCGTCGGCGAAGCCTGCGCGCTGGAATTGCCCGTCGACGTTCGAAGTGAACACGAACGCGCCAAGCGGCAGGGTCGCGGCGAAGGCGCGCAAGAGCTCGAAGCCCGCATGCGGGACGGTCTTGCGATAGAGTTCGAGGCGATGGCCATAGAAGCCCCACGCGAGGGCCGGGTCGTCGACGAACCAACGTGGATTGGCGAGGCTCGTGAAGCCGAGGCCGAGCTTCGCGAACGGCGGATAGGCCTTCCAGAAACCCTCGTTGCCGCGAAAGTCGGGCAGCCCTGAGTCGACACCCATGCCCGCGCCGGCCCCGATGACGAGCCCGTCGGCGTTGTCCAGTGCGGCTCTCGCCGCGGCGCATGCGTCGTCCCAGGAGGTGTCGGTGACGTCGTTCATGCGCGTAGGGTAGCACGCGATGGCGCTCGGCAGATGGCTCCAGTAAGCTCCGCGACCGATGAACGCCGCACACCTCACATTCTTGTCACTGGCGCTCGCGATGCAGACCGGCTGCGGCGACGATCCGCTGCGGGTCGGCCTCGACGACGCCGAGGTCCGCGACGGACTCGTGCTTGCTGACGCGCCCGACGGCGACGGCTCCGACAGCAACGGCAACAGCGCACCCGAAGACACGGCTGCCTCCGACACCACCGAATCGGACACGAGCCAGCCCGATACCGCTCTTCCCGACACCGTCCCTGACACGACTGCGCCCGACACGACCGAGCCCGATACGTCCGAGCCCGTTGACAGCCCCGAGCCCGACACGACCGAGCCCGATACGACGGTCGTGCCCGATACGACCGAGCCCGACACCGGCGAGCCCGCCGACGCGACCGAGCCCGCCGACACGACCGAGCCCGACACCGGCGAGCCCGCCGAGGTCTTGCCCGCGGCCGACACGACCAAGCTCTCGGCCCCGCCTTATCTCATGTGGGTCACCCAGACCGAGGTCAGCGTGCGCTGGGAGACGAAGACCGCGTTCGTCGGTCGCGTCGACTTCGGCGCCAGCGATGCGCTCGGCCAGACAATCGAAGAATCGTCCGCGGGCACCACCCACGAGCTGCGCCTGACCAACCTCACGCCCAACGCCCTGCACAGCTATCGCGTCGTCTATGGCGGCGGCGCCATGCCGATCCGCCACTTCCACACAGCACCTGCCGACAGCGACACGACACCCTTCAATTTCATCGTTTGGGGCGACAATCAGGATGGTCCCGACACGTTCAACGACCTGGTGCCGCTGATGTCCGACATCGACCCGCGCTTCGCGATGTCGGTCGGTGACTGCGTTCAAAACGGCACGCGCGGCGAATATCGCAGCCAATTATTTTCGCCAATGGCGGGCTTCGCCGACGAGGTCCCCTACCTCGTCGCGGCCGGCAATCACGAACGCTACAGCGACCCCGACGCCAACCTCTTCAACGAGTACTTCTCGCAGCCCGGCAACGAGCACTGCTTCGGCTGGCGCTACGGCGGTCTGTTCGTGTTGTTCCTCGACACCGACCTCGGCCTGGACGGCGCCAAGGGCCAGCGCGAGTGCATCAACACGCAGCTCCAGTCAGAGGCCGCGCGCACCGCCAAGATCCGCGCCGCCGCCTTCCACAAGCCGCCGCGCATCGAGTGGTGGTTTGGCGGCCGCCTCGCCTTCCCCGACTCGATGGAAGCCCCGTACGTGCGCGAAGAGCTCGAGCCCCTGCTCGAGGCCTATCACGTCAACATCGTCTTCAACGGCCACAACCATCTCTACGCCTACACGCCCAAGACCCCCGGCGGCATCACCTGGGTCACGACCGGCGGCGGCGGCGGCAAGATCGACGAGCGGGGCTTCCTAGACATCTGGCGCGTCGGGACGTGGCCGCAGATCGAGACCACCATCCACGACTTCCACTTCTTGAGCGCCACGATGGACGACGACACGCTCTTCATCGAAGCGATCGACATCGACGGCGAGGTCATGCACAGCTTCGCGGTCGTCGGCGAGTAGCAGCAACCGCAGCCGCAGGCGATACAGCGCTCTCCATACGCCAGCGTACGCTCTCCATACGGCAGTGTACGCTCTCCATACGTAAGCGTATGGTCACTTCCCCCGCGTGCGCTTGAACGTGAACCGCGATGTCTCTCGCGGAGCCTCCACAACCGGAGCCGACTCCGTCTGGGCATGCAGCGCCAGCTCCGCAGGCGTGCTCCAAGGTCCGACCGGCCACGTACTCACCGGCTCCGACTTCGGCGCCCGCGTGATCGCGTCGAGCGCCTGCGCAAACGCCGGCGTGTACTTCGTCGGCACCGCGGCAACCGCCTTCTTCGACAGCACCATGCCGCGGTAGTCCGCAGCGAACCCGGCCTCCCGCAAGAGCGGCTCCCAGCGCGTTGACCGCACAGGAACTCCGTCGATCTCGGTCACCAGCGTCAGCCCCTCACGCCCCGTGGCACCCCACGCGCTCAAGGCCCGCACAGCCTGACGTTCGTCCTCACGCGCGCTCGACATGGTCACGAGCTTCTTGCCGCCCGGCGCCACCCAGAGCAGTGGCAGCCCGTCGGCGATCACGACCATCGCTCCAATCTTCCGACGCGGCTCGAGCTTCGCCGGCACGACCCGACCCTCCGCATCAAGCACCTCTGCCAGTGGCCACGCAAACAAGCCACCCCAAGGGTTCGCCGGGTCGGTCGCCGCCAATACGATCGCCGCGCCATCGCGTGGCGCCCGCGCGGCACGCAGCCGGTCGACCACACCCGGCAACGCCAGCTGCGACCCGACCAGCCCGTCTATAAAATGTCCTCTTCGCACCTTGCCGACGTCCTCCATCGCCCGCAGCGTATCGTACAGGCCCGCAAAGCCGCCCTCGCCCTCGAAGGCCCCTTCGGCGTCGACCACGCTGCGACCGATGAGGCCCCATCGCTCCAACAAGCTCGTTACGCGCGCGAGCCGCCGCTTCGTCGGCACATCGGGTCCCGCGAGCAACGACACCAGACTCCAGCGCCCACCGGACGACAGCGCGCGCGACCCAACACCCGCCTTGGCCGACGTGCCCGCCCCGCCGCCGAACGCACGCACCGGCGCCAGCGTGTCGTTGGTCACAAGCCCCATCCACACGAGGTCCCACAACGCCGCGATCACCTCTGCGACCGTCGCGTGGCTCGCCGTCACGTCGAGCCGGGTCAACATCTCCGAAAAGAAGATCGCCCCGCGTGCCGCAAACAACGCCAGCAGCGCCAGGTGCAAAGCGCCTGTCCCCTCCGGCACAAGCGGCACAGCGATAAGCTCCACCGCCTGCGCCCGCCGATACAGGCACACGCGCCCGTCCTTGGTCCCGAGCGCGCCAGCCCCGACCCACACGACCTCACCCGTGCCCATCACCTCGTCGAGCATGCGCGTGTGATAGCCGCGCACGCGCGCCGGCAGCACGCGTGACTCCAATTCCGACAGCGCTATCGGCAGCCCCTCGAGCTGCGCGATGACCTCGATCAACCGCACCACACCGGAGGCACCCCGTGCGTCGCCAATCCCATGCCAGTCGACCAGGAAGCGCGAGAACGTCGCCGCATCGACCGCCGCGACCTCTTTGCGCAGGCTCGCCAGCATGCGTCGTCGAATGCGCCGCAGTACCTCCGGCTCGCACCACTCGCGGCTCGTCCCGCGCGGCCGATACGCACCTTCGCTCAGCTTGCCAAGGCGTCCCAACAGCACCACCGACGCCGTCAACGCATCGACCGGCAGTCCCAGGTACGCGGCCACCTCGGCCACCAGGAACGGCCCGTGGCTGCGCGCGTAGCGCATGATCAGCGCGTCCAACGCACCCTCGAACTTCGTCAGGAAGACGGCCGGGATCCCGCCCGGCACCGCCACCCCGAGTCCATCCCGATAGAGCGCTGCGTCCTCGATTGCGACCCACTGCGCCCGCCCAGCGATCCGCATCCGCACGACCCGCCGCGCATCCCCCAGCGCCTTCAGCAGCGTCTTCGCAGCGCCACCGTCAGCGACCTCGACCCGCTCTCCGATCGCCGCATCATCCAGCGCGCCGAGCCGACGCAAGAGATCATGCAACCTATCGGCACTATTCGCCTTATAAGGCGCGACGCGCGCCTGCAGCTCGTCCTCGACCTCGGCCAGCACCTCGTCCGACAGCAGCGTGCGCAGCTCACCCTCGCCGAGCAGCTCACGCAACAGATCCCGGTCCAGCGTCAGCGCGTGCGCACGCCGCTCGGCCACGGGGTTGTCGTACTCGTACATGTACTGGGCGACGTACGCGAACGCGAGCGAGCGCGAAAACGGCGACGCCAGCCGCGTCTCGACCTCGTGCACACGCACCTCGCGCCGCACGATCGACCCAAGCACTCCCTTGAGCGCAGGCACATCGAACTGGTCCTGCAGGCAGCTCCGATACGTCTCCAAAATAATTGGAAACCCCGGATGTTGCCGGACCGCGGCGAGCAGCGATTGGGCCCGCAGTCGCTGTTGCCAGAGCGGTGCACGTCCCTCCGGCGACCGTCGCGGTAGCAGCAACGCGCGCGCCGCGTTCTCCCGAAAGCTGCCCGAGAACATCGCCGAGGTGCCGAGCCGCTCGACGATGCGGTCCTCGATCTCCTCCGGCTCGATCCAAAGCTGGTCCCACGACGGCCCCGAATCCGAGTCCGCAAAGCGCAGCGCAATCCCGTCATCGGTCCACAGCGCCTGCACCTCGAGCCCGCTCCGCTGGCCGAGCACCTCTTCCAAAGCCAGCGCCCATGGCGCATGCACGCGCGCCCCGAACGGCGTCAGGATGCACACGCGGAAGTCGCCGACCTCGTCCTTGAAGCGCTCGACCACGATGGTCCGATCACTCGGCACCAGGCCCGTCGCCTCACGCTGCTCGGCGATGTGCTCGACCAGGTTCTTCCGCGCCCGCCGATCCAGCGGATAGTTCAGCGCCAGCCAGCGGTCCGCCTCGTCCTTGCCGAGCTCCGCGATGTGCGCCGTGAACGCCCCGAGCACGCGCCCCGTCTCGATCGGCCGCCCCGGCCCCTCGCCATGCCAGAACGGCATCTTGCCCGGCTCACCCGGCGCCGGCGTCACGATCACCCGATCGCGGGTAATCTCCTGGATGCGCCAGCTCGATGCCCCCAACAAGAACGTCTCGCCGACCCGCGCCTCGTGCACCATCTCCTCGTCGAGCTCGCCGACGCGCGACATCTTATCGCCCTCGCCCTGGGCAAAGACGCCATACAGGCCGCGATCCGGGATCGTGCCGCCATTGACGGTCGCCAATAGCCGGGCACCTTTTCGCGCCTCGAGCCGGTCATTTGCACGGTCCCAATTGAGCCGTGGCCGCAGGTCCGCCACGTCACTCGACGGGAAACGCCCAGCCAACATCTCGAGCACACCATCGAACACGTCGTCGGTGATGTCGCGAAAGTTCCAGCAGCGCCGCACCAGCGCCAGCAGCTCACCCCGAAGCTGCGGCCCGACCGCGCACATCGCGACAATCTGCTGGGCCAATACATCGAGCGGGTTTTTCGGGATCGTCAGCGCCTCGATGTGCCCATCCAGCATCATCCGCGACACCACCGCCGCTTCCAATAAATCATTACGGTGCTTGGGGAAAATGCGTCCCCGCGAAGTACCACCGACCTGATGCCCGGCCCGCCCAACGCGCTGCAGCCCCCGCGCCGAAGAGTCTGGCGACTCGACCTGGATCACCAGATCGACCGCCCCCATGTCGATGCCCAGCTCCAGCGAGCTGGTCGCCACGATCGCCCGCAGCTTGCCGTGCTTGAGCGCCTCCTCCATCTCGCGACGCTGCGCATGCGCGACCGACCCATGATGCGCCCGCACCAGCGCGACCGCCTCGCCCGTGCCTTCATCCGCCGCCTCCATGACCTCGGCCGCCAGCTCGTTCAGCCGCGCCGCCAGGCGCTCCGCCAGACCCCGCGAGTTCACGAACACGATGGTCGAGCGATGCTGCAGGATAAGCTCTAGGATCTTCGGCTCGATCGCCGGCCACAAGCTCGTGCGCTCCTGCGGAGTCGGCGCCAACAAGGGCCCCGACTTCTTCTCTCCCAACGCTCCAGGCCCCTCGCCGTCGAAGTCCTCACCCGCCCCCAGATAAGGCTTGCGCATGTCCTCGACCGGCACCAGCACCTGCAGGTCGAGGCGTGGCGGCGCAGCCGTATCGACAATCGCGCAAGCCCGAGGCCCCGACAGGAAATGCGCAATCTCCTCCGCCGGCCTCACCGTCGCCGACAATCCAATGCGCTGCAGCGGCGCCGATGTCAGCTCGGCCAGTCGCTCAACCGAGAGCATCATGTGCGCGCCCCGCTTGGTCGGCGCGATCGCATGGATCTCATCGATAATCAGCGTCTTGACCGACTTCAGGTGCTGCCGCGGCCCCGCCGAGGTCAGCAGCAGATAGAGCGACTCCGGCGTCGTCACGAGGATATCGCCAGGCCGCTCGACCTGCCGCCGCCGCTCTTTCGCGGTCGTATCCCCAGTCCGCACATCGATGGTCAGCGGCCGGAAAGGCAACCCGAGCTGCCTCGCCACCACCTCGATCCCCGCCAGAGGCGACCCGAGGTTGCGCTCGACGTCATAGACCAGCGCCTTGAGCGGCGACACATACAGCGCCCGCCAACCCTCGACCGGCTTCACCCCGTCGTCGGCCGGCGCCGAAGCCAGCCGATCAATAGCCACCAGGAACGCCGCCAACGTCTTGCCCGACCCGGTAGGAGCGATCAGCAGCGCATCCTCACCCCGCGCAATAGCTGCCCACCCACGCGCCTGCACAGGAGTCGCCGCGCCAAACGCCCGAGCAAACCAGGCCGCAGTAGCCCGCCCCAAAGGCGCCAGCGCCTCCCCCACCCCATCCCCAACATCCTTGCGCACACGTTCCATAGGTCGCGAACGCTAAATCCCCACTGAACAGAAGTCCAGCCCGTCATCGTTGCGCGTGATGTGCATGACAATTCGGGCGGGCAGTCGCGAACGCGGTTGGCGGCCGCGCCGAGCCTCGCCAAATGACGGGCGAGAAAGGCACGATAGTTTCGGTGACAAAGCCCCTGATGGGCTCGCGACTCGTGTTGTCAGCGGTAGGCGCTCAGCGAGGCCTTTGTGATTGGCAATGCCTTCATGGCGTCGGCGGCCGACTTGCGGAGGTCGGGTAGAGTTGCTTCGGTGACTGGCAACATGGGTCGCTCGTAATTGATGGCGGTTGCTTCCCAGACCAGCGCGTAAGAACGCTTGTCAGTCTGCAGGGCGGCGAGCGGGGTTGGCTTATTCGCGAGCTCGTTGGCGAATGCCATTAGAAAGCCGGCGGCAGTGGGAGCGACGGGGCGCTTCGTGGTCAAGGTCAGGGCGACGTGCTTGGGGAGCTGTTGCCAGGCTAGCCCAATGCCTTCGAACGTCGTCGCTTTCGCACCGACGCGCGCGGCTTCGAGGCGCTTGCCAAAGTCAATCAAGTGCGTGTCGGAGAAGAGGATGCGATAGCCGCGCTCCTGCCGTAGCACGAAGAAGATCGTGACCAGGAGGCCTACCGCCACACCGCCGAGGATCGCGATCCACATGGCGAGGGATGCTGGCCGCCCGGCCTCGACCCGTCAAGCGTCGCATGCGACCCTGGCGACATGCATGTCGTCACTGCCGCCTCCCCTCCGACCGTCAGCTCCTCCGGCCGCCTGGTCGTGCACGCGGTGCCGATGGCCACCGAGAACCTCGGCTGGCTGATCGTCGCGGGCGACGAGGCGGCCATCGTCGATGGGCCCGAGGCGGGGGCGGTGCTGGCGGCTTGCGAGGCGCTCGGCGTGCGGCTGACGTGCGTCATCAACACCCACACCCACGGCGATCACGTCGGCGTCAATCGGGACCTCGCGGGGCGTGGCTTGCTCGCCGGCTTGCGGGTCATCGGACCGGCCGCGGTTGCCGCCGGTGTTCCTGGCCTCAACGAGCCGGTCGAGCCCGACTCGACAATCGTCTTCGGCGGGGTCGAGGGTCGCGTTATCCGGACCGAAGGTCACATCACGGGTCACGTCAGCTACCTGTTCGAGGACCTCGTCTTCACCGGCGACGCGCTCTTCACGGGGGGCTGCGGCTATCTGTTCTCGGGTCCGGCCTCCGCCATGTTCGAGGGGCTCGCGCGCCTCGCCGCGCTGCCCGGCGACACATGGGTCTTCTGCGGCCACGAGTACACCGAGGACAACCTGCGCTTCGCCGCATCGGTCGAGCCGACCAACCCCGAGCTGCTCGCTCGCATCGTTCGCACGCACGAGATCCGAGCGCGCGGGGCGGCCACCGTGCCTGGGCGGCTCGCGGCCGAGCTCGCGACGAATCCCTTTCTGCGTTCACTCTCGGCGGAGCTGATTGCCAGTGTCGCGCGCGAGCTGCCGGAGATCCCGCTCGAGAGCCCGCTGGCGGTGTTCACGGCCACTCGTAAGTTGAAAGATCTCAGGCGCTATCGTAAGGGTTTGTGAGCACGGCGTACCCCCCCTGTCCGCCGCGCTTCATGCCGTGTCGTTCAGCGACAGCGGTGATTCCCTTTGCGGTCCAACCTGAAAGCGCCGTTTGCGTTACAGGCGAGGTCCAAGGATATTTCCGCACGTGTTGCGCGACTCCATGCAAGACCTCTCCCATGCGCAGAGCTTCCTGTGTCCGCGCTGTCGAGCCAGTCTGACGACCTCGGGGCCATGTCCCAATGACGGCGCGGAGGTGTTGCGCGACCGGACCGACCAGGTACTGGCGCAGCGTTATCGCTTCCGGCGCCCGATCGGGCGCGGCGGCATGGGGGTCATCTGGGAGGCCGAGCAGATAACGCTGTTACGGCGCGTAGCGGTCAAGCTGCTGCCCAATTGCGACGAGGAGACGAGCAAGCGCTTCCGGCGCGGCGCGGTCGTGATGTCCAAGATGACCCATCCGAACATCGTCGATGTGCACGACTTCGGCGAGTTCGATGGGCCTGACGGGCCCGAGCTATTCCTCGTGATGGAGCGCTTGTCGGGTGTCGCGCTCAATCGCTTCACGCTGAGCGAGGCGCTGCCCTTGGCACAAGCGGTGTCGGCCACGTCGCAGGCGCTGTTGGCGCTCGAGCACGTGCATCGCCGCGGCTACATCCATCGCGACGTGAAGCCTTCGAACCTGTTCGTGACCGCGGTCGACGACGACCCGTTCGTCGTGAAGCTACTCGACTTCGGCATCGCGCGCCTCGCCGATGCGCAGCTCAGCCTTGACCGCGCCGTCGCGGCCGAGCGCGAGCGCTCGATGCGCGTGACCCAGCCGCTGCGCATCCTCGGCACGCCCGAGTACATGGCGCCCGAGCAGATCCTCGGCCAGCCGCTCGACCTGCGGGTCGACCTCTATGCCGTCGGCGTGATGCTCTTCCACCTGCTGATCGGCCGCCTGCCCTATCACGGTGACCGCCACGAGCTGTACAGGGCACATCTGCGTGAGGAGGTGCCGGCACTAGGCCAGTGGGTCTCCGGCACCGACGCCGCCATCGACGCGTGGCAGGACTTCTTCCTGCGAGCGCTCGCGAAGCACCCCGACGGGCGCTACGACTCGGCGCTCGCGATGCGCAAGGCGCTCTTGGGCTTGCCGCCGATCCAGATCGGCGAGGTGCGACGTTGAGCGCTCCCGGGCATGTCCTGGATGCGGCCGGGATCCGCGCGTTCCTGGCGGAGCACTTTCCAGCGGCGCTCGAGTATCCGACCGAGATCCACGAGCCGGTCGGCGACACGCTGGTCGTGTCGCTCTCCGCGACGACCGCGATGCTGCGCCCGGGCAACACGATCTCGGGCCCGACGCTCATGACCCTCGCCGACACGGCGATGTACTACCTCTTGCTCGCCAAGCTCGGACCGGTGGCGCTGGCGGTGACGACCAGCATGCACATCGACTTCCTGCGGCGCGCGCCGCTCGCCAAGGTGTTCGCGAAGGCCGAGCTCTTGAAGCTGGGCAAGACGCTCGCGGTTGGGCGCGTGACGATTACCAGCGATGGGGATGCACGCCCGATCGCACATGCTTCACTGACCTACTCGTTACCACCGCGCTGAGCCGGTCGGGACCAAACGTCTCGTAAAGTCGACGGCAACGGTGGCCTCGGCGATATCGAGCGGATGCGCTCGACCTTCAGCTCTATCGTATCGTGCGTCTTGTTCGCCCTCGTGCTCGGCTGCTGCGAGCGCGCGGCCGTGCCTACGCCTCCAGCCGCGTCCGCCGACACGGGGGTAGTGCCCGCCACACCCGATGCGGCGGAGGCACCTGATGTCGCGGCCGTCGCCGATGTCGCGGCCGAGGTGGCGGCTCCGAAGGTCGACGACGCGGAGCCGTTCCCACTGTGGCCGACGGTCCAGCGCGGCACGCTCGCAAACGGGCTGACCTGGTACGTGATGCCGCATCGCATGCCACAGGGGCGGGCGCTGGTGTGGCTGGCGCTGAACGCCGGGTCGATCCAGGAGGACGACGATCAGCGAGGGCTCGCGCACGTGGTCGAGCACATGGCGTTCGAGGGCACCAAGCGCTTCCCGAAGTCGTCGATCGTCGACTGGTTCGAGCGCATCGGCATGCGCTTCGGACCCGACGTCAACGCGTACACGGGCTTCGATCAGACTGTCTACCAGCTCGAGGTGCCGACTGATGACCCAGCGCACCTCAAGACCGCGCTCGATGTGCTGCGCGACTGGGCGCACGACATCGAGATTCAGCCGGCCTCGCTGGAGCGTGAGCGGCGTGTGGTGCTGGAAGAGTGGCGCCGGGGTCGTGGCGCCCGCGAGCGCGTCAGCGAGCAGGAGCGCGGCGTGGTTTTCGAGGGCACGCGTTATGCCGAGCGGATGCCAATAGGCCTGCCGGACACGATCGAGCACGCGTCGCAGGCGACCATCGAGCGCTTCTATCGCGACTGGTATCGGCCCGACCTGATGGCGGTGATCGTCGTCGGCGATGTCGACCCGACGGCCACCAAGGCCGCCATCGAGGCGCGCTTCGCCGATCTGAAGAACCCCGAGCCGCTGCGCCCGCGCCCACCCGGTGGCGTGTCCGCGCCGGGTCCGACGCGGGTGACGGTGACGACCGATCCCGAGCTGTCGCAGTCGCTGGTCACGATTTACGACATGCTCCCGCATCGCTCGGAGGCGACGCACGGTGACTTCCGGCGCGCGCTGGCCGATCAGCTGTGGATGATGATCCTGGCCGAGCGCTTCGATGTGCTGACGCGCAAGCCGGACTCGCCGTTTTCGGCGGCGGGCGCGAACATCGACTCGATGACGCGTGACTTCGATGTGCTGCGGCGCTCGGCTTATGCCAAGCCCGGGCTCGTCGATGAGTCGCTGCGCAGCCTCTTCACCGAGGTGGTGAGGCTGCAGCGGCATGGCTTCTCGCAGGGCGAAATCGAGCGGGCGCGGGCGCAGATGCAGCGTTTCTACGAGCAATACGATCTGGGCTTCGAGACTGAGCCAAGTGCGTCGTTCGCGGACGAGATCACGCGCAACTTCTTCGAGGGCGAGTTCATGGTCGGGCCGGCCGCCGAGAAGAACGCGGCGCTTGCGGTGCTGCCGTCCATCGAGCGCGCCGACATCGAGGCGGTCGCGCGCACGTTCGAGGCGAGCGGGCGGCGAGCGGTGATGATCTCGGGCGGGACCGACGCGAAGCTGCCAGCGCGCGAGCGGGTGCTGGCGATAATCGGTGAGGTCGAAGCCGCGGCCGCGACCATCGGACCGTGGGAGGACGCGACCGAGGTCGGCGAGCTGATGGCGACGCCGCCGACGCCGGGTTCCATCGTGGGTGAGAAGGTGACCGAGGCGATCGGCGTGACCGAGTGGAAGCTGTCCAATGGCGTCCGCGTGATCGTGAAGCCGACGACCTTCGAGGTCGACGCGTTCGACATCGTCGGCGACTCGCCTGGCGGCTTCGCGACCTTGTCGAACAAGGAGTCCGTCGACCTCACCTACACCGAGTCAGTGCTTGGGGTGGGCGGCCTCGGGGGGCTCGATGCGGTGTCGCTCGGGCGTTGGGCGGCGGGCAAGACGGCGAGCGCGGACAGCGCGATCTACGCGACCAGCGAGCGCGTCTCGGGCTCGGGCGCCAAGCGCGATCTCGAGACCGTGCTGGAACTCATGCACCTGCGCATGACCGCGCCGCGACGCGACGACGCGGCGATTGCGCTGTGGAAAGAGAACAACGCGACCGAGCTCGAGGCCTCGCAGCGCCTGCCCGACAGCAAGGTCGGGCGTGAGATGCTCGAGGCCCTCTATCAAAAGCATCCGCTGGTGCGCACGCTGACGCCGGCCGACATCCGCGCGATCGATGTCGACCGCGCGTTCGCGTTCCACAAAGAGCGCTTCGGCGACGCGAGCGACTTCACGTTCGTGGTCGTCGGCGACGTCGACCTCGCGGTGCTGAAGCCGCTGGTCGAGAAGTGGCTCGCGAGCCTGCCGGCCGCGGGCCGCGTCGAGAAGGAGCGCGACCGCGGGCTGAGGCTCGCGCCGGGCGTCGTGAAGAAGACGTGGCGTGCCGGCAAGGAGCCCAAGGCCATCGTCACGATGTGGTTTCATGGCGAGGAGAATTGGTCGCGCGACGCCGAGCGCGACATGAGCATCCTGCAGCAGGTGCTCGATATCCGGCTGCGCGAGGTGCTGCGCCAGGATCTGGGCGGGGTCTACAGCGTGTCGGTCAGCGGCGGCATCGAGCGCGCGCCCCATCCCTCACGACAGCTGTCGATAAGCTTTGGCTGCGCGCCCGCCCAGGTCGACGCGCTGATCGCGGCGACCATGGGCGAGCTCAAGGCGGTCGCCAAGACCGGGGTCAGCGACGAGATCATCGCGAAGATTGGCCAGGCCGTCCTGCGCGACCGCGAGGTCAGCCTGCGCAACAACGGGACGTGGCTCAACTGGCTGGATCGGGCGGCGTGGTTTGGCGACGACGCGACGAAGATTCTAGACCCTAGCGGCTACCAGGCGCGCATCACGAACGAATTCATCAAGGCGGCCGCCGCGCGCTACTTGGATAAGAAGCAGGTGTTCACGGCGATTCGGCTGCCTGAGTGACATCGCGCCCGCATGGCCCGGCCGCCGACGAGCGAGCGACGAAGGGCCCGGGTGCCGCGCGAGCGAATCAAGGACCGAAGATGAAGTCGAGGCACACGCAGATCTGACCGCAGATCGGGCCGCAGAAGCTGGTGCAGCCGGCGCACTGACCGACGCACTGGGGCGGCGTCTGGCCGACGCACTCCCCGTTGACGGTGCACACGCCGTCGATGTCGTCGCTGCAGAAGCCGAGCTCGATCTGCTTGCTGCAGGTCGAGCCTTCCAGCGGACGGCACTGGCCGGCCGCGCAGTAGCCCTGCGAGCAGTCGCCGGTGCGATTGCAGATCGTCGGGTTGGCGGGGGTCGAACTGATGTTCTGCGCGACGCACGTGCCGTTGAGGCACGCGGCCTCCTGGCATGCGCCAAGCCCACCCTTGGTGCAGCCAAGCCCATTGGACTTCGGCTCGTTCTTGCAGCCGACCCCGGCCGTGCACGAGTCGGTCGTGCACTCGTTGCCGTCGTCGCACTGGTTGCCACCGCCCGAGACGCACACGCCCTGGTTGCAGCTGTCGTTGACGGTGCAGGCGTTGCCGTCCTCGCAGGCGACGGCGTTGGCGAAGCTCGACAGGCAGCCGACGGTCGCGTCGCACACGTTGGTCGTGCAGGGGTTGCCGTCTTCACAGCTCAGCGGGTTGTAGCCGGTGCAGACGCCGTCCTGGCACTTGTCGAGCTGGGTGCACACGCTGCCGTCGTCGCACACGCGCGTGTTGTCGTTGACGTGGATACAGCTGCCCGTGTTGGGGTCGCACGAGTCGGTCGTGCACGGGTTCAGGTCATCGCACAGGCCGTTGTCGGTCTCGCCGTCGCAGTCGTTGTCGATGAGGTCACAGATGTCGGGCGCGGCGGGCGTGCCGATGCAGGTCTCGACGCCGTCGACGCAGGTGCCCTTGCCGCGGCAGGTGCCGAACTCGTTGGTGAGGTCGCACGAGTAGTCGGGCGGGAAGTCGTCGGTCGCGCCGTTGCAGTTGTCGTCGAGGCCGTTGCAGCTCTCGGGGAAGGGCGGCTCGGCATCGCAGCTCGACAGGCCACTCTGCAGGCAGAAGCGGGTGCCGTCGCAGCTGCCGTTTTCGTTGGTGGCCTGGCAGGTCGTCGCCTTCTGGAGCTGCTTGGCCAGCGGCGAGCACTCGCACTGGGCGCCATCGGCGGGCACGCACTGCATCGCCTCGGCGCCACCGCCGACCGGCACGTTGCGGCAGACGTAGGCGTCGGACGGGCAGTCGCTGTCTTGCGCGCAGGCGGCGCCGCAGAAGCGACCCTCGGGCGCGTACGACAGGCAGTAGTTGCCGCCGCTGCCGTTGGTGTTGCACTCGGACGTCTCGCGGCACGGGTCGCACAGCGTCAGGAAGCGTGGCAGGCAGATGAAGGTCGCGTCGGTGCCGGGCGCCTCGCGGCAGTCGTAGCCGGTGGGGCACTGGTCGAGGCAGGTGCGCGTGCACTGGCGGCCATCGACCGTCTGGATGCACCAGCCGCTGTTGCAGTCGAGGTTCTCGTCGCAGGTGTAGCCGAACTCGCCGGGCTTGGGCGGACCGGCGTCGACCTCGACCTCGGGGGCGGTGTCGATGGCGGTGTCTTCGAGGGTGTCGGCGAAGGTGTCGGGAGGTATGAAGACCTCAAGGGTCTCTTCCTCGGTGTCGGCCTCGGTGTTGCCGCCGACCTGCTTGTCCTCGCCGCATGCGCCAATGAGCAGACCCGCCCCGAGACACACCAAGAAAGCCGCGCCGCCGCGCCCAAACACATCGCTCATGTTGCCTGCTCCTGCTCTCCGACGGGGAGTCGCGGGACTCTATCACAGGGAGTGAGTCGATTCCGCAAGGGTTCGCGCGCTGGTTGTGCTCGCCATTCAAACAGCGTCCCGGTGGTCGCGTGACGGCATCAGCGGCGATCAGTCACCCAGATCGCCATGTCGCGCCAGCGGCCATCGACCTTCATGCCGCGGCGTTCGACCCGCTCGAGGGTCCAGCTGCGGTCGTCTTCGGCGCCTACCATGCGCTCGAGCGCTAGATCGTGGCTGGCGATCGCCATCTCGATCCGCTCGAAGTGGCGGGGCCCGAACCCCTCGGCGAGGCCCGCGTCGCGCAGCGCCCGGCCGACGCCCTTGCCTCGCAACGCCTGCGCCACGAGCAACTGCAGGGTCGCGACGTGGGCCCCGCGCACGAACTCGCGGGGCACCAGGCGCGCGATGCCGGCAACGTGGCGGCCCATTTCGGCCATCAGCAGCGACTCGTTGCCGAAGCTGACGGCCGACACGAAGTCGCGCCCGATCTGTTCGAGGTCGTCGCCGAGCTCGTCGGCGTCGAGGGGAGCTGACGGCGCGTCGCGCAGCGCGCCACGCACCAACATGCCGATGACGTTGGCGTCATCGAAGGTCGGTACCCGAATCTTGAGGCCGGGAGCGCGCGCTGTTCGCAGCCGCGTGCTCATCGACGGGCGAGCAGCCAGGTGCCGGTGGTCTTGACGCGGCCGAGCACGCCGTCGAAGCGGCCCGCGCCTCGTTCGGCGTCGAAGAAGGCGCCGTTGATGCGGATGAACTCGCTACCGCCGCTGCCCTGCAGGCGGATCTCGATCGAGTCGCCCGACTCGACCGGCCACAGGTCCATCAGCGGCAGACCGCCCGGGCGGCGCATGAACGCCTCGGTCACGCGGCCCGCGACAATCGTCACTCGCAGCTCACCGCCTTGCACGCCGTCGAGGCGACCGATGAAGACACCATCGGGCAGGCGCTGCGGACGCGTGTCCTTGATGCGCTTCACTTCGGGCGGGGTCGTTGCGCCTCCTGGGGTCGTCGCGGCATCGGGTGTGGTCGTCGCGGCATCGGGTGTGGTGGTCGCGGCATCGGGTGTGGTGGTCGCGTCGAGGTCACGCGGCACCGGCGCGACGGTCGCGGGGCGGGGCGGCGGCGCCTTGTCAGCGAAGGCCGAGCCCGTAAGCGCGACGACCAGGGTGATGGCGCCGAGCCCTGAAAAGATCTGGTGATTTCGCTGGTTCATGGTTCTTGTGTCGCCCACGGCCAGTGCCGGTGCAAGTCGAATTGATGACCCCGCGCGGTCGGGGCACTCGGAATTCGCGAAGCGGGGCGCGCGCGGCCGAGGAGCCGGGAGGAGGCCAGCCTCATAGGCTGCCGACGAGCGAGCGACGAAGGCCCCGCGCGGTCGGGGCACTCGGAATTCGCGAAGCGGGGCGCGCGCGGCCGAGGAGCCGGGAGGAGGCCAGCCTCATAGGCTGCCGACGAGCGAGCGACGAAGGCCCCGCGCGCCCCGCGAGCGAATTCACGGTCGGGCGCGCTTGCGGACCTCGACTCGCGTCGGGACCACCTCGGGCACCAGCAGCGCGACCGGTGTGAACGTCACGCTCAGCGCGAGCGGTCGACCGTCGGCGACCGTCACCGCGATGGCGAAGTCGGTCAGCGCCAACGGCCGCGCGGTGCCCGGCTGCAGGACGGGAGGCACGCCGGCCGCGTCCCAGAGCTTGTCGACCAATGCCCACAGTGGATGGGCTTCGGCCTCGGGGCTGCCCAATGCCTGACACGCGGCCAGCGCCTGGCGCAGGCTCGCGTCGTCACTATTAGCGCGCCCACAGAGTTCCTCGGCGCCTTGCGTGTCGCCGGCCAGAAGCTGCCCGAGCCCGCCTGCCAGCGGCGCCAGCTCACCACCGAAGCGGCGTGCCTCGCGCAAGAGCTCGATCGCGCGCTGCACCCCGCCGTCCTTGGCGGTGCGTGCCTCCAGCGTCGCCAGCGTCAGCGCGCGCGCTTGCGCCAGGCGCCGTCCGTCCGGGGTTGCTTCATCGAAGGCGAAGGCCAGCGCCGCGAGCGTGCGCCGATCTTCGGCCAGTTGGGTATTATCGATGGGCCCACCGGCAAGCACCTCGCGACCGCGGCGTGCGACCACCCGAGCCAGCTCCCATGCGCCGCCTTCGCCGGGCGTTGCGAGCGCGCGTGCGGCCTTGTCGAGCCGCTCGCGATCGCGCCCGCGCAGCGCCAGCCCGAGCTCGACCGACTGCACGACCTGCTCGGCGGTCACGCGCACCGGCCCCGCGAGCCGTGCCAGCACCCGCGGGGCGTCGGTCTGCCAGCGGTCGCGTGCAAGCGCGACGATCAAAGCGAGGTTCGCGCTGTCCGCGTCGATCGCTGCCTTGCCCGCGAGCTTGGCGGCCTTGTCCGGTTTCTCACCTATCAGCGCCAGCCACGCCGCGTCGAGCCGCTTGTCAGAGTCGACCTCGCCCGTGACCTGGGCCTGCAGCGCCGCGAGCACGCGCAGCTGCAACTCCAGCTCGGCGCGGCCACCGACCTTCACCAGCGCGTCGATCGCCTTGTCCAACGCACCGACCGCGCCGAGTGCCCGATCGTCCTTCTTGCGCGGGGCCTTGCCCGACCCGAGCAGCGCCTCGACCGCGAGCCGCGCCTCGGCCGCGAGCCGCACCTCCGGCAGCGCCATCCCGCGCCCAGTCGCGACCGATAGCAGGCGCTCGAGCTCCTTCCAATGCCCCAGCTCGAGCGCCACCGCGGCCGCCATCTCCCAGGCCGCCGGGACATCCGCGAAGCGCTCGGTCGCGACCCGCGCGAGGCGCTCGGCGGCGCCCTCACGAGCTTGTCGCACGCGTCGCCAGGTCTCGGCCGAGAGCTCATCGAGGGTGGCTAGCGTCTCTTTCGCGCGGGCGTCAAAGTCCTTTGACCTCAAATCATCATCGACCTCGCGGCGCACCTCCGCGAAGCGTCCCGCGCTTGCCGGGAAGGTCGCGACGAAGCGGGCGTCGAGCCGCTCGCAGAGCGCGGTCGCGGCGCCGTTGGCGACCCGCAGGAGCGCCTCGCAGGCGGCCACCGCGAAGCGCGGCAGCGGCTCTTTCGCCGCCGCTGCCATGAAGCTCTGCGCCGCCAACATCGCGTCGCCTTCGCGCAGGGCGATGCGCCCGGCTTGCGCCAGCGCCCCTGCGCCGACCGTACCGCCTGCCGCGAAGGCCGCCTCGAAGCGCTCGCGCCCGAAGGCTCGCATCGCGCGCACGCTCGTCGCCAGCGCACGCGGAGCAGGCTCGTCGAGCGCCCCGAGCTCGGCGATGGCGATCCGCAGGTCGGCCCGCGTCTCCGCCATGAAGCCAGTCGCATGCAGGAGGAACGCAGCCGAGCGCGACGCACCCGCTACGCCGACCGCGTCCGTGCCCTGGCGCTCCGCGACCAACGCGACCATCGCCGCGTAGCCGACGACCAGCTCGAGGTCCTCGCCACGCTCGAGCGCGACCGTCTCCTCGTCGATGAAGAGCCGCTGGCGCAGCGCCTCGGCGCGGGTCGTCAGCGCCTCGTCGCTCAGCACGTCGAGGTCCTTGCGCATGAGCCCTGCAAACGGCAGCACCTGCCAGATCGCGTCGGCTGCGCGCACGGGGGCCGACGACACGACCAGGAGCAGCGCGACGAGCAGCTTGGCTCGCCAGCTAGTTCGGCTCATCCACGTTCATCGAGAACAGGTCGGCTGACCACGAGCGCCAGCGGTAGGGCGTCAGGATCGTCTCGTCCCAGAAGCCCATGTCGAAGCCCGGCACATAGACCCGGTAGATCATCAGACTGTCTTCGCCCGGCCACAGCGCCTGGAGGCCCCAGGCCGCCTCGAGGTCGGGCAGCGGGATGTCGCGGCGCGGGCCGTTCGCGATGATCTGCCAGAACGGAAAGCCCGACGGATGGAACAGCCGCACCCAGTTGAACGACGCGTCCGCGCCCGGGTCGAGAAGCCAGCGCAGATCCAACGACGTCAGGTTGCCAAGCGGGTTCGGGTTGGCCGGCCGCGGCAGCTGCATGAACGGTCCGATGATGAGGGTCGCGATGCCAGCCGCGAAGACCTTGCCGCTGCTTGTTTCGCCCACGGCGAACAGATCGGAGTGCTCGACCCGCGCCTGCACCTTCCAGCGCACGCCGTCCCACAAGACAACCTCACCCGCGTCGCCAACGGCCCACGCGCGATCGTCGCGCGGCGCTGTGATGCCGCGCAACCCGCGTCCCGTCACCGGCAGGAGCTCGAACCAGACGCTGCCATCCCAGCGCAGGATCCGACCCGCGTCGCCGACCGCCCACGCGAGGTCGGGCCGCACCACCGCCAGCGCGTTCAGGTCCGCACCGGCCACCGGCATCTCGCTGATGACCCCATCCTGCCAACGGTCGATCAAGCCACCGTGGCCGACAAACCAGGCCTCGCGCTGCGACACCGCGCGGATCGCGTTGACGCTGCCGGGCACTGGCCCGCTGACCTCGACCCAGTCGGCCGCGAGACCGCTGTGCGGACGGGTGTTGCGATAGATGCCGCGCTCACCCCAGAGCCACAGGTCGGTCGTCACGCCGTCGACGATCACGCCGTCGATGCCGGTCCAGGCTGCGCGCGCGATGGCCGCCGGCATCGGCACCTGCAGCCAGCGGAGGCCATCGAAGCGCATCACCGCGCCCGCGTCGCCGACCGCCCACACGTCTTCGTCGGAGGCCGGCCAGATCCCGCGCAGGCTCGACTGGGTCGGCGTTTGCTGGAGTCCCCAGAGCGTTCCATCGAACGCCGCGATGCGCCCGCCAGCGCCGACCGCCCACAGCCGATCGGTACCAGGTAGCTCGCGCATCGCCCAGATCGGCTGGCTCATCCCGGTCGCGCGATGGCGCACGCCGACCTCGGTCGCGAGTTCGAAGACCGCGTCCGAGTGTAGCTCCGAGATCTCGTCCTGCACGACGAAGCTGCCGACGCCGACCTGTTCTTCGGGTGGGACGTCTTCGACGGCGGTCGCGAACACGGTCAGCGACGCATCGTAGAGGCTCTCGGTGAAGGACGATGGGAAGCCGCTCAACTCGAACACGTTCTGGTCGCGGCCCGAGCCCTCTTCGGGCATCAGGTAGACGCCGTCCGAGCCGAGGTTCACGAACACCTGAGCGGTGTGTAGACGCGTCTTGGGGCGGCCCACCGGGGCGCCATCCAGGCGGATGCGCAGGTCACGCGTGAGCGGGATGTCGAGCGTCACGTCCTGGTTGGATACCGCCGTGTCGGGCTGCGCGAACACATGCCGGCGCACGCCCATGGCGAGTGGCGTGAAGACCCCGGTCAACGCATCCTCGACGCCGCCGAGGCACACGACCGCGTACTCGCCGGGGCCGGTCGCGAAGCTGTAGACGCTCTGCGAGTTGGTCGGCGTGAGCGGCACCGTGACGAACGAGAACACGTCGGGGATCGTGACCTGGCAACGCGCGGTGCGCTTGCCGGCGTCGGGCACGCACTGGCTGCCGCCCTCGACACCGGCGCAGGCGAAGCCGGTCGGGCAGTCCGAGTGCACGGCGCACGCGGTCGTGCAGCGTGCGCCTTGCTTGCCAAGAGGCGTGCACAGGTTGCCTTCGCCACCGCACTCCGCGTCGGATGCGCACGGCGCGCACAAGGCGCCTTCGACACGACCAAGGCGCGCCTCGCAGCTGCCGGGCGGGGTGACGACGTACTTGTCGAAGCCGATGACCTTGCCCGACAGGACGCTGTCGCCGAGCGGCTCGGGGCCTGGGCCGCCGCCGCCGCCGCCCGGGTTGGAGGGCCGCAACGGGATGAGGTTCAGGGTCGTGTCGCGCGCGTCGAACTCCACGATGCTGGCGGTGGTGTAGTCGTCGGCCGCCGCGGTGACCATCTGCATGGGTCCGAAGTACACATCTGAGAAAGTGATTTGGCCGCGGTCGTCGGTGAGGCCCTGGTAAGGACCGTCGATGTCGTTCCACAGGATGACGAACGCGTTGGGCACGCCGACGTGCGTCACGCGGTCGAGCACGGTCACGTTGAGCGCCTCGGGGATCGCGCCGCCGGCCGTGCCGCCGAAGCGCTGGCCGGGGTCGTGGTACTCGAACGGCATCGCGAGCCGGCCGATGGCACTACTACCGACGTTGACGTTGCCCGGCTCACCGCGCGGGGCGCGGGCAATCACCATGTGGTCATCGACCCGGGTCGCCTCGTCGCTGCGGTTGTGGCCGAAGAGCGGGTCGGGCTGGGCCGCCGCGAAGCCCTCGCCGAACAGGCGCACGATGCGACCACCGGCCTGCGCGCCGAGCCCCGGCGACACCGCCCACAGCTTCGAGGTGGCGCTGCGGTAGTCGATGCCGGCCGACAGCGTGGCCTCGCGACCGTCGCGGCGCACGCGCACGTCGACCGCACCCGGGGCGGCTCCAGCCGCGCGCACGACCAGCCGTGTGCCACCGCCGGAGCGGACCGGCGCGGGCTTGCCGCCGATCGTGACCTCGATGGGCTCCGACAGGCCCTCACCGAAGATGGCGACATCACCTCCTTCGAGCGGCAGGAACTCCGGGATGGTGCTGGTGAGCGCGAAGTCGCCGATGTAGTCGAAGACCAGCGCCGAGGCTTGCACGCCGTTGCGCGCGACGATGATCTGCACGGGGCCTTCGGCGGCCGCGGGCGGGGCGCTCACGATGAGGGCACCTTCGTCGAGGCGCACCTCGCTGACGCTGGCCTCGAGCGCGCCGAAGCGCACGCTGATGCCATCGGTCTCGGTCAGGCCGCGAACCGAGATGGCGACCCAATAGCCGCCCGCGATGGCGCCCTTGGCGGGGAAGCTGTGGCCGGCCCAGAGCACGCCGGGCAGGCGCGCCTCGTCGACGCGGAAGAAGGCCTGGGCCAAGGTCGCGCTTGCGGTCGTGGCGCCCGCGACTCCGGTCGTGTTCTCGGCCACGATGTCGGCCTTGCCATGCGGGCCGGGTGGGGTGCGCACGACCAGCGAGCGTCCTTGAGCCGCGGCCTCGACGTTCTCGGCGGGCACACCGCCGACGTAGACGACCGTCTGGAGCGAGAGGCCGGTGCCGCTGAGCGTGACGAGCGTGCCACCGACCACCGGGCCCGAGACCGGCGAGAGGTTGTCGAGCGTGAGCGGCGTCACGTAGGTGAACGCGCGCTCGAGCGTGCGCTGCTCGAAGCCGTTGGTCGCGATGACGTCAACCTGGGGGTCGAAGGCCGCGTCGCTGGCGAGGCGCGAGGGAACCTTGCCGACGATTGTGCGCTCGTCGACGCGCTTGGCGTCCTCGAGCATGCGGCCTCCGATGAGGATGCGCGTATCGGTGGCGAAGCCGGCGCCGCTGACCTCCACCTGAATGCCGCCGTCGATGCTCGCGACGGTCGGCGTGATGGCGGTGATGGCGATCGGGCCGCTATAGAGGTAGGCGTCCTGGAGCGTCGCCTCCTGGCCATCGGGCAGCAGCACGGTCACGTCGACCAGGCCGGGTGCGTGCGCGGGCACACTGACGTTGAGCTGGCCGTCGTCCAGGACCAGTGCGCCCTCGCCCTTGACGCTCCCAAAGCGCACTTCGGGCAGGCCCACGTCGGACCCGTTGGAGAGCCCGGCGCCGAAGATGGCAACCCGCTCACCTCCGGCTGGTTCGCCGACGCTCTCGAGCACGCGCGCGAGCGACAGCGGCACGAACACCTCGGCGCCATCGCCGCTGGCGTCGGCGACGTCGCCGGTCGACGACCCGGGGAGCCCCGGGCACCCTGTGAGGACCGCCACGAATGAGGCAACGAACACGAGGCCGCGGCGGTCGGTCAGCATTGGCGGACCATAGCGACGTGTCGGGTGCAGCTCAAGTTCAGGTCCGAGAACGGTCGGAATCCCATCGGGCGCAACGGCCAGGCGCCCAAGAGGCTGATTGACCGAATCACAGGCGCACGGGATAGTGCGCCCCGTGGACGACCCTCAGCAGAAAAACCAGCAGCAGCGCATCCTCGAAGCGGCGCGCATCCTGTTCCTCTCCCAGGGCTATAACGGCTCGAATCTACGGGACATCGCGCGTGAAGCGAAGGTCTCGATGGGGGGCATCTACCACCACTTCGCGTCGAAGGAGGAGATCTACAAGACCCTCCTCCAGCAGAGCGATGTGGCCCAGGACATGTTCCAGATCCTGCGTCTGTTCCAGGCACCCGAGTTCCCCGAGAACCTGTCGGCCGTCGGCGAGGCCATCGCGCGCACCGTGCGCAAGCACAAGGACAGCTTCAAGCTGTTCTACATTGACGTGCTCGAGTTCCAGGGCCGGCACGTCAAGCCGGTCATCCAGCAGTTCCGCGACCGCTTCAACGAGCTGTCGGAGATGCTGCTCGCGCGGCGCGCGAAGGACGTCAGCGAGATCCACCCGGCCATCCTCATGCGCGTCATGGTCGACGTGTTCATCCACACGCGCCTCGAAGAAGTGATGCTCGATCAGTCGCTCGCGTCCCGCCTGAACATGTCCGAGGAAGAGGTCAATCGCCAGATGGCCGAGGTGATCTTGCGTGGCGCCCTGCGGAGGCCCGTCCCTTGAGCGCGCCCATGACGGATGTTGCCCTGGTCGGCCGCGCGCAGCGCTCGTGGTCCGCACGCTCTCTGGATGAACGATGCCGCGAGGTGCGAAAGGTCCGCGACGTGTTCGCGCGCTACGCCCAGCGCATCGCCGACGTGGTCGTGGCCGAGACGAAGAAGTCGCCGACCGACGCCTGGTTCGCCGACGTTGTGCCCAACCTCGACCTGTTCGACTACTGGACAACCGACGGCGCGAAGTTCCTGGCGCCCGAGCCGGCCGCGATCTCGCAGCTCAAGTTCCCGAAGAAGAAGGGCGCCATCCACTACGAGCCGGTCGGCATCGTCGGGTTGATAACGCCCTGGAACTACCCGGCAGCATTGGTGCTTCGCACGCTGGTGCCGGCGCTGGTCGCGGGCAACGCGGTGCTCTTGAAGGCGAGCGAGTTCACGCCCGAGACGGCCAAGCTCATCGCGTCGATCTTCGCCGAGGTGCTGCCGCCTGCGTTGGTCACGGTGGTCGAAGGTGCTGGTGAGGCGGGCGAGTTCGTCGTCGACAACAGCGACCACATCGTCTTCATCGGCAGCGTCGCTACCGGCCGCAAAGTGGCCGTGCGTGCGGCCCAGCGCCTGGTGTCGGTGTCGCTCGAGCTGGGTGGCAAAGACGCGGCCGTGGTGCTCGCGGACTGCGACCTCGATCGCACGGTGGCCGGTGTCTTCTGGGGCGCGATGAGCAACTCGGGACAGAACTGCGCCGCCATCGAGCGCTGCTATGTCGAGCGCTCGTTGTACTCGACGTTCGTGGCGCGACTGGCCGCGCTGGCCGCGACGACGCCGGTCGCCCCGGTCGCGACGGCCGCCCAGGATGCGGTCATCCGGGCCCATCTCGAAGACGCGGTGGCGCGTGGCGCGACGCTGCACGGCAGCTACCCGGGTCCCGTCATCCTCGAGAACGTGCCCGAGGACGCGCTCATCGCGACCGAGGAGACGTTCGGCCCGGTGCTGCCGGTGTGGCCGGTGAACTCGGGCTTTGCCGGGGTCGAGACCGCCAACAAGAGCCAGTATGGGCTTGGCACCAGCATCTGGACCAGCGACATCGGCCGCGCCGAAGCACTTGCAAAGATTGCGGATTGCGGCGTCGTCACGATCAACAACAGCGCCTGTTCGGGGGCGATGCCGTTCGCGCCCTGGTCGGGTCGCAGGCACTCGGGTCATGGCGTGACCAACTCGCACCTCGCGATGCGCGAGCTGGTGCGACCGAAGTTCGTGCTGACCGATCGCAACACCGCGCCCGAGGTCTGGTGGTATCCGTTCGATGCCGAGTCGATCGAGCTCGCGCAGGCGACCGTCGGCTGGCTCGTCTCGGGTGGGCTCGACAAGGCCAAGCGCACGCTGGGCCTCTTGTCGTCGATGAAGAAGCGGGTCGCTTCGCAGGTGCGTTGGATGGACGGCAACCGGCAGCTACCCGGAGGCTGAGATGGCCGAGCCGGACGCGCCGAATCCGAACGGGCCTGCCGACCCGACCGGCCCGAAGCGTCCGGATCCCGCGCCTCCCTCGCCGCAGCTACCCGCGCATGCTCCTGTAGCGGCCGAGCTTGCTCGGCCGAGCGCTTCGAAATCGATCGATCCTTTCGGTGAGGAAGGCGATCCGATCGATCCGCGTGAGGCGAAGAAAAAGTTCATGCTGACGGCGGGTTTCGCCGACCAGGAGGCGCTGCTCGTGCCGCCGCCCGAGCCGATCCCGACCCCGCCGCGGCCGCTGCCATCGGCGCCGCGCCTGACGCAGGTCACCCAGCGCAAGGGCCCGACCCCGGTCGCCATCGGGGTCCATCGCTTCGTACAGGATCCGACGTCGCACCCCGCGTGGTCGGAGTTCGTGCAGCGCGTGCTCGAGCTCGGGCTGCATGCGTGGCAGGCGCAGGTGATCTTCCGGCTCGTGCTGTTGGCGCTGCACGGGCGCGATACGGCGACACGGGCCTCGTCGCTCGGGCGCTTGTGTGCCGAGCTCGACGCGTGGCTCACGCCGACGACAACGCTGATGGTCGGGCCGATCCGCTTGGATGCGCCCGCGCTGAGCCCGATCGCCGGACCGAAGCTCGGTGGTGTGGCGCTGCTCGCGGGCCTCGCGTTTCCCGAGGCGTCGCCGGAAGCGGTCGCCTCACTGTTCGCGGCGCTGTGCGGCTGGGCCGCCTGGCATGCACCTCGGGTGCAGGTCTACGGCGCGCTCGACGACCCGCCGCCGCCGCTGGACCTGGTGGTCGCGATGGCGAACGCGCTCGCGCGGCCGGTGCAGCAGATCCCGATCCCGACCTTTGCGATATCCGGTAAGGCGTCGCGCCCAATCGACCGCATGCTGACGAGCGGCGTTCTGGTACTCGAGCTACAGGCCGCCCACATCCTCGCGCGTGCGGCTCCGCACGAGGCGGCCAAGCGCTTGCCTGCGCTGATCGCGGGCGCCCCAATCCCCGCGGCGCGCCTGGTCCTGATGCAGGCGTATGCGGGCGCGATGCGCTCGATTCACGGGCTGCCCGATCCGGTTGCGGACGCGCCCGGGTTGCTCGCGCAGATCGCCGCGCGCTTCGCGTCACCGCTTGGGTCGGTCATTGCGACGGCACTCGCGGAGCTGGCGATGATCGCGCGCATCGCCGATCCGAAGGCGCTTGGCCTGGACCTGCCGCTGCGCTTCCCGACGGCGCTCGCGACCGCGCGGGAAGCGCTCGCGAACCAGCGCGTCGTGCCGCGCTGGGTGGTCGCCAATACCCAGGGTGGCGACCGCTCGCTGCTGTGCGCGACGCTGCTGGGCCGCTTGCCGAGCGCCGATCCGCACCTCCTGCAGGCGCTCGTCGACATGGCGCCGCCGGAACTCGAGCCAGCCCTGCAAGAGACCGTACGCGAGTCGTGGACCCCGTCCGCGACCAAGGCCGCTGCGCGCGCGACGCTGCTGTCTCTTGGGCGAACGCCCTGAGGAACGCGGCGACGCGGCTTGACCCGTGGGCCTCGCGCATGGTTTTGAGGGCGCATGTCGGACCTCGATCTCGTCGTCATCCACGAGCACCCCGAGTGGCAGAAGCCGCTCTTCGCCGCCCTCGAGCGGCGCGGCCTGCGCTACGGCGTGGTGGATCTGAAGCGCGCGGCGTTCCGCGTCGGCGAGCGACCGGCGACGCGCCTCTACTTCAACCAGGCCAGCCCGAGCGCGTACATGCGCGGCAACACCCGCGCGGTGCCGCTGTGCCTCGCGTACCTGCGCACCCTCGAAGACCAGGGTGTGCGGGTCATCAATGGCTCACGCGCGTTCGCGCTGGAGCTCAGCAAGACCGCGCAGGCGTCGCTGCTCGGGCGCCTCGGGATCCGCACCCCGCGCTCGCTCGTGTTCAACGACATCGCCGCGCTGCGCGAGCTCGCCAAAACGCAGACCGACTTCCCGTGGCCAGCCCTCCTGAAGCCGGAGCAGGGCGGCAGCGGCGCGCGCATGTTCCTGCTCGAGACCGTCGCCGAGCTCGAGCGCCTGCTCGAGCTGCAGCCCGACCTGTGGCAGCCCGACAACCTCTTGTTGTTACAAGAGCTTGTGTCCTACGACCGCGACCACGGCATCGTGCGCCTCGAGCTGCTCGGCGGCGAGCTGCTCTATGCGATGCGCGTCGTGTCGCATGGCCGCTTCAACCTGTGCCCGTCGGAGACGTGCAATCCGGCCGACGGCGGCGATGGCGCCTGCGAGATCCCGCTCGCCAAGCCGACCCCGCCGGTCGAGTTCCATCCCTACCCCGAGGTCGCCGCCGACGTCGTCGCGCAGGCCCAGCAGATAGCGCGTGCCGGCAACCTCGATGTCGCTGGCATCGAGTGCATCCTGACGGCCGACGGCCCCGTCTTCTATGACGTCAACGCGAACTCGAACCTGCGCTTGCCGATCGGCCAGGCCTTCGGCTTCGACCCGTTCGAGCGTGTCGTGGACTACCTCGAGCGCGAGCTAGCCCTGCTCTGACAAGACCTTCGCGAACGCATCGCGCAGCGGCTCGACGTTCTGCTCGCCGATGCCCTTTACGGCGAGCCACGCGTCGCGCGTCGCATCGATCGGTAGCACGGCGATCCGCTCGATGAGCGCGTTCGACGCCACGATGAAGGCCGCGACGCCGCGCTCTTTCGCGACGGCCATGCGCCGCTCTTTCAGCGCGCGTAGCAGCGTCTCGTCGACCTCGCTCGCGGCCACCGCGTCGTCCCCATGCGACCCGTTCGCGCCAGCGGCCTTCTTCATCATCTTGCCGCGCGCCGAGCCCGACGCGCCCGATGCAAAGGGCGGCATTGCCAGCTTCACGCTCGATCGGCGCCACATCACCTCGACCCCGAGCGGCGTCAGCGTCGGGTTGCGCCCGGCCGTACAGCCCGCCGCCGCGAGCGCCTTGAGCAACGACAAGGTCGTGCCCTCGGGCAGCTCCGCCAGGATCCCGAAGCTCTTCGTCGCCGCCAAAGGCCCCTGCAGCACGTCGGCGGCACGACTGCCGCGCAGCGCCTTCGCCAGCGTCTTCGCCTCGATCGCACCGTTGGCCCGCGCGACGGCCGACAAGGCCTTCTGCACGACGATCTCTTCGGGCTCGGACAAGGCGCGCACCGCGAACCCGGCCGGCTCGTCGTCACCACGACCCTCGCGCCGTGAGCTGGTCGGCCCGTCCGACTTGAGGCCCTTGCTGACCCCTCTCTCGAAACCAGGAACCCCGGTCGTCCCGCAGCAGCGGTCGCAGCGCGATCCGGCCGCGTCGTCGAGGTCGCACGCCTTGTGGCGATCGCCGAAGTACCTGAGCAAGGCCCCGTGGCGACAGCCTTCGATGTAGGCCCAGCGCGTGATCGCCTTGAGCTTGTGGCGTTCGGCCTCGGCCCGAGCAGCGCGCGCGGGGGCCGGCAGGTCTTCGCCACCCTTCTCGATCAGGAACTCGTGGATGCGCATGTCGGCGTACGTGAACAACATCACGCCATAGGCGCGCTTGCCGTCACGGCCGGCGCGGCCGACCTCCTGGTAGTAGGCGTCGAGGCTCGACGGGAAGTCCCAGTGCAGGACGAGGCGCACGTCGGGCTTGTCGACGCCCATGCCGAACGCGTTGGTCGCTACGATGACCAGTCGGCTACCGCTCTGGAAGGCTTCCTGGGCGGCCTTGCGCGGGCCGTCGTCCATGCCGCCGTGGTAGGTCACGACCGTCAGGCCCGTGCCTCCCAACGCCTGGGCCGCGGCCTCGGTGTTTTTGCGCGTCGAACAATACACGACCGCGACCCCACCATCGGCGAGCGCTCCTTTCAGGAGCTTGCTTGCCAGGCGCGGCTTCTCGTTCATCTTCTCGATCGCCAACACCGACAGGTGCAGGTTGTCGCGCGCGAAGCCCGCCACCGTGACCATCGGGTCCCGCATGCCGAGCGAGTCCACGATGTCGCTGCGCACCTGCGAGGTCGCGGTCGCGGTGAAGGCACCCAGGCGCGGTGGCGCGAGCTGCGCAAAAGCCGACCCCAACGCCTGGTAATCAGGCCGGAAATCGTGTCCCCAGTGCGAGATGCAGTGCGCCTCGTCGACCGCGAACAGGGATATCGGCAAGCGCTTCAAGCGGGCCAGCGCGCCTTCGTAGCGAAAGCGCTCCGGCGCGACGTACAGCAGCTTGAGGTGCCCCGTGCGCGCGTCCTCGAGCACCCGTTGCTGCTCGTCGAAGGGCTGCGTCGAGTTCAGGAATGCAGCCGCGACCCCACGCGAACGCAGCTGGTCGACCTGGTCCTTCATCAGCGCGATGAGCGGCGACACGACCAGCGCGACGCCCGGCAACATCAAGGCCGGCAGCTGATAGCACAGCGACTTGCCCGCGCCGGTCGGCATCACGGCGAGCACATGTCGACCATCGAGGATGGCCTCGACGACCTCGCGCTGGCCAGGCCGGAACACGTCGAAGCCCCAGTACTGGCGGAGGACCGCGGGGATCTGTTGATGCTGGGAGCTCATCCGGTCCTGGCCCATATACACGATCCCCCAGTGGTGCAAGGCGGCAACCGCGGCGCAGCCTGCCATGCGGTCGCGAGCGTGGGCGAAGTGTCCCATCGAACTCGCCGTGAATATCCGCCGAGAGGGTGGCGTATCGGGTCGTTGGCGCGAAAATGGGCGGTTGCCTGGTCGCGCTGGTTCCGTCGACGAGGTGTGCGATGCGCGTTCAATTTGTCGTGACCAACTCGCAACGGCTTCGCCTGCGAGTTGGAAAACTGATGGCTGGGCTGGGTCTCGTCGGCGCTGTCTTCGGCGGCTGTGGCAGTGACCACTCGTCGCGCTTCGACCGCGACGGCGCTGACATCATCGATCGCGACTCGCCGCTCGATCCCATCGACGTGGCCGAGCAGTGCACGGTGTCCGCCAACTGCGAGGAAGGCGACCGCTGCACCGAGAACCGCTGCATCGCGTTCGGCTGCGTGGCGATCCCGATCCCCTCGGACGAGTGCTGCGACGCCGTGACCCTCTTCGAGGAGGACTTCGACGGTGTCGTCGACCCCGGCATCGAGTTCCTCGCCCTCAACGAGCTCGCCACGTGGAGCGTGGTCGATGCCGACACCACCCCTAGCCCACCGTCGGCCCTCTACTTCGGCGACCCGATTGCACGCAGCTACGACAAGGGCGTCCAGGTCGCGGGCTCGGTCACGCTGCCCAAGCTGAAGCTGCCGCGCGACCGCGAGAGTGTCTTGTCGATGCGGGTCTACGCCGCCATCGAGCCTACGATCGAATACGATCTCTTCTGGGTCGAGGCGGAAATCTCCAGCGACACGACCGCCGTCGAGACTGTCCGCCTCTTCTCCAAGCGCGACCTGCCTTTCACCGCGTTCCAGGACTTCGCGCTGGTCGACGTGCCGCTCGAGGGTCTCGCTGGCAAAGAGGTCACGCTGCGCCTCCGGTTCGACTCGCTCGACGGCAACTCCAACGCGTTCGAGGGCGTCTACGTCGACGACGTGCGCGTCCAGGGCCTGTGCCCGATTCCTCTGCCGTGCGTCGACGACGCCTCGTGCGACAAGGGCGACGCCTGCCTCGCGACCGCCTGCAGCGAGATCGGCTGCGTCGAGCAGGACATCTGCGTCGAGCAGGAGCCAAGCCCGTGTGAGCGCGACGGCGCCCCGGCCGACTGCTGCATCAGCGACGCGGACTGCGACGACAACAACCCGGCCACCATCGACGTCTGCGACGGCGCGACCTGCGTGCACAACATGAACCCCGACGCCTGCGTCGGTGACGCGAGCTGCGATGACGGCGAGGCATGCACGGTCGACACCTGCCTCGCCGATGCGACCTGCGGCTACACCGGCAAGATCGGCCCAGGTTGCTGCGAGCCGGGCACCAACTCGATCGCCAACTTCGATGCCGAGTCGCTGCAGGGTATCTACGTCACCGACAACTTCGAGACCGGCCTCTTCTGGCGCACCGACAAGACCCGCGCGACCAGCGGCGAGTTCTCGCTCTACTGCGGTGACCCGGTCGACCAGACCTACCAGTCCGACGTACGCGTGAAGAGCTCGGCGACCACTCGCCCCCTCACGGTTCCCAAGGGCGGCCTCACCAAGCTCGAGCTCGACCTCTACAAGGCGACCCGCACCGCCAAGAACTGGGACGTGTTCCAGGTCTTCGCCCTGCGCGACGGCGCCCTGTTCCCGCTGTGGAGCTCGCGCGACCTCGGCGACGGCACGTCCGCTTCGCAGTGGCAGCACCTCAGCATCTCGCTCGCGGACTACGCGGGCACCGACCTGCAGATCCGCTTCGTGTTCGACTCGGTCGATGCGGTGACGGCGCCATTCGAAGGCACCTACATCGACACCCTCCAGTTGATAACCACCTGCCAATAGCTCCGCGCGCTGTTCGTCGCGCCGCCCGCGAGCCTCATCCGCGATGACGTCTGGATCCCCATGCAGGCCGTCTTCGCCAGCGCGCGCGGTCATCGCCGAGGATGCGATCGTCGTCGGCGACTTCGCTGGACGACGCGCGCCGACCGGCCACGCTTGAACCGAGGCGCCTGCCCGTCTAGAAGCTAGCCATGCTTCGAACCGCAACTCTCGCCGTGTCCGCGCTCGCGACCCTCGTCAGCGCGTTCCATCCCGCTCCGGCGCGCTCGTGCGGCGCCTTCTTCGCCAGCGAGACATCGCAGAACCTCGCGATCGACGCGCAGCGCGCGCTGATGATCGTCGAGCCGACGTCGCTGTCTCTGCACCTGCAGCTCGCGGCCAACACCGACGGCGAGGCGTTCTCGTGGATCGTGCCGATCCCGAAGGGCAACGCCGCCCCGACCGTCACGCTCGGCGACCCGGCGGTCTTCGAGGCGCTCGACGCGCTCACCACTCCATCGGTGACGATCAACCACGGCGACAGCGGCGGCGGTGGCTTCTGCGGCAGCGTCGACGAGGCCGGCTTCAATACGCCGCGCGGCGCGGTGCAGCACTTCGGTGGCGCCGAGCTCGGGCCATACGCCTACGACATCATCGCCGGCGACACGGTCGAAGCCCTCTCGACCTGGCTCGGCGACAATGGCTACGTCGTGCCCGCGACGTTTGGCGACGCGTTCGCGCCGTATGTCGCCAAGAACGTCTTCGTCGCCGTGCGCCTCACCGCCGGGCCCGCCCTCGACGGCGCCACCAGCGCGCCACTCGTCGTCACCTGGGTACGGCCCTTCGCCGGCAACCTCGGCTACGCCTTCGGCCTCTCCAAGCTTTCGGCCGGCGAGGTGATGCCGCTCCTCTTGTGGGTGCTGGCCGACAAGCGCCAGCGCATCGCCAACTACGGCTCGATCGATGTCGCACATCTCGCGACCACGATGCGCGACGAAGGCCTCGGCTACGACGCGGCGATCGCCTCGCTCACCGAAGCGGCCGGCGGCCGCCTCGTCACGACCGAGTTCGCGCAAGACCTGCGCGCGGCGCAAGGCGTCGCACCGGCCTTGTCCGCGCTCATCACGACCGACGCGTTCTACCTGACGCGCCTCTATGCCGAGGCGCCGCGCGCCGCAATCGAGGACCTCATCATCACGTTCGCCGCCAACGCGCCGGACGTCTCGCCGACGATCAACCTCTCGCAGCGCACGCATGCGCCGATCGCGTTCGCATCGTCACTGGTCGCGCTGTTCTTCCTGCGCCGTCGCGCGCATCAGTCGCGGCACTAGCCTAGCGCTCCGGCGGCTGCTCGCGCGCGAGCAAGCGCCGCAACGTCGCTCCCAGCTCGATCAGCGCCATCGGCTTGAGCAACAGCTCCCCAATCGCCAGGCTCTGCACGTCCTGCGATTCGCGATTCCAGAGTCCGCCCGAGATCACGACGATCGGGATGGTCGGCCGCTTGACCCGTACCGCGCGCGCCACATCGAAGCCCGATAGCTTCGGCATCGAGGCGTCCGTGACCAGCGCGTCAAACGTGTCCGGAGCGCAGAGGAACACGGACAGCGCCTCTTCGGGATCGACGAACGCGGCGACCCGGAAGCCCGCACGCTCGAGCTCACGCGTCGCCAGCCGCACGATCGATGGCTCGTCATCGATCACCAGCACGTGCTCCCCGCGACCAAGCTGCGCCGCGGCATTCGGGCTGCGCACCGACGTGCTCTTCGTGGCCGGGCTCTCCTCGCGTAAGGCCGGCACGCGCGGCAGCCACACCTCGAAGGTGCTGCCCTTTCCGACCTCGCTGCGAAGCTGCACATGGCCTTGGTGCGCCTTGGCGATCGCCTGTACGATCGGCAGCCCGAGCCCCGTCCCCTGACCCGGCGGGCGCGTCGTGAAGAACGGCTCGAACACTTGCTCGAACAACGCCGGGTCGATCCCGGGCCCATTGTCACTCACGCTCAGCACCGCCCACTGCCCGCCTTCGGCTCCAGCTTGAACGGCCAAGCGCAACGTCAGCGTGCCGCCCGCCGGCATCGCCTGCGCGCCGTTGAGTGCCAGGTTCATCACGACCTGATGCAGCTGCGTCGCATCGGCGCACACCCAGGGCCGTTCACCGCCGAGCTGCTGGCGCAGCGCCACGCGGGCTGGTAGCCGCGCCGCGAGGAGGCGCGCGACCTCTTGTACCACCGGCGCGAGCGGCTGGATTGTGCGCTGCGGCTCCGCCTCCGGACTGAATGCCAAGAGGCGCCGCACGAGTTCGGTCGCGCGTTCGGCGGCCTGGTCGATGTCGTTCAGCGCAGCCACCAGGCGGTCGACGCCGAGCGCGCCACCCGACTCCGAGGGCGCGAGCTCATCCATGGCGACGCGCACGTTGCCCTGCACCGTGGTCAGGAGGTTGTTGAAGTCGTGCGCCAGCCCGCCTGCGAGGCGCCCCAGCCCATCGAGTCGCTGGCTCCGCAAGACCTGAGCCTCGAGCCGCTTCTGCGCGCTGATGTCTTCGACCAAGCCGATGCCGAGGTCGCCGACGAGGGGATCGGTGCCGCGCACGATCGACCCCGTGAAGCGGCTCCAGACGACGCTGCCGTCCTTCTTGATGTAGCGCTTCTCGACCTGGTAGCTCTCGCGCGTCCCGGCCGCCACCTCGGCCGCTAGCGTCACCGCCAGGGACAGGTCGTCGGGATGCGTCAGATCGGCCAGCGTCAGCGCGTCGAACTCGTGTCGCTCGTAGCCGAGGATGCGACACAAGGCGCTGTTTACACGAATTAAATGGCCGTCAGCCGACACCAGGATGATGCCCACCGCGACGTGGTCGAACAGCGCGCGCAGCTGCTCCTCACTGTGCAACAGGGCGGCTTCGACAGCGCGCGAGTGGCTGGCCTGGATCGCGATCCCAGCGAGGTGTGTCGCCGCCTGCACCCACCCTTGCTCCACCTCGGTCGGCAGGCGCGGCTCACGGTAGTACATCGCGAATGTGCCGAGCACTTCGCGGCCGGACGACAGGATCGGGCTCGACCAACAAGCCCGGAGCCCGTGCGGCAAGGCCAGCTCGCGATAGGCCTGCCAATACGGATGGGTAGCGATGTCTTCGACGATGACCACTTCGCCCCGGTAGGCAGCGGTGCCGCACGAACCTTCGGCGGGCCCGACCGGCGCCCCGTCGATCGCGCGCGTGAACGCCTCCGGCAAGCTCGGCGCGGATCCGTGGCGCAGCACTCCCATGGCGCGATCGACCAACAACAGCGAGCACAACATGCCCGCCGCCTGAGCCTCGATGAGACACACGATCTGGTCGAGCACCGCAGGCAACGACACCCCCGTCGCGGTCGCCTCGAGCACGCGCTGCTGTCCGCGCAGGAACGCCTCACTCGCAGCCGGTGAGGTCGCGGCTGTGCCAGCATCAGCTGCCAAAGGCGACGACTGGACGGACATTGCGGCAAGCTAACACGACGTAGTCGACTCCGCACGGGCTGTTCAGCATCGTCGGCCTGCCCCGGTAGCGCCCCGGCGGGCCTTGACGATCCGCGGGAGTTGGGGTTCCCTTGGGCCCGCATTGTCCAAGGAGCCATGATGTTCCCGCTTCCCGCGCTTCCCCTGGTCCCGAAGCTCCACAGCTTCTTCGAGCCCGAGCAGGCCAAGACCTTCGCCCTGGTCTTCGGTATCGCCCTGCTGGTCCAGTTCTGCCTCCCGTGGAGTGGTCCCGACTGGTTCAACTTCAGCGCCGGCACCATCTGGCCGCTGCTCGTCGGCGTTGGGTTCGTCGCGCTCTCGTTCGTCCCGGGCCTGGCTGACAAGCTCAAGCCGAGCCTCTTCTTCCTGATCGTCGCAGGCGCCGGCACGCTCGGTGTGCTCTGGTCGTTCGCGGGCTTCGCCGGTACGCCGATGTTCTGGTTCGGCGGCTTTGGCCTCATCGGCCTGGCGACCGCGATCACGGCGCTCTTCCTGTGGTCGCGCAACGGCTTCCAGCAGTTCTACTGGACGCTGCTGGCCGGTGGCATCGGCGGCATGGCGATCAGCCTGCTGATCCCGTTCGGCTACGGCTTCCCGCTGGTCGGGATCTTCACGCAGATCGGCGGCAACGTCCTCGGCATCATCTCCGGCATCGTCAGCATGGTGCTGTGCCTGGGCTTCATCTTCCTGATCGTGCTGCTCGTGATGAACGTGCTCCTCAAGAAGGATGCGGCCGATCCGGTCCAGGTCGAGCGCTTCGGCTCGGCCCTCTACATCGCCGCCCTGGCGATCCCGCTGGTCGTAGGCCTCATCAGCCTCCAGGGCTTCGCGTCCGCCATCCACCTCGTGCTCGTCACGGGCATCTTCCTATGGCTCACCATCTGGGGAATGGTCTGCTTCTTCGAAGCGCGTGAGCGCGGCGAGAACCTCCTCTCGGTCAGCTGATCCCCGATCGGCGACGAGCATGACGGCGGCCCCTCACGAGGCCGCCGCCTTCGTTTCCAGCGGCTTCTAGCCGTCGTTACTCGGGCCGCCCCTGGGCAATCCAGCTCTCGACCAGCTGGATGTCGCTTGCCGGCATCGAAGGCAGCCCCAGCGGCATGCCGCGCACCCCGGGCACCTCGCCGCCTGCCTCTTCGACCTGACGCGCCAGCAGGTGCGCCAGGATCTTCGGCGTGTCCTTCAGCGGACCGCTCTCGACCATGCGGAACAGGCTCTTGCGCTGGCCCTGATCATCGAGACCGCCCGCCATGATCGAGGGGTAGTCGCGCAGGTTCACGCGCCGCCCGACAAAGCCGAAGCCGCCGGTGTTGCCCGGGCCGCCGTCACCCAGCGCCAGGTCGGCCTCCGAGTGGCAGTGCCAGCACACGCGATGGAACACGCGCTCCGAGACCTCCTTGAAGGTCACGCGCCGCTCGAGGACGGGCAGCCGCCCCGGCACCTCCTTCGGCTCCTCAACGGCGAGCGGCACCTCCAACAGGTAGGCCGCGATGTCCTCGGCCTCGGCCCGCGACAGGTTCAGCTGCGGCATCGGCGTGCCCGGCTTCTGTTTAGCCGGGTCCAGCAACCAGGCGATCAACGCGGGCCGCTGGAAGCGCTCGCGCACGTGGCGCAGGTCCGGCGCGAGCATCACACCCCGCTCGAGCTCTTCCTTCTTCAGAGGCACCAGAATCGGAGACATCGCCAGCGGTGTCGTGCCCGTCAACGCGTGACACGTCGCGCAACCACGCGTCTCCATCACCCGCCGGCCGCGACTCGGCCACGCCAGCCAGCGCGCATCTTCGGCGACGACGTTCTCAGCCGGCACGAGCCACGAGGCGATCGCCGTCGCGGCCGCGTCATCGATCGCGAAGCGCGGCATCATGGCCGTCAGGCCCGGCCGTAAGTCATGCGGCTTCTTCAGGAAATCGCGCACCCAGTCGCGCTTGAGGCGCTGCCCGACCGAGGTCAGCGACGGCACCGCGATGAGGTCCACGATGTTCGTCTGCCACCGGTGCAGCACGTCGTCGGGCGCCTCGAAGTTGCCCGACTCGATGCGCGCATGACACGCGACGCAGCCCTTGTCGGCGGTCGGGGCCGTGAGCCCGCCGCCTTCGTGACAGCGGTTGCACTCGTAGAACTGCACGAGCCCGGCACCGTCGGTCGGCCGCACAACGATCGCATCACCAGGCCCCGCAACTTCAGGCGTAGGCGATGCGAAGGGTTCCGGAGTTGCCCCGAAGAACGCCCCCAGCACGGCCCAGAGCGCGGTGATTGCGACCCACATCAGCCTTCGCCCGGTGCCTTCAGCTTGCAGGTGTTCGGGTCGTTAGCGCGCAGCTTGCACTGCTCGACGCCGCGGTCACGCTCCTTCTGGTCGTTCTGGAGCTGCGCATACAGGAGCCACGCCTGACCGTCCGGCATCATGTCGTCGGACGCGAGCTTCTTCAGGATGTCGAGCGCCTCGGCCTGGCCCTCGGACTTGTGCGCAAGGCCTTCGGCCAGACGCGCCTGCAGGTACGGGTTGCCACCCTCGCGGGCCGAGAGCACGCGCAGCTGGTCGACGGCCCAGGTCGCGTAGACGCCCGCGTCCTTCTTGCTGCCAACCTCGCCCTTCGTGCGCACGGCCGCGATGGCCGCCACCCGCAGGCTGCGCGCGCGCAAGGCCGCGAGCTCGCCAGGGGCGTCCTTGCCTTCGACCTTCTTGCCGATCTGCCCGGTCGCGTTGGACGCGAGCTTCCAGGCTTGGGCGTAGTCGCCTTCGCTCAGCGCTTCCTCGGCCTTGACGATCATGTTGGTCTTCGGGTCGATCTCGTAGCGATAGCTGTTGCCGCAGGCCAGCGCGGGCGCGCTGACGACGACGAGCGGGCTGGCGGCGATGGCGCCAGCGATGACGAAGCGGGACAGGCGGGACAAGTGCTTCATGGTGCCTCCGTGATTTGGAACCGGTTATAGACGAACCCGAGACGGATTTGGTTCCCGGGCTGCCAATGTTTTCATTCCCGCCCCGACTCACGCGCGAACCTGCCACAAGTAAGCCAGTTTTTCCGTCCGCAGCCCCAGCCGATCCCATGCCCGCTATGCCCCCCATTGTCCCCAGCGACTACTACGGCGAGCTGTTCGCCCATCCCGACCCTGCGCGCGCGGTCGGCTGGGAGAGCGCGGCCGCGCAGGCCACTCGCTTCGAAGTGGTGCGCCGCTTCGTCGCTCCGGGGGACAGCGTGCTCGACCTCGGCGCGGGCTTGGGCGACCTCGGTCGGTACCTCGCAGCGTGCGGCTGGTCGGGTGACTACCTCGGTATTGAACGCGATCCTCGGCTCATCGCGCGTGGCCTCGCCCGCACCCCGCCGGTCGCGCTGCGGCACGCCGACTTCCTCGTCGATCCGCTCCCCACCGCCGCCGTCGTCGCCGCCATCGGCGTGCTCGTCGACGGTCGCTCGCAGCGCTCCGACGGGGTTCGCTTCGCGCGTGTGCGCCGCCTCATCGAAGTCGTGCGCGCCGCCGCGACCCGCGTCGGCGTCATCGTCGTGCTCGACCAGGACCAGCTCGAAGCGCACCCGATCCTCGCCCTCGAGCCGGCGCTCGGTGGCGTACGGCAGGCCGAGCTGGCGTGGCTCGCCCCCGATGCCGAGGTCGTGCCGCTCCTCACGCTCGAGCTGGCGCTCGTGCTGCGTCGCTAGACCGCGAGGGATTTGCTAGAACCGTCACGTGTTCGGAACGGGGCGACAGCGATGAACGACAGCGAGCGTCACGCGCACGCATTGTCTCTCTACAACGAAGTCGCCGATCTCGATCCCGCCACACGCGAGGCCTACTTCGCAGAGCTCGAGGCGAGTAGCGCCGATGGGCTCGCGATCGCCGCCGAGCTACGCTCACTGCCCGTGTTCGAGTCGCGCACGAGCCCCGTGCTCGGGCCCAATGAGGCCTACCCGTACGCCGACTTCTACGACGAGGACGAGCGACCGCCCGAGACGCACGGCCGCTTCGACATCATGCGTGTGGTCGGCGAAGGCGGCATGGGCACCGTCTACCTCGCGCAACAGAAACAGCCGTGGCGCCTCGTCGCGCTCAAGGTCTTGAAGGGCGAGCTCACCAACGACCGCGTGCGCCGCCGCTTTGCGGCCGAGGGCGACATCCTCGCGCGCCTCTCGCACCCCTATATCGCCAGCGTCTACGAGGCGATCAACGGGGCGCGCCCCTACCTCGTGATGGAATACGTCGACGGCGTGCCGCTGACCGATTGGGGTGAGGCCCACAAGCCGAGTCTCCGCGCGCGCGTCGAGCTGCTCATCAAGATCGCCGAGGCGGTCGACCACGCCCATCACAGCGGCGTCGTGCATCGCGATCTGAAGCCCGCCAACATCCTCGTCACGGCCGACGGCATCCCGAAGATCCTCGACTTCGGCATCGCGCGCGTCGTCGACCCGCTCGCCGGTCTGGGCCGCGCCAGCGACAGCGGCAGCGGCTTGACCCAGGCCGGCGAGATCATCGGCACGCCGGCCTACATGAGCCCCGAGCAGGCATCGCTCGACCCGAGCCGCATCGACCACCGCACCGATGTCTACGTGCTCGGCGTGGTCGCGTACGAGTTCCTCACCGACAACATGCCCTACCCGATCGGCGCCGAGCTGCTGATGAACCTGACGCGCATCCGCGCCATCCAGCCGACGCTCGCGGGCAATTACGACAAGGCCTTGCGCGGCGACATCGAGGTCATCCTCGCCAAGACCCTCGCCAAGGAGCCGGCCGATCGCTACCAGTCGGCCGCCGCGTTCGCCGAGGACCTCGGTCGCTGGCTGCGGCGCGAGACGATCCTCGCCCGTCCGCCGAGCGTGCTCTATCAGGTCGGCCGCTTCGCGCGCAGGAACCGCGCGCTCGTCATCGCGTTCGGCCTGCTCTTCGTGGCGCTCGTCATCGGCGCCATCGCGACCACCTCGCTGTGGCTCTCGGGTCGCCGTACCCAGGCCGAGCTCGCCCGCCGCGTCGACGAATTGGTGTTATTGCAAGCACGCGAAACGCTCGCCAACGACCCGACCCGTTCGGTCGAGATGCTCGCGGCGCTGTCGCCCGAAGTCGACTGGGGCGCGGCCTACACGATCGGCTGGGACGCGCGTGCGCGCGGCGTCTCCGAGCGCACGTTGAGCGGGCACGAAGCAGACGTCGAGTGGCTCGACGTGGCGCCCGACGGTGCCATCGCGAGCGCGTCGTTCGATGGCACCGTGCGCATCTGGCGCAACCTGTCGGCGACCGCCAAGCCCAGCATGCAGGTCTTGAAAGGGCATGTCGGCGGCGTCAATCGCGTCGCCTGGTCGCCCGACGGCCACCTCCTCGCGAGCGCTGGCCGCGACGGCTCGCTGCGCCTGTGGGATCAACCTGGCGACACGAGCCGCGTCTTGCACCAACACAAGAGCGGCGAGTGCGAAGAGCTCGCGTGGTCGCCCAACGGCACCCAGATCGCCTCGGTCGGCGGTGATGGGGTGCTGGCCGTCGTCGACATCGCGGCCAACACGAAGCGCGAGCTCGTGCACGGCGACGCGCAGCTGAGCGACGTCGAGTGGCGCGGCACGACGCTTGTGGCCAGCGGCAAGAACGCGCAGCTGGTCATGGTCGACATGCGCGACGGCCGCGTCGAGCAGCTCGTCGGCCATCAGGCCGAGGTCGACAACCTCGACTTCGCGCCGCTGTTGGCCGGCGACACGCGGCCGCGGCTGGCCTCTGGCGCGGTCGATGGCGAGCTCAGGATCTGGGACGACGACGGCACCGTGCGCTCGTTCACGAGCCCGGACGGCAGCGCCATCAAGGCGCTGGCCTTCATCGGTCACGAGCGCGTCGCGACCGTCGATCGCGCGGGCGTGGTGCGGATCTGGGACGTGCCGAGCGGCAAGGCGATGGTCCTCGCGGACGGCGGCAGCGTCTATCGTGGCCTGGCCGTCTCGGCCGACGGCGCCTGGCTCGCGACCGCCGCCGATGATCGTATGGCGACCTTGTGGGACCTGAAGACGCTCGACCCGATCGTCCTGCGCGGCCACCGCGACGCGGTCCTGCACGTCGCCTTCACGCCCGATGGCCACCTCGCTTCGGGCGGCAAGGAGGGCGACATCCGCCTCTGGCCCGTCCCCGGACAGCGCGCCCGCTGGCCGCTCACCAGCTTGCCGCGCGCGGTCGCGGTGCGCGGCAACGAGGTCGTGCTGGTCGACGAGGAGGGTCACTTGAGTCGTGGCGACCTCGCGACTGGCAAGCTCGCTGGCATCGAGGACAAGGTCGACGGCCACCTCGCGGCCTGGGCACCCGACGGCCAGTCGTTCTTCACGTCGCTGCGCGAAGGCGAGGTGCACGTGCGCTCGGTCGACGGTCATACGCAGCGCGTCGTCGCGGTCGACGGCCGACCGATCGGCATCGCGGTGGCGCCCGACTCACAGCGCTTCGCGGTCGTCACCAACAGCGGCAAGCTGGTCGTCACGACCGTCAGCGCGGCGAGCGAGCCGGAGGTCTACGAGCTGCCGGGTGAGCGCGCCAATGCGGTCGCGTTCGCGGGCCCGGTGGTCATCACGGGCCATCGCGACGGCCGCGTCATGCGCCTGCAGAACGGCCACTTCGAAGAGCTTGCGCGCTTTTTGGGCGAGGCCCACCTCGTGGTCGCGCATGGCGACCTGCTCGCCGCCGCCGGCTCCGACCGCGCCGTGCGCTGGCGCGTCCCCACACCTACCGGTGCCATTGCGACCTACCAAGCGATCGGCGAGACCCTTCACGACGGCCCGATCCTCGCGCTCGCCTCAAGCGAGCGACGCATGGCGAGTGGCGGGCGCGACGGCCTCATCAAGGTCATCGACAACGACGGCACGGCGCACATGTTCACGGGCCACGCCGGCGCCGTCACCGCGCTCGCCCTGAGCGGCGACCTCGTGATCAGCGGCGGCCGCGACCGTACCGTGCGCATCTGGGACCTCAGCGCGCCCGAAAAGCCTCCGCACATCATCGACCTCTTCGGCGGTCCGATCGTCTCGCTCACGCTCGCCTCGACAGTCGCCGGTGGTGCCTTGGATCGCATCATCGTGCTGGCCGACGAACGCGCCCTGACCGCCTGGCCGATCGTCATCCCGCGCGACGAGCTCAGCGTGCGCGCCTGGCTCGCGACGCTCGTACGTGGCAGCGACGGCTCCGACCACGAACCTGTGCCAGCCCAAGACTAGGACACCCGCCGCGGAGCTACTTTTGTGGTGATCCAAGCGCGGTCACGAGAGCCACAACGACTTTCGAGGTGCCGGGAGCGGCAGCGGCTGCCACTCGTGGCACTTTCGAGCTGCCTTGGGTGTCACCGGCTAGCGCCAACACCACCCTGCGAGGTGTCTCGGGTGGCACCCGCTGCTGCCAACACCACCCTGCGAGGTGTCGGGCCGGGCATCGGCCCCACCCCCAGCAGATCGAGAGTCGAGCGTCTCACCGCACATTCACATCGAGCTGCGAGCCACGGCTGCGATGCGACTTCTTGGCGTTGGTCGGCTTGCGCTCGTGTGTTGTTTCCTTACAATTACGGAGCTATTTGTCCCGATCTGCCAATCACGCCGCGCATTGCACGCGGCACTCACCCGGAGGTCTATCCATGCCCCTCGAATACCCTGTGATCGACCCGCGGAAGCGGAGGCCGCTTCGACCCGCCTGGCCGCTGCGCCCGCGGCCGTGACGGACGCCAACGACAAGCCTCGCGTCGATCTGCGCGAAGTGGCGGTCATTTGTCTGCACGCCGACGCGTTCGTCACTCAGCTGGCCGTGCGGGCGCGCTTCCTGTCACTCCCGCACAATGAGTTCGACCCGTTCTCGGTGACCCACCTGCGCGACCTCGGCCTCGCCACGTGGAACATCGGGCTTGCCTAGAAGTCGAGCGTCGCGCAGGCGGCCACGGTCAAGGTGTCGGCGCAGCTGATCGGTGAGGGTTCGATGCTGCGGGCGCGCATGCAGAAGTGCCTCGACTACTGGTTTGGCGATCATCCGGTGCTGAGCCGGGAGCTGGACGACATTCGCCAGGGGACCGGCTACGTCGACCTGGTGACCGACCTGGGCCGCCTGGCGAAGCTCTACCGCGACTCGAAGTCGACCATCGACGGCGACAAAAAGAACTATCGGGACAGCGACGAGGCCGACGCGACCCGCGTCCAGCACGCGATCGTCGCGGAGCTCTCGG
>Ga0209181_10000624_pt1 | contig 65111 bp, 64 predicted proteins | sample MAT05_FD_187208 | JGI IMG/M metagenome (GOLD analysis project Ga0209181, IMG submission 187208) | Freshwater microbial communities from Lake Fryxell liftoff mats and glacier meltwater in Antarctica - MAT-05 (SPAdes) (version 2) | ecosystem: Environmental > Aquatic > Freshwater > Ice > Liftoff...
CCATCGGGGCGATGGCGGAGCTGGTCGCCGCCGGCAAGGTTCGCTATCTCGCCCTGTGCGAAGCCAATCCGGCCACCATCCGCCGCGCGCACAAGGTGCATCCGCTGGCTGCGGTGCAAACGGAGTACTCGCTGCTATACCGCGAGGAAGCCGAGGAAACGCTGGCCACCACCCGCGAGTTGGGCATTTCCTTCGTTGCCTATTCGCCGCTGGGTCGAAGCCTTTTGACCGGTGCCGTGCAGGGCACGGCCGACGTGGCCAACGATCGCCGCAAGGATCATCCGCGGTTCGCCGCGGAGAACCTGGAGCGCAACCGCAAGCTGGTGACATCACTGCAGACACTGGCTGCGGAAAAAGGCTGTACCCCTGGGCAGGTGGCGCTGGCCTGGGTGCTGGCACAAGGACGCGATGTGGTTGCCATTCCCGGCACCAAGCGGGTGGAACGGGTGCACGAGAATCTCGCTGCACTGAACGTTGCCCTGTCGACGACCGAACTCGAACGCCTGGCGCAGGCCTTTCCCAGGGGCGCCGCAGCCGGCACACGCTATCCAAGCGGCCAGATGAAGTCGGTTTTCATTTAGTCGATCAAGCACCAAAGAAACGGCTTCATGAACACAAATTCGGGCCCGCTTGAAGGCCAGGTCGCGCTGATCACCGGCGCCGGGCGCGGCATCGGGCGCGCGATCGCGATCGGCTATGCGCGGGCCGGTGCCTCGATCGTCTGCGTTTCACGCACTCGCAAGGAAGTGGAGGAAACCGTGCGCCTGGTGCGCGCCGAAGGCGCTCATGCGATGGCCGCGCCCGCGGATGTTGCCGAGTTCAATGCCATGAGCACGCTCTGCACGGCGGCGGAAAAACAATTCGGCGGCATCGATATCGTGGTGGCGGCCGCGGGCGTTGCGCTGGAGAACAAGCCGGTCGAGGATTCCGATGTAGAGGCGTGGCGCGGCACCATCGAGGTCAACCTCATCGGCGCCTTTTGTACCGCCAAGGCGGCGATTCCGGCGCTCAAGCGGCGCGGCGCCGGCAAGATGACCTTCGTCGGGTCCGGTATGGGACATCGCGGCAAACCCACGCGCTCGGCCTACGCCGCTTCCAAAGCCGGCTTGCACAGGCTGGTGCGGGTGCTGGCTCAGGAACTGGCGGTGAGCAACATCGCGGTCAACGAATTGGTGCCCGGGCCGGTACTGACAGCCTTCATCGCCGGGCGCGAAGCGCAACTGCGTGCCGCCACCGGCGCGGCCGCCTGGCGCGGCGCGACTTTTAGGTCGTGCCTCAACTGCTACAAGCCGCCGACATCCGACAGTTTGACCTCGTACTTCGCCACCACCGGCTCGCCGGTGCGATCTGCGCGTACCAGGACGAACGCCTCGGCCAGCTTGTAGCTCATGCGCGCCAGGGCATCCGGGGTCGGTTTGGGCTTATCCGCCTGTGCCGGTGCCAGCACGACGCGGCTGGAAAGTTCGACGTAGATGCGGGTAGCCATGTCGTCGATGAAGGCGTTAATGGGGGTGGGCGTGGACATCGGGTTCTTTCTCAAGGATGGCCTCGCATGCTACTCTCAAACCCATCGCGCCTTGCACTCTTGCCTTGCAAAGCAAGGCTCTATTGACATTGGAGACCTGACATGACTTCATCCGCCGTTGCCCCCGACCAGCCTGGAAAATTCGAACTGCGCCAGGGCGTGGAATTCGTGCAGCACGACGGCATCAGCCTTGCAGGTGACATGTATATCCCGCCAGGCGATGGCCCGTTTCCGGCGATCATCGCGATCCACGGTGGCGGCTGGCAGGTTGGCGGGACGTTTGCCTACGCCCATTGGGGGCCATGGCTGGCAGCACGCGGATACGTTGTGTTTGCCGTGACTTACCGCTTGTCGGCACCCGGCCGCAAGACCTTTCCGGAGGCACTGCACGATGTGCGTGCGGCGCTGCAGTTCGCGCGTGGCCGCGCCGCCGATTTCAAGATCGACCCCGAGCGTATCGCGCTGATGGGCGACTCGGCCGGAGGCCACCTGGCTTCGCTTACGGCCCTGGCGGGCGACCACCCGCACTTCGCCGGCGCCTATCCGCAAGACCCGTATGCCACGCTTTCAACCCGCGTCAAGGCGGTGGTGCCGATCTATGGCGTGTTTGACCTGCTGGCCCAGTGGCAGCACGATATCGAAGTACGCACGCGCGACATGATCACCGAGAAACTGATGGGTTTCGCGGCCATCGACGACAAGCGTGCCTACTTCGACGCCTCGCCGCTGGCATGGATTTCAGGCCGCAACAACGCGACCGCGTTTCTGGTGGTGTGGGGCACGCGCGACGACACCGTGGACTATCGCAATCAGTCCGAGGTGTTCCTGCGCGCGCTGAAGCAGGCCGGGCACTTCGCGCGGCCGGTGGTGCTCGAAGGTGCGCCGCATTTCTGGGTGGTCGATCCGGTGGACGAAGCAGGCAGCCACAACGGCTTTCTGGCGCCGCGCCTGCTGCGCTTCCTGCAACTGCGCCTGTAGCTGCCGGCGCCGGCTTGCCGCGCTCAGGCAGCGGCGCGCTGCCGCATCGCCTCGAACAGGCAAACGCCCGCAGCCACCGACACATTCAGGCTCTCGATGCTGCCCGCCATCGGTATGTGGCGCAGTTCGTCGCAGGTCTCCCGGGTCAGGCGGCGCAGCCCCTCGCCTTCGGCGCCCAGCACCCAGGCCAGAGGCCGCGCCAAGCCGGGTGCGTGGTGGGCCATGGGCGCATCCTCGGTGGCACCGACGATCCAGATGTCGCGCTCCTTGAGTTCGCGCAGCGAGCGCGCCAGATTGGTGACAGTGATGTAGGGCACGGTATCGGCCGCACCCGAGGCCACCTTGATCACGGTGGCGTTGAGGCCGACCGCGCGGTCCTTGGGGGCGAGCACCGCGTGCACGCCGGCGGCGTCCGCCGTGCGCAGGCAGGCGCCCAGGTTGTGCGGATCGGTGACGCCGTCGAGCACCAGCACCAGCGGCGGCCCGACAACCGCATCGAGCACATCATCGAGCGACACCGCGAGCTCGACCGCGTCGGCCTTGGCCGCGACGCCCTGGTGGCGGCCGGCACCGGCCATGCCGTCCAGGCGCGCACTGTCGACTTCGACCACCCGCACCATGAACGATGCGGCCAGCTTGATCAGGTCGCGGGTGCGGGCGTCGCGCCGGGTGGCATCCACATACACCTCTTGCACCGAGGCCGCGCGCTGCTTGATGCGCCCGGCAACCGCGTGGAATCCGTAGATGAAGCGCGTATTGGACATGTAGACGATGCCGCGGCTCAGCTACGCACCTTGAGAACTATCTTGCCGATGTGCGTCGACCCTTCCATCAATTCATGTGCACGCGGCGCGTCGGCCAGCGCGAATTCGGCGTGGATCAGGGTGCCGACCTTCCTGGCCTCGATCAGCGGCCACACTTTGGTCAAGAGCGATTGCGCCATTGCCGCCTTGGCTTCGATGGTGCGCGGACGCAGGGTCGAACCGGTGACGGTCAGGCGCTTGACCATGATCGGCAACAGGTCGATCTCGTTGCGCGAGGTCTGCAGGAAGGCGATTTGCACCAACCTGCCGTCGGGCGCCAGGGATTTCAGGTTCTTCTCGATATAGGGGCCACCGACCATGTCGAGGATCAGGTTGACACCGCGCTTTTCGGTCAGCCTGGCGATTTCCTCGGCCCAGTCCTGGGTACGGTAGTTGATGGCCGCGTCGGCACCGAGCCTTTTGACCGCTGCCACTTTTTCGGCGTTGCCAACGGTGGTGTAGACGGTGGCGCCAAAAGCTTTGGCCAGCTGAATCGCAGTAATCCCGATGCCTGACGAGCCGCCATGCACCAGGAAGGTCTCGCCTGCGGCCAGGCGGCCGCGATCGAACACGTTGGTCCAGACGGTGAAGAAATTCTCGGGTAGCGCACCCGCCTCGCGCATGGAGATGCCGGCAGGCACCGGCAGGCAACTGGAGGCAGGCGTGGCGCAATACTCGGCATAGCCGCCGCCTGGCGTCAATCCACATACCTTGTCGCCGATGTTCCATCGGGTCACGTCCGCAGCACGCGCCACCACCTGCCCCGAAACCTCCAGGCCGATGGTAGGCGAGGCGCCGGGCGGTGGCGGGTATTTGCCGGAGCGCTGCGCCACGTCCGGGCGATTGACACCGGCGTAGGCCACCTCGATCAGCACCTCCCCGGGCTTTAGCTGCGGCAAGGGGCCGCTCTTGATCTGCATGCAATCGGCTGCGCCGCCCTGGCCGTGGTCGATGTATTTCATGCTGTGGGGAAGTGTCATGGTGTTTTTCCTTGAACGCGTTTACGGGTTTTTGATTTTGCGGCGGGGCGCGCCTTGTTCGGCGCGGCTTTCGCCCTGGGCTTGACAGGCGCCGCCAATGCCTTGGCGCCGGTTTTCTTGCGAGCGGCGCGTGGCTGTGCATAGCCCGGGGCCGCCGGCCCGCTTTCGCGATCTTCCGAGCGCTGGGCCGTGCTCTCGTCGGACCCGGCCTCGACCAGCGCGAGATCGATCTTCAGCGCATCCGGATCAGCCCGCACGATGCGCACCGAGACCCGTTGCCCCAGACCATAGACCTGGCCCGAGCGCTCGCCGCGCAACACATGACGACTCTCGTCGTACACGAAGTAGTCACGTCCGAGTTCGGAGACATGGATCATGCCGTCGATCAACAGTTCGTCGAGCGTGACGAAAATGCCGAACCCGGCGACACCGCTGATCGATCCCTCGAATTCGTCGCCAAGATGTTCGTAGGCATACTGGCACTTGAGCCAGGATTGCACCTCGCGCGAGGCATCGTCGGCACGCCGCTCGTGGTGCGAGCACTCCGCGCCGAGCGCGTCCCAGTCTTCCTCATGGTAGCGGCTGTGCTTGAGAACGGCCTTGATCGCACGATGCACCAGCAGATCCGGGTAGCGGCGTATCGGCGAAGTGAAGTGCGCATATTTGTCGTACGCCAGCCCGAAATGGCCGATGTTGTCGGGGTTGTACTGGGCCTGCTGCATGGAGCGCAGCATGACGCTGGAAATCAGTCCGGCGTCAGGCCGACCCTTGACTGAATTGGCCAGTCTTGCATAGTCCATCGCGGTCGGATCGTCGCCGCCCCCGAGCGCTAACGACAGCGGCCCGAGGAAGGCGCGCAGGTTTTCCAGTTTCTCCGGTGTCGGTCCGGCGTGAATCCGGTACAGCGCCGGGTGCTTGTGTTTTTCCAGAATGTCGGCGGCGCATACATTGGCTGCCAGCATGCATTCCTCGATCAGCTTGTGGGCTTCGTTGCGCACCACCGGCACGATCCGCTCGATGCGCCCTGCGTCATTGAACAGCAGCCGGGTTTCGGTCGATTCGAAATCCACCGCACCGCGTTGCGCGCGGGCCGCCAGGAGGGCCTTGAATACCTTGTACAGGCAATGCAGGTGCGGCACCAGCGCCGGTCGCTTGCGCGCGGCCTCGCCCTCCGGTTCGGCCAGGATGGCGGCCACCTCCGTGTAGGTGAAGCGCGCCTGCGAGTGCATCACTGCAGGATAGAACTCGTAGGATTCGATGACGCCACTTGTGCCCACCACCATGTCGCACACCATGACCAGGCGATCGACGTCGGGATTGAGCGAACACAATCCGTTGGAGATTTTTTCCGGCAGCATCGGGATCACGCGGCGCGGAAAATACACCGAGGTGCCGCGCTCGCGGGCGTCGCGATCCAGCGGCGCACCCGGCTTTACATAGTGGCTGACGTCGGCGATTGCCACTATCAGGCGAAAGCCGCGACCGGCGCTGCCGCTGCGACCCTTGATGGCCTCGGCGAACACCGCGTCGTCGAAATCTCGGGCGTCTTCACCATCGATGGTAACAAGCGGCAGATCGCGTATGTCGCGACGGTCGCGGTAGTCGGCCGGCCTCAGTCTGTCCGGCAACCTGGCGGCTTCCGCCAGGGCTGCGGCGGCGAACACATGCGGCAGATCGTGCTTGCGCAAGGCGATCTCGATCTCGATGCCGGAATCGGTTTCCGCACCCAGAACTTCGTCGATCCGCCCCTGCATCGCCAAGCCGTCTTCGGGGTAGCGGGTGATTTCCACACTGACGAATTCGCCCTCGCGCCCGCTCGCCACGCCCTCTAGCTCCACCTCCTGGCTGAAGTTGCGATCCTGCGGCAACACCACCCAATGCTTGCCATCGCGCTTCAAGCGGCCAACCACATGCTTGATCGCACGTTCCACTACTGCGACGATGCGTGCTTCCTGACGCCCGCGCCGGTCAAAGCCACGTCGCGTGAAGCTGACCGTATCGCCATGCATCACGCCTGCAAGCGAATGCGGCGCCACGTAGAGGTCATCACCGCCGGATTCCGGCGCGATGAAGCCGAAGCCGTCGCGATGGCGACTGACGCGTCCCGATTCAATCAAGCGCGCGATACCGGATGCCAGCCGCCCGCCCGCCTTGAGCAGCAATTCGCCATCGCGCAGCATGGCGTCGACACGCCGCGCGAAGGCATCATGCGCATTGGGTTCAAGCGCCAGCATGTCGGCAAGCCCGGCGACCGAAAGGCCCGGATTGTCTTCAGTCGCCAGCGCTATTTCACTGCGTGACGGAATTGTGACGCGGTCTTCGAAACCGGGTCGTGGCGGATTGCCCCGTGCCGGGGTGCTGCCGCGCGTGGACTTACGTGCGTTGGTTTTCAATTTTCGTTATAATCTTTGTGAGTTGGGGTGACGGTTTTGTTCAGTTCCAGCGTTCAAAGCAGTCAGCTTTAATGCCCAGATGGCGGAATTGGTAGACGCACCAGGTTCAGGTCCTGGCGGTGGCAACACTGTGGGGGTTCGAGTCCCTTTCTGGGCACCAGTTTCAATAGTCCACTCTTGTCGACTCTTGCCGACTGCACGCAACAAACGCGAAGCCGCTCCCGGAGCGGCTTTTTGTTTTCGCTGCTCAGGACGTCGCATCCAGGCGCGTGGCCAGCTCGGCCGGTTTCAGTTTGTCGTAGATTTCGAAAGGCTGGTGAATCCACGGATTGTGCGGCAGATCGTCGGCCCAGAAATCCGGCGTGAAAACCGAACAGCCCTTGCGCCAGATCACCGCGGTGCGCACCTCGATGATGCCCGGGTAGCGGGTGCGCAGATGGCTGACGACTTCCTGCATGGTCTTGCCGGAATCGACCAGGTCGTCGACCATCAGGACACGATCGCCCAGGCGCTCATTGACCTTGGCCATGTGCTGGCCGATGGTCAGTTCTCCCTGGGTTTCTTCACTCTTGTCGAGATTGGCAAAGTAGGATTGGGTCGCCAGTACACCCAGGGGCTGGTTGAAGATGCGCGACAGGGTGTCACCTACGCGCAGGCCGCCGCGCGCCAGGCAGATGATCTGATTGAAGGCGAAGCCGGATGCATGTACCTTGGCTGCGAGCCGCTCAATGGCATCGTGATAGTCGTTCCAGGATACAAAGAGGTCTGCCATGAAGGTGTTTTTCTTAAGCCCGCCTCATTTGAACGGGTGTGACAGCACGATGGTCTGGTCGCGCTCGGGTCCGGTGGAAATCAGGGCGATTGGCGCACCACAGGCCTGTTCCAGTCGTTGCAGGTAGTTGCGCGCGTTCTGCGGCAGGCGCTCGAGCTGTTGTACCCCAACGGTGGTTTCGCTCCAGCCCGGCATTTCCTCGTACACCGGCACGCAGGCAGCGGCACTGTCGGCGCCCGGCGGCAGCAGGTCGCAGGCCACGCCGTTCATCCGGTAACCCGTGCACAGCTTGACGCTCTCCATGCCGTCGAGCACGTCAAGCTTGGTGATGCAAAGCCCGCTGATGCCGTTGATCTGGATCGAGCGCTTGAGAGCCGCCGCGTCGAACCAGCCGCAGCGCCGCGGCCGCCCGGTGACGGAGCCGAACTCGCTGCCCTTGACACGCAGGTGATCACCGACGGCGTCATCAAGCTCGGTGGGGAACGGGCCGGAGCCGACGCGTGTCGCATAGGCCTTGGTAATGCCCAGGATGTAGTGCAGTTGCGACGGCCCGACACCGGCGCCCGCCGCCGCCGCACCGGCGACGCAATTCGAAGAGGTGACGAAAGGATAAGTGCCGTGGTCGACATCGAGCAGTGTGCCCTGGGCACCTTCGAACAGCAGGTTCTTGCCCGCGGCCGAGACCGCATGCAGCTCACTGGAAACATCGGCCACCATCGGCTTCAAGCGCGCTGCGAACGCGAGCATCTGGTCGAGCGTTGCCTTGTAATCGACCGCCGCGGTCTTCAGGTATTGGGTCAGCACGAAATTATGGAAATGCATCACCTCGCCAAGCTTGACGGCAAAGCGCTCGGGATTGAAGAGGTCGATCACCTTGAGGGCGCGTCGCCCGGCCTTGTCTTCGTAGGCAGGACCGATGCCGCGGCCCGTGGTACCGATCTTGGCAGCACCCTTGGCGGCCTCACGTGCCTGGTCGAGCGCCACGTGATATGGCAGGATCAGGGTGCAGGATTGTGAAATGCGCAGGCGATTCGAGACCCGGATGCCTGCGGCCTCAAGCTCATCGATCTCCTTGAACAGCGCTTCCGGGGACAGCACCACGCCATTGCCGATGTAGCAGGTTACATCGGGGCGCAAAATGCCCGACGGGATCAGGCGCAATATGGTCTTGCGGCCGGCGATCACCAGCGTGTGGCCGGCGTTGTGGCCGCCCTGGAAGCGCACCACGCCATCGGCATGGTCTGTCATCCAGTCGACGATCTTGCCTTTGCCCTCGTCGCCCCACTGGGTTCCGATGACCACTACGTTTTTTGCCATGGCATGCCTGTTACATGAAAAATTGAAAGCGGACGATCAAGGCCTGATAAAGCGCGCGGCTGCGCACAGGCTCGGGAACTAAAACGCGCTACGACTTTACTCCGTCAGGTGACCGCGGTGGCCACAGGGAGGATCGGTACCACGCTCCAGCTGCCAGCTTCAAGGCGCAACTCGCGCGCGCAACATGGAAGCCAGGACGTGGAATCATGCCCGGGCAAGGCACTGACGACGACTTCGCCGGCCAAGCGCAAGGCGTTGATCTTGTCCTTGAGCGCGGCATCCTGCGACCAGGGCGCGAGAATGCCGGTGCATTCGGCGAGATCCGGGGTGAGTCGCGCCAGCTCGCGCAAATCCAGTGAAAACCCGGTTGCCGGGCGCGCCCGGCCGAATGCAAGCCCGACTTCGTCGTAGCGCCCGCCATGCGCGATCGCGTTGGGCAGGCCGTCGCTGTAAGCCGAGAACACCACGCCGCTGTGATACTGGTAACCGCGCAACTCGGCCAAGTCGATGCTGACCTCGGCGCCCTCGATGGTGGCTACCAGGCGCTCCAGGTCATCAAGCGCACCACGAATCTGCGGCAGGTCCGGCAGTTCGCGCCGCGCGCGCGCCAGTACCTCGGGGCCACCATACAAGCGCGGCAGCAGGCGCAAGGCCGAACGCAGGGGCTCGGCCACACTTGCGGTGGCGGCGTCGATGGCCGGTGTGTCCTTGGACTGCAACAATGCGAACAGACTCTCGCCGGCGGCAGCCTCGAGCGAGGCGCGCGCTGCCAGCGCACGAAACACGCCCACATGCCCGAGATCCAGGCGCACCGTCACTCCGCTTTGCCTGAGCACTGCGAGCAGGAGGTTCTGGATTTCGATGTCCGCCTCAAGCCCGGCATGACCATAAAGCTCCGCGCCGATTTGCAAGGGTTCGCGGCTCACCGCCAATCCGGCCGGCAGCGTGTGCAGCACCGGACCGCAATAGCACAGGCGGCTCACGCCTTCGCGGTTGAGCAAGTGGGCATCGATGCGCGCCACCTGGGGCGTGATGTCGGCACGCAAGCCCATGGTGCGCCCGCTAAGCTGGTCGACCAGCTTGAAGGTGCGCAGCTCCATGTCGTGGCCGGTTCCCGTGAACAAGGAGTCCACGTACTCGAGCAAGGGCGGCAGGGTCAACTCATAACCGTGCGCACGAAAGGCATCGAGTAAGGCACGACGCAGTGCTTCGATGCGCCGCGCTTCCGGTGGCAGCACGTCTGCGATGTACTCAGGCAGCGCCCAGTTCGACATGCGGGCCTGAGCTTCTCAGGCGACAATCAGGTACAGCAAGGCACCGCAGGCGATCGAGGCGGCGCCGACAAAGCGCAACTGGCCGTCGCGCAGGTCGATCATGCGACGGAACGTTTCACGCCATGTTACCGGGGCGATCAATGGTGCCAGACCTTCGATCACCAACATCAGGGCCAGAGCTGCCAGAAATGTAGACACAAATGCTCAAGTCCGCTGCTTACTTGCCCTTGCCGGAGCCACCGCCCGGATTCTTCAGATACCTGAAGAACTCGGAACTGGGCTCGACCACCAGCACGTCGCCCTTGTTGCGGAAGCTGTTGCGATAGGCTTCCAGGCTGCGGTAGAAATTGTAGAACTCCGGATTTTGTCCAAATGCGGCTGCATAGATCGCCGCCGCTTTCGCATCGCCATCGCCCTTGACTGTCTGCGCACCCTTGATCGCTTCCGCCAGGATCACCTCTCGCTGCCGGTCGGCATCGGCGCGAATCTTTTCGCTATCGGCAAAACCGGTCGAGCGCAGTTCGTTGGCGACCCGCTTGCGCTCGGACTCCATGCGTTTGAATACCGCATCCTTGATTTCGTCGGAGAACTCGACGCGCTTCAAGCGGACATCGACGATCTCAACCCCGATCTTGCCGGCGTCGATGTTGACCTTGTTGCTGATGTCCTGCATCACCTTGTCACGCGCACCCGACACCATGTCGTTTACGGTGCGCTTGCCGATCTCGTTGTTGAGCGCATCCTTCAGGCTTTGCTGGATGCGGTATACCGCATCGATTTCACGCCCCTGGACGCTGACGTAGTAAAGCTTGGGGTCGCTGATGCGCCACTTGACGAACGAGTCCACCACCAGATTCTTCTTCTCCGAAGTGATGAAGCGGTCGGAATCCGGCGTATCGATGGTCATGATGCGCTTTTCGTAGAACGTGACGTTCTGAAAAGGCGGCGGCAACTTGAAATGCAGGCCGGGCTGATTGACAACCTCCTTGACCTCGCCCAACGCGAACACGATCGCGTATTGGCGTTGATCGACCACGAAGAGGGTGGAGGAGGCCAGCATCACCAGCAGCAGCAGGCCGAAAACGGCGGAGGCGACGCGCGGCATCAACGAGCCTCCCGTTCACGGTTGCGCTGCGCGTCGCGCGAGCGGGCTTCGCCGACTGGTGCGGCGGCAGCTTCAGTGGCCGGCGCGCGTGCCGCGCCGGTCCCGGAAGGCTCGACCTGCAAGCCCCCCGTGCCGGAGCCCGATTGCTGCACCAGCTTGTCCAGCGGCAGATACAGCAGGGGATTGCCGGAACGCACGTCGATCATCACTTTCGAGGTGTTGGCGTACACCTGCTGCATGGTTTCGATATACATGCGATCACGCGTGATTTGCGGTGCCTTGGAGTATTCGGCAAGCACCTGCTTGAAGCGACTGGCATCGCCCTCGGCACCGGCGATCGCCTTCTGCTTGTAGGCTTCGGCTTCCTCGGTCAGTCGGGCGGCGGCGCCGCTGGCTTTCGGAATAACCTCGTTGGCGTAGCTCTGCCCCTCGTTTTTCTGGCGTTCACGATCCTGGCCGGCCTTGACCGCATCGTCGAATGCGAACTGTACCGGCTCCGGCGGCTGAACATTCTGCAAGGTCACGTTGACAATCAGAATGCCGGTCTTGTAGCGATCGACGATCTGCTGGATCAGCTTTTCAGCCGATTTTGCCACCTGCTCCTTGCCCTCATAGAGTACGAAATCCATCTTCGATTTGCCCACCAGTTCGCGCATCGCGGTTTCCGCAGCCTGCAGCACGGTTTCGTCAGGTGCCCGGTTGTTGAACAGGTAGTCGGTTGCCGACGACAACCGGTATTGCACCGCGAACTGGATGTCGATGATGTTTTCATCATCGGTGAGCATCAGCGATTCCTTGAGAACCTTGGTCTTGACGTTGTTGCGGTAGCCGACCTCGACCTGCCGCAACTGCTGCAAGTTGACCATTTCATGCTGCTCGATCGGGTAAGGCAGGCGCCATTTGAAACCGGCGCGATCGGTTTGTTCGGTGAACTTGCCGAAGCGCATGATCGCCGCAGTCTGGCCTTCCGGCACAATGAAGAAGCCGCTCGAAGCCCACAAAAGCAACACCACGGCGGCCACCAGGGCCAAGCCCCCACCGAACAATTTCATGTTAGGTGGCCCGCCGCTGCCGCTGGCGGGCGCGCGGTTGCCACCGCCACCAGCGCCGCTGAACATGCCCGAGAGCTTGCGATTGAAATCGCGCCACAACTCTTCCAGGTCTGGCGGACCGCCGCCGGTGGCGAACACCCGATGGCCGGCGATCCGGCTTTTTATTGCTGACAACCACAAATTTAGATGCATTGACTGCAGTGCCCTTACAAAATAGAAACGGCGGATGAGCCCGATGCTCCCGCCGCGATCGCTGCACTCTTCTGCCCCGACCCGCGCTTGAATAGCGCAGCACGTTCCATCAGAGCTTGGCGCAAATGACTCAGACCCTCGCGGGTGCGCGCGCTCACGTACAACCTTGAAATATTAGCATATTCGTCGCGTTCCACACTCGCGCGATAGCGCGCACCGCCCTCTTCGGCGGCCAGGTCGATCTTGTTCCAGACCAAAATCTGCGCCACGTCGGCAGCGCCGATTTGCTTGAGCACCGACTCTACCTCGGCGATCTGTTCCATGCGCGCCGGCGCTGCGGAATCGACCACATGCAGCAGCAGATCGGCCTGTGCAGTCTCTTCCAGAGTCGCGCGAAACGCCGCCACCAAGGTGTGCGGGAGGTCGCGGATGAAACCGACGGTATCCGAAACCACGACCTCCAGAGCGTCGCCCAAATGCAGACGCCGCGAGGTGGTGTCCAGGGTGGCGAACAATTTGTCGGCGGCGTAGGAGTCGGCCTTGGTGAGGGCGTTGAAAAGGGTGGATTTTCCGGCATTGGTGTAGCCAACCAGGGATACCGAGAAAACCCCGCTGCGGCTGCGTGCGCGGCGTTGCACGTCGCGCTGACGTTGCAGGCGTTGCAGGCGTGCGCTCAGGAGCTTGACCCTGTCACCGAGCAGGCGGCGATCGGTTTCCAGTTGGGTTTCGCCCGGGCCGCGCAGCCCGATACCGCCTTTTTGCCGCTCCAGGTGGGTCCAACCGCGCACCAGGCGGGTGGCCAAATGACGCAACTGCGCCAGTTCAACCTGGATCTTGCCTTCATGGCTTTTCGCCCGCTGCGCGAAAATGTCGAGGATCAGCGTGCTGCGATCGATCACCGGCACCTTGAGTTCGCGCTCGAGATTGCGCTGTTGCGCCGGCGACAGAATGTGATTGAAAACGGCAATGGCAGCGTGGGCAGGCTCGATTGCTGCGGCAATTTCGGCGACCTTGCCGGAACCGGCGAACAAGGCGGGATCGGGGCGCGCGCGGCGGCCGGCCGTGAAGCTCACCTCGATCAATCCTGCGCTCTGACAGAGAAGCCGAAACTCGGCCACTGCATCGGCATGATCACCGCCGCCGAAATCAAGGCAAACCAGTGCCGCCTGATTGGCGCTGATGTCAAGCGCCTTGCGTTTGGGCGCATGGTAGGAATCCAGCATGGGCGCGCCCTCAGGCCTGCGCACCGGCGCGGTGGCGCGGAATCAGGCTTCGCCTTCCGTTTCGAGGCTCATGTTTACCGGGCGTGAAGGCACCACCGTCGAGATCGCATGCTTGTAGACCATTTGTGTGACTGTGTTCTTGAGCAGCACGACGTACTGGTCGAAGGATTCGATCTGTCCTTGCAGCTTGATGCCGTTTACCAGGTAAATCGCCACCGGCATGTGCTCGCGCCGCAGGGCATTGAGAAACGGGTCTTGTAGCATTTGCCCTTTGTTGCTCATGGAAAAACTCCAGTCTTATTGTTGAAAATTCAATGTTCACGGTCGCCAAATCACTGCCAGGCACGGGCGCTGCAAACGTCGCCGACAACGACCTTGGGTCGCAACCGGTTTCGCCTACGGATATCAGGACTCCGCGTAGGGGTTTCGCCCGAGCTTGAACTGCACCTGTAATGGAGTGCCTTTGAGCCGAAAAGTTTCCCGAAAATAGCCCTCCAGGTAACGTCGGTAGCTGTCGGGCACCTGTTGCAGCGAGTTTCCGTGCACCACGATGATCGGCGGGTTCATGCCGCCCTGGTGCGCATAACGCATTTTCGGACGCGACATGCCCGCACGTGGCGGTTGCTGGCGCTCCACCGCCTCTTGCAGGGCACGGGTGATGCGTGGCGTGGAAAGCTTGGCGGTAGCTGCCGCATAGGCCTCGGCCACCGATTTCATCAGGGCGCCAATCCCCTGCGCCAGACGCGCCGAGATGAAATGCACGTTGGCGAAATCGAGAAACTTGAGCTTGCGGGCGAATTCATGCTTGACCCGTTCGCGCGCATAGGCATCCAGACCGTCCCACTTGTTGATCGCGATCACCACCGCGCGGCCGGCTTCCAGGATGAAGCCGGCGATATGCGCATCCTGATCGGCGATGTCCTGCTGCGCGTCCAACACCAGCACCACGATGTTGGCGTCCGAAATTGCCTGGATGGTCTTGATGACCGAAAACTTCTCGATGGTCTCGAATACCTTGCCGCGCCGCCGCAGGCCTGCCGTATCGATCAGAGTATAGGGCTTGTGGTCATAGTCGAAGTCGATCGAGATCGCATCGCGCGTGGTGCCCGGCTGGTCGAATGCGATGACGCGTTCCTCGCCCAGAAGTGTGTTGACCAGCGTCGACTTGCCGACGTTTGGCCGCCCGGCGATGGCGATGCGCGGCCGCTTTTCAATGCCTTCCGCAGGGGCCAATTTCTCTTCGGGAAAGGGTTCCAGCGCCAGTTCGATCAGTTCGCGCACGCCATCGCCGTGTGCCGAGGAAATCGAGCGCGGTTCACCCAGACCAAGTTCGAAGAATTCGTTGGCCATTCCGGTGAGCGTCATGCCCTCGGTCTTGTTGACCGCCAGCAGCGCCTTGCGCCCAGATTTGCGCAACATTTCCGCGATGGTGTGGTCATGCCCGGTGACGCCGGCGCGGCCGTCGGTAAGGAAAATCACCACATCGGCCTCGGCGATCGCCTGCGAGGCCTGTTTGGCCATTTCGCCCACGATGCCCGATTTCGCGTCAGGCTCGAATCCGCCGGTGTCGATCACCAGGAACGGGCGGTCGCCGATACGTCCGTGACCGTAGTGGCGGTCGCGCGTCAAGCCGGGGATATCGGCGACGAGCGCGTCGCGCGACTTGGTCAGGCGGTTGAAAAGGGTCGATTTGCCGACGTTGGGCCGGCCGACCAGTGCGATCACCGGCTTCATGAGGTCTGGGTTGGCGCGCCGCTTGGACTACCGGGGCCGCGATAAAGCGACAGGCGCACCGTCTGCTGGTGGAGACGGATTATAGCATTTGCATGCCCGTGAGCTGCGCCCCAGGCTGCCCACCTGGCTGCCCTAGCGAAAACGGGCCAGGGCCTCCGCCGCGCGATCGCAAGCAATCAGTTCGAGGCCCGCGATGGCCGTTTTGGGCATGTTGGCCTTGGGAATCAGCGCCTGGGTGAAGCCCAGCTTGGCTGCTTCGCGCAGGCGCTCCTGGCCGCGCGGCGCCGGCCGGATTTCGCCGGCCAGGCCGACCTCGCCAAACACCACCAGACCGCGCGGCAACGGCTTGCCCTTGAGGGATGACATGATCGCCAGCAGCACCGCCAGGTCGGCCGCCGGTTCGCCGATCTTGACGCCGCCCACGGCGTTGATGAAGACGTCCTGGTCGTAGCAGCCGACACCGGCATGCCGGTGCAGCACCGCCAGCAGCATCGCCAGACGATTTTGGTCAAGCCCGACCGAAAGCCGGCGCGGATTGGGCGCGTGTGCCTGATCCACCAAGGCCTGGATTTCCACCAGCAGCGGCCGCGTGCCTTCCTGGGTCACCAGCACGGCCGAGCCCGGCACGTCGTGATCATGCTGCGACAGGAACAGCGCCGAGGGATTGGACACGCCCTTGAGACCGCGATCGGTCATGGCGAAAACGCCCAGCTCGTTGACCGCACCAAAGCGGTTCTTGAAGGCGCGTATCAGACGGAAGGAGGAATGCGTGTCGCCTTCGAAATACAGCACCGTATCGACGATGTGTTCGAGCACGCGCGGGCCGGCGATGGTGCCTTCCTTGGTGACATGTCCGACCAGCACGATCACGATGCCGGTCTGCTTGGCGATGCGCGTGAGTTGCGCGGCGCATTCGCGCACTTGCGACACCGATCCGGGGGCCGCCGAGAGCGCGTCCGAATAAAGTGTCTGGATCGAATCGATCACCGCCACCGCAGGCAATTCAGCCAGCAGCGTCGCCTGGATCTTCTCGAGACTGATTTCCGGCAGCAGTTTCAACTGCGGTGCATAAAGCCCCATGCGCCGGGCACGCAAAGCCACCTGCTCCGCCGATTCCTCGCCGGTCACGTAAAGCACCTTGGCCGTTGATGACAGGCCAGCTAACGCCTGCAGCAAAAGCGTGGACTTGCCGATGCCCGGGTCGCCGCCGATCAACACCACGCCGCCCGGCACGAAACCGCCGCCCAAGACCCGGTCAAACTCGTCAATGCTGCTGCCGATGCGCGGGGTGTCCCGTGTTTCAATTTCGGCCAGTGACTTCAGCGCCCCGCTGGCTGCAAGCCCGCCCGCGCCGGCGGCATAGCGGTTGGTCGCGGCACCCTTGGCCGACTCCAGTCGCACCTCGGTCAGGGTATTCCAGGCACCGCAATCAGGGCATTGCCCCTGCCATTTCGGGGCATCACCGCCGCACTCGGAGCACACATACGCGGTCTTGGCCTTGGCCATTCATTTCCTTCGTTCTGGACATGCTGTCGCGCGCTGCCAACCGGGGCCGCGTACGCCTTCAGATTTCAATCGCAGGAACGCGCGAGGCCAGGGCGCAAAACAATTCGTATGACACCGTACCGGCCGCCGCCGCGACATCGTCGGCCGGCAGGCCCCCGCCCCACAGCACGACCTTGCTGCCAAGCCGTGCCTGCGGTACCGCAGTCAGATCGACGTACAGCATGTCCATCGCCACCCGGCCAACGGTGCGGGTCAGCATGCCATCGACCATGATCGGGGCGCCGGCTGCGTTGTCGGCAGGCGCATGGCGCGGATAGCCGTCGGCATAGCCGCAGGCAACAATGCCGATGCGGGTTTCGGCCGTTGCCCGGTACCTGAAACCGTAGCCCACACCTTCACCCGGCTTCAGCGTCTGTAGCGCGATGATCTGGCTTATCAAGGTCATCACCGGTCGCAGCCCCAGTTGCGCGGCGCTCTGGTCCGGGAACGGCGAGGCGCCATACAGCGCGATGCCGGGTCGCACCCAGTCGCCGTGGGTTTCGGCATGGCGCAGGATGGCCGCTGAATTGGCCATGCTGGCGGGCGCTTCGAGTTGAGCGCCCAAGGGGGCGAAGCGCGCCATCTGGTCGGCCACACCCAGGGGGCCGTCGGCATCGGCGAAATGCGTCATCAGCGTCACCGACTTGACCTGCGGCATGCCTTTCAAACGTGCGTGTGCGCCAGGCACGGCATCGGCGCCGAAGCCCAGCCGGTTCATGCCGCTGTTGCACTTCAAATACACGTCAAGCGGGCGCCTCAGGGTCGCACGCTGCAGCATATCGATTTGCGCCGAGTGATGCATCACCGGTGTCAGGTGCAAGGCGTCGACGGTATCAAGGTCGCGCGCTTCGAACACGCCTTGGAGCAGCAGGATCGGATGCGCGAACCCGGCTTCGCGCAGACGTGCCGCTTCGTGCAGATCGAGCAATGCAAAGCCGTCGGCGGCGCGCATCGCGCCGGCAGCACGCAACAGGCCGTGCCCGTATGCATTGGCCTTGACCACCGCCCACGCGCGTGCGCCCGGCGCGGCCTTGCGCACCACTTCAAGGTTGTGGGCAAAAGCACCCAAGTCAAAGCTGGCCTGGATCGGGCGCGGCATGGTCTCAGGAGGTCTCAAACGCTGCCAGGAGCCCTGCGTGCACGCGCCCCCCCGGCCGTGGCAAGGGCACGAAAGTGGTTGGAAAGGCTGCTGCCTGAGGATCGATTGTCAAGGCTAAATCGTTGATTTGCGAGAAGGTTTTCGTGCTATAAAGCCGGGCGCATGCGCCAGAAACCGGATCGTGGAATCAGGATTCAGCGGGCACTTGTCAAGCTTTGATTCTAATTCACAAGGACACGATGAAACCCGGCTTTTACACCATCATGGCGGCGCAGTTTTTTTCCTCGCTTGCTGACAACGCCCTGTTTGTCGCGGCCATCGAGTTGCTCAAGAGCGGCGGCGCACCGGAATGGCAGCGTGCGGCCTTGGTGCCGATGTTCGCCCTGTTCTATGTGGCACTGGCACCCTTCGTGGGCGCATTCGCCGATCTGCTGCCCAAGGGCCGCGTGATGTTTCTTTCGAATACGCTCAAGGTGGGCGGTTGCCTGATGATGCTGTTTGGTGTCCACCCTCTGATCGCCTATACCGTGGTCGGCATGGGCGCGGCGGCCTATTCGCCGGCGAAGTACGGCATTCTCACCGAATTGTTGCCGCCATCGCAGCTGGTCAAGGCCAATGGCTGGATCGAGGGCCTGACCATTGCATCGATTATCCTCGGGGTGTTGCTGGGCGGCCAACTGGTCGGGCACCGGGTGTCGGATTCGCTGCTGGCGATCGATATTCCCAATCTCGATTTCGGCATCGACACGCCGCCCGAGGCAGCGATTGCCCTGATCATCTTTCTGTACGTGATCGCGGCCGCCTACAACCTCTTCATCCCCCTGACCGGTGCGCCGATGCTGCCCCTGCCGGAGAAACCGGTGGCCTTGCTGACCGACTTCTGGCGCTGCAACCTGGTGCTGTGGCGCGACAAGCTGGGGCAAATTTCGCTGGCAACCACGACGCTGTTCTGGGGCGTCTCCGGCAACCTGCGGTACATCGTTTTGGCCTGGGCGGCAGCCGCTTTGGGCTACGGAACTACAGAAGCCTCCGGCCTGGTCGGTGTGGTGGCCATCGGCACCGCCATCGGCGCGGTGGTCGCCAGCATGCGCATGCGGCTCGACAACGCCACCAGCGTGATTCCGCTGGCTATTGCAATGGGCTTTCTGGTGATACTCCTGATCTTCATAAGCAACGTATGGGTGGCCGCGCCGTTTCTGATCCTGCTGGGCGGCATCGGTGGTTACCTGGTGGTGCCGATGAACGCGTTGCTGCAGCATCGCGGTCACAGCCTGATGGGGGCCGGGCGCTCGATCGCGGTGCAAAACTTCAACGAACAGGCATGCATCCTGGCGCTCGGTTTCCTGTACACCACCGCGACCGGCGCGGGGGTTTCCGCTTTCGCGGCCATCGCCGGGTTTGGTGCCCTGGTGGCGTCGGTGATGTGGCTGATCGGTCGCTGGCATCGCAGCAACCTGATTCACCACAAGGAGGAAGTCAACCGCCTGCTGGATATCGCACGCGGCGAAAAAATGCACTGATCGCCACTTAGTTTGCGGCAGAAGCGCCCACCCAGTCGGGCGGCATGACGAAGCCGCGGCTGGTTTCGATTGCTTGTGCTGCGTGGCTTTCGAATTCGACCACCATGAGGGCGCCCGCAGCGGTCGCGAAATGCGTGCGCAGACGCAACTGCAGTTCACGCCAGTCAAGCGTTGACCCGGCAATGCCCGGCCATGCCAGCCACTCCAGTCGATCGACAATGCGGTAGGCGCGTCCCGGCATCGACCAGTTGTCCGCGGTGTCCGCAACATGACGGCGCCACCAGCCGCGCCCATGCGCGGGGTTCAAGCCTGGTGTTGCACCTGCCGGTGTGCCGAGCGGATAAAAAAGCCAACCCTTGACGAATGCACGTGCCACGATGCGCTCGATACCGAGGCTTGCCAGCGCCGCTCTTCCTGCCGCCGTGTGCCCCAGACCGAGTTGCCGTGTGAGCACACGGTCAGCCTTGGTCGCCAGCGTGTCGCGCCCCGCCGGGCCGACGTATGCGGCCAGACCGTCAGCCCCGGGCAAGCGCAGGTAGAACTTGACCGACAGTTCCCAGTGCACTGCGTCGCCGCCATCGCGCTCACGCAACAGCAGGTCGAAATCGCCCAGCGTGCGGCCGCCTTCGCGCACCACCAGGTTCTCGGCCAGAAGCTCGAAGCGGCCGCAATTGCGCAGCCAGAATGCAAGCAGTGCTTCGGCCAGGAAGCCCAGGCGCCGAACTTTGCGCAGCGCGATGAATTCTTCCAGTACCCGCGGGTCGGCGTCCTGCGCCGCCAGCCAGGCATGCGAGGCAGCCAACTGGCGAGCGCACCAGGCGTCATCCACCACACCGACGTCACCGTTTGCGGCGGCTGACAAAAGACCGGGCGAGCCGATCAGCCAGGCCAGTGCACGCACCAGCGGGTGAGTATGGCGCGGCGCGGGTTTCAAAGCACCACAGGAGCGTCGGGCAACTCGTTGTCGTTGCGCGCCTGCGGCGGGAAGTGCGCCGCCAGTTCGTGGCTGATGCGCTCGATTGCGGCGAGCACGCCGGCGGTGCCTGCGAGTACGATGCGCAGGTCGCGAAAGCCCTGGATGGCCTTGAGATTCGGGTAAGTCTCCGCCACCACCATCAGGCGCGACAGCGCACCCGCCAGCTCGCCCTGGGCCGCCTGGAATTTCTGGAAGGCCTGCGGGTCATTGATCAACGCCGGTGTGGCCTGGATCGAGGTCGCGCGCGCGCGCGCCTCGATCACCCGAGTCAGGGTTTCCTGCTCAAAGTTGGCCTCGCCCTTGACGGAAGCCACGATGTTGGGCACCAGGTCGGCACGCCGCTGGTACTGGGCCAGCACCCCGACCCAGTCGGCCGTGACCTGTTCGTCAAGGCGCTGAAAATCGTTTAAGCCGCAGCCCGCCAGAGTGGTGGCGACGAAAATCAACAGTCCGGTCAGAAGTTTGCTCATGGATTGGTTCTCGGCAGGTGATGAAGCGCCCGCAACTTGTCAAGTCGTGGTGTCGCCGGGTATTTGCAAGCCCTGCCAGGTGGCACGCGCGAACAGCAGGTCTTCCCAGGCCCGCGCCTTTTCGGTCGGGGCACGCAGCAGGTAGGCCGGATGGTAGGTGACGAGCGCAGGCGTTCCGGCAAAACTGTGCAAGCGGCCGCGCAACGAGGCGATCGAGGCATCGCTTGCCAACATGGTCTGGGCGGCGAAACGCCCCATCAACAGGATGAGCCTGGGCTTGACCAGCGCCACCTGGCGCAGCAAATGTGGCGCGCAACGCGCCACTTCCTGCGGTGACGGATTGCGATTGCCCGGGGGCCGGCATTTCAACACGTTCGCGATGTACACGTTTTTTCCGCGCCGCATGTCCAGCGCCGCCAGCATGGCGTCGAGCAATTGGCCGGCTTGACCTACAAAGGGTTCGCCGCGCGCATCTTCCTCCGCACCGGGCGCTTCGCCCACGATCATCCATTGCGCGCTTTCGTCGCCGACACCGAAGACGGTGTTCCTGCGGCTGCCGCACAGTGCACAGGCGGTGCAGGTGCTTACGGCAGCCTTGAGCGCAGGCCAGTCCATATGCGCGATTGCCGCCGCCCGCTGCGCTTGCTCGTCGGCTGGCGGCGGCGCGTCCGGCTCTTGCGCCGGGGCAACAGTCGGCACAGTCGCCACAGTCGGCACAGTCGCCACAGTCGGCACAGTCGGCACAGTCGGCTCGACCTGAATGGCGGCGTGATCTGCCATCGCATCAGGCAGCAGCGCCAGGGGCGCGGCGGCGCTGCCGACTAACGCATGCCGCAACTTCCATAACGGGCCGATGCCCATTTCCTGCAACAGTTGATCACGCGCGCTGGTCATAGCGGGCGTGCCAGTACCAGCGCATCCTCGCGCCCGCCATGCGCCGGATAGTAGGCGCGGCGCAGACCCCGCTGAACGAACCCGGCGGCGGCGTACAGTTGACGGCCCGCAAGATTGCTAAGGCGCACTTCGAGCAGCATGGATTTCGCACCATGCTCGCATGCCGCCCGGCTGACCTCGCCCAGAAGGTTCGAGCCATGTCCACGCCTCTGAACCCCGCGCGCGATCGAAAGGTTGAGCAAATGTGCTTCGTCAACCGCCAGCATCACCACCGCGTAACCGATCAGTTCGTTTTCTTGCAGATACAGCCAGCTACTGAAGCCGGCAGCCAGTGAATCGCGAAAATTGCCGTGTGTCCATGGAAACTCGTAAATCTCGTTCTCGATCTGCAATACCCTACCCAGGGCCTCGGCGGTCATCGGCGCCAGGCTTGGCAGCGCAGGCTTGAAAACCGCGTTCATGCCGCCTGGCGCGCGGCGCGGGCCGCCGCTTGCTCGCGCACATCGAGCGCTACCTTGTCGCGCAGGTATAGCGGGCCGGCGGCGGCCGCCGCGACGCCACCGCCGGCCTGCCGCATAAGGGCACCCAGTTCCGCCACGGCGCGCGCTTGCGGAAACGCATCGGCTGCGAACGAGACAATATCGTAGCAAGCGGCAAGCGGTGCCGCATGTGCGGCAAAACCGCTGCCGCAGCCGTGCCATGGACCGGGAAGCGCAGGCAGGGCGTCCGGTCGGACCAGCATTGGCGCCAGAGGTGTGCACCAACCCGCGTCCGTCCGCTCATAGGCCGCCAGATAGAGCTCGTCCATGCGCGCGTCGATGCAGGCGATGACCCGCCGGGCACCGGCAGCATGCGCCAATGCCTCCAGGGTCACCACCGGCAGCAGCGGCAAATCGCGAGCGAACGCCAGACCTTGTGCCACGCTGCACGCGATACGCACACCGGTGAAGGAGCCGGGCCCGGCGCCAAAGGCAATTGCATCGAGTATGGCGAAGCTGGTGCCGGCTTGAGCCATGAGGGCTGTCGCCATCGGCAGCAGCAACGAAGAATGGCGTTGGCCTGCGTGCGCAACCGAGTCGGTGACAGTACCGTCGTGCCACAAGGCGCACGAGCAGTGTTCGGAGGAGGTTTCCAGGGCCAGGATGCGCACGGTGCGGCTTGAGGGAATCGGCGCCGGGAACTCGGCGCTTCGGCAAGGTCGCAGTATAGCGGCGGCGCCGCCAGGGGGCATTGGTGCTTGCCGCTCAGGGCGGAATGTGCCCCGACGCAGCGTGGAAGCCGTTCTTCCTAGCCGAACGGATTGTCGCCGCCAGCGGCCGCTTGTGCGCGCCCTGCAGGTCGGCCGGTGAATTCATCCTCGATGTTGTCGCGGTAGTAACTCCATGGCGACTGGCTTTCGAGCAGGCGGCGCGCGATCTCGCGGCCCACCGCGGCATACTCGATCAATTGACCATTGGCGAATTCGATCTCGAGCACTTGCCGGGCTTCATCGTAGCCCGCCGCCTTGAGTGAGCCGCCGTGCAGGCGCTTGCGCTGCATTGAATCTAGAGAATCCGGTTGAACCAGAGCAGGGAAAGCCCGGCTGCCAGCATAGCGAACAGCGCTGCGCCGGCGGCGAACAGGGCGCTGATCTCGGTTTCCTTTTTTTCCAGGCTGAAGCGGGTATTCAGGGTTTCGTAGACCTTCTTCAGGTCATTGGCCGTGCCGGCATAGAAGTAGGTACCCTGGGTAATATTGGCGACCTGCTTCAAGGTGTCTTCGTCGAGCTTGACCCGCATCGACCAGCCTTCGAAGCCGATGGTCTCCCCCTTGGTGGTGCCGATGCCGACGGTGAATACCCGGACCCCGCGCTCGGCCGCCATTTTCGCTGCGGCCAGCGCATCCGGTCCGGTGGTACGCTGGCCGTCGGTCAAAAGGATGATCGCGCCATTGGTGTAGGAGCCGGGCGGCACCGGCTTGAATTCCTTCTTGGCATCCTTGCGCGGCGGTCCGAATGAGCGGCGCGACGAGCTCTCGCCCAGGATCAGGCCGCTGACATCGATGCCGGCGTCGGGAAACAGGGTCGCCAGCGAGACGATGATGCCACTGCCGATCGCGGTGCCGCGTTGCAGTTGAAAACGGTCGATGGCATTGAGTACATCTTCGCGACTCTGCGTCGGATACTGCACCACCGATGCGGTAGCGGCAAACGAAACCACACCGATCCGCACATCGCGTGGCTGATCTGTGACAAACGCCTTGGCCGCCGCCTGCGCCGCCGCCAATCGATTGGGCTGCACGTCGACCGCGCGCATGCTGCCCGACACATCCATCGCCAGCACAATGGTTTCATGTTGCGCGGGCAAGGTCAGGATGGCGGTCGGGCGCGACACCGCCACGATCATCAGGCCGATGGCGAGAAGGAACAGCAGCGGCGGCACATGGCGGCGCCCTTGCTGGCCACCGGCCAGGGCTTGGCGAATCAGCGCCAGGCCGGAATGCTTGAGCAGTGCCCGCTTCTTGTGCCGCAACAGCCACAGGTATAACCCGACCAGCGCGGGCAGCAGCAGCAACAGCCAAAGCATCTGCGGCCACAGGAATTTCATGCCGCCCCCGCCATGTGCGCCGGCAGGCCGCCGCCGGCCAGCTGGCTGCGGCGCTTGCGCAGGTCGGCGAAGCGCATCACCGAATCGATCAAGGCGTCGTCAGTGGCCAATTCGAGCACGTCGACCCCGGCTTCGGCGAAAGCGGCGCGCATTGCGCTTTCGCGGCGCGCGGCAGCCGCCGCAAAGCGTTTGCGAAAACCCGATTCATGGGTGTCGACAAACAGCTGTTCCCCGGTTTCGGCGTCACGCATCAGCACCATTCCCAGATCGGGCAGCTCCATTTCCAGCGGGTCATACAAACGCACCGCAATGACTTCATGGCGTTGCGTGAGGCGTGCCAGCGCGGGTGCCCAGCCCGGTCGGCTGATGAAGTCCGACACCAGGAACACCAGCGAGCGGCGCGGGATGAAGCGAAAAGCCCCCTGCAGGAAATCGTCGAGATCGGTCTCGCCCGCAACGTCGCGCGCAGGCCGCGTCAGCATGCGATGCAGGATATGCAGCACCTGGGCGCGTCCGCTACGCGCCGGAATCACCGTATCGACGGCGTCGCCATAGAACATCGCGCCGACGCGGTTGCCGTTGCGCGTGAGCAGGCGCGCCAGTACGGAGACGAATTCGGCCGACACGCCGCGCTTGCGCACCTCGCTCGAACCGAAATCGAGCGAGGGCGAAAGGTCGAGCAGAAACCAGGCGGTGACCTCGCGGTCCTCATGGAATTGCCGCACATAGGGCTGGCCGGTACGTGCGGTGACGTTCCAGTCGATGTGGCGCACGTCATCGCCATACTGATACTCACGCAGTTCGGCCAGGTCCAGCCCGAACCCGCGGAAAAGGGTCCGATAGTTGCCATGGATCGCGCCATCGAGGCGTCGCAGCACGGTCCATTCGAGCCGGCGCAACAGCAACTCGGCGCCACGGGCGCTGCCCGCAGGCGCCGTGCCCGGCACCAGCTTGAGGTGGGCCTCAGGCGGCGACTTTGACATGCGCCTCCAGCGGCTTGGCTGGCGCGGCGATCTGGCGCATCACCTTTGCTATCAGCATGTCGGCGGTCATCGCCTCGGCCAGGGCTTCGTAAGTCAGTACCAGCCGGTGGCGGAACACGTCAGGCACCAGGTCGGTCACGTCCTCGGGCAGCACGTAACTGCGGCCACGCAGGAACGCCAGGGCGCGCGCGCCTTCGATCAGGTGGATCGGCGCGCGCGGGCTGACGCCGAACGAAATGAAGCGTGCCAGGTCAGGCAGGCCGTGTTTGGCCGGATCGCGGGTGGCGCCTGCCAGTCGCACCGCATACTGCATCAGCGAAGGTTCAACGTAGCCCGAGCGGCACTCGCGCTGCAGCGCCCCCAACTGTTCGGGCGAAGCGACTTCGGCAACCACGGTACGCGCGGCGGCGGTTACGCGGTCGACGATCACGAATTCCTCTTCCTCGCTGGGATAGCCGACCAGCACCTTCATCATGAAGCGATCGACCTGGGCTTCCGGCAGCGGATAGGTGCCCTCGGTCTCGATCGGGTTCTGCGTCGCCATCACCAGAAACGGCTGGGGCACCATGTGGGTTTCGCCGGCGATGGTGACCTGGTATTCCTGCATCACTTCGAGCAACGCGCTTTGCACCTTGGCGGGGGCACGGTTGATCTCGTCGGCCAGCAACAGGTTGCAGAATACCGGCCCCAGAGATGTGCTGAATTCGCCGGTCTTCTGGTTGTACACGCGGGTCCCCACCAGGTCGGACGGCACCAGATCGGGGGTGAACTGGATGCGCTTGTAGCCGCCCCGAATGGTGCGCGCGAGGGTTTTGACGGTCAGTGTCTTGGCCAGACCGGGCACCCCTTCGACCAGCAGATGTCCCTGGGCCAGGATCGCCACCAGCACACGCTCCAGGAAGTGGTCCTGCCCCACCACCACCTTCTTGACCTCATAGAGCAGCCGCTCCATCAGCGGTTTGACTTCCTCGTTGTCGCTTTCCTTCATTGCCGCTCCCGTATCAGGTTTGAGTACGCTTCAAAATGGCGAGACGCCGATGGCACTGGCGGCATTCTCGATGGGCACCGCGAATCCGATGCCGATAAAGACCCGCTGTTGGGTGGGGTTGAGGATCGCGGTGACGATGCCGACCAACTGGCCGTCGGCGGTGACAAGCGGTCCGCCGGAGTTGCCCGGATTGGCTGCGGCATCGAACTGGATCAGGTTGCTCAAGGCGCGCTTGCCCTCGGGCGACACAAACTCGCGTTTCAGGCCGGATACCACGCCTGCCGAGGCCGAAGGGCCGATGCCGAACGGAAAGCCGACCGCGACCACATGATCACCGATGGCCAGGTCGCCGGTCGAGCGCATGGTGGCGGCCTGCAGGTCGTCCGGAATGGTTTTGGCCTGCAACACGGCGAGGTCATGCTCCGGCTTGACGCCCAGCACCGTCGCCTCGGACTCGAGACCGTCGGCGAAGGTGATGCGAATCCGTTCGGCGCCGGCAATCACATGCATGTTGGTGAGAATGGTGCCCTTGTCGACGATCACCACGCCGGTGCCGACGCCGCCATCCATGTCCGCTTCACCGGTGGCGCCGCTGAACACGCCTTCCACCCGTACCACCGAGGGCCGAATCGCTTCAAATGCCTTGGCCGCGATCGAAGGCAGTGGCTTGTTTTCGAGCGAGCTCAAGACCGCCGCATCAATGTCTTCCTGGGTGATGTCACGTGCCGACGGTGCTGTCTTTTGGTGCACAAAAATTGCCAGCGCCGCAATCAGTGCACCGGCCATCAGCATCAGCCAGCGCTCATGGCGCAGCATGAACTTCTTGAGTGGACCACCGGCACCGCGCGCCGCCGGGAGCGCGCCTGAACCGGTGGCGCTCACAGGGGTAGCCGGTGGTGAGCCGGCGCCGGGCGGACCCGGATTGCGCTGCGCGGCGGGCAACTGCCCGCCGCGCGCGCGGTTGTTGCTGCTGTAAAGAGGGGTTCTTTTCATCGCATTTTGCCAACTGAACGGTGCGTCGGACCGAGTCCGGATGCCATGAACGTTATCACAGGCCGGCATGAAAGTGACGAACCGGTGGGTGCTTTTCGCGCGCGCCAACCCGGCCATTCAGTCAGGACACCATCAAGATACGTGCCAGGGTCGGCAAGCCGGCCTGAATCTGCCCTTACTGCCGCTCGCGGTAGATGCTGCGCCCGTGATCGCGAATCTGCTGGCGCAGCTCGCGGCGCTCGTCGGGGCTCATTTGCCGCGCGCCAGGCTCTTCGGCAGGCCGGCGCTCCTGCCGGCGCTCGACCTGTTCGCGCCGAAAATCTTCGCTCGGCGCTCGTCGCTCCTCGTGCCCGCGCCCTGCCGGCCCGCCCTGGTCTGGCGGCCGGCCGGGCTGCGCCCAAGTCAACTGGGTGACCGTGAGTGCGATACTGCCAACAAGAATGAGAAAGCGTTTCATTGGACGCGGGTTGCAAATCGGCGGGGCGTGATCCAGGCGCAGGCACGAATTCATGTCCACGCAGGTCACGTCAGTTACAACGGTTCTCGAATACTCAGGTTGACCAATAATACGGTGATGGCGACGGCCATGTGGTAAGAAGTTGTAAGCCGACCGTTACAATTCGCGCATGGATACGCAGGAATTCGACTACGTGATCGTGGGCGGCGGCAGTGCCGGCTGCCTGCTGGCCAACCGGCTTTCGGCGGATCCATCCGTGCAGGTGTGCCTGATCGAGGCGGGTACCGAAGACAACTGGATCTGGATCAACATACCGGTTGGCTACCTGTATTGCATCGCCAATCCGCGCACCGACTGGATGTATCGCACCGCAAGCGAACCGGGCTTGAATGGCCGCGACATCCACTACGCCCGCGGCCTGGGCCTGGGCGGCTGCTCGCTGATCAATGCGATGATCTACATGCGCGGTCAGAAGCGCGACTATGATGAATGGGCCGCTTTGACGGGCGATGCCGACTGGGCCTGGGAGCAGGTATTGCCGTTCTTCACCCGGCACGAGAACAACCATCGCGCCGCCAGCCGCTACCATGGCACGGAAGGTGAAGTGAGAGTCGCGCAGCAACGCCTGTCATGGCAAATTCTTGACCGCTTCGCCGACGCCGCCTTAGAGGCAGGCATTCCGCGTACCGACGATTTCAACACCGGCAACAACGCCGGCAGCGGCAAGTTCGAAGTCACGCAGAAAGCCGGGATGCGCTGGCATGCCGGCAAGGCTTTTTTGAAGCCGGTGCGCAAGCGGCAGAACCTGGTGATCCGCGATCGCTCGCATGCCACCCGTTTGCAGTTCAGCGACAAGCGCTGTACCGGCGTCGAAGTCGCAGGCCCGGCCGGCTCGGCGTTAATCCGGGCGCGTCGCGAAGTGATCCTGGCGGCAGGCGCGATCGGCACGCCGCAATTGCTGCAGCTCTCCGGCGTGGGCGCGCCCGATCTGCTGGCCCGGCACCATGTACCGCTGCTGCACGCCCTGCCCGGTGTCGGCGAAAACCTGCAGGACCATCTGCAATTGCGCATGGCCTTCAAGGTCAAGGGCATCAAGACCCTGAACACCATGGCCAACAGCTGGTGGGGCAAGGCCAGGATGGGTCTCGAGTATGCGCTGCGGCGGCGCGGCCCGTTGACGATGGCGCCTTCGCAACTGGGCGTGTTCTGGCAATCCGGCCCCGAACACGCAACACCCAACCTCGAGTATCACGTACAGCCCTTGTCGCTCGACAAATTCGGCGATCCGCTGCATACGTTTCCGGCGTTTACCGCCTCGGTTTGCAACCTGCGCCCGACCTCGCGCGGCCATGTGCATATCACTAGCGCCGATCCGCGCGCCAAACCGGAAATCCGCTGCAACTACCTTTCCACCGCGGCGGATCGCAAGGTCGCGGCCGAAGGCCTGCGCCTGACCCGGCGCATCGTCGGCATGCGTGCGCTCAAGCGCTACGCGCCGCAAGAGTTTCTGCCCGGTCCGCAGTTCCAGACCGATGAAGAACTGGCCCAGGCGGCCGGCGACATCGGCACCACCATTTTTCATCCGGTCGGCACCTGCCGCATGGGGCGCGCCGATGACCCGCTGGCGGTGGTTGATTCACACTTGCGCGTATTCGGGCTGCAAGGCCTGCGCGTCGCCGATGCCTCGGTCATGCCCACCATCACCTCGGGCAACACCAACGCCCCGACCATGATGATCGCCGAAAGGGCGGCGGCCATGCTGCTGGCCGATTGAGCGCGCAGCCGCGGTATTGCATGAGCAGCGCCAATTGACATGAGCAGGCACGCAGGCAGCCCGATGCAGCCATCCGCCGCCTTGCGCATGCGCATTGGCTCCCTTGAACTCAAGAACCCGGTCATCTGCGCCGCTGGCGAACACGTGATGACCGAAGCCGGCATTCGTGCCGGGCTCAGCGCCGGGGCCTCGGTGGTGGTGGCCAAGTCGATCAACGAGAGCCAGGCCGCGCGTGATCAGTTGGCGCAGACCGACTACCTGCGTACCGGCGACAACTGGGAAACTCTGGCCTGGCATGGGCAAGGCGGCAACATCCTGTGCCGTTCCGGCCTGCAACCGCGCGCGGCTGATGACTGGATCGCCGCGGTCGCCGGGCTCGATCGCGAGGCCCGCCAACAGGATGCCTATGTCGCCGCCAGTGTGATCCTTGCGGACTTGGGCGCCGCCGTCGGATTGGCGCGTGCGATCGAGGCGGCCGGCATCCGGCTGCTCGAATTCAACGTCGGCACACCCTATGGCGACGAAGCCACGCATGGTGGCGTGACTACCGAGCGGGCGGCCGCGAAAATTCGCGAGCAGGTGGCCGCAGTCACGGGCGCGGTGAAAATCCCGGTGTGGGTGAAGCTCACCGGGCAAAGCGAGAACGTCAGCGCTTTGGCCGCTGCCGCGCATGACGGCGGCGCAGCGGCGGTCACCATGATCGGGCGCATGCTGGGCATGCTGCCGGACCTGGAATCGATGGCGCCGACGCTCGACACCAACCTGGGTTATGGCGGGCCATGGGCCTTGCCGCTCACCTGCTACTGGCTGGCGCGCACGCGCAAGCAATTGGGCGCCGCAGTTCCCCTGATCGGCACCAACGGCGCGCGCGGCGGCCATGATGTCGCGCGCATGCTGCTGGCCGGCGCCAGTGCGGTGGAAATGTGTTCGGCGGTAATGACCGGCGGCTTTCGCGTGCTCAGCGCCGCGATCGCCGAGTTGTCTGCCTACCTCGACGGCCACAACACCACCGCGCAGGCCATCGTCGGCCGCGCCGCTGGCGGCGTCAAGGCCTTTGCCGACCTGCCGGCGCGCGTGGACATCTGGCGCGACTTCGTGCCCGCCGCCACTTTGCGCGGCTGAGATCCTGCCGCCCTACTTGGCGGCGTCGGACAATTTCAGATCGACGATCAGTTTCTTGAAATGCCGGTCTTCGGCTTCGAGGACGGTTCGAAACTGCTCGGGGTCCAGGTACATGGTGCTGTTGAAAGTCTTCTTGGTGGCGTCGATGAATTCCGCCGACTTCATCGCCTCGGGTATCGCCGCGGTCAATTTGCGGAGAATCGCCTCCGGCGTTCCCCTGGGTGCGAAGAATCCGAACTTGGTCACGTCGCTCATGTCCAGGCCTGCCTCGCGCACTGTCATGAAATTGGGCATCAGTTCCGAGCGCTGCGGCCCGGTGATCGCCATCGCGATCAGCTTGCCGGCGTTGACGTGCGGCATGATGGCATTGGGCAGGCCCACCACCATGTCGACATTGCCGCCCAGGATCGAAGTCACCGCCGGCCCGATGCCCTGGTAGGGCACATGCAGAATCCTGAAATTGCCGGCCGCGGCGATCGCTTCGCCCGCCATGTGGGTAGTGGTACCGATGCCGGCCGAACCAAAGGTGATTTTGCCGGTGTTGGCGCGGCCGTAGGTCACCATTTCGGCCATCGACTTGAACGGCGCATCAGGCCGCACGGCGACCACGAACGGCGTGCCGATGACGTTGCCCAGCGGAATGAAATCGGTGCGGGTATACGGCGTCTTGGTCATGTTCGGGATAACCGTCATCGCGCCGGTGCCGGTGTAAAGGAGCGTATAGCCGTCCGGATTGGATTTGTGCACGGTGCCCGCGCCGATGATGGTGCCGCCGCCGGCTACGTTGTCGATCACCAGCGGCTGGCCCAGGATGCGCTGCAAGGCAGGTGCCAGAATGCGCAATTGCTGGTCGGTGCCACCCGGTGCGTACGGCACGATCACACGAATCGGCCGCGCCGGATAGTCCTGCGCCGTGGCGTTCGCCAGCGGCAACAGGGCCGCGGCGACGCTCAGTGTGAGTTGGCAAATGCGTTTCATGCTGCAAGTCTCCGTGAGTGTTTTATAACGCCAATACGCAAGCATACCTGCAAGCGCCAGGCGGCCGCGTCAGCCGATACCCAGGACCCACTGGATCAACTGCTTCATCACAAAACCGAACATGCCGAATGCCAGCACGAAGAACAGCACAAAGCTGCCCATGCGCCCGGCCTTGGATTCGCGCGCCACGCTCCAGATGATGAAAAGCATCAGCACGATCAGGCCACCTACGCCCCAGGTCATGCCCAAATGCGCGAGCTCTGCCTCGGTCAGGCCGAACGCGGTGCCTTGCATTCCTAGTCGACTCGCTTGAGGCCAGCCCGCGCAGGCGTGCGCGGGGTTGCTGCTCTGCGCCGGCCACAGCCCGGCGACAAGGACCTCATGGCTCGCTGCCTTCAATGCGCGCCGGCCAGGCTTGCGCATCGAGCAAGTCGCGATACGCATGCCAGGTTGCATGCCCGAGCAAGGGCACGCTGATCACGAAGCCTGCCATCAGGGTGGCCATCGACAGCATGGTCGCCAGCATGATGAGCGCGGCCCACAGCACCATTGGGAACGGGTTGTCACCGACTGCGCGCGCGCTGGCCATCAGGGCCGGGCGCAGGCCGATGCGGCGGTCCAGCAGGAGCGGCACAGACACTGCCGTCAGCGCGAAGACCAGCGCGGCACCGAGGGCGCCGGCCAGCATCCACAGCCAGAATAGCGTCACACCTTGCTGCGCCAGTGCGTAGTACATGAAGTCGCGCAAGGAATTCATCGACAGGTCGACAAAGGCCTTGAACAGGAGGGCTGAAACGGCTACCCAGGCGCTGCCGCAGGCGAACAGCAGCAGGCCCAGGCCAACCAGCGGCCGGGTGCCGCGCCGCCATGCGGCGAACACATGGTGGATCGTCGGGGTTTCACCTGCCGCGCGGCGCCGACTCAGTTCATACAAGCCGGTCGCGAGAATCGGCGCGACCAGCACGAATCCGCTCAAGGCGCCCGGCAGCAATAGCCATGCCTGCGATCCAAGCCAGACGATGACGAGCCCGCCGATTGCGGCCAGGATGCCGTGCGCGAGACTGGCAAGCGGCGCGGCGCGCATGTCCTGCCACCCCAGCGCCAGCCAGCGCCAGGGGCGTGCGATCCCGATGCGGCGCACCGGCGGCAGTTCAGGTGCTGCCATCACTTGCCCAGCGGCGCGGGTGCGGAACAAAGTTCATCGGATCCCTGTTTCGCATGGAAATAGCGCGGACTCTGCACATGTCGGACAAGGTCGGCTACCTCCAGCGGTTGAAAACGGATGCTAGCGTGAGCGAAGTATTCCCGTTTGATCCAGCGCAATCGACATCGTGTCCAATTGACCCAAGGGCCACCGGCGCCTCATTCGGCCTTGATGCCGGCCGCCTTGATGAGACCCAGATTGCGCTCGGAATCCTGCTGGATCAGTCTGGCAATCTCTATGCCCCCGACAAGCGCCACCCGAGCGTAGCCGGCACCTATCTCGCAGCCTGCACGACTTGCTCCTCCCTGTTTGGCAAGTCACCTGTCGGCCTGGCTTACACAGCCGGACTGGACGCCGACACTGCGGCCTTCCTGCAAAACGTCGCAGGGGACACGGTGCAGGACTATCTGAAGCCCTGAACCGCCGCGCCATCCCGCAGCTATTTGAGGTTGCGCTCCCACAAGCCAAGGAGCTTGGCCCACGAGGCCTCTGCGGCCACCGGTGCATAGGTCTGGCGCTCGGCGAAGCAGTAGCCGTGCTGGGTGCCGGCATGCACCTCGATCTCGTGCCGGGTGCCCGCACGCGCCAGCGCCGCACGCAGTTCCGGGATCACCTTGTCCGGCACATGCTGGTCGACTTCGGCAAAGCCGTAGTACAGCTCGCCCGTGATCTTGTCGAGCAGCAGATGCGGCGAGTCGGGCGCGTCGGTGACGATGCCCACGCCGTAGAGCGAAGCCGCAGCGGCGATACGCGTCGGGAAATGCGCAGCCACGCTTGTGATGTAGCGCCCGCTCATGCAATGGCCGACACAGCCGACCGGGCCAGGCTTGACCTTGTCCTGCGCGTCCAGGTAGGCCAGGAGGCCGGCGCTGTCGTCGATCACGTCGGCGTGGGTCAGGTGATTCATTGCCGCGAAGATCACGGTAGTCATCACGTCGGTACGGCGCGGCAGGTCGAAACGCAGCGTGCCGACCCGGTAATACATATCGGGCAGGATGCAGAAATAGCCGTGCTTGGCGATGCGCCGCGCCATGTTGCACAACTCCTCGCGAAAGCCCGGCGCATCCATGTAGAAGATGATCGCGGGGAACGCGCCCGGCGCATCCAGGCAGGCGGTGAATGCCGGCATGCGACCGTGACGGGTGGTGACGACAACGTCTTTCTCGATCAGTGCCATGAACTGACTGCTCCTATGGGTTAACAGGCAAAAGTCGCGATCTTGCCGCAACAGCAGTTTACCGGCATACCTGCGTTATGCTTGCACGCTGAGCCCTTCAGGCCTCAAACACACGGAAAGGCGTGACATGAGTTGCGAGAACTCCCTCAATGCATTGCTCGCGCATATCGACAGCCTTGAAGGCGAGATCGGAGCATGGGCCTGGCTGGACCATGAAGCTGCGCTGGCGCAGGCACGTGCTCTCGACGCCGGCGCCACCCGCGGTGCACTGCACGGAATGGCGGTCGGAATCAAGGATGTGATTGCAACCGCCGACATGCCGACCGAGTACAACTCACCGATTTATGCGGGCCATCGGCCCGCTGCGGATGCCGAAGTGGTGCGCCGCTTGCGAAGTGCCGGCGCGATCATTCTTGGCAAGACCGTGACCACCGAATTCGCCTTCATGGCGCCAGGCCGTACACGCAATCCGCATGACCTTTCCTGCACTCCAGGTGGGTCTTCTAGCGGCTCGGCAGCCGCAGTTGCGTCCGGCATGGTACCGGTGGCTCTGGCCACACAAACCGGTGGCTCCACCATACGCCCGGCCGCCTTTTGCGGTGTGATCGGCTACAAGCCCGCTTTTGGCCGCTATCCGACGACGGGCCTCAAACATCTGTCGCCCTCGCTCGACACCATCGGCCTGCACGCGCGTGATCTTGACATCCTTGCCAGAGTCTCCGCTGTGCTGGCAGGCGCTACGCCGGTCCATGAACCAATCATTGCGGCACGACCGCGCATCGTGCTTGCCCGCACGCATCACGATGGAGAAGCCGAGGAACAAGCGATCCGGCGCGTGGAACAGGCGGCAGAGGCCGCAAGGAATGCCGGTGCTGAGGTGCGGGAGTTGATGCTCCCGGCTCTTTTTACAGAAATCGAACCCCTGAGCCGTTTGATCATGTCGTACGAAGCGGCTCAGTCTTTGGCTCATGAATGGGCTCATGCGCGTGACAAGCTCTCAAGCGATCTTGCCAGCTTTATCGCACATGGTCTCGCCCATACCGAAAACGAGCGCGCCGCTGCAAGCGAGCAGGTGACAGCCGGCCAGGCGTTGATGGATACACTTCTAGCCGATGATGAGTTGCTGCTGATGGCGCCGGCTGCGGGTGAAGCGCCGCTTGGTTTGGCGTCAACCGGGAACGCTGCCTTCAATCGCTTGTGGACCATGCTGGGTGTTCCTTGCATTACGCTCCCCGCAGGCCGTGGGGTCCGCGGATTGCCGCTCGGGGTGCAACTGGTGGCACGCAACAGGCTCGGCGGGGAACAGGCTCTGCTGGCACGTGCGCGCTGGGTTCAAGAGGCCTTGGCAAGCCTCGGCTTAGGTGCCTGAACCAAAGGAAGGGCAAGGCATGGAAGCCAATGTACAGGATGTGACGGGCGATGCGGCACGCCTGATCGAGACCGTCGCCAAAGGCGGGGTCGCGGTGTTTCCGGTCGATGTGGGCTACGCCATCGTCGGCAACGCCGAGGCAGCCATCGCGCGGGTGTTCGCCTGCAAGAAGCGCAGTTTCGAGAAAGCCTGCGGCATGTTCAGCAATCGCGACATGCTGATCAACCTGTCGCTGCTCGACCAGCGCTCGATCGACATCGTCGATTCGATCACCAAGAAGCACGGCCTGCCGTTCTCGGTGGTGGTGCCCTACAGGGTCGATCACCCTTTCTTTGCGGGCCTGACGCCCTTGACGCGCGAGCGTTCCTCGCGCGGCGACACCATCGACATGCTGCTCAACGCCGGCACCCTGCACGACGAAATCGCGCGCCTGGCCTGGGCGCGCGGCATGCCGGTGCTGGGCTCCTCGGCCAACACTTCGCTCACCGGCAGCAAATACAAGCTGATGGATGTCGAGGAACCGGTGCGCAACGAGGCCGACCTGGTGATCGACTACGGCAACACCAAGTACTCGCACCCGGCCGGCATGGGCAGCTCGATCATCGCCCTGCCGAGCCTGAAACCGATCCGCCGCGGCATCGAGTTCGAGCGCATCTGCGACATCATCAAGGCTGAGTTCGGCACCGACCCGCGCGATCTGGGTTAACAGGCCCGGACAAGTGCGGCTCCGGCAACACACATGCGGTGCAGGTTTATAATATTCTTCAAATCGATTTTGTCCATTCGTACTATCGACTTGTTGGATACCTGGCATTGAGCGAAACCCCTGATCTCAACCTGCTCACGGTGTTTGAAGCCGTTTTTCGACACGCTAGCGTGACGCGCGCGGCCGCCCATGTGGGGCTGACGCAATCGGCGCTCAGCAGCGCACTCGGGCGCCTGCGCCGGCAGTTCGACGACCCGCTGTTCGTCAACACTCGCTCCGGCATGCTGCCGACGCCGCGCGCCCTCGAGCTGGCGCCGCCCTTGATGGAAGCGTTGACCATGGTGCGCAACGCCATGATCAGCGGTGGCAGCTTCGATCCGCACAGTTCGACTCGCAGCCTGCGCGTATGCATGAGCGATGTCGGCGAGATGGTGCTGCTGCCGGGGTTGATGCGCCATCTGCAAACCCGAAGTCCGGCGATGCGCCTGGAAACCGCGCAACTGGCCTCTGCTGAACTGGCGGTGCGGCTGGAAACCAGCGACATCGATCTGGCGATCGGGTATCTGCCGCAATTACCCGAAAAGATTCGTCGTGCCCGCCTGTTCCAGGAGCATTACGTGTGCATGACGCGCCGCGACCACCCGGCCGGACGCCGCGCCGCGATCACCGAGGCCGAATATCTGGCCGCGCGGCATATCCTGATTGCCTCGATGGGCTCCGGCCATCAGGTGCTGGAGCACACCTTGGCCGAGCGCGGCATGCATGACCGGGTTGCCTTGCGCGTGCCGCATTTCGTGGTGGTGCCGCTGATCGTCGCCGGCACCGACCTGATTGTCAGCCTGCCCAGTCGCGCCGCCGAGGCTGCGTCGCATCTGGTGAAGGTCAAGGTTCATCCGCAGCCGATTCCGATTCCGAGTTTCGACGTCATGATCTACTGGCATGAGCGAGTCGACAACGATCCCGCCAACCAGTGGTTGCGCGGTGCCGTGCAGCAGTTGTTCGGCGAGGCCGAGCCCGCACGCAAGAGGTTGGCGGCATGAGTGCTCGCGCCCGTCCGCCCGAAGGGAGCGCTCATCCTCCCGCGGGGAGAAGGTCACGCAGTCACAGGTGGGTAGTCCAATGAGTTCCACGAAGATTCCGGTATTCCTTTTGACCGGCTTTCTTGGCAGCGGCAAGACCACGCTCCTGAATGCCGCCTTGAAAACGCCGACGCTTGCCAATACTGCGGTGGTGGTCAACGAGTTGGGCGAGATCGGCATCGACCACCTGATCATTGCGCAGGCCATCGACAACGTCGTGTTGCTCGATGCCGGCTGCCTGTGCTGCGTCAACACCGGGGCCTTGCATGAAACCCTGGCCGACCTGCTGGCACGCCGCAGCAGCGGCGCCCTGCCGCCGTTCGAACGGGTGATCATCGAAACCAGCGGCGCCGCCGATCCGGCGCCCTTGTTGAATGTGCTGCTCGGCCATCCCCTGGTGACCGGCGGCTATGCGCTGGAAGCGACGATCTGCGTGATCGATGCGCAGCACTTCATGGCGGCGCGCGAAAAATATCCCGAGCTCGACAAGCAGGCGGCGCTGGCCGATCGCATCGTGTTTGCCAAGACCGATTTGGCCGACCCGGCGCCGGTCGAGGCCTGTCTGGCGCAACTCAACCCCGACGCCGAGTTGTTGCGCGCGGCCTCTGCGGCCGCGGCATTTTCCGCCTGCGCGCGCCGGCATCGACCCAGCGCCCCGCTCGCATCGATGGGCCCGCTGCGCGCGCGCTTCCACTCAAGCGGCATACGCGCCTTCTCGTTTCGCTTGAAGGACAGCGTGACCTGGGCCGGCTGGTCGGCCTGGTCGCGCTACGTGGCCGAGCAATTCGGTGCCGGCCTGTTGCGCGTCAAGGGCCTCATCAAAATCGCCGAGACCGGCGAGATCGTGCTGGTCGACGGCGTGCAGGGCGTGTTTCACCGACCACAGCGCTTTCGCGACTGGCCCGATACAGACCATGGCAATCGCCTGGTGTGCATCGCGCGCGATATCGAGCCGGCCGACATTGCATTCACCCTGCCTGCCCTTTACACCGAAGCGGGCATCCAGGTGCGCTATTCAAGGCAGGACATTGAACGACTGCACGAGCAACCCTTGATGGAGGCGGGGCCATGAACGATTTCGTATTGCGTGGCGGCACACTGGTGTTTCCGGACCGTGACCCGGCGCCACACGATGTGCTTGTACAGGGTGGCAAGATCACCGCGGTGCTGGCAGCGGGCGCCGCGGCACCTGCCGGTATTGCGCTGCAATCCGCCGCCGGATTGCACATCTTTCCCGGCCTGATTGACGCCCATGTGCATTTCGGTTTCGGCGAGAAGATCACCGAGTATTCAAGCGAAACGGTGTATGCGGCGCAGGGCGGCATCACCACCATTCTGGCTTACTTCCTCAACAACGAGGCCTATGCGGATGTCTACCGGCGCGAGCAGGCATACGCGCGCGCGCGCTGCCATGTCGACTACGGCTTTCATTTCAGCACCGCGAATGAAATGCACATCCGCGAGCTGGCAAGCTATGTGGCCGACTATGGTGTGACCTCGTTCAAGTACTTCATGAATTTCAAGGGCGAGGAAGGCCGCTACCTCGGGCTGGACGGCACCGATGACGGCTTTTTTCACGCCCTGCTCGACACCTCGGCCAAAGTCGGCAGGCCACTGATCGTCTGCCATACGGAGAACATCGAGATCGTCAACCGCTTGCGGACGCAGGTGCAGGCCGCCGGCGGGAGCACGCTCAAGGACTGGGCCGCCTGCAAGCCGGCGATCACCGAATCCGAGCCGGTGATCCGCGCCATGTATCTGGCCGAACGTACCGGCGCACGGGTCTACTTCCCGCATATCTCGACCCGCCTGGCACTGGACGAAGTGCGCAAATGGCGCAGCCGTTACGACCAGGTTTGGATCGAGACCTGCCCGCACTATCTCACCCACACGGAAGATTCCGACTTGGGCGGCATGGGCAAGGCCAACCCGCCTTTTCGCAGCCAGGATGATCTGGAAGCGATGTGGGAAGGGATTGCCGACGGCAGCATCGATGTGGTGGCATCCGACCATGTGCCGCGCCTGCGCGCCACCAAGGACAAACCGCTGTGGCTGGCCTCGCAGGGCTTTCCCGGCACGGCCACCATTCTGCCGGTGCTGCTCTCGGAGGGCTACCACAAACGCGGCCTTTCGCTGGCGCGCATTTGCCAGGTGCTGGCCAGCGCCCCGGCCAGGATTTTCGACCTCGAACCTGTGAAGGGCCGCATCGCGCCAGGTTCCGATGCCGACTTCACCCTGGTCGATCTCGATCGTAAGCGCGCCGTGATCGCAGCCGAACTGGGCTCCTATTCCGATTACAGCCTGTATGACAACCAGGTGCTCAAGGGTTGGCCGGTGCGCTCGATCGTGCGCGGCGTGACCGTGATGGATGAGGGCCGCATGGTCGGCGCCGGCGGCCATGGCCAGTACCTGCGGCGCAGTATCGGCAAGCCACCGACGCGGGATCAACCGGCATGAAAAAGAACGCGACCACCGCGGCCGGCGGCCGCACCAGCGGCCGCGCCGCCATGCGCATCACCCTGTGCGAGAACATGCGCGCGGTTCCCTACGTGCCCTTCTATCTGGCGCTGGCCGGCGACTACTGGCGCAGCGAGGGGTTGACGATCAATCACGTGGTGTCACCCTCGACCGCGCAGACCGCCACCCAGTTGCTGGACGGCAGCGTCGATGTGTCGTGGGGCGGGCCGATGCGCGTGATGATGCATCACGATGCCGACCCACGCTGCCCGCTTGTGTGCTTTGCGCAAGTGGTGGCGCGCGACCCTTTCGTGTTGGTGGGCCGCGGGCGCAAGCCGCGCTTTCGTTTTCATGATCTCGTCGGCCTCAAGGTGGCGCCGGCCGGCGACGTGCCGACGCCGTGGATGACCTTCCAGGATGATCTTGCGCGCGCCGGCCTTGACCCCGCAGCGATCGGCGGGCGCCGCGTGCGGCCGATGGCAGTCAATCTCGCCGCCTATTTGCGCGGTACAGTCGACGTGGTGCAAGTGTTCGAACCGCATGCCGACCGCCTGGTGCGCGAGGGCCATGGTCACATTTGGCACCGCTTCAGCGAGCGTGGCGATATCGCCTACACCACGTTTTACTCGACGCGGCGCTTCACCCGCGCCCGCAGCGAAGCCTGTCACCGACTGGTCGCCGGCATGGCGCGCGCGCAGGCGGCCCTGTTCGCGGCAAGCCCCGGGGCGATTGCCGACGCGGTCGCGCCATTCCTGCCGGACCAGCCGCGCGAGGCGCTGACCCGTATCATCGCTGCCTACCGCAGCGCCGGCCTGTGGGCGCGCGTGCCCGACCTGCCGCCCGCGCCCTATGTGCGACTCAAGGCGGCGCTGCTTTCCGGCGGCCTGATCAAGCGCGACCCGGCGTATGAAACCGTGGTTGACGCCCGCCTTTCACGCAGCCACTGATCGCCCAGGAGAGAAACGCATGCAAAGCCCCCTCGCCGTTCCGAGCATCAATATCGGCGGCTTTCTCGATGGCGATGCCAAAGCCCGCCGCGCTGTGGCGCAGCAGGTCGCCGAAGTGTGCCGGGGCACCGGCTTCCTGATCATTTCAGGGCATCGCTTTCCGCCTGAGCTGATGGCGCGTGCCACCCGCGAATTGTTCGCCTTCTTCGACTTGGCCGCAGAAACCAAGAATCGCTGGCACCCGACCGGCGCCTCGAAGCAGCGCGGCTATCACGGCTTCGCCACCCGTGGCCTGGCCAATACGCTGGGGCAGAAAACCCCGCCCGACCTGCGTGAAACCGTTTTTCTGGGACCGGTGGACGATCATCGGGCGTGGTTTGCGGCAATGCCGGAAGCGGCCACCAGCTATGCCCCCAACCTGATACCGACCGAACCGGCCGGCATCGACACTACCCTGACTGAGGTGTATCGCGCCTATGAGCGCCAGGCGGAAGACATGATGCGGGTGTTTGGCGCCGCGCTCGAATTGCCGGACGGATTTTTCGACGGCACGCTGGACCGCCATTTCAGCATTCTTTCCTGCCACCACTATCCGGTGCTGGCCGCAGAGCCCTTGCCAGGGCAGTTGCGCACCGGCGCGCATACCGACTTCGGCGCCATGACGATCCTGGCTGCGACCGACGCCGCAGGCGGCCTGGAAGTGCAGCTAGCGGACGGCAGCTGGGCCGCGGTGCAGCCTAAGCCGGGGGAATTCGTGGTCAACCTGGGGGACATGATGGCGCGCTGGACCAATCAGCGCTGGGCCTCGACCATGCACCGCGTGGTCAATCCGCCGCTGGGCATGGCGCGCAGCAGGCGGCTGTCGATCGGCATGTTCGTGCATCCGAATTACGACCAGGAGATCGCCTGCGTGCCCACCTGCCTGGCGCCGGGCGAGACGCCGCGCTACCCGGTGATCAGCGCAGGCGCGCACATCAAGGACAAGATCGAACGCAGCCACGCGGTGGCGTAAGGCAGCGCGGACAAGCCGGTGAGGCCGGCGGCGCAGCGGCCACACCGAACCGTCACCGGCGCATCAGGCCTGCAGGCGCTGCAGCACCTCGTCGGCCGTCAACACATCGCCAAAGAAGGCCACAAACAGGTCAAGGGTCGCCTGATGCTCGGCATCGCTGCCGGCCGCATTGGCATCCGCCACCATCACCACCCGATAGTCGAGCATCATCGCATCACGCGCACTCGACTCGCAACACACGTTGGTCGCGGTGCCGGCCACCAGCACGGTATCGATGCCGCGCGCGCGCAGGTCGGCGTCGAGCGTGGATGAACCGGCGATGAAGGCGCTGTAGTGAATCTTCTTCACCCGCAGATCGAGAGGCTGCGGTAGAAGCGCGGCATAGAGCGGGAAATCGGGCCCGGCCTCATCCAGCCCCGCCAGCCGCAGACGCGCACGCTCAGGGGTCAGCACGCCAGCATGATGTTGCGCCCAGCGTTCACGCGCACCGTCCGCGGTGGTCTGGATCCACACCACCAGTGCGCCGGCCTGGCGCAAGGCGCCAGCCAGGCGGTTGATGGTCGGCACGATCGCGCGTGCCGCCGCAACGCTGGTCGGGCGGCCTTCGGCCACGAAGTAGTTCTGCATGTCCACCACCAAGAAGGCGGTGCGCGCGGCCACCAGCGGTGCCTCGTTGACGGACTTGCCGCGAATGCGCAGCGCGCGCTCGCGTGCGGACGGGGAAATGGTATACGGATGCACGGTCGAGGTTTCCTTGGCAAGACCAGCCGGAGCGTTGCACGCACGCCGACGCTACAACTGCTACAACTGCTACAACTGGACGTGAAGCTGAAGCATAGCAAGCCGGCGCGCAATGCTCCGCAGGCAGGGACTGGCCGCGTTGTGCGGCCGTCGTCCACTTGCGTTGATCTAATCCACCGCCCTCGCGCTGGATCGCCCGAGCGTCCATACGATCCCAACCCCGACCGACGTACCGCTGTTCTTCAGGTGCAAGGGGCTGTCGGTATTGACGCCGCTGCCGGCGAAGTCGAAACGCGTAAAGCCGAAGAACCGCACGTCTTCGCTGAGTTTGCGCGAGACCGTCAGTTGCACCCGCGGCGTGATCAGTCCCGATTTCGCCTGGTATGCGCTACGCGTGGGCGTGGCGAACTGGGTCGGCACGCCGTACAGGTATTCGTTGAATTTTCGATCGCCGAAATTCAGGCTCGCGTTTGCCGTGAAACCCCAGCCGGCGCCGATGTCACGCTTGTCGAAAGCCAGGCGCGGCTCGAAGGCCATGCCGCGGTACGTCAGGCCGTCCTTCAACTCGAACACGCCGCGCAGTGGCACGTCCAGGCGCACCAGAGAATCGCTGCTGGGGCGCGCCAGGTTGAAGCGCACGCGCGGACCGAATTCGACCAGATAACCCAGGTCGGGCATGCCCTGACGCACACTCACATCACGGCTTCTGGCACTCAAGGCACCGGCAAAACCGATATCAAACTCCATATCGCGCGTCTTCACCACGCGCGCACCCACAGAACCGCCGTCGGCACGCAACACCGGCCCGCGATAAATGATCCAGGGCAAGACCAGTGCGCGATTGACGTTGTCGCTGGCGCCCGGATAGGCCGGGCCACGCAAGCCAAAGCCGGCAACGCCGGCTTCCCACAGGGGGCGATTGGCGCCGCCGACGTCAGGTTCGGATTGGGCGTGAACCAGGGAGCTTGCAGACAGCAAGGAAACGGACATCGCGACAAGCGCGCGCAAGCGGCACAGGGGCATAAGGGATTTCGATAGAGGGGAGTGTCGGGGGGCGCCAGACCGCTGAGGGAGAGCGGGTTGAGCGGCCAGAGCGGGCAAGCATGGAAGAAAAATTGCAGCCTGGTTTAGGGACCGCAAACCGGCGGAAGTTTCAAACGAATCAGGAAAATTCCCGGCACCTGCCAGGGCGCGAACGCCCACGCAGGTTGCGCACGCGCTGACGCAGCCGCCTCGCCTCATGCATAGGCGGCTTCATCCACCATCAGCCCTTGTGCTCGAGGTGATCGGAACAGGGTCGAGCCAGCGCCGCGGCAAGGCAGCGGATGCCTGCGGTCATTTACGCACCAGCGCTGCTGCCGCCTCCCCCGCCAACCGGCCCAGATTGGTCGCCATCAACAGGCCCGACCCCGACAAATAACCCCAGTCCGACGGTCCCGACAAGCCGCGCGCCGCGCCGCCGCCGGCGAACAGGTTGGGGAACAGCGTGCCGCTGGTGCGCAACACGCGCCCTTCCCCGTTCACTTCCAGCCCGCCCTGGGTGTGGAACAGCGCGCCCATGATCTTGCAAACGTTGTACGGCGCCAAGAGCACCGGCTTGCCGCCGAAGTCGCGGCCGAACGGGTCGGGCGAGTTGCCCCTCACGATGTCGGCCGTCTGATTGATGGTTTGTGCCAGGGTGGCGCTATCGCAGCCGACCATGCGGGCGATTTCTTCCACCGTGTTGCAGACCTTGATGGCACCGGCTTTCTGCGCCTCGCCGTGGCTATGCATCTGGATCGCGATTTTTTCGCAGCGCATGTCCCAGATTTGCCAGGCCACATGATCGGGCTGGCGCACCACGTTCATCGCCTGCTCGGAGTAGCCGGCGTTTTCGTTGGAAAAGCGCTTGCCGTGCTGGTTGACCTGGATGCCGCCTTCGGTGATCGAGGGCCAGCCCATGTGGATGGCGTGCGGTGTGGCCACCGCGCCATGGCCCTGGAAGGCACCCATGTCCTTGATCGAGGCGCCGAGTGCTTCGCCCCACTTCACCGCATCGCCGGTATTGCCGCGATGGCCGTGGAAATGCGCGTCCACCATGTCCGGAATGTATTTCTTCAGCAGCTCGGGGTCGCCGCCGTAGCCGCAGCAGGCGAGGATCAGCGCCTCGCAGCCCATATCCTCGGTGTTGCCGTCCGGGCGATTGACGCGCACGCCGCGGATGCGGCCATCGGCGTCGGCATAGAGGTCGCTCACCCGTGCGTTGGTGGCCAGCGGAATGTTCTCGCGTTCGACTGCACTTAGCAGCGCGGAAAGCAACTCGGCGCCGAAGCGTGAAGGCGAGGCATGCATGTGCATGCGGCTGTGGCCGGGATAGCGAAAATCGAGGATGCACGAAAGCGGCATCTGGTAACGATCGACCAGCCAGTCGATGGTCTTGCCCGACTCGCGCGCGATGTGCCAGGCCATTGCATGATCGCACTCGCCGTGCGCCTTGTCGATCAGGTCGCGCGCGAGCAGGTCCGGCGTGTCGTCCAACAGGCCGGCGGCGCGCTGCAGTTTGGTGCCGGCGGCGGGAATTTGCCCGCCCGAAAGCGAGGTGCTGCCGGTCGGCTTGGCGTCGCGCTCGAGAATCAGCACGTCGGCTCCGGCCTGGTTGGCCGCCAGCCCGGCGATCGTGCCGCAGGCACCGGCGCCGATGATCAGCACCTCGGTGCCAGTTTGAAACGTCTTTCCTGCTGCAGACAACACCGACATTGCTTTCTCCTGGGGGATTGGCCGGCTCGCGCGGGGCCGGCAGTGCTTGCTTGCGTGTTTGCGTCGTTCGGTCGGTTGCGCGTCAATCCGCCGCGCCACCTGGCGGTTGCAAGGCGCGTGGCCGGCTTGTCAGTACTGGTCGCCCATAAATTGCCGTGCGGGTGATTTCAGGCACCAGCCGTTGACCCCACGGGTCCGGCAACGGCACCAGCAGCACCCGGCGGTTCATGCTCATGACACCCGCGTCGGATTGGGTTTCAGCACTGGCCGGGACCAAGGCGTGCGCCGCCCCATCATCCTAGCCCTTGAGCTTGTAGACCCGCAAGGCGTTGTCGCGAAACAGCTTGCGGCGCACCTCGGGCTTGAAGTTCAGTGCCTCGATTTCACCGCGCGTGCGCTCGAAATCAAGGATCGGGAAATCGGTGCCGAACAGCACCTTGTCCTGGCCGAAGCTGTTGATGTAGTGCTTGAACGAATCCGGCCAATACTTCGGGCTGTGGGCATCGCATCCGATGTAGATGTTCTTGTGCTTCCACGCCATCGCGATCATTTCGTCGGTCCAGGGAATGCCGACATGGATGCCGATCAACTTGAGCTCGGGGAAATCGCAGGCCACCGCGTCGAGCGTGATCGGCCGGCCGACGCTGCGTACCGGATAGCTCGGGTCGTACACCATCGACTGCCCGACCTGGAACTGCACCGGGATGTCGAGCTCGCAGCATTTGGCATAAAACGGATACCACTTGGCATGGTCGGGGGCGAGTTCGAACCAGTGCGGATAAAAGTGGGCGCCGATGAAACCCAGTTCCTTCACCGCATGCTCGAGCTCGCGCACACCCTTCATCCCCTCCCAGGGGTCGAGCCCCGCCAGGCCGTGAAAGCGGTCGGGGTGCTGCCTGACCGCCTTGGCCACCATCGCGTATGGCAGGTGGTAGCAGGCCGGGTGGCCCAGGCGCCCGACCCTGGTGGCCGCCAGGAACGCGCGCTCGATGCCGGCAGCGTCCATGCGGCGCAGCATTTCGGCAATCGAGATCCCTTCCACGGTCTCGCGCCTGACCTTCATCTTGCCTTGGTAAAAGGCATCGCGCCTGGGTCTCACACGGTTGGCTTCGGGTGTCCAGAGATTGACGATGATGTCGATCGCTGCCACATCATGGTTTTCGCTCCAGCCCTTTTTCGTCCCCGCTTTGGTTTTCATGCCGATTGCTCGCTTTCAAAGGATTGCCTGCCGTCCTGCCCCGTCACCGTCCTGCCGGCGTCGAGCCTGATCACACGCCCGGTTGCGTCAGTTGGCGGTGATCTTCGCGTCCTTGACCGCCTTGTTCCACTTCACCAGTTCGGCACGGATGTAGGCGCCATATTCTTCCGGAGTCGAGCCGACCGGCTCCAGCCCGTTTTGCTTCATCCAGTCCAGTACGTCCGGCTTGCGCAGGACGGCCACGGTTTCTTCGTACAGGCGCTGGATGATCGGCCGCGGCGTGCCTTTCGGGGCCAGCAGCCCGTACCAGGAATTGAGCTCGAAGCCCGGTACCGTTTCGGCCACCGCGGCAATGTCCGGAAAGTTCGGCGAACGCTTGAGCGTGCTGATGGCGATCGCCCGCATCTGGCCCTGGCGCGCCTGCTGGATCGAGCCCGAAATGCCGATGAAGGCAAAATCGACCCGCTCGCCCATCATGTCGACCAACACCGGCGTCGACCCCTTGTAGGGAATATGCACGGTGTTGATGCCGGCCATGATGTTGAGGTTCTCGGCGGCCAGATGGGTGGTGCTGGCGATGCCCACCGAGCCATAGCTGAGCTTGCCGGGATTGGCCTTGGCATAGGCGATCAGCTCTTTCACGCTGTGCACCGGCAAGCCGTTGCGTACCAGCAGCAGAGTCGGGCCGGCGATCACCTGGGTGATGGGCTCGAAGTCCTTGAGGGTGTCGTACAGCGGCTCCTTGCTCAAGGCCGGCGCGATCGCGGTCGGCCCCAGGTTGGCCAACAGCAGCGTGTAGCCATCCGGCGGCGCCTTGGCCACGAAGCCGGTGCCAATGGTGCCGTTGGCGCCGGGCTTTGATTCGATCACGAAGGGCTGGCCCAGCACCTCGCTCATCTTGGTGGTGATCACCCGGCCCAGGGCTTCGGCCGGACCACCCGGCGGCCACGGGCTGACCATGCGAATCGGCTTGTTCGGGTAGGCCTGGGCCAGCAGCATGGATGAAAACAGCAGCGAGGAAAAAAATGTCACGAGCTTGATCATGAGGTTCACCTCAGAGGGATGGTAGAGATGCGCCCAGATCGGCCTTGATCACCTTGCCGAGCGCATTGCGGGGAAAATCCTTTACCACGAACACTTCGCGTGGCAGCTTGTAGGGCGCCATTTTGCCCTTGCACGACTCGCGCAGTTCAAGCGCGGTGACTGCGTCCTTGAGAATCACGAAGGCGGCCACCTCCTCGTTGAATTCGCGCGACGGCCAGCCTACCACCGCGCAGTCGGCCACCGCCGGGTGCGCCTGCAACACCGCCTCGATCTCGCCCGGGTAGATATTGACCCCGCCACGGATGATCATGTCCTTGGCGCGCCCCTTCAGATACAGGTAGCCATGGGCATCGAGCATGCCGAGGTCGCCGGGATACCACCAGCCGTCGCGAAACGCTTCACGGCTCGCTTCCTCATCGTTCCAGAAGCCGTCGGCCACTGCCGGGCCGCGGTAGCGGATGCGCCCGACGCTGCCGGGCGGCTGCGGTCGGTTTTCCTCGTCAACGCACTGCACTTCGACGCCGAATACCGGCCGCCCCACCGAGTCGCTGAACGATTGCGGATCGGCAGCCGAAAGAAAGCTCACCCCGCCGCCCTCGGTGGAGCTGTAGTACTCAACGAAGCCCGGGCACAGCGCGCGCAGGGTGCGGCGCTCTTCGCCATGCAGCGCCGAGCCGGATGAAAGCAGCAGGCGCAGAGTGCTCAGCGGCGCAAATTGTGCGCCCGGAAGCGTGAGCAGGCGCCGAATCAGAGTCGGTACCAGAAACAATGCGGTGATGCGGTGCGCAAGCAGTGCCGCACACAGCTCATCGGGTTCATGGGGCGGCGGCAGCATCACCACGGTGGCGCCGGAGTACAGCATCATCAGCGGAAAGGTACGACCGCCGCCGTAGTAGAGCGGTGTGGCTGACAAAAAGCGGTCCTGGCTGTTGAAGCCGAGGTTGATCCAGAATACCCGGTAGCGTGCCAGGAACTGGCTGTGGCGAATGCGCGGCCCCTTGGGACGGCCGGTGGTGCCGGAGGATAGTGACATCAGCAAGGGCAGATCGTCGTCGCTGAAATGCTGCCCGGCGCTCTCGCGGGCAGCGGCGGCCATCCACGCCGCATCGATCACGCTGCAGGGCACACCGTCCGGCTGCGGCCGGCCGGCTTCCACCAGTACCCGGCTGGCGCCAAAGTGCGTCACCACCCGCTCCTGCTCGGCCGGCGTCCAGCGCCAGTCAAGCGGCAGGATGACGATACCGGCGCGCGCCAGGGCTGCCAGGATCAGCAGGTGTTCGACGCTGTCCTTGAGGGCGACGCCGGCGACCTCGCCCTGGGCCAGCCCCTGTGCGCGCAGATGTGCGGCGATACGGCTTACCAGAGGATCGAGATCGCGGTACAGCAGCACCTTGTCACCATGCACGATTGCCGGCCGATCCGGCACCGCGCGGGCGTGGTGGGCGAAGGTTTCGGTGATGTTCATGCGTCAGGCAGCGGCTACTGCGCCGAGCGGCGCAAGCTTGTCGATGATTTCGCGCGAGGTGCCCACATCGGCGTATTTGGACGCCATGTCGAAGAGGTTTACCGCATGCGAGGTGGCGCTGCGGTCATAGACACAGTCCGAGGGCACCAGCACACGGAAGTTGTAGGCGAAGGCGTCGACCACGCTGCCGCGCACGCAGCCGCTGGTGGTGCAGCCTGTCACCACCAGGGTATCGACGGCCAGGTCGATCAGGTGGCTCACCAGCGGCGTTGCAAAGAACGCGCTCGGATGCTTTTTCGGGATCAGCACATCGCCCGGGCGCGGCGCGATCTGCGGCGGAAACTCGTAGCCACGCTCGGCGATATTCATGATGGCCGGCACCTTTTGCGCCAGCCGCCCGCCGTCGGTGGCGACGTTCTTGTGTGCCACATGGGGATACAGCACCGGCCAGTTGTTGCGACGAAACTCGGCCAACAGGACCGTGATGTTGTGCATCGCGTTCCAGCCGATCTCGCCGCATGAAGTGGGAAATTCCTCGATCGACTCCCAGAACGGTTTCGGGGTGGTGCCGATGGTGCGGTACTGCACGTCGATGATCAACAACGCGGGCCGGCTGCCGATCCCGGAAGGCCGGCCGAAACCGGCGGCGTTGTAGGCCTTTTGTTCTTCTTCACTGATGATGCCGTCCCAGGGTTTCATGCGGGTCTCCGTGCTTGCGGTCGGGCGCCGCAGCGGCGCCCACAGGGTTTGCAACAGGCAGCATAGGCAGCCACGTACTATTCGTCAAATTGAGCTTTTTCATTCATGCCATCAAGCGCATGGATGCGGCGCTTGCGAAAGCGCCGCGGCCGATCGCACATTCACTTCAGCAGATCCCTGGCGATCAGCATGCGCTGGACCTCCGACGAGCCTTCGCCGATGCGGTAGTGACGGATATCGCGATAAAAGCGCTCGACCGGAAAGCCACGGATCACGCCGCTGCCGCCATGGATCTGCACGGCGCGGTCGGCGACCCGCCCGACCATTTCCGAGCAATACAGCTTGCACATCGAGGCGCCGCTGCCGCGATCGTCGCCCGCCTGGGTGCGGCGCAGCACCTCATAGGCGAACGAACGCGCCAGCGCGATCTCGGTGGCCGAATCGGCGATCATCCACTGGATCGCCTGGCGCTCTGCCAGGGCCTTGCCGAAGGTGTGGCGCTCTTTTGCCTGAGCGATCGACATCTCCAACAGGCGATCGGCCGCGCCGATGCATGACACCGAGACGCCCAGGCGCCCACTGGTGAGCGAGCCCATGGCGATCTTGAAGCCCTCGCCGACTTCGCCGATGACGGCAGCATCGGGCACAAAGCAATCGTCGAAGGCCAGGTCGCCGAGTTTCACCACGTCCGACCCGATGGTCGAATCGACCCGCGTGACGCTGAAACCGGGCGTGCCACGGTCGACCAGAAACGCGGTGATGCCGCCGCGGGCGCGCTTTTTCGCGTCCGTCACCGCGATCACCATCAGCACGTCCGCACTATGACCGCCGCTGATGTAATACTTGCGGCCGTTGAGGATCCAGCCGCCATCGCCGCGTTCGGCACGGGTGGTCATCGCGGCGGAATCCGATCCGGCGCCCGGTTCGGTCAGCGCGAAGGCGGCGCGGAAGCTGCCGCTGGCGAGCTTGGCCACGTATTTGCGCTTTTGCGCCTCGGTGCCATTGCGCGCAATCGCGATCGGCGTAAGCCCGCTGGTGTAGTCGAGCATCAGGGTGAAGGCGCGATGCGAGCGGCTGAACTCCTCTAACGCCAGGCAGTAAGTGGCGAGGTCGAAGCCGCCGCCGCCAAACTCCTGCGGCAGGCGCATGCCCAGGTAGCCCTGTTCACGCAGCAAGGTCCAGGCGCGTTCGGGAATCTCGCCGCTGCGGTCGATTTCGCCTGCGATCGGTTCGAGTTTCTCGCTGGTGAAGCGGCGCAGGGCCACGCGCACTTCGGCCAACTCGGGGGTGATTTCAAATTGCATCGCTGCTCTCTTGCGGGTTATGGCTTGCCTGCGGCCGCCAGGCGCGCCGATTCGTCCAGTGCGCGCGAAATCTCCGCGCACAAGCCGGCGTTGATCCAGCGTTTGTTGTGCGCATAGGCCGGCCTGCCCCATTGCGCCAGTGCGCGCGCGCGCGCCAGGCCAGCCTGATTCAACTCTGCGCTTGCGTGCAGCGCGTCGACCAAGCCGAAGTCGCGCGCGCTGCGGGCGTCAACCGCTGCACCGGACAAGGTCATGTGCAGTGCCGCGCGCCGGCCGCCGCGCGCCGCCACGATCGCCGCTCCCACCGGGGTGGCACTGCCAAGGCGGATTTCCGGCAGGGAAAACGATGCCTCGGTGGCCGCATGAACCTCGTCGGCCAAAAGCGCAAGCATGCAGCCGGCACCGATGGCCTTGCCGCGCACCACGGCCACCAGCGGCTTGTCGAAAGCGGCCAGCGCCAAAAGGCTCGCGCGCAGAAGTTCGCGCCGCAAGGTGCGGGCTTCGCCGCCATCACGCTCCGAAAACTCCTTCAAATCGGCGCCGGCCGAAAAAACCCGGTCACCGGCTGCCGCAAGCAACACCGCGCCAACCTCGCAGGCGGCGCTGGCGTCGGCCAGTGCCTGCACCAGTGCTCCCTGCAGCATCGAATCCAGCGCGTTCGCCGCGTGCGCGCGATCCAGGGTCAGGCACAGCACCTCACCGTGTAGCGCACTCGACAAGCCCGTGCTCGCGCTCATGCCGCCACCTCGCGCGATGCAGGAATAGCCAATGCATCCACCACCCGTACCCCCTGCCCGCGCGGCAACACGCGCAGCGGGTTGATGTCCAGTTCGGCCAGAACGCCGTGCATGTCGGCCGCCAGCCAGGACACCCGCACAATGCAATCGGCGAGCGCTTCAATGTCAAGCAGTGCCCGACCGCGCGCACCATTGAGCAGCGGATAGCTGCGCAGGGAAGCGAGCATGGCATGCGCATCTGCATGCGCGAGCGGCGCCAGGTGCAGGGCCACATCCTTCATCACTTCAACATAAATGCCGCCCAGGCCCACGGTGACGACCGGGCCGAACACCGGGTCGGTCGAAATGCCCAGCAGCACTTCTTCGCCGCCATTGATCATTTCCTGCACCAGCACGCCTTCGATGCGTGCATCCGGCCGCCATGTACGCGCCGCTGTCATTACCTCTTCGAAGGCGGCGGCAACAGCGTCGTCACCCTGCACGCCCAGCCGTATCGCGCCCGCCTCGGTCTTGTGCAGGATATCGGGCGAGAGGATTTTCAACGCCACCGGCGCGCCCATCGCGCGCGCGATGCGCAGCGCATCGTTCGCATTGCGTGCAAGCTGCTCGCCGGTGAGCGGCAAGCCGTAAAGGCCGAGCAATTGCTTCGACGCCTGTTCGTCGAGCGGGCCATCGGCTGCCGCCAGCATGCGACGCGCGGCGTCGGCATCGACACCTTGCGGGCGTCGTGGCGGTGGCGCAGACGCGTGCTTCTGCCAGGCCTCGTGGTGCCGCATCGCCACCCACAAGGCCTTCATCGCTGCTTGCGCATCGCGAAACACCGCATGCCCCTCACTGACCAGGCGTTCTGGCGTCAGGGTCGGGTCATCCAGGCATTTGCCGGTCCACAGCAGCGCCAGCGGTTTCGCAGCCGAGGCGGCGAATGCGCTCAATGAACGGATATCGGCCGCCGGCGCGAAGGTCAATACCGGCAACACCACGTCGATATTCGGGTCGTCGTGCAGCACACGGCAGACCTGGGTGAACACATCCGCGCGGCCGACGGCTGCGGCGGTCAGGTCGGTCGGGTTGGCGGCGGCAGTGAAACCCGGCAACAGCGCCCCCAGGGTTTGTTGTGTCGATGCAGCATAGGGCGGCCATTCGATTCCGATTCTCGCACCGAGATCGGTGACCATCACCAGATTGCCACCCGAGATCGAGGTGGCGGCGGCGCGCCGCCCGCGTATCCGTTGACGGCGGCGCAGCAGCATCGCAGCTTCATACAGTTCATGGCAGTCGTCGACCCGCACGATGCCCAGTTGCTCAAGCGCAGCGCTGCAAACATCATCGGCCCCGGTCACCGCGCCGGTATGCGAGGCAGCCGCCCGGCTGCCGGCCGCCGAGCGCCCCACCTTGACCATGACAATCGCCTTGTCCAACGCAGCAGCGCGTGCCGCAAGGGCACGCAGCTTGGCACCATTCGAGATGGTCTCGGCCAGCGCCAGCACCACCCGCGTGCGCTGGTCTTCCAGCATGAAGGCCATGTAGTCGAGCAGGTCGAGGTCGGCGTCGTTGCCGCAACTGACCTGGTAGCTGATCTCAAGCCCTGCCTGCTGCGCACGCCACATCACGTTGACCTGGCCGGCACCGCCGGAATGGCTGGCCACCGCCACGTCACCGGCTGCTCGCCTTGCACCGCGAATCACCGCCGTGGAAGTCATCGCCACGCGGTCGACAAAATTGACCATGCCGTTGCAATTGGGGCCCATCATGCGTATGTCCCATTCGCGGGCGGTGGCCGCGATGCGCGCCTGCAGCGCGCGCCCCTCCTGCGTACCGGTTTCGGCGAAGCCGGCGGAGAACACCGTCGCAAAGGGCACGCCGGCCCGGCCGCATTGCGCCAGCGCCTCCGGTATCGCCGACGCAGGCAGGACGATGCCCACGTGGTCGGGAATGTTGGGCAAGTCACCGATGGCCGCATAACAAGGCAAACCGAAGATTTCCTGGCGCTTCGGATTGACCGGATAGATCTCGCCTGCGAAACCGAAGTCGATCAGTTCGCGCACGCAGCGGCCGCCGAACTTGGCAAGATCTTCGGTGGCACCGATGTAGGCGACGCTCTGCGGCGCGAAAAAGCGACGCAGGTCGGGAAACGTCCAATCGGCATCAATGGTCGCCATGGTCGGGGTATCCTTCAGATCGACCGCTGCACGAGCGCCGCGCGATAGTCGGGCCGCACCAACCGTTGACCTGGGTTTGGAACCATGCCGGCCGATGCAACGATGGTCGGCGCCGGATTGATAGGTGTCATTGACTCGGTAAATAAGGGTGCAAGCCTGACCGCTGCTTGACGCCAAGCACCGTCGATCGTAGCATCGAACCGTCTTTTCGAGAAGCATCATGCACGCAACCCAAGAGGCCTGACCATCATGGCAGTTGAAAAAAATCCCGTCCGCGCTTTGGCCGCGAGCAATGCGCGCCTCATGATCGACTGGGCGGTGGCGGCACTGGCCAAACCCCTGCCTGAACCCGTGCGGCTGCGCGCAGCGACCATCCTGGCCGACGATATCGGCGCGATGGTGGCAGGCTCGCTTGAGCCGCAGGTGATGCGCGCCCAGCAGGGGCTGTTGCAAGGTGCTGCGGCCGGTGTCGAAGCCAGCGTGTTCGCACGCAACCTGCCGCGCGTCGACAAGTATTCCGCGGCCAGCGCCAACGGCATGTCGATCACCTGGTGCGAGCTCGACGAAGGGTTTCGCAATGCCTCCTGCCATGGCGGCGCCTACACGATTCCCGTGCTGCTGGCCGAAGCCGAGGCGCGCGGTGCCACGCTGGAGCAGGTGTTGCGGGTGGTGGCCATTGCGTACGAGGTGACGACCCGGTTCGCACTGGCGTATCCATTCCCTGTATTCAACGTGCATCCGCATGCGGCCTTCGCCACCATCGGCGCGGCCAGCGCTGCCGCGTTGATGCGCGGCTATGACGCACCGACCATGCATGCTGCGGTAACGGGTGCTGCCAGCATGAGCTTCGCCGGCCCCTTCGATACCGCGGTGGAGGGCTCGCTGGTGCGCAACGGCTGGACCGCCGCCGGCAACTGGGTCGGCATGCGCGCCGCCGACTGGGCGCTGGGCGGCATCGGCGGCGGTGCCGACACACCGTATGACGTGTTCGTCGGCAGCTTCCACACCAACGCGCGCCCGGCGGCGCTGATCGACGACCTCGGCACGGTGTGGTCGGTGGCCAATGGCTATCACAAGATCTTCGCCTGCTGCGCCTATGCCCATTCGGCGGTTGAAGCCACGCTCGACCTGTTGGGCCGCATGCAGCAGCGCAAGGTTGACGAGATCGCCGAGATCGTGGTGGAAACCGGCCCCAGCGGCTGCGCGCTGACCACGGTGGATCCACAGACCGTGCTGGCGGCCAAGTTCTCGATGCCGCACGCGGTTGCGGCCACCACCCGCATGGGTACCGCGGGCGCCCGTGCTTTCACCTACGACACCCTCTACGACGCCGGCATCGCCGCCATGCGCCGGCGCGTGCGCATGGCACCATTCAAGGACCTGCCGCCATTCCCCAACGATCGCCCGGCGCGCGTCACCTGGCGCTTCGCCGACGGCGCCGAAATGACTGCGGTGTGCGAGAGCGCGCGCGGCGGCGCCAACCAGCCGTTCGAATTGCCGACCTTGCTTGCGAAACTCAACGACAACGCCGGCGGCGTGTTCCCGGCGCTGCCGCCGCTGATGGCAGCGATCATCAACGGCGATGCTGCGCTGGCGGCACGGCCTTGGCGCGATGTGGTGGCCGAGATGCTGCGCAATCCGCTGCCGGCCACAGCGTGAGTTCCGCCCCCACCCTGGCGCGCCAGCTGGTGCGGGCCCTGGCCGCCACGCGCAAGCGGCCGCTGCCGGCAAGCGTTGCGCTGGCAGCGCAGTTGCACCTGGTCGACGCGATCGGTGTTGGTCTCGCCGCTGCCGCCTCACCGATCGGCGCTGCTTACCGCGATCTGGCACGCGAGATGACCAACGGCGGGCCGGCAACGGTATTCGGGCAGGCCAGCGGTGCCTCTGCTGCCGACGCCGCGCTGATCAATGGCGGCCTGATCCACAGCCTCGAATTCGACGACACCCACACCGCCTCGATCGCCCACGGCAGCGCGGTGATTGCAGCGGCCGCGCTGGCGGTCGCCGAGGCACGCAAGGCCAGTGGCGCGGCGCTGCTGGGCGCCTTTGCGCGTGGCTGGGAAGTGCTGATCCGCTTCGGACTGGCGGCGCCAACCGGTTATCCGGCACGCGGATTTCAAAACACGTCAGTCGCCGGGCCATTGGCCGCAGCCTTGGTCAGCGCCGAACTGCACGACTTGTCGGAAGATCAAAGCGTAGCCGCGCTAGGCATTGCGCTCAGCCAGGCCTCCGGCGTGTTCGAATTTCTGACCAACGGCTCGTCGGTCAAGTCTTTGCATCCGGGCTGGGCCGCGCACGGCGGGGTTATCGCCGCCCTGCTCGCACGTGGCGGCATGACCGGCCCGGAAACCTCGCTCGAAGGCAAGCACGGCCTGTTTCGCCAGTTTGCCGGCGACGACACTGCTGCGCAGCGCTTTCATGGCCTGCTGGTCGATTTTGGCGAGCGCTGGCACCTCGAAGACGCCGCGTTCAAGTTCTACCCCTGCTGCCACTACCTGCACCCGTTCATCGAAGCCGCCGGCGTACTCGCCGGGCGCGGCGTGCGCGCCGACGACATCACGCACCTCATGTGCCGGGTGCCGGCAGCGGAAGCGGCGATCATTTGCGAGCCCTGGGCTACCAAGCAGATGCCGGAAACCGGCCATGCCGGGCGCTGGAGCCTGCCTATCGTGGTGGCCACCCGCATCATCGAGGGGCACGTCGATCTGGCGACCTTCGAGCACAAACCGCGTGAGGCGGTGCTGCGCCTGGCCGCCCGAACGCAGTGGGAACCCTTGGCCGGCGCGAACTTCCCGCAACGCTTCGAAGCCGAGATCGTCTGCCACACCGGCAGCGGCGCGGCGCAGACGATCCGCATTGACGACGTGTTCGGCAACCGCACACGGCCGGCCGGGGCCGATGCGGTGATGGCGAAGTTCACTGCCAATGCGGCACTTGCGTTGTCGCAATCCGGCGCCCAAGCAGTGCTTGAGTCGGCGCGTGCGTTGACCGCGGCAACTGACTTGGCCACCTTGTCGCGGGCGATTCGCAACGTCATGTAGGCAAGCTGCGGCGCAGACCGCGCCAAGCGCCTCGGAATCGGGCATGCGGCCGGGATTCCGACACATCCGTGTGGCCAGTTAACCGCGCACATTGTTGGCGATGTTCAAACTCGGGATCGGCTTCTTTTTCCTGCAGAAGCTGGCGGCCAGGCGCTGTGCCTGACGGCGCCATGCGTGGGCGAGCAACTCAGCGCATGAAGCTGCAATGAAATTACGCTCGCCAGCCTACAAATTGCCAGTGGCAGCGGCAGGCATGGCCGCGTGCCGCCTTGCGGCGCCGGCAGCGCGCGCAGGTGGCCCCGTGCAGCATCGCCGCGCGCTGCGCGATCGCCAGGCCAAGCCCGCCGATACCGCCGCCAGTCTGTTTCCGCGGCGATTCGCGCAAGGACTGGCCGTTCTCCAGTCGATGCACCAGATCGTCCGGCAGACCCGGCCCGTGGTCTTCGATCATGATTTGCGCTGCGGCCCCTGCCCGTTGCAGGCTTACGTGCACCGGCGCCGCGCCCTTCGCATGGCGCATGGCGTTGTCGATCAGGTTGGTCAGGGCGCGCTTGATCAGTTGCAGGCCGCCGTGCGTCAACTTCGTGTCTTTCGAGCGCGACCGCGTCGACACCGCCGCACTGTCGAGCATGTGGAAAAACCGCGTGCTGATGCGGCGAGCGTCGCTCCAGGCCGGCCTGGCCTACCAGACCGTGCGTCGCGGCGAACCCGCCGCAGCCGGCGGCGGCAGCTCGCTCGCGGACCTGGCCCTGTTACAGGCCCTGCGACGGCGCCCGCGCCGGTCGAGCAGTCGCCGGTACTGCTGACCCAACCCGGCCAGCCGGGCGAAACCTGCGTATTCCCGGTCGGCGCGGCCGAGCCCGGGCGCAAGGACCTGCGCAACCCCCTCCTTCGTTGCTGCACCTTCGGCGAGCGTGCGCTGACCAGGAGCTTGTCGCACTTGGGGAGCGTGGCGCGTGCTCCGCATCCGGTCTGCGTGGTCTAATGAAGTGAAGTGAAACACCGCCGGTCGCAGCCTGCGATCGGCGGGCTTCATGAAGGGGCAACCATGGTCACCCGGCGTACCCAGGCTTCGCGCCCTTGCGACGTCGTCCTCTACGGCGCCACCGGTTTCGTCGGGCGCCAGACGGCCGCCTACTTCGCCGAACACGCGGCTGGCCTGCGATGGGCCATTGCCTGTCGCTCGAAACGAAAGCTTGACGACCTGGCGGCGGGGCTGGGCCTGAAATCGGTCGGCATTGTGGTGGCGCTTGCTGCCGCCGGCATGACCATCGAACCTTTGACCTGACCGACCCGGCTTGGAGCCGTTCACCACGAAATCTTCACGGACTCGAAGCGTTTGCCTGGCCATCCGGGCTTGTGCAAGCGAAACCTGAGGGAAATCCGCACCATGAATTCCGAAACGCCACGCAAGCCCTTTTCGATGATCCGCGAGTTTCACCTGGCGGATTGGTTCACGCTCGCCAATGCCGTGTGCGGCGTCGGCGCCCTGTTTTCGAGCATGACCTATCTTCAAACCGGCGTGGCCGACCATATCCAATACGCTTGTGCGCTGGTGCTGGCCGCCCTGGTATTCGACGTGCTCGACGGGCGCATCGCGCGCTGGCGGCAGTCGGCTTCGGTGCTGGGGCGCGAACTCGACTCCCTGGCCGACATCATTTCGTTCGGCGTGGCGCCGGCGATCATCGCCTACGGCTGCGGCATGCAGGGCTTCTACGACCGCATCGTTCTGGCCTACTTCGTCGCCTGCGGCGTGTCCCGCCTGGCGCGCTATAACGTCACCGCGGAAGCGCTGTCGGCGGAGACCGGCAAGGTGAAGTACTTCGAGGGCACGCCGATCCCCACGTCCATCCTGCTGGTCGGCCTGATGTCGCTGGCGGCCTGGACGGGCGCGCTGGGCGAGCACCTGTGGTTCGGTGTGGTCGAGCTGGCCGGGTTCAGGTTGCACCCGCTGGTGTTGCTGTTCGCCCTTTCCGGCTCGCTGATGATCAGCCGCCTGCACGTCCCGAAACCGTGACCCGCCAGCAGGTGCCCGCTATGTTCGTTGCCGGACCGACAGTGGCCGCACGGACGCCCATGATCCGTCTTGTTCTCAGGTTTTCCAGTTTTGTTTTCGGGTTTTCCAGAAATGAAAGCGCGCACTATCCATACTGCTCTCTTGGCCGCCTTGCTGTTGGCTGGGGCCGCTCTGCCTGCCCTGGCACAGGACGGTGGCGTCAGCGTGCGCCGCGAGTCGCAGCTGACCAAGCTGGTGCCGGCCGCCGAGTTGGAGCAGGCTGCAGCGCAGCAGTATGAAAAGCTCCTGCAGGACGCCGCGAGCAAGGGTGTGTTGGCGTCCCGCGACGATGCGCGTCTGCAGCGCGTGCGCAGGGTGGCACAGCGCATCATGCCGTTCGCCGGCAAATGGAACGCGCGCGCCGCAGGCTGGAAATGGGAGATCAACCTCCTGCGCAGCGACGAGATCAACGCTTTTTGCATGCCCGGCGGCAAGATCGTCTTTTACTCCGGGATTGTCGACAAGTTGCAATTGACCGACGACGAGATCGGCATCGTGATGGGTCATGAGATGGCGCATGCGCTGCGTGAGCATTCGCGAGCGCGCATGGCGCAGCAGACCGCCACCAACATCGGCGCCAGCCTTCTTTCGCAACTGTTCGGCCTGAGCAACGTCGGCAATGCGGTGCTGGGCGCCTCGGTCAACTTGCTTGGCCTGCGTTTCTCGCGTGACGACGAGACCGAGGCCGATGCGGTTGGCCTGGAACTGGCTGCCCGCGCGGGTTACGACCCGCGCGCCGGCATAGTGCTGTGGCAGAAGATGCAGGCATTGCGTAGCAGCGGCGCCGCGCCGCAGTGGCTGTCTTCGCATCCGGCCGATGCCAACCGGATAGAGGAAATTCGGCGACATCTGCCGGAAGTAATGCCGCTCTACGAGAACGCGCGCCGCCGTTGAGAGCGGTGGCGGGTTGCCCAGGGGCCGCAACACGGTACAAATTCCCGATCGAAATCGTAATCCATCCTCCCTGAGCACATCGGTTCAGCCCACTGCCGCGCGCAGAACAATGGCCGCCACCAGCCGAATCCGTTCAGCAGAGGGCTTCGGCGCCGCTCGCTGGTCCAGCAGATCGTCGACTTCGTGGCGGTACGCGGCGTAAGCTCACCGCTGCGTCAAGCCAAGCCGGAATCCGGGGATCAAGCCATGAGCGCCAGCACAGTCTTCACAAACAATCGAACGCAAGCCGTGCGTCTGCCAGTCGATTTGCGCTTTCCGGATAGCGTCAAGAAGGTTGAAGTACGCGCGGTTGGCCACGAACGAATCATCGCGCCAGCCGATCGAGCCTGGGATAGTTTTTTCCTCGGCGCGAATTTGCCCAGCTAGGATTTCATGTCGGTCCGCGCCGGTCAGGAACAGGCTGATCGCGAAACTTTCTGAAAAATGCTCACGTACCTGCTTGACACGCATATCGTCATCTACGTGCTCAAGCGACGCCCGTCCGAGGTTCGCGAAATCTTCAATCGCAACCAGGGCCGGATGGCGATTTCAGCGATCACGTTGGCCGAGCTGATTCGCGGCGCGGAGAAAAGCCAGTTCCCAAGCCGCAACCTCGACGTCATCGAGGATTTTTGCAGCAGGCTTGCGGTTCTCGGATATTCGGCAGAAGCGGCCCATCACCACGGCTCGATTCGCGCCACTTTGGAACGCCAAGGCCGCGGCATTGGCGTCAACGACCTGCACATCGCGGCCCACGCACGTAGCGCCGGACTCACGCTGGTGACAAACAATCTCGGCGAATTCGCGCGCGTGCCGGGCTTGCTGGTCGAAAACTGGCTCGCCCCAACCGAAGCCAAGCGCTAGCAGCCTGTCGGACTCGGGGCGCGTCGGCTGCTAGCCAAACAGGGTAGGCCAGCGGCGCTTCCAGATTCATTCAATTCGAACCTCGCCCGTTTCACGCGCTGCAGTCGCGCGGATTTCAGGTGTCATTTTCAGAAGACGACTGCACTAATTTGCTGGACGAGCGGGCCGTTGTGCATAGGACTCCTGATGCGCGTTTGATCAGTAGTCATATGCACTGTCCTCGCCTATGCTCAGTACTCCTGTGCACAAAAGCGAGGTGCGGGTATGGGATCGGAAATACAGCGGGTAACGGAGCAAGGGGTCTTGACCCTGCCAGATGCTGCTTGGGAGCAAGCACGGCAACGGTCGCAGGTCATCGGACCACTGGCGGCGCTTGAGGCCGTCGGCCATCAGGCCGCTGGTGACGCTGCCCACGCGCTGGGCCTATCCAGGCGGCAGATTTACGTTCTGATCCAGCGCGTGCGAGACTGCACTGGATTGGTCACGGACCTGTCTCTGACAATCCAGCGGCGGTAAAGGCAAGGGTCGTCTGCCGGAGCCGGTCGAGCACATCATCCGTGAGCTGCTGCAAAAGCGTTTTCTGACCCGCCAGAAGCGCAGTCTGGCGGCGCTCTATCGCGAAGTCGCACAGGCCTGCACAGCGCAAAAGCTGCAGATTCCGACGCGCAACACCGTCGCCTTGCGCATCGCCACCCTAGACCCGATCAAGACCGCGCGCAGCCGTGGCGGTCAGGATGAAGCCCGCGACCTGCAAGGTGCCGGCGGCGTTCCGCCTGAAATCAAGATGCCTCTGGAGCAGGTGCAGATCGACCACACGGTTATCGATCTGATCATTGTCGATGGGCGAGACCGTCGGCCCATCGGACGCCCTTACCTGACGCTTGCAATTGACGTCTTCACCCGCTGCGTGATCGGTATGGTGATCACGCTGGAAGCACCGTCTGCTGTCTCGGTCGGACTGTGCCTGGCCCATGCTGCCTGCGACAAACGCCCTTGGTTGGAACGCCTTGATGTGGAAATGGGCTGGCCGATGAGCGGCAAGCCCCGACTGCTTTACCTGGACAATGCAGCCGAGTTCAAAGGCCAGGCGCTGCGCCGTGGCTGCGAACAGCATGGCATCGAGTTGAGCTACCGGCCGCCGGGCCTGCCGCACTTCGGCGGCATCGTGGAACGGATCATCGGCACGGTGATGCAAATGATCCATGAGTTGCCGGGTACGACTTTTTCCAACCCAGACCAGCGCGGCGAGTACGACTCGGACGGCATGGCGGCGCTGACGTTGCATGAACTCGAGCGCTGGCTCACCCTGGCAATTGGCGCTCACCATGGCTCGGTGCATTCAAGCTTGCTCCAGCCGCCAGCGGCGCTATGGGCCGATGCGGTGGCCCGTTCCGGCACGCCGGTCGTTGTCACGCACGCTACGTCCTTCTTGGTCGATTTTCTGCCGGTCATCCGTCGCACGCTCACCCGGACCGGCTTTGTCATCGACCATATTCACTACTACGCCGACGCACACAAACCGTGGATTGCCAAGCGCGGCCACCTGCCGGCCTTCCTGATCCGGCGCGACCCGCGCGACATCAGCCGCATCTGGGTGCTGGAGACAGAAGGTCAGCAGTACCTGGAAATCTCCTACCGCACCTTGTCCCATCCGGCCGTCACGCTGTGGGAGCAGCGGCAGGCGCGTGAGCGCTTGCGGCAGCCCGGACGTGAACAGGTAGACGAGGCAGTGTTGTTTCGCATGATCCGGCAGATGCGCGACATCGTGGACACAGCCAAGAAAACCACGCGCAAAGTCCGGCGCGATACGAAACGGCGACAGCATCTCAAGACGCCTTCGCCACCAGCTAGGCTCGTGCCGCCAGTGGCAGACATTCTGGACGCCCAGGCCGATGGTGAATTTCCATGAGCAATGATCCTGTGTTTTTGGGCGACCCGCCCATCAGGGCGCGGGTTGGGCACCCGCGTGAAAAAGCTGCTGGCCGATAAAGAAGAAATCCTCGATGTGCCAGGTCAAACAGTACAGAGGTTGGGCACAGCGACTTTGCTGAACAAGTGAGGCGAGGCCACCGCGCTTGAGGGCTATGCAGCCAGTGCGCTTTGAAACTCTGGATGCGTGAACGCCGCACGAAAGTGCGCCACCGATTCCCACACCGCATAGTTCAGAAACACGCAGCTGCCGGCGATGCCGCGGTGCAGTTGCGTGGAGATGTAGCCCGCCTGGCGCTTCATCCAGTTGGCATCGTCGTCCCAGGCCTTGACCAGTGCCGCCACATGGGTAGCGTCGACGGTGAAGACTTTGATCAGAATGATCGGCGCCAGGTCTTCGTCGAGCTGATTGAAGATGGGCACCTGGGTGTCCATGGGGCGGAGCTGGAGCATGGGCGTGTGCCTTTCGCGTTGCCGAAGATAAAAGTCAGAGCTCAGGCAAGCGGGCACCAACGCTGCACCGCCTGCGCGGTGTCGAACGGCCCCGTGTTGAAGCAGATGCGCGCCTGCGGGGCGTGTTCATGGACCACGTTGAGCACTTTCTCGAACAGGAGAAAGTTTTTATCGATGGTGCGCACACCGGCACCGATCACGACGCAGTCGTAGCGGTTCGCCTGCAACGTCGCGCGGATCACGCCCTCGGCGGTTTCGCCAAAATCGGTCAGGCACAGTTTGGCGTCGTAACCCAAGGCGTTCAGCGCAGCGATGTCCTTGTCCAGCCCGCCCTGAACCTTCTCGGCCGTCATGCCGGGATAGGCCGCGTAGGCCGGGTCTGCGAAGTTGATGAGTTGCGGCTGCAGGCCAACGGATAAGACAGATTTTCTGGAAGTCATGGTGTTTTTCTGGGTGGTTGTGAAAGATTTTCGACTGCGTGAGGCGGATGGCGGCGTGCTCATTGCCCCATGCGCAATTCGGCAATAACCCCGCCCTTCATGATGAATACGAATTTGCGGGCGCCTGTGTAGAAAGCGCTCTTCCAGTCGGCCAGCACTGTCACAACGCTACCGGAGGTGCCGTCCGCCACATCGACGTTTGTGATGGCTGCGTGGCCTTTGGCGCCGACGAGGGCTCTATCGTTCCACGCGGAGATGGCTTGCATGCCCTCGAACCGTTCCCCGGCATCGATGACGAGCGTGTTACCTGTCTGAAAGAAGCCGAGCACGGCATCGTTGTCGCCCCGATTGAGGGCTTCGAGAAAGCGACGTGGCACTTCAGGGAGCAGTTCTGGATTGACGGTGGAGTCTAGCAGATGCAGTGCGCTGGTGCCACCGAGGGGGCCGTCGGCTGCCAACAACGACTGGTGCGCCGGATCCAGCAGCGCTGCTTTGTATTGGGCGGCTGACTGCCATTTGGCGTAGTCGATGAACACGTCGCTTCCGCCGCGTCCGCGGACGAGTTCGCGAGAGATGAAGCCATCTCGCTGGCGCAGGTAGGGTACCTCGCCATACCAAGCGGCAATCAATCCGTCGGCGTCGACCGGGGGAACGTGGAAAAGGGCGACAAAAACGACCGGACCCGATTGCCCGCCTTCGAGTTGGGAAAGGATTTCTACTTGGGGATCGAGTTGAACGGCATGCATGGGGCTTCTTTCAGATCAAAGGCCGGGCGGGCCGACGTGGAGGATCATCTTGCCTCGCGCCTTGCCGCTTTCGCCCAGGCGGTGCGCCTGGGCCGCGTCGGCCAGCGCAAACTCCTGGCCGACGACGATGCGCAAGCGCCCGTCATCGACACGCTCGGCCAGTTGCGCCAGCACCGCGCCACGCGGCGGTGTGAAGACAAAGGCCGCGCGCACACCCGCTGCGGCCGCGGCGTCAACGCGTTCGGACGGCGGCGGCATGACGGTCGCGACGAGGATCCCGCCCTGGCGCAGCGTGGCCCAGGACGCTTCCTGCGTCGGCCCGCCCAGCGTGTCGAGCACGATGTCGATGTCGCGCGCGATCTGATCAGGGCCAGGTCGTCGCCGCTGGCCGTGGCGGTGACATGGGCGCCGTGCTTCTTGGCCAGTTGCACCGCGGTCGTGCCGAGCGCACCGACACCGCCGTGGATCAGCATGCGCATGCCGCGTTCGACCTGTCCGGTCTCGATCAAAGCGGTCCAGGCGGCCTGGCCCGCCATGGGCAAGGCTGCTGCGGCGGCGAACGAAGCCGTGCGCGGCTTCTTCGCTACCTGGCTCGCGTCCACCGCCACGTACTCGGCATAGGTGCCGCCGCGCACAAACTCGGCGTAGAAGTAGACTTCGTCGCCAAGTTCGAACCCCGACACGCCGCCGCCGACGGCCGTGACGATGCCGACCGCATCGGAGCCGAGCGTGATCGGGAAGCTTTTGGGAATCTGTGCGGCCATGACGCCCGAGCGCAACTTCCAGTCGATCGGGTTGACGCCGGCCGCGATCACGCGCACCAGCAGGTCGCCGGCGCCGCAGGGGGGTACCGGTGCGTCTTCGAGCTGCATCAACTCAGGCC